>Ga0310121_10000429_pt1 | contig 46206 bp, 42 predicted proteins | sample CB27_Tmax_986_MG_FD_203504 | JGI IMG/M metagenome (GOLD analysis project Ga0310121, IMG submission 203504) | Marine microbial communities from Western Arctic Ocean, Canada - CB27_Tmax_986 | ecosystem: Environmental > Aquatic > Marine > Oceanic | place: Canada: Western Arctic Ocean | collected... | reverse complement strand
AATCGCCGGGTCGCATCCAACAACGCTTCGTTGTCAGGAAACAACGTTTTATCGTCGCCTATGACTTCAAGCTTGACCCAATTCGACAAACCAGCTTCGCGCCCAAGATGAGCGGTTCGGATCGCGTCGGCTGCGGTGTAGCAGCCCGCGGTGTTTGGGAGCAACGCGATCTGATCGGTGTCGATGTGGTCGAGTAATGACTCCTGCGCGCGGTCACTGATATTGACCCGTCGGATCGCCACGGTCACCATCTCGGTGCCCGACGCCTGGTGGGCGCGAGTCATGACTGCGTGGGACGAATACTTCCCGGTGCCCACGATCAGTCGCGAGGCAAACGTGCGGTCCGCAATGGTCAGACTATCCGTCATTATCCACCACCCACAAAGTTCACGATCTCCACCTTGTCTCCATCGCTGACGATTGTCGATTCGTATGCCGCTCGCTTGAGGACGGCCAGGTTGTATTCCACGGCCACGCGCCGACTGTCGATCTCCAGACGGCGTAGCAACGCATCAACCGTCACGGGGCGACTCAGCTCGAAAGGGTCTCCATTGAGCGTGATCTTCACGATCTCTTGAGCGTACTGCAGGAGCGCCGAAAAGCGCCAGAGCACCCGGCTCACCGTGGTCCCGGGGTGACGGTCCATCCATCAGCCGCGCGCGAGGGCGCGCGGCTGACCACCTCGCGCACGTGGGACAAACCGTTTGCGAACAGATGTGGAGGTAGATCTTGGCGTTGGACTTCGCCGACGTTCACGTCGAGGGCGTGACCAATCGCGCTGTCGACTTCGGTGGCCATTCGATCGAGCTGGAAACGTGCCTCCCAGAGACGGCGTGCGTGGTTACCCAACTGTGTTCTGAGCGCTCGATCCGATCCGAGACGGCGCACGGTGAGCTGAAGGGAGTGTTGCTCGTCGACGATATCGATACCGACCGCTGCCGGGTCGTGCGAGTAGTCCTCAGCGCCCTGGGAGGGGGCAGCCACCCGCCGCGTCAGGCCGTTCCGCGGGTCGAGCGTCGGGATCGCTACCCGGTCGGCCAGATCAAAGATGATGGAAGGTTTCCCTGCCGCCAGGCAGCTGAGCCACTCCCAACGCCCGCGTGCCCGGTCTGGCCACTCCAGGCAGACACAGATGTCGGCGATGGCGCGAAGGGTGGTTCGTGTCTCCTCGCTATCAGGTCCGAGTTGTGTGACGTGTGGGGTCAGGCCGAGCTCGGCGGTGGTGGGGTGGCGCCCGTCGTCTCCGGACGCCGGGTTGGTGGCAAGCAGTAGATGCCATGGCGTGCCGACAGGGTCGAGTTGCGCCAAGGCCGAGAGTACCTGCGGAATCCGTGTGCGCTCCGAGGCGGGCCCCATGATGCTAAATATGACGGCCTCGCTGGGGATTCCGTATCGCTGCTTCACCTGCCGTGCATCTTCGACCGGTGGTGACGACGGTGCCACTCCCGGCTCGATGGTGCCAAACCGCGAGTGCGAAGCCTCGTCCCGCAGCTCACGGGCGAGCCACCGGTGGGGCACGACGAGCCAGCGAGCGCTCTCCACCACGACGCGACGCATGGGCCACAGCTCGTCGGCTGGTTCAAGGTCCTCGGTGAATGCCAGCTTCGGGATTTCTCGAGGAGCATTCGGATGGTCGAATGCGAACTCGGCGTGATAGTCCGCCCGCCGACCCTGCCGGAGCAACGACCGGCCCCGGGAGTTGTGCAGGCGTCCCTCGTGCAGGAGCACGAGTCCGGGGTAACGGACGAGATACGGCCAGACAAAGTCGTAGTCCGCGTGGCTCGCGATTTCGAAGACTGTGAGGTCATACGGCTGCCGACGTTCGTTCCAGATAAAGTCGTGAGCGGTCTGGGTGGTGTCTGAGAGCTCGGCTCGCGAGACACCGCTGGCTTCACCGGATTCGCTCGGTGTGATGTGATCTGGTCCTTCGCCGTAGCAGTCGATGCGGTGACGGGCATGTAGTCGCCGAACCAGCCGGCCCGCGGCATATCCTTTTCCGGGCGCGAACCAAGCGATTCTTGCCACCGCGCAAGACTAATGGACTGTCGCCGAGAAAGGCCAATGACGTTCCGGCCGGAGTATGGTCAACCTTGCTTTTCGACGGCGCGCGAGTGGCGCGAATTCGACGATTTCTTCGATGAGTCGCTCACGCGATATCTCGCCGGGCAATGTCGCTCGTCGGTCGCACCGGCTCAATCTGCTCGCTCGCCGTGCTTTGCCAGACGTGTGCCGCGTCACAAGACTGATTGCAGAAATTACTGATTCGGAGGACTAGAATCAACCAGCAACGGTGCGGATTCTCTACACAGCGGTGGACACCCCGATTCCGGGCACAGACGGGGGAAGTGTTCACGTGCAGGAGCTGTGTCTCGCGTTGGCGAGAAGACACCACGACATTCAGGTTGTGGCTCCGCGCGGCGTCGACCAACGCTCCCCGCCGGCTGGGCTCGTCGTCCGCAGGCTGCGTCGCCCGCCGCGATTTTTCGAATGGACCGCTGCGGGACAGATTCGGCACATCGCCCAGGACTTTGAGCCGGACGTGATTGTCGACCGGTTCTATACGTTCGGCGGGGGCGGTATCTGGGCCGCCCACCAAGCGGGCATACCGGCCGTTTTGGAGGTGAACTCGCCGGCCAGACCTTATCCGGGCTCCTGGCGCGATGGACTCGACCGGCTCAGTCTTCTCCGCCCGGTGGACCGTTGGCGACGGCAGGTGCTCGATTGGAGTGACGCGGTCTACACGACATCTGTTCACCTCGTCCCACCTCGATTGCAGGCAGCAGTCACGGTGGTGACGAACGGCGTGGACATCGAGCGTTTTCGACCCGGGCCAACACGGTCGAACCCACCCTTGTGCGGCGTGTATGCGAGTAGCTTTCGGGCCTGGCACGGGGCTGAAGACCTCGTCGAGGCCGTGCGGTTGTGCGTGGCGCGCGGTGTCGAGCTCGAGATCATCTGTCTCGGAGAGGGCCCCCGGCTGGCGGCGGCGCGTCAGGCGGCGGACCGCGCCGATCTGTCGGGTGCAATTCGGTTCGTCGGCCGGGTCCCGTTTGCCGAGGTGCCTGGCTATCTGGCGGCGGCCGACGTGGGGTTGGCGCCATTCGACCCCAAGGCGTTTAGTGCCCTCAAACTGGGGTGGTTTTGGTCGCCGATAAAGATCTTTGAGTATTTGGCGGCCGGCCTTCCAGTGGTGACGATTGACATCGAGGAGATGCACCGGTTGCTCCCGTCCTCGGTCGCGCGGTTTTACCCGCCCGGTGACGCGGAGGCGCTGGCAACGACGCTCGAATACTGGGCGACCAACCGGACCGTTCTTCGAGAGGCGGGAGCCGAAGCGCGACGGCTGGCCGTATCTCGCTATAGCTGGGATCAGCAAGCGAGCGCCGTCGAACAGGTTCTGCGGGAGGCGGTGACCCGTGTCTGACTCGCTCCGGGTGGCTATGGTCATTCAGCGGTTTCGCCCGATGTTTTCCGGGCAAGGTATCCAGGTCGAGGCGCTGGCGTCGACCCTCGCTGGTCGCGGCGTGGATGTTACGATTCTCACGGCCACGACGGGCTGTGGGGTATCCGTCGAGCAGTGCGACAGGTATCGGGTCGTGCGATTGGGGAACCAACCGCCGCGGCTGGTCCCGAGAACGTTCAGGAATCGTGCGGTCGGACCGACGTTTGCCGCACGCGTGTTCGCGTATCTCCAAGACAAGGGCGCGTTCGACCTCATCCATGTCCATGCGATGACCGATGCCCTCTATGCGAGTTACGCATGGTGTCGCCTCCACGACCGGCCGCTCATCTTCGAGCTGACCTTGCTAGGGGCAGATGACCCTTTGACGGTTTCGCGTTCGACCGACGTGTTCGCTGGGCTTCGTTATGCCGTTTATCGCCGTTGCGATGGGTTTGTCGCTATCTCGCCGGCGCTGGAGACCACCTGTGGACGAGCAATGATGAAGGCGGAGACGGTACGTCTCATTCCGCAAGGGGTGGATGTCCGGCTGTTTTCGCCGGCCGACGATCGAAAGAGATTGAGGGATCAGCTCGGTCTGCCGTCGGAGGGTCAGCTCGTCGTGTTCGTTGGTTCGTTGATCCGTAGGAAGGGGATCGATGTGCTACTGGAGGCCTGGTCGCGTGTTTGCCGCACCGGTCTGGGTGCGCAGTTGCTACTCGTCGGACGCGACGAGTTTGGTGGCGACACACTGAGCACAGAGTTTCTGTCGGCTCAACTCGCGCGCGTCACGCCCGCCGCTGCCGGCCGGATCCATCGTCTTGGGGTGCGCGCCGACGTCCACCGATTGCTCCAGGCCTCGGATCTCTTTGTCTTTCCGTCCCGTCGGGAAGGATTCGGGACCGTTATGGCAGAGGCTATGGCTTGCGGTCTCCCGTCGGTGGTCACGGAGCTTCCCGGTATCACAGACTTTATTTTTGGTGTCGGCGATCGCACGGGTGTCGTCGTACCTCAAGAAGACCCCGACATGCTGGCGAGCGCCGTTGCCGCGTTGCTCGGGGACCGAGTTCGTGCCGAGCGCGTCGGCCGCGCCGCGCGCAAGGACGCCGTCGAGCGGTTCGATATGGAGCGGATCGCAGAGGACTACCTCCAGTTCTACTCAGAGCTCCTGACCCGCGATCCTGACGTAATGGAGTGCTGACGCTCAACCTTGTGCCTACTGCCCGACCGAATCACGCACCCGGAGCAGGCCATTGCGCGTGTCGACGAGTCGGAATCTTTCGCGGATGTAGGCCCAGTTGCAGGCGGAACCCGGACGTTCGTAGAGGGCCCGCACGTCGAACTTCTCGACCGAGAACTGCAGCTGTTCCGCGTCGAGTGGGAAATAGATCGTCGGATTGCCATTCCACTAGGCGATTTCGTTGGCCATGTCGGACACGATGACGGCATCACGACCGGGCACCCAGTTCGCTAACGTTTCGGAGAGCTCGCCGTAGTCGAGACTCCGCACCGCCAGTCTCCGGCCGAGATAGGCAAACGGATCCTTGTAGACCTCTCGGAACGTCAGCGCTAGCGGGTACACAAACAAATAGACCAACGCCGCGCCGAGCAAAAGATCCCGTCCTCGTCTTGGAATCAGCTGAGTCAGCGTCAGGACTCTCCAGATCAGACCGATGCAGAGAAGCAACATGATCGGATACAGGTGTATCCAGTGCACGATGTTTGGGCCGATGCCCCAAAAGAAAATGATCGTCAAGAAAATCGATGAGCTAAGGAGAACCAGTATGTTCAGGTCGCGCACCAAGGGTGGAGCGGTCCGAGGCATCGCCGGGAGCAACACCCCGGGGCGGAACCGATCGACTGGCAACACGAGCATGGCCACCCACAACAATGGGAACAGCGAGCTTCCGAGGGTCGGCCCTCCAAGCCCGTCGATGATTCTCTTCGTCCGTCTCGCCAGCCGAGCGTAGTGAACTGCGAACTCGCGAGGATGTTCCGCAATGACCGTCCATGGATCCGGGGGAAAGAGGTCGGCGAACGCGTATACGTCGGCGGAATACCACCAGCCGTGCAGGAGCGCCAGAGAGTAGTTCCCTCCAGAATGGACGAGTTGGACCGCACCCGAGGGCAGAACGAGCAGGGCCGTGACGACCGATAGGACGACACTCCCTCCGAACAATAGCGGCATGCTGAGGGTGCGAGATGTGGCCGCCAGGTATCCGATGACCGGCAGTGAATACAGGATCCCATATCCCTTCGCAAGTAGGAGTGCCACATAGACCACGCCGCCCAACATCACACGTTGACGTGTTGGTTCGATGACGAGAAGGAGTAGCAGTACGAACGTGGTGAACACCATCGATGTTGGCAGCGCCGTCAGCATCATGCCGAGAACCGACGGGTTCGCCAGGACCAACCCCGTCACGAGCAAGGCGATTCGGCGGTTTCGCGTCAGCCCCACCCCTATGGCGAACGTGATCATCATGATCACAATCACCGCGCGCTCGCTTTCGCCGAATACCCACCACGCGGCCGCCGTCGCCAGGGACAGCCCTGACTGCTTCAGCGGTTCGACCACTGGGAAGTTTTCGGTCGATGGCACGGCCATCGGAAACAACGTACTGGAGACGTACCCGTCGCCGGCCAGGACGTGTCGGGCGAGATCGGCGTGCCACGCCTCGTCCGGTCCGAGAAAGCCGCGGCTCCAGTGTCGCGGCAGCACGAAGGCGAAGGCCACGGCCAGCGCGAGGGCGGCGACCGAGACGAACACGACGAACTCACCTGCCCAGGGACGCGGGTGAGTCACGGATTCAACTCCAAGACTTCGAAATCTGCACTCTCCACTTCGACGACCACCCAGCCCGGCCAGTCGCCGCGGACCGGCGTCGATTTCAGCAACGCAATGCTTTCGTCGGTCCCTGGGCGCGATGCCAGCACGACGTGAGTGCAGCGGCACTCTCGTAGCAGCGACACCATTTCGGCGCGCTGGCTCGGCCCGCCGTGACCACTCATGACGCCGGCCTCGGTTCTCGGACTCGTCGCGGCGGCGACCGTTCTTGGCGGCGCGAGACTACTGAGCGCGCTGTATGCGTACTCTTGCTGTCGCCGGCGGTATGGGTTGCGCTTTCCGTGGCGTTTCGCTGGCCAGATTGGCGCGCTCAGCCTCGCAATGGGGGGGATCCTCTCCGTTCTTCGAGCATTCCTGCCGACATCCTGCGCCGGTCCGGCGCGCCTGGTCGGGAGCAATTACTTGCGATGTTGGCCCCGCACGTCGCGGTTTCGACGAGTACGGTGAAGACATGATCCTCACGAAGGCTCGATCGGAGTTGTCGAAGGAGTGGCGTGTGCCGGTTTTGCCGCGACGTGCGCGTGCCCGTTGTTCACACCGCGTGCACACAGTAAGCATCCCCCGGCACTCCACCGCCTCTCGTTCTGAGGGATTGTTCTTCAGCTTCGACAGGGTATGATTTCTGGACGCGTCGATCTTCGCGACCGGTTGTGCGTGGCGCTCGCGGATGTTCTCTAGACGAACGCGAGGAGAAAAAAGGGTGACCCGTCTTGCTACGAACCTTGCGAACAAAAGTGTGGCCGCGCATACCGACGCTACGCATTCCCTCGACCAATCGAATCACGCTGGACCGAGAATTGCGACGCCATTTCTGCCGGATGGAGCCGGGTCGTGTCCTTGATGTCGGTTCGAAGGGCGCGCCTTATCGCGAGTCCATCCCTCACACGGACTATTTGCGACTAGACATTGTCCGCGATACCAGTCCAGAGATCTGCTGCGACGTCCACGACTTTGTCTGGGACGGTGAACCCTTTGACTCGATCGTCGCGTTGGAAGTGCTCGAGCATCTGTATGCTCCAGAGCTTGCCATTGAACGTCTCGGCGATGCGCTTCGGCCCGGCGGAGTCTGCATTCTGTCGACGCGATTCCTCTATCGCTATCATCCCGACCCTGAAGACCACTATCGGTTCACTCCGGATTCGCTCCGCTATCTCTTTCGGCGATTCAGTCTGGTGGAGATCCACCCGCACGGCAACCGGCTGCAGACGATCTGGGAAATGATGAACGCTGGTGGCCGAAGTCGCGTCTTTCTCAACCTGCTGAACCACGCCGCCGCTCGTCTGCCGGGTCGCGACCAGCGTTTCCCCCTCGGGTTCGTCGTCTACGCAGTGCGGTAGTGCCCTCAGCGGTGTCTCCGGCCGTCACAGGTCCCGCACGAGCCCATGCGATACGCAAGCGTCAAAAGGTGGACTCTCAGCTTGGGACGAGGACCGGCTGGAAATGACCAAGCACGTCGCCCGCGAGACCGTCCCCGGCGGCGAACGCATAGGTGGTGTCTTGCTGGGCGCAGCCCGCTCGTGCATCAAAGACGAGCATGCCATGACGAGGTGTGTATTGTATGGAGGGCGCGGCAGTGGGCACTCCGTTAGTGGTCACTCAAACATCTCGGATCTCGTTCGGTGTGCCGCCGCCGACCGAAAGCGTGGGCCACGTTGTGCCTCCGGACGACCCGTTGCCACTTGGACGAGCCGTCAACGACGCGACGGTTGGACGTTGGCGACCTAATCGGGACCGGCTGGCCACGTTTACTCAGCAATTTCGCCCAGAGCCGATCGCTCGGGCGTTGGCGACGGCCGGCCGTAAGCTGCTGAGTGACCAACAACGAGGAAGGGCGTGACGACGCGCCGCATCGACCTGGTTTTTCCTCGGTTCAAATTGCTGTCAGGTGCCGAACGAGCCATCCTGGGGTTGGCATCGGCGTTGACTGATGACGGGCATCATGTCCGGGTCGTGTGTCATCAGTTCGACCGGTCGTGTCGGCCGCGCTTAGCAGACCGAGTCGAACTCGTGTGCACCGACGCACGGTTGGATTGGAGCGGTAACCGGTATGTCAACGCCATCTCGGACTATGCGCGGGTCTTCGGGCTGCGTCACTACCTGGACCACACCGCGGATGTGTGCCTCCTGTTTGGCCCGGCGTTGCTCCTGGCGCCGTATCGGCGGTGGGTCAAGAAGAGTCAAGGTCGGACGCTCTACTATTGTTGGGAGCCGCCCCGCGCCTTGTATCAGGACCGTGACCTTGTCCTCGCCCGGGTCGGATGGAGTTGGGTAGCGATCGCGCCACTTCTCGGTCTCTACGCTCGTCTTGACCGCGCGCTTGTCAGCGGGGTCGACGTGGTGTGCACGTCCAGCCCCTTTGCCGCGTCGCAGATCGAGATGGTCTACGGACGACCGGCGACCGTCATCACGCTCGGGGTTGACCGAGCGCGGCTTGACAGCGTCAGACAGCGACGCGCTCAATCGCCGCCCGTTGTCATCACGGTCAACTACCTACATCCCCGGAAGCGCGTCGATCTTGTCCTCAAGACCGCGGCCGCGGTCGGAGAACGGTGGACTGGCGGCCGCCCGCTCCCGCGGTGGGGCATTATCGGGGACGGTCCTGAACGGTCGCGTCTTGAAGCGCTTGCACACGAGCTGGGGGTGGTCGAACAGGTAGATTTTGCCGGCTTCGTATCGGACGAGCAGCTTCCACGATACTATGCTGGCGCCCATTGCTACATTCATACCGCCATCCAAGAGAGCTTTGGACTGTCTGTGATTGAAGCCGCCTATAGCGGCTGTCCCGTCGTGGCGGTCGACGAAGGTGGTGTGCGACAGACAGTCGAGGACGGGGTTACCGGGTTTCTGGTGGCACCAACTCCGGTTGCCTTGGCGAAAGCCGTCTGTGACGTCCTCACCCGGTCAGATGGCGGACAAGGCATGGGCGCGGCCGGTCGACAACGGGTGAGCAAGGCGTATCGGTGGCAGCGCGGTGCACGCGAGATTGCTAGCCTCGTCGAGGACGGGTTGTGACAGACACACCACTAGCCAACATGTTCAGGTCTGATTGGGTACACGAGTGGGGGGTGCTGCTGCTGGCGGGTCTTCTTGCCCTCCCCCTATTCACACCCCGAGTCTATGGCGCCGACGAGATCAAGTACTTTGCGACGCTGCGCTCACTCCTTGTGGATCGCGACCTGCATTACGAGAATGAGTATGCCCATTTTATCGAGCGCGACCCGGTCGCCCACGCCGGTCTGGTGCCCTTCCGTGACGGGGCGACCGCGACCGGATACCGCTTGAACGACGCGCCGATCGGGACCGCCCTGTTGTGGGCGCCTTTCTACATCGCGGCCGATGGCGTGGTGGCGGCGGCGCGAGTATTCGGAAGTACCGTGCCGCGTGACGGGTATAGCCGGCCGTATGTATGGGCGGTGTGCCTCGCGTCTCTGTTCTGGGGGCTGACTGGGCTTGCGCTCATCTATCGTATGTGCCGGGCCTATACCGACCGGACGTCCGCCACTTGGGCGGTACTGGCCGTGTGGTTTGCATCGCCCGTGATGTTCTATCTCTACATCACACCCGCGATGGCTCACGCGAACTCGTTGTTTGCAGTCGCACTCTTCTTGACACTGTGGCAGCGAGCGCGATCGGAACGAACCATGGGGAGATGGAGCGCGCTGGGTGCGGCGGCTGGTCTCATGGTGCTGGTTCGAGAGCTCAACTGGTTGGGTCTGGCCGTCGTTGTGGTCGACGAGCTCATTACGCTGGGTCTGGCGACGGTCCAGTCAAACCGGTCGTCCCGCACCGAACGTTGCGCGTTTGGGTCGCTGGTGTACGGGGTGCTGGCGAAACGACTGGCGGGATATCTGGTCTTTGCTCTCGCGCTCGGTGTCGTCGTTGCCCCGCAGTTCTATGTCTACAAGACCCTGAACGGCACCTACGGTCCCACACCGTTTATCGTCGACAAGTTCTCGCCGCTCCCGGTCTATGGTCTCGACGTGTTGTTTTCTGGATTTCATGGACTCTTTTCTTGGCATCCGATCACGATGGTCGGCGCCCTCGGCCTGCTCGCGATGCTGTGGCGCACGTCTGACGGCGAGTCTCGGCCGCCGCGCCTAGCCATGCGCGAGTTATTCGACCGACCCGACGCGCGGGTGGCGATGGCCTTCGTGGCGTTTTTCGTCGCGCAGGTGCTTGTGGTCGGTTCGTATGAGACCTGGTGGGGTGGCGCGTCCTTTGGGGCCCGACGGTTTATCAATTGCACGGCGCTTTTTGCCCTTGGTGCGGCCACATGGCACGCGCGCGCTCGTCAGCTCCCACGCGCGGCGAGCGTGGCGATGTTGGCGATGTTTGTCGTCTGGAACGTTGGCTTGACGATCCAGTATTCAACCGGTCTTATCCCGCGGGACGCGCCCGTGAAGATGTCGAGGATTGTCTACAACCAGTTTGTCGAGGTGCCGCCGCGCGTCACGGATATCGCCTGGCGATTCTTTTTCAACCGCGGGTCGTTCTATCGCACGCGGTTCTGACCGCTGAGTCGATACGAGCCGAACGAATCGTCAATGGACAATGCGAGTATGAGCGTCGGAAATCACTCGGCGTGGCACGTGTGGCTCGTCACTGACGTGTATCCGCCGCGCTGCGGGGGGAGTGGCTGGAGCACGCACGCGTTGGCGCGCGTGCTCTGCGATAGAGGGCACCGGGTTCGCGTGTTTGTGATCATGTCGTCTCACGACGACGTCGTCTCTCGGCGGTATGAGGACGTCGAGGTGACGGAGATCGGGGTGAGGCGAGCGCGGCGAAGTCCTCGCGCACGCGTTGGCGCGAGGGACTTTGCGCACCGACATGTTGAAGCGTTCTTGAACGAACGCCTTCTTCAGGAGCCCCAGCATGTCGATGTCGTCCATGCTCAGCACCTGCACAGTGGTCCCCCGGCGGTCGCGGCCGGACGACGCCACGGGTGCGCCACAGTCGTGACCGTTCGGGACTATTGGCCCGTGTGTCTGCACGGCACATCGTGGTGGGCGGGGGCGGGTTGTGCGGGGTGTACACCGCGGAACCTGCGCGGCTGTATGGAGGAGTATTGGGGGTGGCCGGGTCCACTGACGCGGGCGATGGTGCCGTGGGCGACACGTCGTTTACGCGCGCGTGGAGATGGGTTGGTGATGGCCGACACCGTCGTGACCGTCAGTCAGGCGGTTCGCCGCCGCATCGAAGGTGAGCTCCCGCCCGCGGATCTCGTCGTCGTGCCGAATATCGTGGACCCCCAGGAGCTCGAGACCTGTGCTGCGCCGGATCACGCGTCTGAAAAAGAGCGGTTTTTGCTCGCGGCCGGTAAGCTGCAACCGACAAAAGGGTTCGATTCGCTGCTCGCCGCCCTCTCTGATGCCGGCCGCGTGCCGCCCCTGAAGGTGGCGGGTGATGGACCATCGTTGGCGGCACTCCGGACTCAGGCCGATGCGGCCGGGTTGGACGTGGAATTCTTGGGATGGGTTGACCACGGACGGTTACTGGCTCTTCAGCGGGATGCCGCCGCGGTCCTGCTTCCGAGCGCGTGGGAAGAGCCCCTGTCTCGCGTGGTCCTAGAGACCATGGGGCTCGGGACACCGGTGATCGCCTGGGCGAGGGGCGGCAATCCCGAGATCGTGGAGTCGGGCAAAAACAGCTGGCTTGTCTCCCGGCCAGCGGAGATGTCGGTGGCGCTTCGGGAGCTCGACCAGCCGGGACGCCGGGATGAGGTTGGCCATGCGGCCCGGCGCCATGTTGAGGACCACTATTCCCCGAAGGCGGTGTATCCCCGCATGGCGTCGGTCTATCAGGAGGCCATCCGAAAGAGTCGCGACCGCCAGCACCCGCGTCAACCATGACCCGCGCCGCAACTCCGATCCGTGTCGCGATGGTCTCCCGACGCGTGCATCCCGCCCATGGACCAGGTGGCCTGGAACGCCACGTATTCGATCTGGTGACGGGGCTCGCGGCGCTTGGCGTTCAGGTCGAACTCTTCTCAGAAACACCACGGGACACGGCCCGCTGTCAGGCCGCCGACGACATGTTGCGGTCGGTCGTGACTCCGCATTGGGTCTCCGGCCGATGGTTCCCGGTTGGAGACCGCACAGGCACGGTCGTGGTGGACCGCGTGACGAACTATTTTATCTGGTCGAGCATCGTCGCCCGGCGCGTCATCAATGCGCCGCACCGTCCGTGGTCCGTGATCCACGCCCAAGGGCTCGCGGGGTGGGGGTTAGCCCGCGCGCGTGGCCGCCGGCGTTTTTCCGAGCCATTCGTGTCCACGATGCATGGACTGGAGGAGTTCCGCTCACACGTGCGACTGAAACGGTGGGCATACGCGCCATTCCGGCGTGGAATTCGGACCGTCGCGCGCGCCAGCTCGGCGGTGGTCACGACCGATCACTCTTTGCGGCCGACGATCGAACAACACCTCCAGGTGCCGGCGTCGTCGCAAGTGGTGATCCCGAACGTCGTCGACCCCGAGCGGTGTCGAGCTCGCGGCGACGCGAGTCATGGGCGCGCGCTTCTGAGGCAGCTCGGGCTCGACAAGCCGAGCCCACTCTTCTTGTCCGTGGGTCGTCTCGAAGTCAACAAAGGATTTCCGGTGCTCGTCGACGCACTCCGCCGCGTCGCGCCTCGGCTGCCGTCGTCGTGGGCGTGGGTGCTCGTCGGCGACGGTCCGGAGCGAGATACGATTGCCGCGATGGCTCGAGAGGCTGGTCTTGGACGACACTGCCGATTCATCGGGCAGGCCTCGGACCGTGATCTCCATAGTTTGTATACCGTCACCAACTGGTTTGTGCATCCGACGCTCTACGAGGGGTCGAGCCTGGTGACGCTCGAGGCCATGGCGCACGGCCTCCCGGTGGTGGCCTCACGAACCGGTGGGCTGCCCGACAAGGTGGTCGAGGGTTCCAGTGGCTTTCTGGTGACGCCCGGCGACGCGGCGGATCTGGGTAATCGTCTTGTGGCGGCGGTGGCGGTCGATGGTCGCGCGTTTGGCGCCGTCGGTCAGGAACTGTGCGAGCGGAGCTTTAGCTGGAGGGCATCTGCCGAACGTCACCTCAGAATGTACGAACGACTTGCGTCTGGTCTTGACCCGGCGCAATCCGCACCCGGTCGACCATGACGCCCCATGTCCGACTATCGTCACTTCCGCCAAATTCCGCCGGTGCCCGAGGCACATGCCTGTGCGTACGCGTCCTCGAAACGCTGCGCCGTCGTCGCCCAGCCATACGAACGAAACATCTCGGCGCGTGCGGCCTGGCCCAAGGCAGTGGCGGTCTCAGGTTGGCGAAGAAGGTCGCCCACGGCGTCTGCAATCGCTTCGCTCTTTCTTTCGGCCACGACCCGCGCCGTCCGCCCGTCGATGGCGACCGACTCGATACCTCCGACCGGTGTGGTCACGACGGGGGTCCCGGATGACATCGCCTCGAGAAGGACGTTGGGGAGTCCGTCGACGTTGCCGGCGTCGTCCTTGACTGACGGCACGACGATGACGTCTGCCGCTGATAGCCACCCGCCAACCTCGTCTTGGGGCTGTGCGCCAAGGAAGTGCACGCGTTCCGCGACGTTGTGGCGCGCCGATTGCTCTTCAAGCTCTGGTTTCAAATCTCCGTCGCCTATCACGACGAGGCGGAGCGCTGGCCAGTCGGTCGAAAGGCGGGGCATGGCGTCGATGAGATATTCGACACCCTTTTTTCGTACGAGTCGTCCCGCCGTGACGAGGACCGGCGCGTCGTCGGGTAGATCCAGCTGAGCGCGAAGTCGCCGGCGGGCCTCCTGGTCCGGCTTAAAGCGTTCAGTATCCACGCCATAAGGGACGACGGTCGTCGTCTTTTCGTCGGCACCCAACACGATCGCCCGCCGACGCAGATCCTCGCTACAGGCGGTTACGGCGCCTGCTCGCCGGAACGCGACGCGGGCCGCGCGTGCGACGAGAGGATTGGATTCGGCGAGAAAGACGTCGGACCCGTGGAGACTGATCACAAGTGGCAGCCCGACCCCGCTCAGTGTTGCCATAAAGCCGCCCGGGATCACCCAGTGGGCGTGGACAAGCTGAGGACGAACGTGCCGTACGACTCGGCGTAGCGTGAGGCAGCCGGCGGTCACCGCCAACGGCGTGACTGCGTACGCGGACGGACGGAGGGAGACATCAGCCTTGAGCGCGGCAGCGTAGCCAAAGACATGGAGAGCCGAGGTTGGTGCGTATTTGAAGAGGTGAAAGTGGACATCGGCTTCACGTGTTTCGCGCCGGTATAGCGGATGCCACGGGGCCACTACGTGTACCTCTCTCCCCCGCCGAGTGACCCCATGCGCAATCGGTTCGAGAAACGTACCCACGCCGTCCCCGTGAAACCGCGGATAGGACGACGTCAACATCACGACCGGCTGACCCATGGGTGTCATCGGTGAGGACGGGGCAGACGCGGTCACCGGTGGTCTCGGCTGCCGGCGCGGAGGGCTGAGACTTGTTCGGATACGAGACCGAGCAGGAAGACCAACACGCCAAGCATGATCAGCAACACGGATGAATTCGTGACGTGCAGCTGGGTGGCGATCGTCCACGCGGCATACCCGAGGCCAAGAGCGAGACAGACGACGCTCACGGGTAGGAAGATTCTGAACGGGCTGAAGATGGTGATGACCCGGAGCAAGATCAAGAAAAACTTGACCCCATCGCGAGCGAACCTGATTTTCGACCGACCGACTCTCGCATCGGCGTCCACGGTTTCGAACTTGACGCTGTAGCCGGCTCGAAGAAACGACAGTGTCGTGGTCGTCGGTGTGGAAAATCCGTTTGGAAGGAGATGCATGAACTCGAGAAGGTAGGCTCGACGAGCGGCCCGGAATCCACTGGTGAGGTCAGGAATCTGGTGTCCAGCCAAGGCTGAGGCCAGTCGCGCGAGTAGGCGGTTGCCGAGACGGCGTCCCAGAGAGGCTTGACTCGCGTCCGGCCGCGCGGCCACGACGAGGTCGTATTCCCCGAGGCTGTCTACGAGTCGAGGCGCGATCTGTGCGCGATGCTGGCCATCGGCGTCGATGATGAGGACAAACTCACCCGTGGCTGCTCGGATACCGCTCTTGACCGCGGCACCATTTCCTTTGTTGTAGGGGTGACGAACGACCCGTGCGCCCGCGGCCTGACCCTTTGGACCGGTGTCATCCTCCGAGCCGTCGTCGACAACCAAGATCTCGTGCCATGTTGCCGCATGTTTGAGACCTTCTACCACCGCGGCGATACTCGCCGCCTCGTTGTAGGCCGGGATCACGACGGACGTAGTGGAAGGGTTCGCCATGCCGGCTATCCGTGCGCAACCGGGCCGTGTTCGGTGGGGGGCGCGGTGCCGTCCGTGTCGTGCCCTCGACCAATGGGCGCCGTGGCATCGCTGGCGGCACTCTGCGGGTTGCCGCGAAGCTCCATCGAGCGGACGCGATAGAGCAGCTCCTCGTTGAGTTTGCGGTTCGCGGAGAGGACGTCAGCCATGAGACCAACCAAGATGATGTGGAACCCGACAATCAACAACACCGCGGACAGGATCAGCGACTGCACGTTGCCCTGACCAAAACCACTGAAATAGAGATACAGAAACCGCATTGAGATCGTGGCCCCACCGGCGATGGTGACCAAGCCCGCCAGCGTGCAGACCTTGAGTGGCTCGTAGAGCGCGTAGATCCGAACGATGGTGACCGCTGATTTGTTGATATAGGTAAACACGCTACCAAAGAGTCGCGACTCACGCGTAATCTCGTTGGTGGCGATTGGCACATGCGCGATGGCCATCCGCTTCTTGCCGGCTTGAATGATCGACTCGAGCGTGTATGTGAACTCAGACACGATCGTCAATCGAAGCGCGGCCTCCCGCGTGTAGGCGCGAAAGCCACTGGTCGTATCGGGCACCCGCGTGCCGGACACTTGCCTGACGACCCAGCTGCCTACCAGCTGGAGCCACCGCTTGGCTTGTGGCATGTGACGGAGGCTCCTTACGTTGCGGTCGCCGATTACGATGTCCGCGCTTTCGTTCAGGAGTGGCTCCAGCAGTTTTACGACGTCACGACCGGCGTACTGATTGTCGGCGTCGGTATTGACGATGTAGTCGGCGCCATGCTTCAGGGCGGCGTCGAGACCACCCATGAATGCGGCCGCCAATCCCTTGTTGGAGCGGAACCGAACGACATGATCGACACCACACGCGCGCGCGACTTTGGCAGTGTCGTCGCTAGACCCGTCGTCGATGACCAGCGTTTCGATGATATCGATCCCGGGAATCGCGGACGGAAGGTCGCGGACCGTTTGAGGAAGCGTGTTGGCCTCGTTGAGGCAGGGAATTTGGATGATCAGCTTTGTCATAGAACGCGTGTCAGCCTTTCGATAACCCCGTCCCAGGTGATCTGGCGCGCCCGCTCGTAGCCTGCAGCCCCTAGCGAGGCGGCGAGCTGACGATCCGACGCCAGGCGGTTGATACCGTCCGCTAGGCCCTGCGGATCTGGAAAGCAGACCAGCCCGTTGACGCCATTGTCTACGAACTCGAGCGTGCCGCTCGAATCGTGCGTCGTGACAACGGGGCGTCGCGCCAGCAAGCCCTCGAGCGCCACCGCGCCGTCTTCTCCGTCGTAGGGCACATGGGCCATGCAGAGGGCCTGTTCGTACAGACGCAGGAGTTCCGCGTCCTCGACCGGACCAACCATGTCGACACGGTCGAGTACGCCGAGCTCTGTGGCCAACTGAACGAGTGGCGCTCGCTCCGTTCCGTCGCCGACCACGACAAGTCGTATGTCGAAATCGACCCGCGTCATCGCTCGAATGATGAGGTCTGTTCTCTGGATGCGCTCCAGATCACTCACCGACAGGACGTAGTTGTCATACGGCCCACTCCGCAGTTGGTCGGCGAGTCGCGGGGGATGAGGCAACGGCTCGCTGGTGAGTCCGTTGCAACGCTTCAGCCGGGCCGTCGTGTTGCGACCAACGGTAAAGATCTCTTCGTTCTCATTTAGCATCTGGGTATCGAGTCTGCCGAGGTGCTCGCGCATGCCGACGTCCATCTTGTTCTCGTCGTTATCGCTGCCCGGTGTCCCCCACAGTTCGTACGCGGAACGATACTGTCGAACAAGCCACGCCACCTTTTTCGGATGACGGACGAAGTAGGTCGGAAATCTTGTCGTGATCACGAGGTCAATCGGCGTGTTGTTGCTCTCTGACAAGTCCAGGAGTCGCCAGGCGGCCGCGTGGGACAGTAGCCCATCCCGGGGACGCGCACTGAACGGGAGACTGACCAGTTCTGCATCGTAGCCTCGCCGCGTGAGCTGTCCCACCAAGACGCGTATCAGATATTCGGCGTTACCCGTCACAAACGGTGTCCGCGCTTCGCAAACGAGCACTCGCGGCTTGGCTGCGGTCATGGGGAGGGCCGCCGCAGCCCGACGGCACGGAAAACGGCGTCGCACCGGGTGCCCATAGTCATGCTTGGGACGATTTCCCCATGTGGTCGGGATCGTACCAGACGGAGACCGGCGCTGGCCGCACGTTGTTCTGCGCGCACCGCCGGTCCGGCGTTTCAGTCAGGGGATAACAGGTGCCGCGCCGATTGACTTGCTCCAGTGATGCCGGGTACGATCGAGGACGTCGGAGGGAGGAAAGAAGCTGACCGATGCGGCCGCGAGCCGTTTTTTTTGGCCTAAGCTTGAGAAATATTTCACAAGCTCCTTCTCGGAATGTCCAGCCAAGAGCGCATGTTGGTCCGAAAAAGGCGAGGCTGACCGTGCATCGTAGTAGGAAGGGACTACAGCTCCCTCTCGCTGGCGCACCGACTCAGGAGATCGAGCGGGCCCGTCCGGTTCGACAGGTGGCGGTCCTTGCTGCCGATTTCGTGGGGCTGCGTCCTGCCATGCGAGTGGCGGTGGGTGATGATGTCTCGCGCGGTCAGGTGCTCTTTGAGGACAAGCGGACGCCGGGTGTGTGCCACACCGCTCCCGCGGCCGGCACCGTCCACGCGATTCATCGTGGAGAACGCCGCGCCCTCCAGTCAGTCGTGATCGAAACGAGTCGTGCTGAGTACGAGGAACGAGCGGCCACGGAGTCGTCTTTTTCGACGTTCTCGGGTCGGCATCCCAGCGGGATGGCAGCGGATGCCGTGGTGGCGCTGCTTACGGAGTCAGGTCTGTGGACTTCCTTGCGAGCGCGTCCTTTTGGCCGCGTGGCTGATCCTCGGACGCGCCCAGCCGCAATTCTTGTCACGGCGGTCGATTCCAATCCCCACGCACCGTCGCTCGATCTGATTCTGAAGCGCGTGGAGACGCTCTTCGCGCGTGGTCTGGCCGCCTTGGTGCGTTTGACGGACGGACCAGTCTTTGTCTGCACGGCGGCTGGGTCTGACATCACCATTCCGACGATCGAGAGGGTCCGGCACGAGGAGTTCTACGGGCCCCACCCATCCGGCACGGCCGGGTTTCACATGCACACGCTTGCCCCCGTTGATCGGACGACCACTGCGTGGCACGTCGGGGCTCAAGACGTCGTTGCTATCGGACGACTCTTTGAGACGGGGCAACTCGATCTGACCCGGGTGGTGAGCCTGGCTGGCCCGGCAGTCGCGCGACCGCGTCTGCTCGGGACCCGCATTGGGGCGTCCGTCGACGAGTTGCTCTTGGGCGAAATAGAAGGCGCAGATGATGCGACAGAGATCCGCGCGGTGTCTGGCTCGGTGCTGTCGGGTCGCGCGGCCGCCGGGGAGATCCACGGTTTTCTCGGTCGCTTCCATCAACAAATCAGCGTCCTCGGGGAGGGCCGGAGACGAGAGTTTCTGGGATGGCTCGACCCGGGACTCGGCAAGTTTTCCGTCATTCCGACGTTCTTGTCGCGGCTCATTCCCGGCCGCCGCTTTTCGTTTACGACGAACACCAATGGGTCGAGACGAGCGGTTGTCCCGATCGGCATGTTCGAGCGCGTCATGCCATTTGACATCTTGCCGACGCCGCTGCTGCGCGCGTTGCTCATGACCGATACCGAGCGGGCGGAAGAGCTCGGATGTCTGGAGCTCGACGAGGAAGACCTCGCACTCTGCACGTTTGTCTGCCCGGGCAAGAACGACTACGGCCCGCTCCTCCGACAGGTCCTGAACGAGATCGAGAAAGACGGATGAAGTTTCTACGAGCGCTGCTCGACAAGCAGGCGCACCACTTCGAGGCGGGAGGCAAGCTGGAACGCCTCTATCCGTTGTGGGAGGCCCAGGACAGCTTTCTGTATACGCCTGATTCGGTCACCGCGGGTCCGTCGCACGTGCGCGATGGTCTTGATCTCAAGCGCCTGATGATGACAGTCGTCCTGGCTTTGGCCGGCTGCATTTTTATGGCGATGTATAACACCGGGTATCAGGCCAACCTGGCGATCGCGGCCGGTGCGGCGCCGCTCGAGAACTGGCGAACGACGGTGGTTGAGGTCATCGGGCTAGGGTTTGCGCCTGACGATATCGTTGCCTGCCTCCTGCACGGTGCTCTGTACTATGTGCCGGTCTTGGCCGTGACGTTTGCGGTCGGTGGTCTCTGGGAAGTTCTATTTGCGGTGGTGCGGCGGCACGAGGTGAACGAGGGGTTCCTGGTTACGGGAATGCTCTTTCCCCTCATCCTGTCGCCGACGATTCCCTTGTGGCAGGTGGCGGTAGGAGTCTCTTTTGGTACCGTTATTGGGAAGGAGATCTTTGGCGGCACCGGGATGAACGTGCTCAATCCGGCGTTGGTCGGGCGGGCTTTCCTCTTTTTTGCCTACCCGGCGGAGCTGTCAGGGGATGCCGTCTGGATCGCGGCTCAGACAGCGGTCGATGAAGTGAGCGGTGCCACCGCGCTGGCTCGGGCCACGCTCGACGGGATGGCCGGAATGACACAAGGGCTCGAGTGGTGGGATGCCTTTGTCGGGTTCGTGCCGGGCTCGATGGGGGAGACATCGGCTCTCGCCTGTCTCGCGGGCGCAGTCCTTCTGATAGTGACAGGTGTCGGTTCCTGGCGAATCATGGTCAGTGTCGCGGTTGGGACATTCCTGTTCGCGTCGCTTCTCAATTTCATCGGCTCGACGACCAACCCGTTCTTTGAAATCACCCCGGCGTGGCATCTTGTGCTGGGGGGCTGGGCCTTTGGCATGGTCTATATGGCGACGGACCCTGTGTCTGCACCGTCATCCCAATCGGGTCACTACGTGTATGGCTTCTTGATCGGGGCGCTTACCGTGTTGATCCGTGTCGTCAACCCGGCCTTTCCGGAAGGGATGATGCTCGCCATCCTCTTTATGAACCTGTTTGCGCCGCTCATCGACTATGTGTCGGTCCAGGCAAACATCAGAAGAAGGCAGGCCCGTCATGCAGGGTAGCGTCAGATACAACCTCATGTTTGCCGCCGTGGTGTGTGTGGTCTGCGCGGTGATGGTGTCTGGAGCCGCGGTCTCGCTCCGTGACCGGCAGGCAGCAAACCGGCTCCTCGAGAAGCAAAAGAACGTGCTCATGGCCGCGGGCCTGGCGGTGGCTGACGAGCGTCTCTCGAGCGAAGATGTGGCGACTCGCTTTGAGCCGGTGCGACAGGTCGTCATCGACCTGCGGACGGGGGATGAGGTGGCAGATGTGGACGCCGCCGCATTCGACGAGCGAGCGGCCGCCGCCGACCCGAACACGAGCGAGGTTGCGCCCACCAATAGTTCCGGGTTGTCGCGTCTGGCGCACCACGCGTTGGTGTACGAGGTGCAAGACGACAGCGGCGCGCTCGAGTCGGTCATCTTGCCGGTCCGGGGCCTGGGGTTGTGGTCGACGCTGTATGGGTTCGTCGCCCTCGACGCCGACCTCGTCACGGTGGTGGGACTGACTTTTTACGAACACGGCGAGACGCCGGGGCTGGGGGGCGAGGTCGACAACCCAAATTGGAAGGCGCTGTGGAAGGGACGCAAAGCGTTCGACGGTGACGAGGTGCGTATCCAGGTCGTGCGGGGGAGAGCGGGAACGGCGGCCGAAGATCCGTATCGCGTCGACGGATTGGCGGGCGCGACCATCACCAGTCGCGGCGTGACCAACTTGTTACGTTTTTGGTTGGGGGAGCATGGGTTTGACAAGTATCTCGAGCGCCGGGCGGCGCGTCGTCCGCTCGCCCGTAGCCCCCAGCGACTGTCGGACGGGGGACGCGGCTGATGGCGACGACTTCTCGTGACGTCTTGGTCGACCCGATCTTCAACAACAATCCGATTGCGCTGCAGGTGCTGGGTATCTGTTCGGCCCTAGCGGTCACGACAAGAATGGATACAGCCTTGGTGATGGCGGCCGCTGTCGTGGCCGTGCTCATTGCCTCGAATTTCTTTATCAGTGCGCTCCGCAATCACATTCCGACCAATATCCGCATTATCGTGCAGCTCACGATCATCGCGTCGCTCGTCATTGTCGTCGACGAGGTGCTCCAGGCGTATCTCTTCCAGATCTCTCAGCAGCTCTCGGTGTTTGTTGGGCTCATCATCACCAACTGCATCATCATGGGTCGCGCCGAGGCCTATGCCATGCAGAATCCGCCGGCGTTGAGTGTCGTGGACGGGCTTGGAAACGGGCTTGGATACGGCGCAATTCTGATCGGCACGGCCGCCGTTCGCGAGGTGCTCGGGTCAGGGACGTTGCTTGGTGCCGGCGTGTTACCCCTCGTGAGTGACGGCGGATGGTATACACCAAACGGTTTGATGGTCATGTCCCCGAGCGCGTTTTTTATCATCGGCTTCTTTATCTGGGCGCTTCGCACCTGGAAGCCCGACCAAGCGGAGGCTGAGTGATGCTCGAGCACTATCTCAGCCTTGCCGCCAGGGCGATCTTTGTCGAGAACATCGCGCTGGTGTTCTTTCTTGGTATGTGTTCGTTTGTGGCGGTTTCACGGCAGGTGAAGACCGCGCTTGGTCTGGGTCTCGCCGTGGTATTTGTGTTGACGATCACCGTCCCTATGAACAACCTCATCTACGTCTATTTGCTCCAGCCCGGGGCAATGGTGTGGCTTCATCCGGCCATGGCGCCGTATGACCTGACGTTCCTTCGCTATCTAACGTTCATCGGAACGATTGCCGCAAGCGTGCAGATTGTGGAGATGGCGCTCGACCGATTTGTGCCAAAGCTCCACGCCGCCCTGGGTATTTTCTTGCCGCTCATCGCGGTCAATTGCGCCATCCTCGGCGCCGCGCTGTTTATGGTCGAACGCAGTTATACGTTCGCGGAGAGCGCGGTCTTTGGCCTTGGGTCTGGTGTGGGTTTCGCGCTCGCCATCGTCTCCTTGGCGGGTATTCGCGAGCGGTTGCGCTATAGCAATCCGCCGCCCGCGTTACGAGGGCTTGGCCTGACGTTCATCCTGGTGGGTCTGATGGCGCTCGGCTTTATGGCGTTTGGCGGTATTCAGCTGTAAGGCGCCGCCGTCCACGGCTCTGAGAAAGGCAGACGACTCCCATGGTCACCGTTACCCTTGGCGTCACGATGTTTACGGTCATGATCGTCTCGCTTGTGGGACTACTCATGGTCGCCAGACGGCAGCTCATTCCGCCCGGGGACTGTGCCATTACCGTGAATGCCGAACCCGATAAATGCCTCCAGGCGTCGTCCGGTGGCACGCTGCTCAGCACGTTGGCCGCAAACAAGATCTTCATCCCGTCCGCGTGTGGAGGGAAGGGCACCTGCGGGGTGTGCAAGGTCATCGTCCGCTCTGGCGGGGGCGCCCTGCTGCCCACGGAAACGAGCCATGTATCTCGCGGTGAGGCCAAAAACGACGTCCGATTGTCCTGTCAGGTCAAGGTCAAGCAGGACATGCAGATCGAGATTCCACCGGAAGTGTTTAGCGTGAGACGATGGCAGTGCAAAGTCCGATCGAACGAGAATGTCGCAACGTTCATTAAGGAGTTGGTGCTCGAGCTCCCTGAGGGTGAGCAAGTGCCATTCCGCGCCGGGGGCTATATCCAGATCGAAGCCCCAGCCGGAGAGTATCCGTATGCTGAGATGGACGTCGAGGACGAATATCGGGCTGACTGGGACCAGTTCAAGCTGTGGCGTTTCAAGGCGACCTTGGATGAACCGGTGACCCGGGCCTACTCGATGGCCAACTATCCGGAGGAAAAAGGCATCATCATGCTGAACGTCCGGATTGCGTCTCCCCCGCCTCGCGCCGCCGAGGGGACGCCTCCGGGCAAGATGACCGGGTTCTTGTTCAGCCTCAAGTCCGGGGACGACGTCACGATCTCCGGCCCGTTTGGCGAATTTTTTGCCCGTGACACGAACGCCGAGATGATCTTCATCGGCGGTGGCGCTGGCATGGCCCCGATGCGCTCTCACATTTTTGACCAGTTCGAACGGCTCCACACGACCCGCAAAGTGAGCTTCTGGTATGGAGCCCGGAGTCTACGAGAAGCGTTCTATCTCGAGGACTTTGAGGGCATCCGGAAGACGAACGAGAACTTTGGTTGGCATCTCGCGTTGTCGGAGCCGCTCTCGGAGGACGAGTGGACCGGTCATATCGGATTTATCCATCAGGTCCTCTATGACAACTACCTCAAGGACCACCCTGCCCCCGAAGACGCCGAGTACTACCTTTGTGGACCGCCGATGATGTTGAAGGCGTGCATGGAGATGCTGGATAGTCTCGGAGTCGAACGTGAGAACATCTTGTTCGACGACTTTGGGTAAGACGCGACACCGTCGCTCGCTCCTCTCAGTGGCGCTGGCCAGCTTTGTCTGGCTGGGGTGTTCGCTCCCACCCGATCCCGCGCCTAGCCCTCTGTTTACTGGCGCCACTATGGGGACGACCTACGCTGTTACCGTCGCGGCGACCGTCACCGAGCCTGAGGCCAGCCGGATTCACGAAACTATCCACACCACCTTGACGGAAATCGATGCTGCGATGTCGACCTATGACGAGCGGTCAGAGCTCTCCCGTTTCAATCGGTCGCGGGGGACCAGCTGGGTCGATGTGTCCCCCGACCTCTTTCGCGTGCTCCGTCATGCGCTCGATATCAGTGACGTCACCGACGGCGCATTCGACGTGACCGTCGGTCCTTTGGTCAACGCATGGGGGTTCGGGCCGACGGACCGAACGGACGCGGTGCCGACGGCCGAAGACGTAGAGGGTTTGCTCGCAAACGTGGGCCATACCCAGGTGCACATCGACCCGGAGAGCGCTCGGCTGAAGAAAGAGCAGGCCGACATCGAGATCGACCTGTCGGCGCTTGCCAAGGGGTATGGGGTTGACCGCGTTGCCGAGGCCCTCGATACGGCTGGCTACGACTCATACCTGATCGAAGTCGGAGGTGAGGTTCGGGCGCGGGGGTATCGTCTCGACGGTCGCCGATGGCGGGTAGGTATCGAGCAGCCGACCGATGGCGCGATCGGGCTCCAACGCGTCATAGAACTACGCGATGCAGCGCTTGCTACATCGGGTGACTATCGCAACTATTTTGAGGCCGCCGGCCGCCGATACTCGCACACCATTGACCCACGCACCGGTTATCCGGTCGCGCATCGACTTGCCTCCGCCAGCGTGGTCGCGTCCGAGTGTGTCATTGCTGATGCGTTGGCCACCGCGTTGGCCGTGCTAGGGCCAGACGAAGGATATCGGCTTGCGGATGCCAAAGGATGGGCGGCATTGCTGGTTGTTCGCGAGGAAGACGGACGTTTTACGGAGCGGGCGACGCCGGCTTTTCTCGCCATGACCGGCGACTGAATACTATTGGTTCGGAGCGTGCCGATGAAGGGCCATCTTCCACGAGGCGCTCTTATGCGGACCGGGAAGTGGCTCGACACACTACAATACAGGGGTGGGCCTGTTTCTCCTCACATGCGCCGTGATGGGTGTGATCATGCTTGTCATGGCGGTGGGTGTGATCTTCAACGCGCCGTGCCTCCGCGGTTCCTGTGGTGGGCCGGAGGCAGTCGGCCCCGACGGTGAGCCGCTATCGTGCGACACTTGCCCGAACCGGCTCCGCGGACGGTCCGCTATAACACCAGGCCGCGGATAGCCTGAGCGACCGCCGCATCCTCCTCCGGAGCCACCGTTCTCAGGTCGAGCAAAAACCGGTGCCGCTCGATCCGTCCCACGACGGGGAGCGAGGCGTCGCGCAAGCGTCTCGCTGTCTCGCCTGGTGTGGAATCGGTCACATCGACCTCGAGCGTGATACTCGCGAGGGTGACACCGGGCGTCGTGCCGCCACCGATGGCCGATCGTCCCTCACCCGCGGTGACCGCAATACCGCTGACGCTGTCGACCGCGGAGATGATAGCCTCGGCTCGCCCTCGCAGCGAATCGACATCCAGGCTCAGCATCCGAGTGACGGGGACGTCCAGCTCCGCGCGGTCGCAGATATGGTCGATGAGCGTGGCTTCCAGGGCGGCGTAGACGAGCTTGTCGACCCTCACCGCCCGCATGAGCGGGTGGGCGGCGATTGTGGCCAGCTCGGCGGATTGCCCGAGGACGATACCTGCTTGCGGTCCGCCGAGAAGCTTGTCGCCGCTCACACAGCAGACCGCGACCCCGGCCTCGATGCTGTCCCGAACCGTTGGCTCGTCCGGGTCACCCGGACCCGAGAGACCAGCCCCCGGTCCATACAGGTTGCCACTCCCGAGGTCGTCGACAATCGGGATCTCGAACCGTCGGCCTACCTGGGCGACCGCGTCGAGGGCAGGTCGTTCCACGAAGCCCTCTACGAGAAAATTTGACGGATGAACCCGAAGAATCGCCGCCGTGCGGTCGTTGATCGCGGCCGCATAGTCTTCGGGCCGCGTGCGGTTGGTCGTGCCGACCTCGCGCAGAGTGGCACCGGATTGTCGGAGGATATCCGGGATACGAAACCCTCCTCCGATCTCGACGAGCTCACCACGAGAAACGATGACTTCGCGTCCAGACGCGAGCGCGGCAAGCGTCAGGAGCACCGCGGCGGCGTTGTTGTTGACGACGACGGCGCACTCGGCACCGGTCAGTTGTTGCAGGAGGGCGGAGGCGTGGGTGGTTCGGCTCCCACGACCGCCCCGCGTCAGGTCGAATTCGAGATTGCAATACCCAGTGGCGATAGTCGCCACTGCCTCGACGGCGCGACGTCCGAGCGGAGCTCGTCCGAGATTGGTGTGAATGATGACACCAGTTGCATTGATGACCGAGCGGAGCGAGGGGGCGACACGGTTGCTCAGGGCGCGCGCGGCTCGTTCTTCGAGCATCCGTCCAGCGCCCTCCGCGCCGCTGATGTCTACCGGTCTGGTCGCGAGCTCATGGCGGAGCTGAGCGGTGACCTCCCGAAGGGTCGCCATCACGGCCGTGCTTCCATAGCGGGTTTCAAGCTCGTGGACGCGCTCGCGGTGCCGGAGTTGGTCGATCGACGGAATCAGCCGAAACTTCGTCGTCATTGTTTCTCTGAAGTGCCGAGGCCACGGGTCCGCAAAGACGTCAGCAGAAGGAGGCGTTTGCTCGGTGTCTTGCCGCCGTTTGGGCGTTCAGGATACCATCCGCGCGTTCCCGTCCGGTTTGTCCAAGTGGTGCGAGTCTCTCGTGACAGCCATTAATAGAATACGTCGCACACCGGGACCGGTGGAACCTCTGGACCAATGGTATGGATGCGCCGGCCGGAACGCTCGCGCTGACACAGTCGCTTTTTACTCACAGATGTTCAATGTTCCCCGCGCGTGTGGCCGGCGCGGCATCGCGGTTGGAATCGTGCTTAACTTTTCTCCGCGACAATCCACGAGAACTAGATAGTCATGAGCGACGCGAGCACACGGTCGAGTAACAAGAACGCACCGGCGGAACGACCCACCTACCGTCCCTCCGAGCGTTTTTGGCCGTATGTCAACGTGCCGGAAGACCCGACGCCAGAGGAGTTGGCAGCCCTCGATTCTGAGTTGGCAGAGTCGCTGTTTGGGGATGAGCCGCAGGAATTTTCGATCACCCTGAGCTTTCCTCAGTGCGACTCGGAGGACTACCCGCGCGCTGTCGAGCTGGCGCAACGTGCGCCCGACTATATGACCGTCGGCACCCCGGACCAGTTTCGTCATCGAGCACGGTTCTATGCTGAGCATGCCGTCGGTCTGCACGAGTTGTTCGAAATCGTCGGCCCGTATGAGAACTGTGAGGTCCTGGTCAATGACCAGGCCGTGCCGTTTGCCCGGGAGCTGTGGCTTCCTCTGATGTGGCTGCTTTTCCGTTGCTAGGGCCTCACTACTTTACGGAGCTCTATCGACTCGAAAGAGCCATTCGTTCCGAAGCGCGAACCGGCCTGCCGGTGTGGCATGGCACTGCTAGCGGTAGTCGGTGCGCAAATTCGAATTTCTCGTATTCCGGTCGTGAAAAAAGGTGTGAGTTGTGCGAGCCTTGCTAAGTGTGTCGGATAAGACCGACGTCGTGGAGCTGGCGCGGGGTCTTGCCGCGCGCGACGTCGAGTTGGTGTCAACCGGGGGCACCGCACAGGTCATCGCCGAGGCGGGACTCGCGGTGAGAGCGGTCTCCGATGTCACTGGGTTTCCGGAAATGATGGACGGACGGGTAAAAACGTTGCACCCCGCCATCCACGGCGGCATTCTCGCGCGCCGCGGCCGGCCAGACGACCTTGAAGCCATCTCCGGTCAGGGCATCCACCCGATCGATCTCGTCGTCGTGAATCTGTATCCTTTCGCGCGCACCGCCGCGTCTCGAGAGACGACTTTTGCCCAGCTGATCGAGCAGATCGACATTGGTGGTCCGAGTATGGTGAGAGCCGCCGCCAAGAATTTTGAGGATGTGTTGGTCGTGGTCGACCCTGCTGACTACCCGGCCGTCCTGGCGGCGCTTGATGACAAAAGCGGACCAGATCTCGGATGGCGCTTCACACTCGCGCAGAAGGCATTCGCTCATACTGCGCGCTATGACGCCACCATCGCCGCGACGCTGTCCCGTGTATCACGCGCCGCTGGGTCGTTCACGTATTCACCACCGAGCGAGGAGGGCTGACGCACGTGACCAGGCCGATGAAACCTTACCTGACGAGTAGACGATCTCCGCCGGGAAACGTCAGGACCGTCACTGACCGTCCGCCGACGGACGACGCGTAGGCCGGATTCGGGTTCCGGGGCGCGCCTCGCTCATGTCAGCCAACACGATTCGCTATCCCTTCCGTGACGGCGTGGTGGCGGTCGGGGCCCGGCCGATGAGTCGCGTCGGCGCAGCCACTTCCAAGGCCGGTGGTGGTCCGGAGGGAACCATCGTGGACGAGGACGTCTGCTTTCCGGCTTTGGGGGAGGCGATGTTCACGCGTGTCGCACCGCGGCGGACGGGAGCGTCACCAGAACAAGGAACAGCATCAAGAATTCTGAATCGCCAAAGTTGTACTCGAACATCCCGGCGGCGATCATGGCCGCCATCGCCGCGAGCCCTGCGGCCGCGAGTCCCCGCGATTCGTCGTCTCGGAATCGAGCCACTAATTCGCGCATCGTGGCGATCACAAACCACAACCAGAGCGCCAACGCCGGCAGTCCCCGTTCCGCGGCAATTTGTAGCGGCACATTGTGCAGATGGGGGTTGACGGCGTTTACACCGCCGACGTCTCGGTAGGCCGGGTATGTCACCTGGACCATGTCGGGTCCGACACCGGTGAACGGATGGTCTCGAATCATCCCGGCGCCGGCGCGCGCCATCGCGAAGCGGTCCCGATTGGTCGGGTCCTGGAGGTCGAACGTGGAATATACGCGTTCCGCGACGCTGGCTGGCGCCAGCGCGATAAGCAGCCCGGCGATCACCGGCACGGTGACCAAGAGTTTTCGGTTTTTCAAAACCAGGAGTAGGCCGACACCGATCCCCGCGCCAACCCAGGCACTCCGGGTCAGGGTCACTGCCAGTGCGGCCACAAGCGCCGGTATGACCAAACCTGCCCAGACCCGATCGGCACCCCGCCACAAGACCCGCGCTCCCGCCAGACAGAGGACAAGCATCAAGAGGCCGGAGAAGGTCATGTAGTGCCCCATCGAGCCTTGGGGACGCTGCCCGAGCGTGTCGAACTGAAGAATTCCGTATTGCACAAGACCGTAGGCGGCAGTGCCGGCCCCTACGCTGATGATGACGGTCGCGAGAATGGACGCGTGGGAGCCACGGCCGAGGCGATACACGATCGGAACAACCAAAAAGAGCAGGATCTCTTTTGCGTCAACCAGGCTCGTCAGCGGGTCGAGAGACGTGATGACGGACACAAGCGTGGCGAGGGCATACGCGACGAGCGGTAAGAAAAACGGTGGGGCGTCGACTCGTTCACGTCGGCTCGTCAGGACCCCTATCCACACACAGAGAGCCGCGGTGAGCAGCCACGCGGATGCAGCCACAGATAGTTGCAAGGCCGTGACGAAAAGACACAGGATCACGATCCCGGCATATTCGAGACGTGGCATCACCGCTGTTGACACCGGCGGCGTTTGTACTCCCGCCGGCGGTGTCATGGGGAGGTCGTTGCGGTCGACACAGACGGCTACTGTTCGATCGTGGCTTCGTCGATCAGCATCACAGGAATGTCGTCTTTTATGGGATAGACTCGATGGCATTCGCCACATTTAAGCGCGGTGTCATTGTGGACGAGTGCGACGGGTGTCTTACAGCTCGGACACGCGAGAATTTTTATCAACTCGGGGTCAACGCTCACACTGTTTCCTCCAGAGATGCTCAGGGGGCCGGACCCTGCCACCAGAACCCAGCGCACTCGCGTCAAATATAGCAAAAGCCTGACGAGATGGTGCGGTCGCACGGCCCAGGCTGAGCGTGAGCCTCGTCGGTCTTCGTGTCCGACGTCTCGCCCGTCGTCGGCGCCCCAGAACGGCTTCGGCCGCGTCTCCTTGTCGCCAACCCCATCCTATGGAACAATCGAAAACATCATGGTCACATTTTGGCGTCGAATATCGCTTCTCGTGATGCTGGTTGGATTGTCGGCCCCCGTCGGTGCTCAAGCCCCGGAGACTGACGCCACGGTGGACAGTAGCACGGCGCGCGGGCGTGCCTATCGGTGGTTCTTGAACGGGCGTCATCTGGAAGGTGAAGGGGACATCGACGGTGCGATCGCCGCCTATCGAGAAGCCTCGGAGCTGGACACCGATTCGGGCGAGGCCCTAGCCGAGCTCGCGTCGCTTCATGCTCGTAGAAACGAGGCGGCGGAAGCCGTCGACGCGGCAGAAGAGGCGCTGAGCAGAGAGTCCGACAATCTGACGGCTCACCGGATATTGGGATTGGTGCTCGCTTCGCAGGCCGGTTCGGGGAATGCATCTGGCGATCAACTCGCTCAAGCGATCACTCATCTTGAGGCGGCTGGAGGGACGATTCTTCCCGACCTTCAGGTTGAGCTGACGCTCGGCCGGCTGTATCTGGCGTCAGGGCAAGTTGAGCGGGCGGTCGCTCACCTCGAATCTCTCCTCGAGGACGAAAGCGGTTTGAGTGACGCCGGCGTGCTTTTGTCCGAGGCGTACGAAGACCTCGGACGGCTCGAGGAGGCTCTCGCCGCCATCGAGGGGGTCGTTGCCAACGGCCGAGCGTCTTCCCGAGCGTTACGCCGCCTTGGTGAGCTCTATGGACGTAACAACCGCTGGGGAGACGCCGTCGAGGCCTATGAGCGAGCTGTCGAGCGGAATCCGCGCAGTCGTCGCTCTCAACGAGACCTGGCCGACGCCCTGTTACGCGCCGGCGAGACGGATCGGGGCCGCGACCTGCTTCGCCAACTCACGACGAATAGTCCTGATGATGGGACGGCACTCTATCGGTTGTCTGAGGTCGAGCTGCAGTTGGGAAATCTCGACGAGGCGGCTGATGCGGCCGAACGACTGATCGCGGCGGAGCCCAACGGTATTCGGGGCCCGTACGCGCTCGCGGAGGTCTACAGCCGCCGGCACAACTATCGGTCCGTCGTCGAGACCCTTGAGCCCGCCGTGCGGGCCGCCCGGCAGGGCAATTTGCGGCCAAATCAGATCGCGAGCCTGCTGGGCAGGGTCGGTTTTGCCTACGAACGATTGCAAGATTATCCTGCCGCCGCGCGAGCCTACGAAGAGGCATCGGATCTGTTGCCCACGTCCCTCGCGTTTGGTGCACGTCTGGTCCAGGCCTATCTCGAGCTCGGTCGGGTCGCGGATGCACGCGAAGCGCTCGATAGGGTTGAGAACCACCATGCAGGGAGCCTCACCGTGGCGGGCCTCGAAGCGCGCTTGCTCGCCGGTACCGGTCATGTGGAGGTCGGAGCCTCAGTATTACGAGAAGCGTTGGGTGGCGAACTCGCGGGACCGCAAGCGTATGTGACGCTGGCCGGTTTCTACAGTGAGCATGACCAGCTCGACCAGGCAAGTGAGTTGCTCGAGTCCGCGGCAAGCCGGTTCCCTGAAGAACTTGCGATCTGGTTCCAGCTGGGCGCGGTGATGGAGCAGCGTAGTCGTTTCGACGAAGCGGAGCGGGCGTTCAGACAGGTTCTCGACGAAAACCCACAACACGCGGACACGCTGAACTACCTTGGATACATGCTGGCTGACCGCGGCGTCAAACTTGAGGAGTCGGTGGATCTTCTGGAGCGGGCGATCGGGATCGATCCGCACAATGGCGCGTATTTGGACAGCTTGGGCTGGGCTTATTTCAAACTCGAGCGGCTGGACCTTGCCGAGACTCACCTTCGTCACGCCAGCGAGCAGATGGAACGGAATTCCGTAATCCAGGACCATTTGGGCGACCTGCTCTTCAAGCTCGGCCGCTACCAGGAAGCTCTTAGCGTCTGGGAAACGGCACTGGCCGGCGATGGCGAGGGTGTCGCGCTGTCTGACATCGAAGAAAAGATGGGCGACGCCCGACAGCGTCTGGACCGCTAGTAGCGTGACACGCTACTAGTGGATGGTCGCAGAGTCGAGTGACTCTGCTCGGGCTGGGACGCTTGCGCCGATGGCGTTGGCCTTTGCTTGTTTACGCGCAGCATGGCTCATCATTGCGTCGGGCCGGCGCGACGCTTCGGCCGGTGCATGGCCAACTTTTTCCCACGACGGTCCTCGGTTCGACAGCCCCCGTCGGTCGCCTTCTCGGCGCCGGTGTTGCTGAAGAAACACCCCAGTCGACGTGCAATGCGCCTTCTCGTCGGTGTGCTTCTCCTCGGCGTTTTGCATGCCGCCTGCGCATCCACGTCCGGTATCCGCCTACCCGACGGTCAGGGCACGTTTCTGCCCGCGTTTGAGGAGAGGTTTGAGGCCGCGGTCGACCAATGTCGTCGGGTGCGATCTATGGAGCTGGCGATTGCCATCAACGCCCGCTCCGGGGGCAGACAACTGCGCGGTGACGTCTTGGGCGCGCTGGCGCGCCCGGCATCGGTAAGACTGGTTGGGGTCGCGCCATTTGGTGCGCCGGCGTTCCAACTGGTTGCGGAGGCTGACGCGGCGGTGTTGGTGCTCCCACGCGATCGTCAGTATGTCCGAGCCCCCACCGGAGACGTGCTATTGGAGGCGTTGGCGGGTCTCCCTCTGGGACCGGAAGACCTACGAGCGGTGTTGACCGGCTGTTTGGTTCCGCGCGCCCATGCGGTTGCGGGACGAATCTATCCTTCCGGATGGGTCGAGATTGATCTTGATGAGAATGCGAGGCTGTATATCCAAAATCTGGATGGAGCCGATGTTGTGGTCGCTGGGACCCGTCCCGGCATGCGAATCGAGTACTTTGATCACGTCCGCGGTCTGCCGCGGCGCCTCCACGTGGTGGTGAATGACGCCGACGGCGTGGTAACCGATCTCACCGCGGTATTGTCTCAGGTCAGCATCAATATCGAGCTGCATCCGGACGTATTCGTCGCGGATATCGGGGATGACTACGTGTCGGTGACGCTCGATCAGTTTCGCGGAGCGTCCCGCCCGCTCGAGACCGCGGCCCGTGGCCCTGCTTCTGCATCTTCGGCGTCCGCGCGGTGACTCCCACGGTGACGGTCGTCGCGCCGGCGAAAATCAATCTAGACCTGCGAGTTGTGGGCCGGCGTCCCGACGGCTATCACGACCTCTGCACGCTTTTCCAATCGATTCAGCTTCACGATACCGTGACGCTGACGGCCCGACGCGGTCCGCTCACCGTGCGAAGTCGGTCACCACGAGTGCCTCGGGATCAAAGCAATATCGCTTGGCACGCTGCCCAGGAGTTGTGGACGGAGGTGGGTCGCGCGGGTCCGCCGGAAGGCATCGCGGTCCGTATTTGTAAGCGCATTCCGATGCAAGGCGGTTTGGGCGGTGGGAGTAGCGACGCGGCCGCCGTTCTCCGGGGACTGGCTGTCTTGTGGAATGTGCCGCGCGGGCGACGGGCACTGCCGGCGCTGGCCTCGCGCCTCGGGGCGGATGTTCCGTTTCTCCTGGACGGCGGCCTCCAGCGGGGTACCGGTCGGGGTGACTGTTTGCGACGGCTACGGGACCTTCCTCCGCTGTGGGTCGTGCTGGCGGTCCCACCGTTCGGCGTGTCGACGCCGGACGCGTTTGATTGGTTCGACAAAGGTGAACCGCCGGTGAAAACGGAACCTCATCCGCGCTGGAGGGGGCGGCTCGGCACCCTGAGTAATGACCTTGAATTGCCCGTGGTGGCCCGTTTCCCGGCTATCGCGCGCGCCACCTCGCGGCTCCGCGCTCTGGGGGCCTTGCATGCCGCCATGACCGGCAGTGGCTCGACAGTCTTCGGCCTGTTCCAGGCGTTCGAGAAGGCTCATCTTGCTCGTCAGAGGTTACGGATGCCCGGATGGCGGGTCGGCGTCACCCGAACAGTGGGCCACGTCGACTTCGCTCGTCTGACCGGCGTCGTCTCCGCGGGCAACGTCAATCCAGGTGAGAGCTGAGTCTTGCCGGAGCGATTTCGGATCGACTAAACTCCTTGTTTGCCCGGCAGGAGATGGGGCGTGGCCAAGGGGTAAGGCACGGGTCTTTGGATCCCGGATCGAAGGTTCGAATCCTTCCGCCCCAGCCAGTCGAACCGGTCAGAGGTAAAGCTTGGTGAAGTTCGTGAGACTGATGCAAAGGGTGACATTGCATCCGGAGCGCCACCCGAGGCTGCCGCGCACGCGGCGCGAGGATTGAGCACGTGCCGACGTACAACGGCGAATTGAAGCTCTTTGCTGGGAGCGCTCACCCGGCACTCGCGAAAGAGATTGCGCAGGTGCTCGGTATTTCGGTGGGTAAAGCCTGTCTCAAGCGTTTCTCCGACGGAGAGGTGTCTTTTCAGATCGACGAGAATATTAGAGGCACGGATGTGTTCGTGCTCCAGCCGACCTCGACTCCGGTTGACGAAAACCTCGTCGAGTTGTGCGTGATGATCGACGCCTTTCGGCGTTCCTCGGCGGCAAGAATTACGGCGGTCATTCCGTACTACGGATACGCCCGGCAGGACCGCAAGGACAAGCCGCGGGTGCCGATTTCGGCAAAACTCGTGGCGAACCTTCTCGGCGCGGCGGGGACCAACCGTGTGCTGACGATGGATTTGCATAAAGCCCAAATACAAGCGTTCTTTGATGTGCCAGTCGACCACCTGTTCGCCGCGCCAATTTTTATGGACTATCTCGCGAAGTTTAAAGCGGGCCAGGATGTGACGATTGTGTCGCCGGACGCCGGGGGTGTCGAGCGGGCGCGGGCGTATGCCAAACGCCTGGATGCGGACCTTGCCATCATTGACAAGCGTCGTTCTGAGGACGGTCACGCGGAGGTGATGCACGTCGTGGGAGACGTCGGGGGCCGGGTGTGCATCATCCAGGACGACATCGTGGACACCGCCGGCACACTTGTTCAGGCCGCGCGTGCGTTGATCGACGACGGCGCCGCGCAGGTGTTGGCGTGTGCGGTGCACGGGGTGCTGTCCGGTCCAGCATTGTCGCGAATCGAGAAATCTGGCCTGGAGCAGCTGATCGTGACAAACACGATCGCGCCGCGACCAGAATGCTTAGCATCGGAAAAGATTCACGTATTGTCGGTGGCGTCGCTGTTGGGCAAAGCCATCGAGAGTATTCATCAAGAAACCTCTGTTTCCTCTCTCTTTGTTTGACCGTGTCACCGATTTGAGCCGGCAAACAAGAGAAACCTGAATGAGTCAATAGCTATGGACGCAACGCTAGCAGCGGTTACGCGGGTGGGACGGCGCAAGAACGAAGCTCGGCGGCTTCGTCGCGCTGGCCAGGTGCCTGCAATTCTCTACGGTCAGCAGCAGACCGACAGCGTCGCGGTCTCGGTCGACCCGAAGACGCTGCTTCAGATCCTTTATTCAGAGTCGGGCGTCAATACCCTGATTTCTCTCAGCGTCGACGAAGGCGATCCAAGTCGGGTGCTTGTAAAGGACTTTCAGCTCGACCCGGTGACGAGTCAGTTGCTGCACGTCGACTTCTATCAGCCACCTCTAGATCGAGCCATCACCGTGGGCGTCCCGGTCACCCTGGTCGGTGAACCGGTCGGTGTCAAAGAGCAGGGCGGCCTGGTCGACTTCATTCAGCGCGAAGTCCAACTCGAATGCATGCCGACGGAAATCCCGGAGCACATCGAGGTAGACATCAGCGAGCTGATGATTGGGCAAGGAATCCGGCTTCGAGAGCTTCTGGAAGGAGTTTCGTGGTCGGCGGTCAGTGACCCGGAGTCTCTTCTCGTTCACGTGGTTCCGCCGAAGGTGGAAGAGGAAGAAGAGGCAACAGACGAAGCGGCAGTTGGCGAGGACGGCGAGCCCGAGGAAGCGGGTGGGGCCAAGCCCGAAGACGGAGACGGTTCTCCGGACAAGTAGCACACAAGGCGGACGCCGGTTATCGCTGGCAGGATGGGCGGCGTGAAGCTGATAGTCGGGCTCGGGAATCCTGGGCTAAAGTATCGAGACACGCGTCACAATGTTGGCTTTGAGGTGGTCGATGAGGTGGCGCGTCGCTTCCAGCTGGCGTTCGAATCGAGTCCTGTCGACGCCGTTATGGCGCGGCAGAGGGGCGTCGAGGCGAGGCTGATGCTCGCAAAGCCGGCGACGTATATGAACTTGAGTGGTGCCGCGGTGGCGGGACTCGCGCGTTACTACCGTGTGGAGGCCGGCGGCCTGCTCGTCGTCGTCGACGATACGAACCTGACGTTGGGCAGACTACGCGCCCGACCCGGTGGCTCCGAAGGCGGGCACAACGGCTTGAAGTCCGTCGTTGCCGAGCTCGGCTCGAGGGAGTTTGCCCGCCTCAGACTCGGCGTTGGTCGCGGCGATGTCCGGCGAGACCTCGCGAGTCACGTGCTGGCTCGTTTCGACGAGGCGGAGCGGGGCACGGTCGCGGAGATGGTATCTCGTGCCGCGGATGCGGTAGAAGTGTTTGTAGAAGAGGGGATTGGGGCGGTAATGAATCGGTTCAACGCCGACACAGCGGAAGAGCCAAGCCCGTCTCCATCGTGATGTTCGTTGATAACCTGAACCATCCGGGTGTTGCTGGGTGGTTCGCTCCTTGTCGCTCGGTTCGATAGGTGCGAGCTGGCCCCCTGTGGGCCGAACCGAATGGCGACCGCTCAGACCGAAGGGAGTCTGTTGAATGTCCGAAACACGGCAGTATGAGCTGGTGTATGTCGCTGCACCTGACCTCACCGAAGACGGCGTCGCCGAGCTTCATACGCAGGTCGAAGAAATCGTTACGGATCTCGGTGGACGGATCGAGAAGACCGACAATTGGGGACGCCGTCGTTTGGCGTATGAGATCGGCAAGTATAGAGAGGGGACCTACGTCGTCGAGCTCATCGAAGGTCCGGGTACGATCGTGAGCGAGCTTGATCGACGACTGAAGGTGCGCGACGACGTACTGCGTCATCTTGTGGTCCGTGTCGATGAGGATTTGAAGAAGGCGCGCCGGTCGCGCGAAAAGCGGCAAAGCTGGCAACAACGTCGTCGGGCGGCGCGAGGCCTCCCGCCTATCCCGGAGCCGACGGCGGCCCCGTCGCTGGCGGTGACAGCCACCTCCGCTGATGGCCCCGCCGTCGCCGCTTCCGCGTCAAAGTCGCCCGCTGTGCCGTCGAGCCCAGCGCCGGCGACGGCCGTAGACCCGCCGACGCCTCCAGCCGAAGCGGCGCCCGTGGCCGCGGACACAGAAAGCGCAGAAGCCGAGGTGAAGCAATGAGTGCAGATCGAGGACGCAAACCTTCCGGTGGTGCCGGGGCCGGGGCGGGCGAGAAAGGCGGTTTCAAGCGCGGCGGTGGTTTTCGCAGAAAGCGGGTGTGTCGTTTTTGTGTCGACAAGATCGACTATGTCGACTACAAAGACGTCCGTCAGCTGATGATGGCGATACCAGAACGTGGCAAGATTCAGCCTCGCCGAATTTCCGGCACCTGCGCCAAGCACCAGCGGAAACTTACCACGGCGGTCAAGCGGGCGAGGCAGCTCGCGCTCATCCCCTATGTGACGGACTAGTGCACCGCCGTGGAACAAACCCAGAATTCTCCCTGGTCGCGTCTGATCCATTTGGCGTCGGACCGGGGGCGTATGTCTCGCATGACTGCGACGGCACATTAGCGAGGGTATTTGCGTGAAGGAACTGTTGCTCAAGGAGAACATCGAACATCTCGGCCGGCGCGGCGAGATTGTCAAGGTGGCAAACGGCTATGCGCGGAACTACTTGCTTCCGCGTCAGCTTGCGCTCCCGGTCACGAAATCGAATCAACGTCAGGTTGAGCTCGCGCAAGCCGCGGCGGCGAAGGTGGAGGCCGCGGAGCGCGGGGTCGCGTCCGTATTGGCGTCACGGATCGGGGCCGTCAACTGTGTCATCGCGAGACGTGTGGGCGAGACGAATGCCCTGTATGGCTCGGTGACGTCTTCCGACCTCGCGGAGTTTCTCGCTACCCGCAAGATTCAAGTCGACAAGCGGAAGATTCAGCTTGGTGAGCCGATCAAGGAGATCGGCGAATCGGTGGTTCCCATCAGACTTCACCGTGACGTCACGGCTGAGCTTACGGTTCACGTCGTGAAAGAAGAGGTCGAGTCGGAGGACTCCGACGGAGAACAACCGGCGCCACCTGTGTCCGCGGACGCCGATTCGTAGCGCGCCGCCGCGACGCCGCCGCGCCCTACGAGGAGAGAACACACAAGGACGAGACCGATGGCTGGATCTGCCACCGTCCCTCCGTCTGAACGAACCCTTCCCCACAATCTCGAAGCCGAGCGGTCGGTGCTCGGCGCCGTTCTTATCCACAACGAGGCGTTCAACGTTGCCGCCGAGCTGATCGACGCCGACGATTTTTTTCGTGAGGCTCACCGTCGTGTGTTTGACACGATGGTGGCGCTCAACGAGCGTAGCCAGGCAATTGACCTGGTGACCCTCAAGGACGAGCTTGCTCGCACGGGCAATCTCGATGATGTCGGCGGTGCCGCGTATGTGGCTTCGCTTGCCGACGGGGTCCCCCGCTCGACCAACGTCGAATACTACGCCCGCATCGTCAAAGAGAAGTCAACACTTCGAAATCTGATCCAGGCCGCCGGGCAGATTCTCACGACGGCGTATCAGGCAGAGGAGGACGCGGACGCTCTGCTGGACCGGGCCGAGCAGGAAATCTTTGCAATCGCCGAGAATCGGATCCACACGGGGTTTGTGCCCTTGAGCAAGCTTGTGGACGGGAGCTTTGAGACCATCGAAAGGCTCCAGGAACACAAGGGGTTGGTGACGGGTGTGCCGTCGGGTTTTGTCGATGTTGATGCCCTCACCTCGGGCTTTCAGCCCTCCGATTTGATCATTGTGGCCGCTCGACCCTCGATGGGAAAGACAAGTCTCGTCCTGAATGTCGCACAGCACGTCGGGACAAAGACCGACCGCGTAGTGGGATTCTTTAGCCTGGAAATGTCCAAAGAGCAACTGTTCATGCGGATGCTGACCGCCGAGGCGGAGGTCGACGCGCACCGCTTTCGCGGTGGGTTCTTGACGGAACAAGATTTTGGGGAATTGTCTGCGGCAATGGGGAGATTGTCAGAGGCCCGTGTTTTTATCGATGACTCCGCTTCGCTGGGGGTTCTCGAGATGCGTGCCAAGGCTCGGCGGCTCAAGGCCGAGCATGGGCTCGACCTTCTCGTCATCGACTATCTGCAGCTGATGCAAGGCCGCGGGCGTTTTGAGAATCGGACGCTGGAGCTCGGCTCGATCTCGCGGGCGCTCAAGGGCCTTGCAAAGGAGTTGGGCATCCCGGTGATCGCGCTCTCTCAGCTGAGTCGAGCTCCGGAGTCGAGATCCGACCACCGACCACAGCTATCAGACCTTCGCGAATCTGGTGCCCTTGAGCAGGACGCCGATGTCGTCATGTTCATCTTTCGCGAAGAGCAATACGAGCCCACCCCGGAGAACGAAAACCTTGCCGAGATTATTGTCGGCAAGCAACGGAATGGGCCAACCGGTACCGTTCGGTTGGCGTTTCTCAAACAGCACACTCGCTTCGCGAACCTCAGCGCCGTAGGCGATTGATCCAAGACGAGGCTGGGGTCTCGCACGGGACACTCAAGACGACATGGTCCGGCCGACCCGCGCTCACATCGACCTTCGAGTCCTGGCGGACAACTATCGCGCGATCGTCAAGTTCGTGACCCACAGGGCACCCATCTCCCCACCCCAAGTAGTCGGAGTCGTCAAGGCCAACGCGTACGGGCACGGTCTGGTAGCCGTCGCTCACGCGTTGGAGTCCGCCGGCGTTGACCTGCTGGCCTGTGCTGATATCGAAGAAGGAATCCAGCTGCGGCAGGCCGGCGTACGTGCTCCGATCCTCGTGTTCGGTGCGCTCAGTGTGAGCGACCCCAATGGAGTGCTCGAGTACGACCTGACGCCGACCGTGTCGTCGCCGTCGGCCGCGCACGTGTTGCAAGCGGCAGCGGCCGACCATCGTGTCCGCCTTCACTGTCACCTCAAGGTGGACACGGGTATGAACCGGTTCGGATTTCGATACGACAACCTCGCGACTACGATACCCGCGGTGCTTGCAAGCCCGAATCTTAGGTTCGACGCGGTGTATACACACTTTGCGACGGCAGAGGCGCCGGCGGGCGGGCTCTTTGATATTCAGCGGCGACGATTCGGCGCAGCGTGCGACACACTGCGCTCACTCGGCTTACGCGGCGCCCGTCGGCACGCGGCCAACAGCGCTGCTTTGCTACGCGACCGGTCGTGCTGGCTTGACGCCGTCCGTCCCGGTCTGCTCGTGTATGGAGTGACTCCACCGAGGGAGGTCGCCGGTATGTCCGAACTGACCGTGAATCCGGTTATGTCGCTGCGGAGCCGAGTGGTCGCGGTCAAGGGACTCCGAACCGGTGACACGTCAGGCTACGGCGCTCGGTTTACGGCTCGGCGCCCCAGCCTGATCGCGATCGTGCCGGCGGGCTACGCCGATGGTCTGGACGTGAGATTGGCCGGAACCGGGCATGTTCTGGTGCGTGGTTGTCCCGCACCGATCATTGGATCGGTCTGTATGGACTCGATCACGGTCGACGTGACCGATCTGGATGTGAGTCCTGGGGACGAGGTTGTCGTGATCGGCCCTCAGGGGCACAACCGGGTCGGCGCGGCGGACGTCGCCGAATGGGTCGGGACTGTACCTCATGAAGTGCTGTCCAGAGTCGGTACTCGTATCGAGCGAGTGTATGGTCCCGATGCCGAGGAGAACTCGCGGTGAAGCCGACGAGAGTTGTATACGTCTGTCAGACCTGTGGCGTCCAAGCAAAGAAATGGCTCGGTCGATGTCCCGACTGCGAGAGTTGGAACTCGATGGTGGAGGAACAGATCCGACCCGTGTCGCCGGTCGGCGACCCACAGGGGCGCATGGCCGGCGCCCCGGCGTCAACGGCGCAGCGGCTTGTCGACGTCGAGATCGCCGACACAAAGCGGCTGGTCACAGGATTGGACGAGTTTGATCGTGTCGTGGGTGGTGGCATCGTGCCGGGGTCGATGGTGCTCCTTGGCGGCGAGCCTGGTATCGGAAAATCCACGCTCTTGCTGCAGGTCGCCGCACTGGTCACGCGCTCGATCGGAACGGTACTCTACGCCTCGGGCGAGGAGTCGGAGCACCAGATCAAATCTCGCGGAGAGCGTCTTGGCGTGGGCGATGCGCCGTTGTATCTGCTGGCAGAGACGTGCCTCGAGCGGATCCTCGAGGAGGTCGACCGTTTGTCGCCGTCATTGTTGATTGTCGACTCGATACAGACTGTTTTCTCGTTGAAACTGTCGTCCGCCCCGGGCAGCATCAGCCAGATTCGGGAGGCAGCAACGCAGCTGCTCTTTTGTTCGAAGCGGCGCAACATTCCGACGTTTCTGGTCGGTCACGTGACGAAGGATGGCGGGCTGGCCGGGCCGAAGGCGCTCGAGCACATCGTGGACACGGTGCTCTATTTTGAGGGCGAACGTCATCACTCGCATCGTATGGTCCGGGCCGTCAAGAATCGGTTTGGCGCGGTCAGCGAGCTCGGACTCTTTGAAATGACCGGGACTGGCCTCGAGCCGGTGCCGAATCCGTCCCGGATGTTTCTGTCGGAGCGCGCGGAGAATGTGCCGGGCTCGGTCGTGCTGTGCGCGGTCGAAGGGTCCCGACCCATTCTTGTCGAGGTGCAAGCGTTGGTGAGCAGTGGCGCCTACGGCACCGCGCGTCGGATGGCGAGCGGAGTGGATCAGGCACGGCTTTCTCTGCTCCTCGCCGTGCTCGAGAAGCGGGCTGGGCTGTCTGTCGCCGCCGACGACGTCTTTGTTAATATCGCCGGCGGTCTCACCGTGGGCGAGCCCGCGGCGGACCTTGGTGTTGTCGCTGCAGTCGCCTCGAGTCTTCGCAACCGGACGGTCGCGGGTGGCACGGCGATGTTTGGAGAAGTGGGGCTCGCCGGCGAGGTTCGGGGGACGCCACAGGCAAGCTTACGGGTCAAGGAGGCGGCGCAGCTCGGATTTGCTCGCTGTGTCATTCCCGAGAGCAACCGAGCGTCGGCCGCGGATGCGGACGGTTTTGACGTGGTAGGGGTCCGGACGATCGAAGAGGCGCTCGAGGTGGTGCTTGGATGATTCCTCCATTCCACTGGTGGCGTACCGTCTTCTGGCTGATTCCGGCTATTGCGGTGTACACCATCGTGCTCGGCGCCCTCTCTCTCGTATCCGCGATGGTGGATCGACGAGGGCACTTCGCCCATGGCTGCGCACGAACCTGGTCGTGGCTGATCCTGGCTACGACTGGGGTCCGAGTGCGGGCCACCGGGCTCGACCGTGTCACACGCGATGGCGCGTATTTGTTTGTGTCGAACCATCAGAGCATCTATGACACGCCGATTCTCTGGGCAACACTGCCGTTTCAACTCCGAATCATCGCCAAAGCCTCGCTGGGAGCATTTCCCATACTTGGTTGGCATCTGCGATCCGCCGGCCACTTGCTTGTGGACCGCGCCCGACCCGGCAAGGCCACATTGAATCGGATAGGCGAGCTCATGGGGCAAGGGCAATCGCTGAGTGTCTACGCGGAAGGCACCCGCTCGCGTGATGGCCGGGTCGGGTCGTTCAAGCCAGGTCTTTTTCTGCTGGCTGTCGACGCGGGTCTTCCGGTGGTTCCGGTTGCCATAGTGGGGAGCCGACATGTCATGCAAAAAGGCCGTCTCATGACCTGCCCTGGAGAGGTTGAGCTTGTCGTCCACGACCCGATCTCCACAGAGAGTCTCGGTCGTGGCGACGTTCGCGAGTTGGCCAGGCGTACAGAGTCGGTCGTGACGGCGACGGTTCGAGCGCGGAGCCCGGAGGTGGATGCGTTGAATGGGCTAGTGGGTGCTGACCTTGAGCGTGGCCGAGACCGATCATCATCCTCATCATCCACGGCGGGCGGACCGCCCGCGGAGCAACGTTGATGTTCGCGTCCGCCATTATTGCCGCGGGTGGGCGGGGAGAGCGCCTTGGCGGTGACCTACCCAAGCAGCTGCAAGACGTGGGTGGTCGAACCATCCTGCAGCGAAGCGTCGAGCCGTTTGACTGTTGTCTGTTGGTCCGGGAGATCATCATCGTCCTCCCGACGGCGCTGGCGTCGCATCCTCCAGCATGGCTTTCAACAGTGGCTACGGCGACACGAGTCGTCGCGGGTGGACCACGCCGGCAAGATTCCGTCGCGGCCGGTCTCCAGGCCATCTCGCCGGACGCCGAGTTCGTTGTTGTGCATGACGCGGCCCGCCCGTTTTGCACAACACGTCTCATCGAGCGGACGATCGAGGCGGCGGCTGAGTCCGGGGCTGCCGTCGCCGCGCTGGCGGTACACGACACGCTCAAGCGTAGTCGACGCCAAGACGGCCAGGATTTCGTCGCAGAGTCAACCTCTCGGGCAGGGCTCTTTCATGCCCAGACGCCCCAGGCATTTTCACGGTCGGTGTTGGAAAGCGCAGTGGCTCGGAACGAATTCGGACGAGCAGGCACGGATGAGGCGACCCTCGTCGAACGGATGGGTCACCCGGTCAGATTGGTGCCCGGGGACCCCAGAAATATGAAGATCACAACGGAGGCAGACTTGGCGTTCGCGCGGCAGCTGACGGCGCAGGAAGTCCATGGCGTCCCGGCGACTCGTATCGGACTCGGGTATGACCTGCATCGGTTGGTGGACGGGCGGCGGTTGGTGCTGGCCGGCGTCGAGATTCCTGGCGACCGAGGCCTGGACGGACATTCGGATGCCGACGTCGTGTGCCACGCTGTGACCGACGCGGTCCTTGGAGCCTCAAACCAGGGCGATATCGGTCGGCTGTTTCCCGACGACGACGCGCGGTGGAAGGGCGCCTCGAGCATTGATCTTCTACGGCGGGCGATGACCACCGTGGGTGACCATGGATTCGTGGTGGTAAACGTCGACGTCGTGGTGATCACGGACTGGCCAAAGATCAGAGACCATTCGGTCGAGATGCGTCAGTGCCTCGCGGATGCCCTCGGCATTGGCGTTGACCGAGTGGGAATCAAGGGGAAGACAAGCGAGGGGGTCGGGCCGATAGGGCGCGGCGAGGCGATCGCCGTCCACGCGATCGCGCTGGTGGCACAGCCCGCGGGGCCCGTCCGATGATGGTTTATGGAGTCAACTCTGCCCGGGAGGCGTTGGCAGCGTCGACCGCTTCCGGCGTGTGGGTGAGCGACCGGCGAAGTCCTCGACTGCGTGAGCTGCTCGAGAAAGCAGCTGCTGAGGGCATTCCTATTCGAGAAGTGGACCGATCCGAGCTCGACCGGATGGCGGCCGGGGGCGTTCACCAAGGAGTCGTAGCCGCGGTCGTTCGCCCGACGGAATATAGTCCGGCTGACCTGGTGCATAGCGCGAAGGCAGCGCCACTCATCATGGTGCTGGATGGTGTCGAGGACCCTCAGAACTTTGGAGCCGTCGTGCGCACCGCGGAAGCCGCGTCCGCCGACGGCGTGGTCTATCAAAGGCGCCGCGCCGCGCCGCCTGGCGGCGCGGCGGTTCGGGCCTCGGCGGGTGCGATGGCGCACATGAGACTGGCGCCGGTCGTCAATATCGCACGAGCGGTTGCAGAGCTTAAGGACGAGGGCGTTTGGGTCGTCGGACTTGATGCCGACGCCGGGCAGGTGTATCACGAGGTGGACTACCGACAGCCCTCAGCGATTGTGGTGGGCGGAGAAGGGGCTGGCCTGCGGAGGCTGGTTCGGGAGCGCTGCGACTGGCTGGTGTCGATCCCGATGTTGGGTCGCATTTCCAGCCTCAATGTGTCCGTCGCCGCCGCAGTCGTACTGTATGAAGCGGTGCGACAACGAGATGTAGGGTCACCTCGTGGTTGAAATCACTGTGCTATCTTGTCGCCGACCCCTGCCTGCCGCTGGCGTTGGTGAACGCTCGCATATGACCGGCACGGCGGTTCGTTGCGCCTGCTCCGCCCGGCGCGACGGCGGTGACGACGACCATGTATTTCTATCAGGATTCCGCTCAATCTCCTCTGCAAATGTCAAAAAACGCCATTGCCGGACCAATTTTCGTGTGCTAGAATCGCTAATTTGTCCGGCTGGCGTAGCTCAGCCCGGTAGAGCAGCTGATTTGTAATCAGCGGGTCGGGGGTTCAAATCCCTTCGCCAGCTCCAGTGTACGGACGAAGTGTCCACGAGGATCGGCGTCATCCCGCAAAATAGTCTGGCTGTGTCACAGCGCGCAATCGGGGACTCAGGTTACGCGGTCAGATCGCCACCCGTCTCCGCCGCGCCCACGACGGATCCGCGCGGCTGCGGGTGGGCAAAAGTTTTGTTCGGCGAGGTTGCGGAGCGGTCAAACGCAACAGACTGTAAATCTGTCGCCCTAGTGGCTTCGGAGGTTCGAATCCTCCCCTCGCCACCAGTCTTTGCTGCGGTGGGTCGTCACGATGTGGTGGCTAGGGACGTCGGGCTGCCCGGGACGTTTGTAGGCAGTGGTGAGCGTGAGGGCGGGAGTAACTCAGCGGGAGTAACTCAGTGGTAGAGTGGCAGCCTTCCAAGCTGCTTGTCGCGGGTTCGATCCCCGTCTCCCGCTCCAGCTTTGTGTACCCGGCTGCTTGCGCGCCGGCTCGGGAGTGGGCGCGCGTCGCCGCGCGGCAAATCACCGACGGTAGGTGGCTGCGATGGCCCGGTTTGGGATGGAACCGGGACGGTAAGTGCGGATAGCAGGACAGAGACGGTGAGTCGTCTGGGTGGCACAGTTGCGAAGAGCGAGCAAACCGCTATCCGCAAGACCTGTCAGTTTCCGCCGATGTAGCTCAGTGGTAGAGCGCGTCCTTGGTAAGGACGAGGTCACCGGTTCAAGCCCGGTCATCGGCTCCAGCTTTTGGTGACCAAGAGGCGTGTCGGCAAGAGGTGGCTCGATAGAGGCGGAGATACATTCCGGTAGTTCGAGTCGACTTATTTTAGAGCGAGCAGATATGGCGAAAGAGAAGTTTGATCGGTCGAAACCGCACGTGAACATCGGGACGATTGGGCACATTGACCACGGGAAGACGACGCTGACGGCGGCGATCACGAAAGTAATGGCGAAGCACGACCCGACGA
>Ga0310121_10000428_pt1 | contig 46226 bp, 47 predicted proteins | sample CB27_Tmax_986_MG_FD_203504 | JGI IMG/M metagenome (GOLD analysis project Ga0310121, IMG submission 203504) | Marine microbial communities from Western Arctic Ocean, Canada - CB27_Tmax_986 | ecosystem: Environmental > Aquatic > Marine > Oceanic | place: Canada: Western Arctic Ocean | collected... | reverse complement strand
TCACGAGTGCTAGACTTCTCCTGTGGCCCCGGCCTGGGGAACGTCTACTTCCAGCACTCTCTGGCATTCTCCTCGCAGCCTCATTTCCGCCTCTTCATCTTCTCGTCCCCCCCTTTGTTGGCTTGGTCCCGTTTGCGCTCTGGGTCCAAGATTTGAGTCGTGATGCTGAAGGGCGCCACGCCGCGGTGCGTGGTTCTCTGGTCTTTGGATCGATCTATTTTGGGCTTGTCTTCTACTGGATCCTGATTGCACTGATCTGGTTTACTCTGCTTGCGATTCCGGCGTTCGTCGGCTTGATGATGATATTTGTCGGTTTGGCTGCCTTTATTGGTTGGTCGCTCCACCATTTTCTGCACACTGTGCGCGCGCCACTCTGGATCGCACTACCCATCGCCTGGACGGCTGCTGAGTGGTTCCGGGCGCACTGGCCGAGCACGTTGGCGTCTTCATGGTTGGGACTCGGGACATCCTTGACCGGTTTCCCAGAGTTGGTTGGCTTTGCTGAGATCGTAGGGGCCCGAGGTGTGACACTATGGCTAGCTCTAGTGAATGGACTCATAGCGTCACTAGTGCTCGACCTGCGTGCCCGACGAGGGTGGAGGCAGAAGAGCTTATTGATCTTGCTCACCATCACCGTGCCCATGGGTTGGGGTTTGTGGCGTGCAGAGACGCTCCAACTGCGTGAAGCTGGGCGTGTTGCGGTGGTGCAACCGAACATACCCGAGCACATCAAACTAGATCAGCGGATAGCCATAGATAGCACTCACGCTTCGTTGAACCGACTCATGCAAGGCATCGAGCCCGGCTCGGTTGATCTTGTTGTTATGCCGGAAGTGACACTGCCTGTATTCCCGAAAGCCGAGGTGTACTCAGGGTTTGTAGCTCCAATACTAAACTATGCCCACAAACTCGGTGTCCCGGTTGTCTTCGGGGCTACGGGCTTCACTGGTGATATCTACGGGGAGTTCACGCCATTCAATTCTGCTTTCGTTATGGAACCGAGTGGCCTCACAGACTTTCAGTACGACAAGAGGTACTTGGTACCTTTCGTCGAGCGCGTTCCATTTTTGCCGGATTCCTGGCTTACCGGACTTCCTTACTTTGGTGGGTTCGGTGTTGGCAGTGGCTGGCCTCTTTTGAAAGTCAATGGTAGTACCTACGGCGTACTAATCTGCTATGAATCAACCTATCCTGAGGGGGCTCGCACCTTCAGGCTCAAAGGGGCCGAAGTACTTCTCAACATCACTAACGATGCTTGGTATGGCAGAGAACCGTTGTATGCTCGAACGACTGCCCTCTGGCAGCATCCTGCACATTTGGTGATGCGGGCAATAGAGAACCGAATGGGTGTAGCTCGCTCCGCCAACACAGGTATTTCTCTATACGTTGATCCTATCGGGCGTGTTCATGGCCAAACTGACTTTTTTGAGTCAGATATCAGGATCGATAATGTCCTCACTACCGACGAAATCACTTTTTTTACTCGTTTCGGCGATCTTGCTGGAAATGGTGCGGCGTTTGCTGCTATTCTGCTTATACTGGCTTCTTTGAAGTTCAGCAGGCGCTCCGCTTCCCTGGACCCTTCTGAAGGACAGGTTTAGCTTTTCTCCCCTATTCTGTGGGGATTGCTTGAGCATCACCTTTCAGAACCAACGGGTGAGCATTTGAGTGTGTGAAGCCCGTTTAACATTGTGTTTGGAGCAGGCCATGAAACGGGGTATACATCCTGATTTTACTACTACGCCGGTCATGTGTGCCTGCGGTAACCACTTTGAGACAAAATCAACCGTAGAAGAGATCCATGTTGAGATCTGCTCGGTATGCCACCCATTCTATACTGGTAAGCAACGTCTCGTGGATACAGCGGGCCGGGTCGACCGTTACAGGAAAAAATATGAGAAGGTCGCCGAGGAGTGATCACTTTAGCCGGAGTGAGACTCCGGCTAACTGACCCCGGGGTTTGCACTAGAACATCGGGGCTTGAGCTACGACCCTACCGATGAAGCCTCCGACTTTAGATCCTCGACTACACGAGCGCCTAAGAGAGGCGGAACGTCGTTTCGAAGAACTTGATGCTGAACTTATCAGCCCTGAAGTGCTTAAGAGTCCTCAAAGGCTTCGTGAGCTTGGTCAGGAACGATCCCGACTAGAGGAAATCGTCGGAATTGGTCGTGAACTCGCTCGGGCGATCCAAGAGCTTGAAGGAGCTACTGAACTCCTGCAAGACTCGACGGATAAAGAATTACAAGCTTTAGCTGACGAGGAGTGTACTAGCCTCCAACAGCTCATCGAGAAACTGCTTCTCGACCTTCGAGAGGTTCTGATTCCTAAGGACCCGCTTTCTGATCGAGCGGCAGTTGTGGAGATTCGTGCTGGGACTGGAGGTGATGAGGCCGGGCTCTTTGCTGCTGATCTGATGCGGATGTATAGACGACTGGCTGAACGAAAAGGTTGGTCGGTTGAGTTGATGAGCCACTCTGAGGGAATACCTGGATCGATCAAGGCCGTGATCTTCACGGTTCGTGGCAAAGGCGTTTATGGCCGCTTGCGCTACGAATCAGGGGTACACCGTGTTCAGCGCGTGCCGGAGACAGAAAGTCAAGGACGAATTCACACTTCTGCCGCAACTGTTGCAGTCCTCCCTGAAGCTGAGGAGGTCGATTTGCAGATCGATCCTAACGATCTCAGGATCGATGTATTCCGCTCTTCAGGACCGGGTGGACAGTCCGTGAACACTACCGACTCAGCAGTGCGGATCACGCATATTCCAACTGGGCTGGTTGTATCCTGCCAGGACGAAAAATCTCAGCATAAGAACAAAGCGAAAGCCCTCAAGGTACTGCGGAGTCGCTTGTTAGATCAGATGGTTGCAGAACAAGAAGCTAAGCGGGCCCGTGCACGCAGAACACAAGTTGGTACGGGAGATCGTTCTGCGAAGATTCGCACTTATAACTTTCCTCAAGGCCGTGTCACTGACCATAGAATCGGTCTTACACTGCACCGTCTAGATGAGGTGCTAGATGGAGACCTGGAAGAGGTCATTTCCTCACTCAGACTCGCTGAGGAACAGGAACGCCTTGAGGAGACCGAAGCTGGAGATTAGGTGTCTAATTTGGGCCACCACCGCGATTGGACAGTCCTTAAAGTCATTGAATGGAGTGGGCAGTACCTGGACGAGAAAGGTGTTGAACGGGGACGATTAGATGCAGAGCACCTACTTGCCTATGCGATGAGCACCAGCCGGCTGGACTTATATCTTCAGTATGATCGACTTCTTTCTAGGGCAGAACTCGACCAGTATCGGCCGTTGTTAACCAGGCGAGCTCGACGGGAGCCACTGCAATATATCTTGGGACGAACCGGATTTCGGAATTTGGAATTGGAGGTTGACCAAGCAGTTCTGATCCCTCGGCCGGAGACCGAAATCCTGGTCGATGAAGTACTCCAGTGGGTTGCTGGAAATAAACTCAGAGAGCTCGTTGCCCTTGATATCGGGACTGGGTCAGGAGCAATTGCATTGTCCTTGGTTCACGAGGGTCCGTTCAGTAGAGTCATAGCGACTGATACTTCGAGGATCGCGCTTGAGGTTGCCACCCGAAATTCATTGTTGTCAGGACTTTCAGATCGAGTCGATTTCCGACTCGGTGAGTATTATGAGCCATTGACCGCTGGTGAAGTCTTTGAGGTCATCGTTTCAAATCCTCCGTACGTTGCTGATGGGGAAGCTCAGGATCTTGAACCGGAAATCCGGGAATGGGAGCCAAGAGCTGCTCTCTACGCTGGTCCAGACGGACTTGCTTGTTTACGAAGAATCGCCACCGGAGCTGGTCCATATCTGAAGCCGGGAGGATTGCTCGCACTTGAGATAGGACTTGGCCAGGCGACTTACATGATGGAACTTTTGGAGAATACTGAAGAATTCGTAACGGTGCGGGTTCGTCGAGACCTGAGCGGCCGCGAACGGATAGTGCTGGCTCACAGAGCGATGACTGACTAGAATTTTTTTAGTGGAATTGACGAATTAAGGAAGCTACTGACCCTGGAAATTTATATGGGTGAGATGTATGAGAGGGCGAAAGAACTTGGCAATGCACTCGCGGGGGCAGATGAGTACCGTATCCTCCGGCAGGCAATTGATGCTGCAGATGAAGACCGAGAATTAGTAGAATTGCGAAACCGGATTCGTGAACTGGAAACTGAGATCGAAGCGGCAATGCAAGCTGGTCATGAGCCAGATGAGGACATCACGAAAGTTTACACTGAGTTAACCGAAAAGCTTCAGACCAAACCTGGATTTCAGCAACTTATCTCTGCTCAGGCGAACTTCGAGAAGATTATGTTCAAGGTGAATGAGACTGTGATGAAAGGGATCAAAGAAGGTGGAGATAGTCGTATTATCCTTTCGTCATGAGAAAATAATGGCTGCCGGACGCTACTTGGTAAAACACTCGACCTGACAAGAGAGTCTCGATTGAAGCAACCGCATCAGATTCAACCAGCCGAAGGAAAACTGGGAGTTCTACTTCCTGGCTTTGGTGCTGTGGCTACGACCTTTATCGCAGGAGTAGAGTCAATAAGGCGAGGTTTAGCTGAGCCTATCGGGAGTTTGACCCAGATGAATACTATCCGTTTGGGCAAGCGAACTGACGAAATAACCCCACTGATCAAGGATTTTGTACCGCTTGCCAAACTTGAGGATCTAGTGTTTGGGGCGTGGGATCCGATCTGTGATGATGGTTATGAGAGCGCCCTTAAGGCGGGTGTGCTCCACGAGGATAGTCACCTTGAGCCTATCAGGGAGTTCCTCTCCTCAATTCAGCCGATGAAGGCTTCTTTCAGCACTCAATATGTCAAGAAGCTGGACGGTCCTCATAAGAAAAGTGGAAGTAAGAGGGAGCAGGCCGAGGAACTTCGCCAGGATATCAGACGCTTCAAAGAAGAGAATGATTGTGATCGTTTGGTGATGATTTGGTGTGGCTCCACGGAAATTTTCCTGAGGCCTGGCCCAATTCACGAGACACTGGAATCCTTTGAGAAAGGGATGGAAGAGGATGACGAGTCGATTGCTCCGAGTATGCTTTATGCCTATGCAGCAATCATGGAGGGTGTGCCCTACGCAAACGGTGCCCCAAACTTGTCTGCAGATATTCCGGTGCTTGAACACCTTGCGATTGAGAGAGGAGTTCCGATTGGTGGAAAGGACTTCAAGACCGGCCAAACCCTCATGAAGACAATCTTAGCTCCTGGCTTCAAGACTAGAATGTTGGGGCTGTCAGGCTGGTTTAGTACGAATATTCTTGGAAACCGCGATGGTGAGGTCCTGGATGATCCGGAGTCTTTTAAGACCAAAGAGGAGTCGAAGCTCAGCGTACTGGAGCAGATCCTTCAACCCGACATGTACCCTAAGCTATACGGGAATATGTATCATAAGGTGAGGATCAACTACTACCCACCCAGGGGAGACAATAAGGAGGGCTGGGACAATATCGACATCTTCGGATGGTTGGGTTATCCGATGCAAATAAAGATTAATTTTCTTTGCCGTGATTCAATACTCGCTGCTCCAATCGTGCTTGACTTGGTACTTTTCCTCGACTTGGCAATGCGCTCCGGACTAGGTGGCATACAAGAATGGCTCTCATTCTACTTCAAATCGCCACAGGCAGCTCCAGGTCTTTATCCAGAGCACGACATTTTTATTCAGCACTGGAAGCTTAAGAACACCCTCCGCTGGTTGATGAAGGAGGACATGCTAACACACCTAGGCGTGGAGTATTACGACTAGTCCCGTGAGTGGACAGTTCATAGTCCTTGAAGGGGCAGATGGGGTTGGTAAAACAACTCAAACGGCTCTTTTGTCATCGTGGATGGAGTCCAGGGAGATTGAACATGTAGTCGCGCGTGAGCCAGGCGGAACACCGCTCGGTGAGGCCGTCCGGGACTTGATCCTCCGGGAAACGGATTTCCACATAGCACCCGAGCCAGAGTTACTCTTGATTTTGGCATCCAGGGCAGCTTTTGTTAGCGAGGTAGTAAAACCGGCATTGGCAGCTGGGAAAGTGGTTCTTGCGGATCGCTTCGCCCTCTCAACACTTGCCTACCAGGGTTACGGCAGAGGTCTACCACTTGATGACGTTCGTGATGGACTGCGGATTGCCACCGGTGGACTGGAGCCAGACTTGTACATCATACTGGATCTACCTATTGATGAAAGTTCGGCCCGCCAAGCTTCGAGTGGCGTCGAACCTGATCGGATAGAGCGCGAAGGGGATGGCTTTCTTCGGTCTGTGCGCCAAGGATACCTTGCACTAGGAGATTCGGAGTCCGGTGTTCGAGTGCTAAACGGCTCGGGCCCGCCAGAGGCCGTGCAGGATAGGGTGCGTGAGCTTCTAATTGAGATCTTCCCGGAAACTTTCGGTGGTTCAGCTTTGTGAAGCGAGGCGTATCTCTGAAGCCCTTCCGTCTAACTTGATATGGGGAATGACACGTGAGCCGAAGCACCCTGACAGCAGTTGCCATTGTAGCATCAGCAGTTGTGCTGGGTGGTTGGTTGCTCCAAGAAGGTGTGGGTCGCGCAGATAACGCTTCCCTGCGTGTTCGTGTACTTCAAGAAGTGATAGACAGGGTCGAGTCCAGCTTTGTCGAAGAAGTCGAGTATGATCGTCTGCATGAGTCTGCGATTGATGGCCTATTCAGGGATTTAGGAGACCCCCACTCATCGCTTATCCCAGCAAGCTCCTACGAGAATTTGAGAATTCGGACTGAGGGTGAATATGGGGGTATCGGGCTTGAGGTAGTCGATCGTAACGGATGGGTAACCGTAGTAAGTCCGATTCCGAATACGCCTGGAGCACGAGTAGGTATCAGGGCTGGAGATCAGTTTTTTGAGATTGAAGGAGTACCTGCAGATACGATGGTCACTGATCAGGCTGTTGAAATGCTTCGTGGCCGTCCTGGAACAGAAGTCAGCGTTAGGATGATACGGCCGGGTGTTGATGAACCGATCTCGTTTACGATCGAGCGCGAGGAGATCCAACTTCGGGCGGTCCCATTTGGCTTGATGCTCGAGCCTGGAATAGGGTATGTCCCGCTACAGACGTTCCAAGCAGGGTCTGAGCGTGAGATCACCACAGTACTTGATTCTCTTCGAGAGGTTGAAGGCGCTCGTTCTCTGATTCTCGATCTTCGCGGGAATCCAGGTGGATTGTTGGACGCAGGTATCGCGGTCTCGGACCTTTTCTTAGATGTGGATCTTTCGATAGTAGAGACTCGAGGACGTGCTTCTGGCCAAAGTAAAATCTATTCTGCCAAGAAGCCTGATAATTATCCCAATCTTCCGATTGTGGTTCTTGTTGACCGTGCTAGTGCGTCAGCATCAGAGATCGTTGCGGGAGCATTACAAGATCATGATCGGGCGGTAATCGTCGGTCAACGAACATTCGGTAAGGGATCCGTACAAACCCTTTATCGCTTGACTGGAGGGGACGTACTCCGCTTGACGACAGCTCGGTGGTATACGCCAGTGGGGCGTTCTATCCATCGTGACTCTCAGAGAGGAGTGGAGACGGACGGACAAAGCTTCGGTATCTCTGGAGAGCTTGTGATACCACGTGATATGTCCGAGCGCCCCGAGTTTTCCTCAATGAGTGGGCGCATACTTTACGGTGGCGGAGGGATTACTCCTGACTTTTTCGTGGCACCTGAGACTTTATCAGCAGAAGAAACTGAGGCGGTTGGTAGGGTATTTCGTCAGGCGAGTGCCTTCAACATAGCCCTCTTCAACTACGCAGTGTCATATATTCGTAATCATCCCGAACTTGAAGTTGGTTACACTCTGAGTGATGAGGACGTCGATATGTTCTTTGAGACGCTTCGAGAGTCGGCCGCTGAAGTTGATGAAACTGCTTTCATCGCCGGTGCCCGTTTTATTCGATATCACCTTGAGAGAGAAATTGCTCTACAGGCATGGGGTGACTCCGGAGTATTCAAGCAATCCCAAAAGTACGATGAAGAGCTGGCATCTGCGCTGGAACTGTTGCGCAGTGTTTCGACCCAAGATGATCTCATTGAGGTGGTAGAGCAGGCCCGTCAAAGTCGGAAGCCCTGATTTTAAGGCGGTATTCTGTCTTGGCGAAAAAAATTATCTCATCACACTATCCCTGGGGTTTAGCCGAACTCTGTCATTCAACCCATGTCCAATTACTTGACTGATTAATGAGTGCCGTGGAAGTCCTCCGAGGCGATGTCGTGGAAGCACGACATACTGTCCACATTGTGGTTGCTGATGCCCATGGGAGAGTGGTTGCCAGGGCGGGTAACAGAGACGGGCTAACTTATTATAGGTCTGCAGCAAAGCCCTTCCAGGCGCTTCCACTCGTGGAGGAGGGGATAGTCAGCAGATTTGGAATTTCTCTTCCGGAGCTTGCTCTTTGCTGTGCCTCACATGAGGGTGAACCTGAACACGTTGCAACGGCCCGGTCGATTCTTTCCAAGATTGGCGTAGATGAGGCGCTAATCCGGTGTGGTTCCCACCTTCCATTTGGTGCTGATGCTAGCCAGGAACTCTTGATGCTTGGTGGCCAACCTATGCCGATCCATAACAACTGTTCAGGTAAGCATGCAGGAATGCTGGCACTAGCAGTAGGCATGGGATGGGATCCGGTAGACTACCATCTACCTAGTCACCCCGTGCAGGATCGTATGTTGCGGGAGATTCTCAGGTGGACGGGGCTTGGTGAAGCTGAAGTGGCTACAGGAGTGGATGGATGCGGCGTGGTCTGTTTCGCTGTTCCTTTATTCCAGATCGCCAGGTCATTCGCGCGGTTCTCTGTCGCGGCGGCTGATGATGAGGCCCCCGCGGAGATCGTCCGCGCAATGACCACACATCCTTTCATGGTTGGTGGGACGGGACGGGCATGCACCCAAGTTATGGAAGCTGCGGCAGGTAAAGCTTTTGTGAAACTCGGAGCAGAGGGGACATATATTGGAGGGATTCCAGCTTCAGGGCTTGGTTTTGCGATCAAAGTTGAAGACGGAGGACGCCGGGCAGCTGAAGTAGCTCTTGTGAAGGTTCTTGAGGAGCTTGGTGTTCTTACAGAAACAGCGGTCACTGAGATCCGCCACCACGGGAATCCGATAGTATATAATACTCGGGGTGAAGCAGTTGGTGAGATCAGGCCGGCTTTCCATCTGGAATTTCAGTCGTCATGAGCCAGCATTTACAACCATCAGTTGAGATGTTGGTGCGCCTTAGTGCTGTCATTGCCAGTCGCCAGACCGATAAACTCTCAAAGCACTTCAACTTGATAGCCGCTGAAACAGATGCTGTCCAAGTCGAGGAGGTGATCCTTCAAAGCTACCTCTTTCTTGGTTATCCCATAGCGTTAAACGTGATGGCTCTATGGCGTGAAAAAATTGGACCGAACACTTCTATAAGATCACTAGAAGACCGCGACACTTGGGTACTTCGTGGAGAGGAGGTTTGCGGTGCTGTTTATGCCGGTCAATATGATGAGCTCCGTGCACATATACGCAGGCTCCACCCGGACTTGGAGCAATGGATGGTCCAGGAGGGATACGGTAAGGTCCTGGGGCGTTCGGGCCTTTCACTGGTGGAGCGCGAATTATGCATCGTTGCGCTCCTGGCTGTATTGGACGTCCCGAAGCAACTCTATTCTCATCTACGAGGTGCGCTCAACGTTGGAGCGCACCTCTGGCAAGTCTCACGCGCGCTCGAGATCGGACTCGGATATGCTGAGGATGATGTTGCTACTCGTGGCCGGAGAACTTGGGAAGCTCTCCAATCGCATGCTGCTGTAAGTGGGTGAATCGTGTTTATAGATCATGCAGTAATCGAAGTGAAAGCGGGCATAGGCGGCTCTGGATCAGACGCTTTTCGCCGCGAAAAGGGAGTCCCGCGCGGTGGACCTGCTGGTGGGGATGGCGGGAAGGGTGGGGACGTTCTACTAGAGGTCGATGCCCAGCTTACGACACTGCTCGATTATTCATATCGACGCCACTATAAAGCGGGTCGAGGGAAGCACGGCGGAGGAAAGAACTGCACAGGTCGGTCCGGTGAAGATATGATCCTGAAAGTTCCGAGGGGGACGGTAGTTTCTGACGTTGATTCAGGGGACTCTCTGGGCGAACTCTTAGAAGATGGCGAGCATTTGATGATCGCGTCTGGCGGGCGAGGGGGTCGTGGCAATACCCGTTTCAAGACACCAACACACCAGGCTCCACGCCGTTGGGAGGCTGGTGAAGATGGTGAGGAACGCCGGATTCGGCTCGAACTCAAGTTAATTGCAGATGTAGGACTGGTCGGTGAGCCGAATGCGGGGAAATCCACATTCTTAGCGACAGTCACCGATGCAAGACCGAAGGTCGCCGACTACCCGTTCACCACATTAGAACCGAATCTCGGTGTTGTAAGACTCCGTGATTTCCAGTCATTTGTGATTGCGGATATTCCTGGAATTATAGAAGGAGCACATCAAGGAAAGGGCTTAGGCCATAAGTTTCTGCGCCATATTGAACGGACCCGAACTCTCGCGCTGATGATTCCAGTGGATACGGAGAATATGCGAGAAGCATTCCAGGCCCTAAGGGCTGAACTCGAAGCCTATTCTCCAGAACTCGCGACAGCTCCGTTCTGTGTAGTACTAACAAAGACTGACCTACTTCCTCCAGATGCTGAGTTGCCGAAGTTTCAGCCACAAGGTGCTTGGGCAGTTTTCAGGGTCTCATCGTCAACTAACAGAGGTTTAGATGAGCTTTTGACAGCCCTTTGGAAGGCGAGTCGTCCCTCTGAGGAACCGACGGATGACGGGGGCGACCAAGCATGGGTACCCTGAATAAGGTTTTGGTCTCATCCATTTACGTCCACGCACCATTTTGTTCAAGACGTTGTTTCTATTGTGATTTTGCTGTAGAGGTAAATTCCTCTAACAATCTCAGTGCCTGGATAAGAGCACTCTCGGGTGAACTGACAGCAGTCGAACGAGAAGGTGTCTTCGCCATGTCTGAGGCACTCAAGACCCTATACGTGGGAGGTGGTACCCCGTCCCTGCTTGGCCCTCAAGCGATGAAAGGCCTTGCAGAAGTAATTGGACATAGCCGGCTCGAAGATCCTGAGCTCGAGTGGACTGCCGAGGCTAACCCCGAGAGTGTCACACATGATTTAGTTGAAAGTTGGTACAATGCCGGTGTTAATCGGATGAGTCTGGGTGTACAAAGCTTTGATACACAGGTACTCACCTGGATGGGGCGCCTGCACGGGCCAGACGGTGCAGTACAGGCGGTCAATGCAATAAAGGAAGTAGGAATCTGTAATTTTAGCGTTGATCTGATCTTTGGGCTGCCGTCCCGACTAAAGCGGTGTTGGCGCACTGATTTGTTCAAGGTGTTAGAACTAGACGTTCCACATATCAGCTTGTACGGACTCAGCATAGAGCCTGACACCCCATTGGGTCGATCAGTCAGAGACGGTAGTGAGTTCCCTGTTGATGAAGGGCAATACAGGGATGAATACCTTACTGCCGTAGAACTATTAAGAGATGCTGGATATCAACATTATGAAGTTTCCAGCTTCAGCCACCAAGGGTTTGAATCAAGACATAACTCTGCATACTGGGACGGAAGTCCTTACTTAGGTTTGGGCAACTCTGCCCACAGTTACTCGGAATCCTACCGTCGCTGGAATGTCAGAGATTGGGGCGCATATAATGCTTTGGCCACAAGGACCGAGATCACTTGGGAAAAAGGTGAGCACCTTGATATAGCCTCTAGATCTCTAGAGCGATTGTGGTCGGGTCTGCGAACAGCGGTGGGTCTGCGGCTAAAGGATCTAGATGACCCACAGCGGGTAATCGTCGAGTCCTGGGTACACGAAGGTTGGAGCGTGCTTGAGGATGGAAAAGTGCGCCTCACTGCGGAGGGCTGGCTGCTGTTGGACCAACTTACTTTGGAGCTTGATGGTGCTCCGGTGGGTTGACGCTGGAATCAACCACACTCGATCTTCGACTATGACTGTTTCGGAAAGGGTGGAGTTTACTGGTGGCGAGCTCACTGAACGTGAGCGGCAGGTTTTGGAGGCGGTGGTGCGTAATTATGTGGAGACCGCTGAACCGACGGGTAGCAGAATAGTCTCTCGAAATTTTAATCTAGGTATATCATCTGCTACGATCCGAAGCACAATGGGTGATCTTGAGGATAAGGGATATCTCTTCCACCCTCATATTTCTGCGGGACGCGTACCGACAGACCTTGCGTATCGTTTTTTCGTTGACAGGCTCATGGCACCGCAGAGACTTACCAGCGCGGAAAGAACGAATCTTCGGCGCCAACTCGACGGAAGTAGCACTTCTGCTGTCGAACGTCTTGTGATGAAAGCAACACGTGTATTGAGCTTTGTCTCGAACGAACTCGGTGTAGCGGTCACTCCTCGCTTGGAAGCAGCAGTTCTAGAGAAGGTCGAGCTGATACAGGTCTCTTCAAGCCGGGTACTGTTTGTGGCAACGATTCGAGGTAGAGTGGTGCGAACGGTCTATGTGGACCTACCGCTAGAGGTGCCCCAGAAGACTCTTGTTACTGTCACAGTTGCCATGAATGAGCGCCTGGCTGGACTCACTCTCCAAGAGATTCGCCATACACTTTCCGAAAGGATGCGAGATTCTCTTTCGGGGGAGTATGGAGTAGCTGAGTTCATGAACATCTTTGTTCAGTCGGGGGCAAAACTTTTCGATCTGCAGGAGCTGGATAGAACAAGTATTCTTTTAGGACACACGAGTGTCCTCGCGTCACAACCGGAGTTCGAGGAACGTGACCAATTAACTAACCTGATCGAACTCACTGAAAGACGGGATCTTCTCGCAGACACCATGGGTAAACGCGACCACAAAGGTCGAGTTATGATCACGATCGGTGGTGAGAATGATAGGAATGAACTCGCTAACTTCACGCTGGTGACTTCTGAGTACCAGGCAGGTGATCTTACAGGAGTAATTGGAGTTATTGGACCGACACGTATGCCTTATGAGAAGGTGGTGACGATCGTTGACTACACTTCGACGCTTGTCACCCAGATGCTCCAAGCCTGATCTAGTTCTGTTCTAGTACTGTAACTCTCTAACAGTTTGCTGATGGCTGATTACTACGAATTACTTGGCTTGTCACGTAATGCGGACCTCGAGGAAGTCAAGAAGGGGTACCGTAAGCTTGCGTTCAAATATCACCCAGATCGTAACGAAGGTTCTAAGGAAGCTGAGGAGCAATTCAAACAAGTCACAGAGGCTTATGAAACCCTTCGCGATCCTGAAAAACGATCGATATATGACCGCTATGGCGAGCAGGGGCTTAAGGGCTCCGCTGGTCCCGGTGGCATGGGAGGTTTCGATTTTGGTGATGCCATTGAGATCTTCATGCGCGATTTTGGTCGCGATGCTGGTGGTGTTTCGGGATTTGAGGATTTTTTTGGAACAGCTGGTGCGCGGACACAACGAACTACATCTCGTAAAGGGAAAACCGTACAGGTACGGGTGTCTCTTACACTTCCAGAGGTTGCACACGGCGTAACGAAAACTTTGCGAGTTGCAATGCTAGGGGAATGCGAGCCGTGTGGTGGGTCGGGCGCGAGATCCGGGACGAAGCCGGTGGTCTGTCCTGCTTGTGGTGGGGCAGGAGAAGAACGGCATCAGCAACGGTCCGTCTTTGGCGTTTTTGAGAGTATCCAGCCCTGTCAGAACTGTCGTGGTGAGGGCCGGGTTATCCATGAACTGTGCGATACTTGCCGTGGTGAAGGGCGAGTACGCAGCGATATAGAAATAGAAGTAGAAGTTCCAGCTGGGGTGACTTCCGAGAATTTTCTCACGCTAAGAGGACGTGGAAATATTGGGCCAAGGGGAGGGCCCCAAGGGGATCTGGTAGTACTTCTTGAGATTGAAGATGATCCACGGTTTTCACGTGATGGATCAAATCTCTTCCACGAACTACCACTAACCTTTAGTCAGGCTGCCCTCGGGGACGAAGTTGAGGTGCCAACGATTGAGGGTATTGCTCGAGTCACGATTCCAGTCGGAATACAGAATGGTGACCATCTTAACCTTAAGGAGCTTGGGCTCCCTGAACTCCACGGTCATGTCCGAGGAGATCAGGTTATTAGGGTGATAGTTTGGACACCGACTGATCTTACTGCCCAACAGGAAGAGGCTCTAAAGAATTTGCGCGGTGTTGAAACACCCGCGCCTGAGCGGATTCATCGTCAAGCACATAGGGGATTCTGGTCTCGAGTGAAGGAGGCGTTCACGGGTGGATGAAGGTCCAGGACTTCGTTGGCTGGAACTTGGGATTCGTGCCCCAGTGACCGATAACAAGGCTTCTATTTTAGTGCATATTTGTGGTCGAGGGGTACTTGAGCGAGACGGTTGGGTCACATGTACCTTGAAGAACCCGATGACGTATCTGGCTTCATTAAATGCTTGAGAGATCGTGTGAGCTCTGCTATCAGACGTGAAGAAGTTGATATTATGGCTCGCTGGTTGCCGAATGAGGACTGGTCTGAGAAATGGAAACACGGACTCGGCCCCCCAAAGATCACGGATAGAATCGCAGTGCGTCTATCCTGGGTGCAATTCAATCCGGAACCGGACTATATCGTAATTGTGATTGACCCCGGCATGGCTTTTGGAACTGCTGAACACGGTACAACTTGTAGAACCTTGAAGCTCCTCACCACAGCTCTCAAGGTTGACGACCAAATTCTAGATGTTGAGTCAGGATCTGGGATATTAGCGATCCCGGCAGCGGCACTAGGTGCGAGTGAATCTATCGCAATTGAGGGAGATTCGCCGTCATTTGAAGCCCTCCGAAAGAACGTGGAAAGAAATGCAGTGTCTAGCTGAATCAAGTGTCTTGAGGAGTGGGCTGACGCCCATAGTCTTCAACTAATGGGACCCGTTGACGGTATCGTCGCCAATATAGAGACGGGTGTTCTGCGCCCGTTTCTTCCTGCTTTCCGTAAGCCACTAATTGAAGACGGGTGGTTAATTCTATCAGGTATCCTCTCGATGGAATGGCCTCGCCTTTCTCGAGAATACAAGGGTTGAAGGGTTTAGGTGCGTTCAAGTGGTACCGTGACGGGGAATGGACAAGTGGGTTGTTCAGCAGTGTTTGAGACGCTCTACGTACCTGGCAGCCTATTTTAGAACCTATAAATGTAAGAAAAATAGCCCTTCACAGAGTGGCTCTTCTCAATATAGAAATTCGGCTGGACACAGTGATCGATCTTACCATTGCGCTCGGTTCCAACCACCCACAAGATCGGTTAGGCGGGCTACTACGCCTGCTAACTCCTCTGTTTGGAAGTTCACTTTATGGCTGCTAATGAGTGTCTCTTCTGCAAAATTGTCGCCGGGGATATTCCGGCGGATATCATCTACAAAGATGATGAAGTGCTTGCATTTCGTGACATTAACCCTCGGGCACCCATCCATGTTCTAGTAATTCCCAAACAGCATTTGGAGTCGCTTGCATCAGTGACTGATGAGGACCGTGACCTTATAGGACACATCATGCTTACAGCTAAAGAGATTGCTAAAGATGAAGGCCTTTCCCACAGTGGCTATCGAACTGTGATAAATGTAGGAGCAGATGGTGGCCAAACCGTTAATCACCTACACCTACACCTGCTTGGTGGCCGAGCGCTCCGGTGGCCGCCAGGATGAGAGTGGCTTCCTCCCATTGACTCAGTACGTTACTAGCATCGCTGTTTTGGTTGGCCTAATAGAACCCAAGTGAAGGAAAGAGTGACTTGTGCCTCACGAACTGAAGAACCGATTGAGGTCTGACCTCACATCGGCGAGAAAAAACCGTGATAAGCTTCGCACGCTTGTCCTTTCGACCATTCTAGCCGATGTCCATAACAGGGAAATAGAATTAGGAGCAGAGCTGAGTGATGACCAAACCGTCAAGGTACTCTCAAGAGGTATCAAGCAGCGGAAGGATGCCGCGTCTCAGATGCGTACCGCTGGTCGCGATAAGCTTGCCAGCGAAGAAGAAGCTCAGCTTACAGTCCTGAGTAAATATCTCCCAGAAGGTATGCCAGAAGATGAAGTCAGGACGCTGGTGCGGGCTGCAATTGAGGACGGTGTAGACCAAATGGGGATGTTGATGGGTCGGGTCATGCCGCAAATTGGGGGCCGATATGATGGTAAAGAAGCAAATCGGATAGTGCGTGAGGAACTTGGTCGGTGAACTTGATTCACAAATGCAAACTAGGGTCAGGGCACGGTTACGGGGGTGAGTGAGCAAAGAAGAACCTTGCCGTCACGTTCTTTGCTACAGGTTCAGAAGGGTACAAGCGTGCGGGTTCGTAAAACCGGAATTCGGGGTAAAGTGATTGAGGTCAGTCGTGATCGTGTGATTCTTAAAGCGGGGGAACTCAAGCTCGATATGGCTCTTTCGGAAATCGAAATTATCACTGCTCCGCCTGAGGGTATCCAGAGTGATCAAGATAGGGGATGGAAGGGGCCCAAGTTGGGAACAGCCAGACTCGAAATCGACCTCCATGGAATGCGAGTGAATCGGGTGGAGCTTGAACTTTCGAGAGCATTGGATGAGGCAATTTTGGAGGATCTAGCTGAGATCCGCGTTATTCACGGCAAGGGTACGGGAGCACTCCGTAAACGTGTGGCTGAAATACTTGAAAAAGACTTACGTGTAGTGGACACCCGCATGGGTTATCCCTATGAAGGTGGGGCGGGTGTCACAATTGTGATGTTCGGCGGAAAACCATGATCCCCGATGAAATAGTCGAAGAAGTCCGCGCTCGCGCCGATATTGTTGATGTCATTGGCGAATTTGTAGCGTTGAAGAAAGCCGGCAAGGAATTCAAAGCAAACTGCCCGTTCCATGAGGAACGCACTCCAAGCTTTCATGTTGTTCCTGAGAAGGGCTTCTTCAAGTGTTTCGGATGTGGCCAGTCGGGGGATGTGTTCAAGTTCTTGATGGAACGCCAGGGTATGGACTTTGTGGAGGCTGTAAAACATGTAGCCGGGCGAGCTGGGGTCGAAGTACATGAGGTAAAGAGGGCTGCTGAAGCGGACGACCCGAATCGTCCTCTATATGCTATCAACGCGTTTGCTCAGGACTGGTTTCGAGAGTGTCTTACAGACTCTGAAGGTGGTGCGGCAGCCCGAACCTACTTAGAAGGGCGGGGGATCACTCCAGAAGTCGCAGAACGATTTGGCGTGGGGTATGCTCCAGACGATTGGGGGGCATTGCGCAGTGCCGCGGGGAAACACGCGCTAGAAGATGATCTCATGCTGGAGGTGGGCCTCCTTAATACCAGTGATCACAAGAAAGACCCGTATGATCGTTTTCGTGGTCGTATCATGTTTCCTATCGAAAGCATTTCGGGTCGGATCATCGCGTTCGGTGGAAGAGATTTTGAGTCAGGTCAAGCAGATGTACCCAAGTATCTCAATTCTCCAGAGACGCCGATATACAGGAAAGGTGAAAATCTATACGGATTGTCATGGGCTCGGCACGCCGTGCGCCGCGAGGAGTGTGCACTATTGGTTGAAGGGTACATGGACGTGGTCTCACTTGCAGCCCATGGTTTCGATAACACAGTGGCGTCTCTGGGAACCGCTCTGACGTCTGAGCAGGCCAGACTGTTGGCACGCTACACAAAGCGCACATTGCTACTCTTTGACTCAGATACTGCCGGTCTACGGGCCACGTTCAGGGCTGGAGACACCCTTCTAGAAGCCGGACTCCATCCGGGAGTAGTGACTTTGCCACCGGGTGAAGACCCAGATACGGTTGTGCGGAATCAGGGTCCAGAAGCTCTGGGTGAATATCTGGATCAGGCAGTCGATGTTCTCGATCGTAAGCTTCAAATCCTTGAAGAGAGAGATTTTTTCTCCTCTATCGAAGGGACCAGATCCGCACTTGATCGCTTGGTGCCCACTATCCGATGCGCAACGGATGCTGCCCTTCGGGACATCTATGTGACCAAGGTTGCAGGTAAGACCGGAGTCCGTAGAGAGACCCTCGAAGAGGAGTTGAAGAAGCAGCGTCCACGCGTCGCAAAGACAACGAAGTCCGGGGGATACCCCATCAAGCCCTTACCCTCAGTTCCAAAGGCTGCCGTAGAACGACAGGTCCTCCTCATGATGACGAAAGGCCTCCAGTGGGTGGAACGAGCTACAGAATTGATCTCACCGGAGGACTTTGACGATCAGTCGTACCGCACCATCTTTCACGCTCTTCTTGATGACCCTGAACTGCGCGTTGTACCCGCGTCTATGGACGCTCTAGCTGCTCAGAAATTTGAGGAGATTCTGTCCGATCCGATGGAGCTCAATCACGGGCTGGAAGTATTCACGAAGTCTGTGGATCGGATTCGTGCAGAGGTATGCTACCGACACGTCAAGGATATCCAACGGCAGATGGAATTGACACAGGATGAAGACGAAAAATTAGAGCTTCTTAAGACAATAAAAGAGTGGACTAAAGAAGTGCGTGACCTGGATCCGACAATTCTGCAAAGACACAGTGCGTTGGTGGGCGATACAACCTTAAGAGAGCGGAGCATATGACGGAGCAAGACCGAGGCAACCTTGTAGAACTTCAAGGAATTGATCTTAAGATCCTTGCGGCACAGCAGCGGACCAGGGAATTCGATCCGTTGCTTGGCGAAGTTGAGCATCCAGCCCTGGTGTTGGAGAGTGATGCCGAGAAGACACGAGCTCGACTCAAGGAAATAAACCTAGAAGAACGTCAACTGGAGCTAAGCGTAGCGGAGAAACGCGAACGTCAAAAAAGATTAGATGAACGATTGGGGTCAGTAAGAAATCTCCGAGAAGAAGCAGCAGTCAGTGCAGAGCTCGAGATGGTGAAACGGGCGTTGCAAAATGATGAGCAAGAGGCACTATCGCTACTTGATCAGATCCGAAAAATGGAGGGTCGTCTAGAGGAATTAGATGAGGCGATAACTGAGGCTCGGGCGATCGTTGGTCCGCGACTAGAGGAATTGATATCTGGACGTGACACGGCTGAGAAGGAACTTGATGCACTGGAGCAGGATAGGGAGAGCTTCGTTCATGCAATGGATGCAATGGACCTCAGGTTATATGAAGGCATCAGGCGAGGTGGAAGGGTTACAGCAGTTGCGGCTCTGACTGAAGATGGTGCCTGTAGTCATTGTTTTGGGATTATTCCTCCTCAGCTTCAGAATGAAATTAGACATAGTGAGGCCTTGATCCGGTGTGAGGGATGTGGGGTTATTCTCACACTGACTGAGTACGAAGACGAGCTAGCAGGAGTGATGGAAGCTCCTTTTGACCCAACAACTGAAGAAGAGTCATTAGCTAGTTCAGCTGAGCCCGACGAAGCAAGGGACCAAAAAGAGGCTGATGTATCCGAAGAAGTCTCTAGGGAAACAGTAGATGAGGATCAGGTAGACGAGTGATGATTGGTGGGCCTCGCGGAGAAGAATCCGGTGGCCTGCGTCTAGGAAGCTATCTATCAGAGCGCCAGTGGGTCATCTCTGAACAACCTGATTCCGAGACCGTTCGATCTCTCACTGATGAGCTGCGATTACCCGAACCGGTCTGTGCACTTTTAGCTGTCCGAGGATTAACACCTCCGGAAAAAGCTAAGCGCTTCTTACGACCGGACCTCAGTCAACTTCACGACCCCGCGACTCTAGCAGATGGAGAGATCGCTGCTGAGCGGATTGCTGGGTCAATCGATTCTCATCAAACAATTCTTGTGCATGGGGACTACGATGTTGATGGAATAAGTGCAGCGGCACTTATGACTCGCTGGTTAGCCTCTTTAGGTGGGCAGGCGGTTCCTTTCGTGCCACACAGACTCAGAGATGGTTATGACTTCGGGGCTGCAGGGTTGCAGGCAGCGCGCGATGTAGGAGCTGAGCTCATCATTACTGCTGACTGTGGTACTGCTGCACATCGCACGGTGGAAGCTGCTCGTGCAGCAGGGATTGATGTGATCATCACTGATCATCATACCGTTTCTGACTCACTTCCTAATGCGACGGCAGTAGTAAACCCATTAAGACCAGATTGTGCGTATCCAAACAAGGGGCTTTGTGGTACTGCACTAGCTTACAAGATCTGTGAATTAGTGGCGATAGCAGCTGGTAAGGACCCCAAACCGCTCGTCCAATACCTTGACCTAGTGGCTCTCGCCACGGTGGCGGACATGGTTCCTCTCTGCGGAGAAAACCGGAGCTTAGTGCACTTCGGTCTGCGCCGTTTCGCCCATACTATCATTCCTGGGATACGAGCCCTTCTTGATGTCACAGATATTTCGGGCCAGGACATCACAGAAAGAGAGATCGGTTTTGTGATTGCACCAAGGATTAATTCTGCTGGTCGGGTTGGTGAGACTACAGACGCCCTCCAGCTTCTGCTAACTGACGATCCTTCTGAAGCTCTTTTACTAGCAAGAAAACTTGATCAGACTAATCAGGAACGAAGAACAGAAGATCAGCGGACTCTTGACGAAGCTCTAGAGCTACTGGAACGGGATTATGACCTGAGTCGTGACATGGGTGTTGTTCTGGCTTGCGACGGATGGCATCCTGGAGTGATTGGCATTGTCGCTACCAGGATCGTGGAAAAGATCCAGCGTCCAGTTCTAGTAATTGCTCTAGATGGAGAAAGAGGTCGCGGAAGTGGGCGCTCAATCGCCGGATTCAACCTCTTTGAGGCATTGAAGGAATGTTCAGAGTACTTAATCCGCTTCGGTGGTCATGAGCAAGCCGCGGGAATGGATGTGGCTCGGGAAGCCCTGCCTGATTTGCGTGAGGCCTTCAACATTGTTGCTAACCAGCGATTCTCTATGGATGAACTACACCCCGAGTTGTTCGTGGACCTTGAAGTAAGTCTCGGTTCGATAGACCTACAGTTAATTCATTGGCTTGAATACTTGGGCCCACATGGTATAGGTAACGCTTCTCCGGTCTTTATTATCCGTGAGGTGGCGTTTGAGCAAACCAGGATTGTCGGTACCAATCACATCAAGGCGACGCTGATCGGGAATGGTGGTGCTATGGAGGCGATCGGATTTGGCTTGGCTGACAGGCATTCACCTGACAACCTTTCTCGCGGTCTATACGATATTGCAGTTCAGCTTGAGCGAAATGAATTCAGGGGAAAGGTCAGTGTGCAGGCTCGTCTTCTCGAAATCAGAGTGCATAGGAAAGACGATTGAGGATTATCTCGGGATGTTGGAAGGGGCGACGCTTGGGCTCCCTAAGGGGGACTAGCGTTAGGCCTACGACCGATAGGGTTAGAGAGGCATGGATGTCTGCAATGGGTGGAGATATGGATAAAATCACCGTGCTTGACCTTTTCTCAGGCTCCGGTGCACTTGGACTGGAAGCGCTAAGTCGGAGGGCTTCATCTGCAGTTTTTGTTGAGCAAGACCGAGGCGCTCTTCGTATTCTCCGAGCCAACATAGAATTGCTTGGTGCCTGGGATAAGTGCATGGTTGTAGAGGATGACGTGTTCCATTATTTGGATGGGAACCGTGAAGTTTTCGATGTTGCTCTTGCTGATCCACCCTACGGGACTGCAGCGTCAGTCAGTCTGGTTTCTTTTTTTCTTCAAAAACCCTTTGCGCATGAGCTTTGGTTGGAGCATCGTTGGGGGGAAGAGTTAGCTCCGGACGATGTCGCACGCACGAGGCGTTACGGCGATACTGCACTCACGACTATTACCAGTTGATCATGAGCCCACACAGACCTGTCGTCGCAATTTATCCAGGCTCTTTTGATCCGATCACTAAGGGTCACGAGGACCTTGTACGACGCACCCTCCGTGTTACGGACCGACTAGTAATTGCTGTTAGCGGTACTTCTACGGAAAGCAAAGAACACTTATTTGATGTAAATGAGCGTGTAGAACTCATCCAGGAAATCTTTGCTAAGGATAGCCATGTTGAAGTCAGTAGATTCGATGGGTTACTTGTTGATTTCGCTCGTGACCTAGGTGCTCAGGTAGTTATTCGAGGACTGCGGGCTGTGTCCGACTTCGATTACGAGCTTCAAATGGCGCAGATGAACCAAGAACTTGGCCCAGAGATTGAGACACTTTTTCTCGTGCCTGAGGTAGAGTACTCCTTTCTGTCGGCTTCACTCGTTCGGGAAGTCGCGTCACTCGGTGGTGATGTGTCGAGATTTGTTTCTGCTCCAGTCCTCCGCCGTCTCAAGGGTAAAATAGGTTAGTGCCAAGCCTTCTTCTGCTTGGTGGGTTTTCCCAGTCCAAGTCCTATTGTTTTTCTAGTATCGGTCTGTTGGTCAGCCAGGTATGCTAGTTGGTATGAGAGGGACTAAACGTGAATCCCCATCGGTGCAAAATTTCCATGGGTTTTAAGGTTTTAGAGAGTGGTGACGTAACTCTCATTGAGATCGGAGGTCAGTTGATCGTAGGAAACCGACAATTACTCAAGGAGCAGGTTTTTGAGCAATTGGAGCGAGGAGATCGTAAGTTCATAGTTGACTTCTCAAACACGGATTATATCGATTCATCTGGCCTCGGAGTCCTAGTGACACTCTCGAAAAAGATTCGAGAACAGGGAGGAGAGATCAGCCTTGCTAGCCTTAGCAAGGATCTTCGAACCCTCTTCGAATTAACCAAATTGGACACTCTTTTCCTTTTCTCCGATTGAGAACAAGTTCGATGTATGCTGGGATGAACCCACCACTCTTCTAGTTGGTGACTGAGGCTCCTTAACCTCGGACATTATGGATCCCAATTTAGGTCGACCAAAGCGCTCGCTTAGCCAAAACTTTCTGGTCGATGTAAATATCCAGAAGAAGATTGTGGCTGCCTTGAGTGCTGATGCTACCGAGGTGGTGGTGGAGGTGGGACCGGGACGTGGTGCACTTACCCATCATCTAGTGGGCACGGTCTCTAAGCTCGTCCTGATAGAACTCGATCATGATTTAGCGGCGATGTGGTCTGAGAAATACAGAGACCGTGATGATGTGACGGTCCTCCAGGGAGATGTGCTAACGATTCCTTTCTGGGAATCAGTTGGAGATCCTTCTCAAGTTCATGTCATAGGAAATATTCCCTACAACATCACCTCTCCCATCATCTTTCGTCTTCTGGAGCGCCCACGTCCTAAGAGCATTTTATTGACTGTTCAGAAGGAGGTGGCGCAGCGAATCACGGCTCCGGTGGGGTCAAAGGAATATGGTGCCTTGTCTGTAGGGGTTCGAAGTATAGCGAGTGCGGAAATACTTTTCGGAATCGGTAGGCATGCGTTCAAGCCTAAGCCAGGGGTCGATTCCGCCGTGATTCGAATTGTTCCGGTTCGCCCCGAGCCTCTTTTACTCGAAGAAGAGTTGAGCCTGCGCAAGCTAGTGCGATCAGCTTTCCAATGGAGAAGAAAGCAACTCAAGAAAATCTTGAGGGATCATAAAGCACTCAACATTTCACCAGAGCTAATTGAGGAGGTAGCTGAACGGGCTGAGATAGACCTCACGGACCGCCCAGAACGCCTGTCTCCCGAGGCATTCCTACGACTCGCCGGGATGTTGCCGTAATCTGTACCTACCCGTACTTTCTTGTGAATCTTTTCACAAGCTGCTGCCTACCCCGAGAGCTGCCTGGTTCGGTCCTTTGTCTAGACGCATATCCGATTCAACTGTTCGCCGGCTCTCGCACTATTTGCGAGTTTTAGAACTGATTCAGGATGATGGCGGAGTGACGATTTCAAGTGAGCAACTTGCAAGGCGCGGGCACACCACAGCAGCTCAGGTCAGAAAAGATCTTTCTCACTTCGGTTCCTTTGGTAAGCGCGGACTCGGCTACGGTGTAGATGAATTAAGGGATCGTCTGAGGATAATCCTCGGCCTAGACCGAGTGTGGCCAGTGATTCTAGTTGGTGCAGGACGCATTGGTTCTGCATTGTTTGAGTATCCTGATTTCAAGAAGCGAGGATATGATTGCGTAGCCATTGTTGATACCGATCCTGAGAAAATTGGTGAAAAATGGGGTGAACGGGTGATCCAGCCAGCTGAAGAACTAGAGTCACTCATCAAGGAATTACGTGCGACTTTAGTGATCCTCGCTGTCCCGGCTTCAGCTGCTCAATTGGTCGCAGAGCGCTCCGTAAATGCTGGAGTCAGAGGGATTCTTAATTTTGCCCCCGTGCAGATCCAAGTCCCAGAAGGTATCCCGGTCGAAAACGTGAATCTTGTGATGGAACTCGAAGCTCTTTCGTTTCAGATAACCCGAGCCTTGACGACTGTGAAACACAGACCACCCGAGGGCAGGTGAAAGTAAAGGGTTGCCAGTCAGCATCGACGATCGGGGTCATTCAGGCTGATACCTTTAAATCTGGAGTCGAGGAAATTATTGACCACCGCGGCCTCCTTATGTCCACGCTTCCGTATTACGAGCAGAGAGATCTGAGGATATCATGACAGAGTGGATTTCAAACTTACCTCTCACTAGGGAAATTTCAGTAGGTTCTTTTAGAATCCACGCTATTGAGTCGGGTATTCAGTGGCTTGATGGAGGCGCCATGTTTGGTGTGGTGCCTAAGCCCCTCTGGCAACGTCGAATTCCTTCTGATGACCAGAACCGAATTCCCCTTGCGCTGCGTTGCCTAGTCATAGAATCACCCGATGAACTTGTGCTGGTGGATACTGGGATTGGCAATAAGGAGAGCGAAAAATTTCACGAACTCTATGGCGTAGAGAATGCCGGGAATCCAACTCGTTTGGAGGATGGCATAAAAGCTGCGGGGTTCATGCCAGGCGATATAGGAATTGTATTGTGTACACACCTACACTTCGATCACGCGGGCGGCAACACATTTCAAGACTCCGAGGGCAACATTCGACCAGCTTTCCAGAATGCTCGCTATGTTGTACAGCGTGGCGAGTTTGATTTCGCTCACAGTGGAAATGAACGAATACGGGCAAGTTATCTGCGGCAGAACTTCGACCCCATAGAGGAAGCCGGCCTTTGGGATTTTGTTGAGGGTGCAACTGAGGTTGTCCCAGGTGTAAAAGTGCTGCCGACACCCGGACACACTCCATTCCATCAGTCGGTTGTGATTGAGAGCGATGGAGAAACTGCGTGTTTTCTTGCGGATGTATGTCCGACGGCAGCACATATCCCGCTTCCGTGGATCATGGGTTATGACCTTGAGCCGCTCGTTACACTTGAGTCAAAGCGGAAGCTTTGGGCTTTAGCACGTGACCAAGAATGGCTGCTTATCTTCGAACATGATCTACTTATACCGTGGGGTCGTCTCGATATTGATTCGAAACGACCCCGACTCAAGGACAGCTAGGATATCTTGGGGCGGATTGAGTTTAGGTAGTCTGGTATTCGTCTATGTTCAATACTCACCAGAACACTCCCTATATTTAGTCGATGACAAATAACTCCAGAGTCCCTGTCATCCTGAAGGGAAGCGCACGCACTCCGATCGGGAACTTTCTTGGGAGCTTGAGTTCTCTCAACGCGCCGGAGCTAGGGTCGATTGCCCTTCGAGCCGTTGTCAGGCGGGGGCAGATAGACGTGTCGGATATCGATGAAGTCATTATGGGGAATGCTGTCTCTGCGGGTGCCGGTCAAGCGCCGGCCAGGCAGGCGGCTGTGAACGGAGGGATCCCGACCGAAGTACCAGCGTTAACGATTAATAAGGTTTGTGGCTCCGGGTTAAAGGCAGTAATGCTTGCCGCCCAGGCTATACGGGCTGGAGACGCTCAGGTCGTTATAGCTGGAGGTATGGAATCAATGTCAAGCGTGCCGTTTTATGCGAGCGGTATTCGTACTGGAGTGAAATTCGGTGACAGGCGGCTTGTGGATGGTTTGATCCAAGATGGGCTTTGGTGCTCATTTGGCGCCTGCCATATGGGAGGTCACGCCGAGTACACAGCGATGAAAGCAGGAGTCAGCCGAGAGGACGCCGATACTTTCGCTCTGCATTCTCATAAAAAAGCCTGCGCGGCAATCCAAGAAGGAAACTTCAAGGGCGAGATCGTCCCAGTCGAGGTAAAAGGCCGTAATGGGGTAACGGTAGTTGATACTGATGAGAGTCCTCGGGTGGACGCATCACTTGAAGCTCTGAGTGAGTTGAGGCCTGCATTTATTAGGGAGGCTCCACCTGAAGTTGAGGAGCATGTGGTGACCGCTGGTAACGCGCCCGGTCTCAATGACGGTGCTGCTGCAGTTGTGGTGACTTCACTTGAGTACGCGAAGGCACATGGTCTGGAGATTGATGCGTTGATTTCAGGTTACGTGTCAGGTGCTACTAAGCCACGAGACCTTTTTTTCGCTCCAATTGTGGCTGTAGAGCGACTCTTGGAGAGGCAGGGGACGTCGGTTGATGACTATGAACTCGTCGAATTAAACGAGGCTTTCTCTGTTCAAGCGGTTGCTAACATAAGGGGTCTAGAGTTGAATCAAGAGAGGGTTAATGTGCACGGTGGTGCGATTGCCTTGGGCCACCCCATCGGAGCATCAGGAACTCGAATTGTGGTGACACTATTGGGAGCTATGGAGCAACGCGGCTTGGCGACAGGACTAGCAACTCTATGCTTAGGAGGCGGTAATGCTGTCGCCTTATCTCTCGAGAAAGTTTAGGCCATAAGATTCTTGAGTGGCTTGGGAGAGGTTGTAATAATGAAGGGACTAGTCAACCTGATCTTGCCTGGGATGGCATATACTTATTGTAAACTTCGAAAGATGTGCGATTGCACTTGTGAGGGGAGCACCACGCCCTATCACTTGTGTAGTATTCGGTCATCTGGCTGCAACTGGATCTTCCTCGAAAGGACTCTTATGACATGATGGATCATCTTCGAGTGAGTGACCCAGATATTTTCGATGCGATTGTCTCGGAGGCTAGAAGACAAGGGGACGGACTCGAACTGATAGCCTCTGAAAATTTTGTTTCCCCATCAGTGCTAGAGGCGATGGGGACCGTAATGACAAACAAGTATGCCGAGGGTCTCCCTGCTAAGCGTTATTACGGAGGTTGCGAGTTCGTCGACATTGTGGAAGAACTCGCTCGGGAACGGGCCAAGGAGCTTTTTAGTGCTGAGCATGCTAATGTACAACCACATTCAGGTGCTCAGGCCAACATGGCTGCCTATTTAGCATTTTTAGACCCGGGAGATAAAATCCTGGGGATGAATCTGAGTCATGGCGGCCACCTGACTCACGGATCACCTGTAAACTTTAGCGGGCGTCTGTTTGAGGTTGCCGCTTATGGTGTCCGAGAAGATGATGGGCGAATCGACTATGACGCCCTGAGAGATCAGGCTCTTGCTGAGCGCCCGAGTATGATTATCGCTGGAGCAAGCGCCTACCCGCGGACGATCCATTTCGACATTTTTTCCGAAATCGCGAAAGAAACAGATGCGATCTTAATGGTAGATATTGCCCACATAGCAGGGCTTGTTGCCACGGGACACCATCCTAGCCCGGTGCCACACAACGCCGTGGTTACAACCACCACACACAAGACTCTCAGAGGTCCTCGTGGTGGCATGATTCTTTGCTCTCAGGAGCATGCTACGGCGATTGACAAGTCAGTTTTTCCTTGTATACAGGGTGGGCCACTTATGCACGTGATTGCGGCAAAAGCTGTCGCACTGCGCGAAGCATTGAAGCCGGAATTCCGGGATTACTCGGCTCAGGTAATAGCGAATGCTAAGGCTCTAGGCTCTGATCTCAATGATCTCGGCCTATATCTAGTGAGTGGAGGCACTGATACTCACCTAATACTGCTTGATCTAAGGGGTAGTCACGAAGACTTGACGGGTAAGGATGCGGAGGCAGCCCTGGAGGCGTCTGGGATCACCGTGAATAAGAATACTGTTCCTGGAGAGACGCGTTCTCCATTTGTCACATCAGGTCTGAGAATTGGGACCCCAGCACTGACATCGCGAGGCATGAAGGAGGCCGAGATGAAGCGTATTGCAGGTTGGATCTCACAAGTTTTAGAGTCACCTTATGATGAGAACCGAATCGTGCGGATAAAAGGAGAAGTTCTGGAATTCTGTCACGACTTTCCGCTTTACAAGGAAATGCGGTTTTCATAGAAGTCAGGAGTGAGTAAGCTCCTGACTAGCGGAGGACATTTAAGCATCCCACATTCCGGATCATGACTGAGTTTACGAGTACTGATGAGCTTCTAGACCTCCTGCGCGAGAGGAATCCTCGTTTTGATCCGCGTTCATACTCGTTTGTACTTGAGGCCTTAAACTCGGTTTTCCATTCGCTTGGGGAGAAGAGGCACGTAACAGGTGCAGAACTTGCTGAGGGTGTCCGCCAGTTAGCGATGGAACGGTTCGGCCCTGTTGCTGGAACTGTCCTTGAGCACTGGGGGATTCACTCGACGCGGGATGTCGGGTCTGTTGTTTTTGCCCTGGTTGAGCAGAAAATCTTGACTACCCAGGATGGGGACTCCCCAGAAGACTTCGATGACGTATTCGATTTTGAAGAAGCTTTCGAACTAAATTACCCCTGGGAAGCTCGAATTTGATGACGAAGATTCGGCATGAGAACCCGGATCTGAAATCTTTATTTGCACGAGGGGGCAGAGCACTTGAGTGTTGCTCGTTGTTACCATGCTAACCGAAGGGGTTGAATATGGAGCAGGGGAGCGAATATCCAGGATGTCAAAAGTGTGGAAATGGGGTTCTATTGCCACTTTCGGGTTATGGTAGAGAAGGAGCTCCGGTCCGGTACAAGGCTTGGGTATGCTCGCATCCAGATTGTGGTTTCAATATTCGGATTGACAACGGCGAGGTGACAGTCGGTCGCCAGATAGGCCAGAGTTACAAATAGTACGGTCTGAAATACATGTCCCAGGCGAATGCGGATGGGGGGTCTGGAGCAGCACTCATTGTAAAGGATAGAGTCTGTGCCACGGACTTCTGCCGTGGCGGATAGCTTCGGTGTGTCACTAAGTGCTTCGATGATTGATACCAAAAATCCGTTACGCCCTTTCGCACGCGAAATAGTTTATGCGCTGACTGCTGGCGAGTCTAAGACGCTGGATAGTGCGGCTATCGAAACAGTTGGTGTGCCGCAGCCGGTACTAATGGAGAATGCTGGTCGTTCCGCAGCTCAGATAACTCAACGTTTGTTCCCAGAGGGGTCTGTAGTCGGGATTGTGGGTTCAGGCAATAACGGAGGAGATGCTCTGGTGCTCCTGCGTACTCTCCGGGCCTGGGGCAGAGAAGTTTGTGCGGTGCTTGTGGCTGAGCGAGCTATGGACGACCCCCTTCTGCATGGCTGGGATATCCCTGTGATCATGGATGAGGTGCTCGACCAGAGTGGTTGGGATGCACTTCTTGGTCCTTGTGGAGTTGCCGTAGATGGAATTCTGGGGATTGGTGCGAAAGGTCCACCTCGTAAGCGCCAGGCGTCAGCCATAGTCCAGTTGAACAGGGCGTCTTGTCCGGTACTCGCGATCGACGTTCCCTCTGGGATCGATTCCTCAACGGGTGCGGTCCAAGGTGAGGCCATTAAGGCGACAGTGACGGTGGGGTTTGGGGCTCCCAAGCTAGGCAGCCTCCTCTCTCCCGCACGTGCTCACACAGGCCGTATAGTCGTTGTCGACATAGGTTTTCCACCTGCAGGGGATACGGATGATCTTGCACAGGTGATCACCCCTCTCTGGGCACAGAGACAATTGCCTGGCCGCCCCACAGATACCCATAAGAATGCGGTGGGACGTTTGACGATAATTGCAGGTCAGCCTGGTATGGCCGGAGCTGCGGTCTTGACCACCCGAGCAGCGCTGGCTGCGGGTGTAGGCCTAGTCCGAGTGTGCTCAGTGCCAGAGAACAGAGAGATTTTACAAAGATCTACCCCCGAGGCGATCTATGTGGACATCTCGGATGACGAGGCGCTTGAATTAGCCCTGGAGGATACTGACGCAGTGGCAGTCGGGCCTGGCCTTGGGACTAACGGACTGTCTGTCGACCTAGTGAATAAGGTTACTAAAGGCCCTGAACGGCCGCTTGTTCTGGATGCTGATGCTCTAAATCTGGCAGCAGAAGGTTTTTTTGATCTCAGAGCTCTTGGTAAGTCGCGGCCTATGCTTTCGACGCCACATATGGGTGAGATGAGCCGGTTACTCGGTGAGTCAAAGTCAAATATAATCGGAGATAGGTTGGCTGCCCTACGGGAGGCGGTAGAGCGCTTCGAACATTGTTTCCTTCTTAAGGGAACTCCTTCTCTGATTTCCAATACGGGTAGGGGTATCCTAGTCGGAAGCCAAGGGACCTCCGATCTTGCTGTTGGAGGAATGGGAGACACGCTAACCGGGGTGTGTGGAGCATTAATTGCTCAGGGTCTGGGAGTGACGGAAGCCGGTGCGGTGAGTCTCTATCTTACGGGGAGGGCCGCGAACCTAGCTGCACGCGGAGCATCACTTACGCCGACTGACGTGATCCATTGGATGCCGGATGCGCTTGCCGAGCGTGGTGCGGGAATCTCCGAACTAGATCTCCCTTTTATATTTTATGATGCGGATGCTGCAAGGTGACCTCTCCCCGTTCCATTGATCCCGTCCGCTTCGGTCCTGGTGCAGAATTCGATCTAATTCGTAGGCTTGTTAACCCAGCTGATTTGCTCCCGATGGGAGTGAGTTTAGGTCCGGGAGATGATGCGGCGGTCCTTGAAGGAGGATGGGTTCTCAGCACAGATATATCCTTGGAGGATGTCCACTTCCGAAGAGCCTGGCTAGAGGATCACGAGATCGGGTTCCGTGCGGCTTCATGTGCACTATCTGATCTCGCTGCGATGGCTGCTGTCCCAGTGGGAGTTTTCATATCGATGGCAGCCAATGACGAGGAAGTGGTGGAGGCGATTCAATCTGGATGTAGAGAAGCAGCTTTGGAGGTGGGAGCAGTGATTCTTGGTGGAGATCTCTCTAGCACGTCAGGCCCAGTATTCATTGACGTAGTTGGGCTTGGTAGGACTAACCGACCTGTGTTAAGGAGTGGGGCTATCGCGGGGAACGATATTTGGGTTACAGGAAAGCTAGGAGCAAGTTCCACTGCGGTGCGGGTATGGCAGTCTGGAGGCGAGCCGCCACCAGAGGCCAGAAAAGCATTTGCTCGACCATCACCGCGATGTGATGAGGCGCATTACCTAGTAGAACAAGGTATCGCTAATGCCTTAATAGATCTCTCAGATGGGTTGGCTGGAGATTCAGCCCATCTTGCCGTAGCGTCAGGCGTCCAGATCGTACTGGAGGCGGCTGCAATTCCTGTGGCACCTATCGCAGTTCAAGTCCTAGGACCCGAGGATGCACTCCAAGCGGCAATCCATGGAGGGGAGGATTACGAACTATGTTTCGCGGCTGGACCGGATGCAGTGGATCCATCCTATTTCCAAGAGCACTTCGGCCTTGAGATTACAAGGGTTGGGCATGTTCGTGAAGGTTATGGGACCTGGATCGACCGCGGCGGGAATGAGCCTGAGCCTCTAATGAGAAGTGGGTTTGACCACTATGCTGCGGATGTGCTGTGACCCGGCTTTTTCTAGTATCTATAGTCATTGTACCTTCGACAATTTGGTACGCTTCCAAGATTGCGTGGTCCGTTTATCGTCGCTCAGCAGAGATAGGATGCCGTTGTGAAGAAGCTGCCCGTGCCTGGGCTAGTTTGGTTTTGAGGGTTGCAGGCGTGCGCGTCATCATGGAAAACGACGGTGTAATAGATTCTTCCTTGCCTCAGGTCTTGGTGACGAACCATGTGTCATGGATTGATGTTCTTGTTCTCGCAGCGTTTGTGCCCGGCCGTTATGTCTTTGTAGCGAAGAAAGAGGTCGAAAGAATCCCCGTGTTCGGCGCGGCCGTGCGTGCGTGCGGACACATCTATATTGATCGAGGTGACAAGGCCCGTGCATTAGCTTCATTAGATGTTGCAAGAAAAAGGTTGGAAGAGGACGCTCCAACTGTCATCATATTTCCTGAGGGGACACGCTCTAACACGGGCGAGTTAGGTCCTTTCAAGAAAGGAGCATTCGTTTTGGCGATCCAGACCGGAGCATCTATCGTGCCTGCAGCCATCTTTGGATCTCGCGAAGTGATGAAGCGAGGTTCATTCCTCATAAACTCTGGTATCGTCCGTGTGCACTTTGGAGAGCCGATTCAGGTAGGTGGATACAGTATGGAGAACCGAGCCAGGCTTACACGTAGAGCCCTACAGGCTGTATCTAAACTCCAGAAGCGCTACGAAACCAGTTAGGACGAGAAGAACCCAATGTCTGCGATCGTCAGTGTAAGTGGAAGGCAGATTCTCGACTCGAGGGGGAATCCAACTGTCGAGGCTGAGATCACATTAGAGACAGGTGCGACGGGGCGGGCCGCGGTGCCTTCCGGCGCATCAACAGGGGTCCATGAGGCTGTCGAACTAAGGGATGGTGACCTCACACGATTTCTTGGCAAGGGAGTTTTGGGTGCGGTTGAGAATATCAGAACGGTCATAGCTAAAGCATTGAAGGGGGTCGACGCGCGAAACCAGGCTAAAGTCGATCAGATCATGATTGAACTCGACGGGACTCATAACAAGCAAAATCTCGGAGCGAATGCAATTCTTGCGGTATCGATGGCAGCTGCAAGGGCCGCCGCTGCTGAGGATGGGCTGCCACTTTGGCGTTATTTATCCCCTATGGGAGATCCGGACCTTCTGCCGGTCCCGATGATGAACATCCTGAACGGTGGGGCACATGCACCCAATAATGTCGATATTCAGGAATTCATGGTTATGCCGGTTGGTGCTGACAGCTTCAGTGAAGGTTTGAGGATCGGCGTGGAGATTTTCCATCATCTCAAACTGGTTCTTGCCTCACAGGGGAAAAGTACTGCAGTGGGTGATGAGGGTGGATTCGCTCCTGATCTAAGCAGTAACGAAGCAGCAATCGAAACTGTGCTCGAGGCAATTGATAGAGCGGGGTATCAGGTTGGCGAGGACGTCGTGCTTACACTCGACGCTGCTGCCAGCGAATTCTTTGAAGATGGCCAGTATGTGTTTAGGTGGTCGTCAGGCGAGTGTCGGGATACAGCTTCCATGGTAGATTTTTGGGCGGGATGGGTGGAGAACTATCCTATCAGCTCTCTTGAGGATCCGCTCGATGAAAATGATTGGGACGGCTGGAAAGCATTGACTGAGGCTATTGGAGATCGAGTGCAACTAGTTGGTGATGATCTATTTGTGACTAGTGTGGATCGACTTCGGGAAGGGATCCGCTCAGACACTGCGAATGCTATCCTGATCAAGGTCAATCAAATTGGCACTCTAACGGAGACTTTCGAGACGATGCGGGTCGCTCGTGAGGGTGGTTATCGAACTATTGTATCCCATCGCTCGGGTGAAACAGAAGATACTATGATTGCGGATCTTGCAGTTGCGATGGGTGCTGGGCAGATCAAAACAGGTAGTGCTAGTCGGACTGATCGAGTCGCCAAGTATAATCAACTCTTGAGGATTGAAGAGGAGCTAGGGGAAAGAGCCCGCTACCCTGGGACTAGTGTATGGTCTTCAATCTCATCGGCTACTCAGACTGGAGCGTCCTGAATGAGCAGGCTGAAGAAGACCATCTTACCGGCCGTCCTTCTGCTTGCTGCGTATTATGCTGTTTTCAGTGGAGAATACTCTTGGTTTGCTCTTCGAGAAGTTCGTATGGAGTTGGAGCAAGTAGAGGACGAACTCACAAGAAAGCATCAGCAAATTGACTGTCTTCTAGCACTGGCGGACTCTGTGGAGTCCGACCCTAGTATGCTTGAAAGGATTGCTCGAGAACGTTTTGGCATGATTATGGACGGCGAAACCCTATATCGGTTTGCAGAGCCCTCTAACTCAGTAGGGTCATCCATGGATTCACCACGGTCGGAAAGGTGTTAGTCTGTTTGATGCCCTGGGGAAGTGCATTGTGGGTCGTCCGGTTGACATGTTCTCAGCCCCGGATAAGCTTTTTCCCCGCCGCCGGAGTAGCTCAGTCGGTTAGAGCAGCGGAATCATAATCCGCGTGTCGGGGGTTCGAGTCCCTCCTCCGGCATCTAAAAGTCATATCTTCCGATGAGATCGAGCGTGTCGAAACAGACATCCAGAGCTCGAGATAAGCTAGCCGACTAGTCTATAGGAATGCTTAAGATTCAGCGCTTTCGTACCGGGTGCACATATCTTTCAGGAGCACCATTGTTAGTCGCACACCGCGGCGGCGCAAAACTAGCGCCTGAGAATACTCTAATAGCATTTCGGAGAGCGGTTGAGCGGTGGGGGGTAGACATATTGGAAATGGATGTCCGCCTAACCCGCGATGGATGCGTAGTCGTGATACACGATGCGACAGTCGATAGGACGACAGATGGGATTGGTTCAGTAGAAGAGTTGACCTTGGATGAGATTCGCGGATTAGATGCGGGATATCACTTCAAGGACTTAACAGGTGAGCATTCGTTTCGGGGTGAGGGCGTGACTGTGCCGACTTTTGAAGAGGTACTGATGGCTCTCCCTCACACACGCATGAATGTCGAGGCAAAGGAACCCCAAGTGGCGGGACCACTGGTTGAGTTAATAGAACGTCATTCTGCCGAGCATCGTGTGCTTATAGCTGCAACTTTCGAACGGTGCCGCAGGAAGATCAGGCACTATAGAGGCCCGTGGGGTGCTAGCCGCCGGCAAGTCTTTTGGTTTTGGCTAGGACATTTTCTCCCGTGGCGGAACTCGTACAGTCTTCGTGCAGATGTGCTTCAGGTCCCTGAGATCTGGAAGGGTTTACGAGTCGTATCACCGCGCTTTATTCGGCAGGCGCATGCCCAAAATATCCCGGTGCACGTTTGGACTGTGGATGAACCAAGTGACATGCGCCGTCTTATCACCTGGGGTGTTGATGCCATTCAAAGTGATCGTCCGGATCTACTCGCATCAGTATTGACTCAGATCAGATCGCGCCCCCCAGAATTGATGCTACAAGACGATTTGAAATGAGTGAAGATCAGGTCAGTGTTGTCAGACGTTTTCAGTCAAGTTTTAGGTCAGCTCGTAGTAGTTTTCTCTCAGATGCTCCTATCGTAGTAGCAATATCCGGAGGTCTAGACTCTGTTGCACTTCTCCACCTCTTTCGCTTTGCAATTTCTCAGTCCTATCAGCTTCATGCGGCACACTTTGACCATTGCTCTCGAGAGGAGAGCGCAGCGGATTCTCAGTGGGTATCTGGACTCTGTCATGCTTGGGGTGTGCCACTCGAACTGGGACGTGCTAAGGAAGCGCTGATGTCGGAAGAGTCAGCACGCAACGCACGACATGTCTTTCTTGAGTCTGTCCGGACCCGTGTGGGGGGGGGAGTAGTTGTGATGGCGCACCATGCTGATGATCAAGCAGAGACTGTACTTTTTCGGATGCTTCGAGGTAGCGGGTTGAGAGGGCTTAGTGGCATGAGCGAATACCGAGATCCTGGAGTCTGGCGCCCACTTTTACCCTTTTGGCGAGATGAAATCGCTCTGTATGCCCGGGAGGTGTGTCTAAATTGGCGAGAAGATCCCACAAACCGAGAACAGCGCTTCGCACGTAACATTATACGCAACAATGTGTTACCAGAAATAGAATCAAAGGTTGCGCCTGCTGCGAGGAGGTCTCTCGTTCGTTTAGCAGATCTAGCAAGAGAGGATGAAGAAGCCTGGCTCAGCTTGCTTGACGAAGTGCTTGGGTCTCTTGAATTGGAGGAGGACAGGGAGGCCCTTTCACTTGATTTCAAAAGGATCACTCAGTTCCATGGAGCAGTTCGCGGTCGAATCCTTCGCGAAGTCGCGAGGAGACTTGGGTACCAGCTGGATGCTACTGGAACCAGGTTAGCTTCGGACTTTGTTGACTCAGCACAGAGTGGTCGGAAAATCGACTTAACCGGAGGTTTGCATTTGCGGCGAGATTTGGACCGTTTGGTTCTGTCCACCAAAGTCGTGAGCGTCGTTGATAGAACCCTGATAATCTCAAACTTAAAACCAGGTTCAGGCACAGCGCTCTTAGGTGGTCGTGAACTGCTCGTTAAGTGGAGTCCCGAAAAGAATCTCGATTTGATGTCTGAATGCCTGGCTTTGGCTTCACCTCGCTTTCCCCTAACGATCCGTGCACGCCGACCGGGAGACCGGATTCGCCTGACCGTCGGCACTAGGAAACTGAAGAAACTCTTTCTGGAAGCTCGGATTCCCGAACCCAAGCGGAGCCAGGTTCCTCTATTGGTTGATGGGGTCGGGAGTGTTCTCTGGATTCCAGGCGTTGCTGAAGCAACATCTCGTGGTGATATAGGCGAAGCGAAAAATGTTCTACATATAGGGATCTCGGATGCGAAAGCTGTTTAAGGAAGGACCGCCGGTTCGCACAGTCTTTACCATGGGGGAGATTTGGGTGCGCGTCCACAGATTAGACATGACATTGGAAAAGCATACTCACGCCAGGATCACCTGATTGTTCTGGGCGTATTAAAGGGATCATGCGAGAATTTTCGCCCCCGTTGGGCAGGCTTTGACGCACCTAATGAGTTCCTTGTGGGGTAGGGTCTAGTCCATCCCAAGGACTTTCGCCATTTATCATATATTGCGAGCCTATGAGTAGTTTCCTCTGCCATGCAGTTAAGGTTGGCCACGCGAGGTTAAAGCAGTATGCCAGAACCTGAACCCATACGTCCGAATGACGATAAACCGTTAGGCCGGTTCTCTAAGAACACGGCACTCATCGGGATGATGGTCATTTTGTTCCTGATGGCAATGAATCTAGTCCGGAATAACGATCCGGCGTCAGCCGAGATCACATACACGGAGTTCCGGGCCCAACTCAGTGCCGGGAATGTGCATCAGGTGACCGTTATTGATCGCGAGATAGATGGCGAGTTTCGTGCCCCAGTAATTAAGGAAGAGCAGGAAATCACCCGGTTTCAGCTTACTCTTCCGGGTGAGATAACTGACGGACTCATAGAGGACCTTGAGGCGGGGAATGTCATCATTGATGCAAAGACGTCGCAACCTGGCTGGGGCACAATACTGTTCAGCGCACTTCCTTGGCTGCTATTTATTGCTTTCTGGATCTGGATTTTCCGTACGATGCAGGGTGGTGGTAATCGTGCATTCCAATTCGGACGATCTAAGGCCAAGGCTATTTCTGCTGACACACCTAAGGTCACTTTTGCAGACGTCGCTGGAGCAGATGAAGCAAAGCAGGAGCTTGAAGAGATCATCGAGTTCCTTAAGAATCCTAGTAAGTTCTCTCGATTGGGTGGGCGCTTGCCAACTGGAGTTCTGCTCGTTGGTCCTCCGGGAACAGGTAAAACTCTTCTAGCAAGAGCAGTTGCTGGAGAAGCAGAACGTCCCTTCTTCCAGATGTCTGGTTCGGACTTCGTAGAAATGTTTGTAGGTGTTGGTGCTTCACGGGTTCGTGATCTGTTCGAGCAGGGCAAGGAACACGCACCCTGTATAATCTTCGTAGACGAAATCGATGCTGTCGGAAGGCATCGTGGAGCAGGCCTTGGTGGTGGGCATGATGAGCGTGAACAAACCCTTAATGCACTCCTCGTCGAGATGGATGGTTTTGAGTCGAACGAAGGTGTGATTCTTCTGGCAGCCACCAATAGACCGGATGTACTTGATCCCGCACTTCTGCGGCCGGGACGTTTTGATCGGCAGATCGTTGTCGATGTCCCAGACGTGAAAGGGAGAGAGGGTATCCTCCGGGTTCATGCCAAGAAGCTTCCACTTGCCGATGATGTTGAGCTCGCACTCATCGCCCGAGGAACACCGGGTATGAGTGGTGCTGATCTTGAGAATATTTGTAATGAATCCGCGCTCCTCGCAGCTCGTCGAGATGCTGAGAAAGTAGCCATGGAGGACTTCGAGCAAGCTAAGGACAAGATCATGTTTGGTACGGAGCGCAGAAGCCTAGTCCTCACGGAGAATGAGCGTCGGCTCACTGCCTATCACGAAGCAGGGCATGTGGTCCTTGGATTGAAGATTCCAGGGCTAGATCCGGTCCATAAGGTCACGATCATTCCAAGAGGACGTGCGTTAGGACTTACGGCCAGTCTCCCGGAGGAAGACCGGCACTCGTACACGAAGGAGTGGATGGAAGGACAGCTTGCCATGCTATTTGGTGGACGGGTTGCGGAGGAAATCACCTTCGGCCCGAAGGATGTCACAACGGGTGCGGGCAATGACATTGAACGTGCAACCGCGATGGCCAGACGGATGGTGATGACTTTCGGAATGAGTGATGTCGTCGGACTGGTATCTGTGGGTGATTCTGAACAGGAAGTGTTCTTGGGTAGGGAGCTTGGCCAGAGGAGGGTTATTTCTGAACACACTGCTAGGTTGGTTGATGAGGAAGTGAAACGTCTTCTAGACACAGCTCACGAACGTGCTCATGAAGTGCTGAAGGAACACACCGATCTACTTGAGAGTGTGGCGCAGTCGCTCTTAGAACGTGAGACGTTGGGCCGAGAAGAAATCAAGGCTCTTGAGCGGGGTGAAGCACTTCCCTCTCAACCGGTTCCAGCCAGCGAGGAAATTCCCACTAGCCCATCTGATCCGTCGAAGCAGCCTCAGAAAGCAGCCCCAGCCCCACCTCCACTAGGTCTGCCCGGGGCCGACGGGCCACTGCCAGGACCTGCTACCAGTGTTTACGAAGCCCTCGATGATAACAGCGAAGGGTGACGGAAATTTGACTAAGGAGCGCTAGCAGTGGTCCGGATCTGGGAACAACTAGAGTTCTTGACGCCGGGATGGGGATGGACTGATCTAGTGGAAATCCTTCTTGTGGCGTTCCTGGCCTACCGGATCCTACTAGTCATTCAGCGTACTCGCGCGATGCAGATCATGCTTGGACTGGTTTTACTCGCGTTCGTATACGGTACTGCTCGCTTGCTGGACCTAGTTTTGATCCGAACCCTCTTAGAGGCGATTTTTCAGTACGGGGCGATCGCAGCGCTTGTGGTATTTCAACCTGAGCTCCGGTCGGCACTTGCTCGTCTTGGTCGTAGCAAAATGGTCCGCATTTTCCAGCATCTGGGAGTGGGGCGAATGGCGGAAGAGGTGTTAGACGCTGTGATCAACTTATCTGGTTCAGGACATGGAGCGATCATCGCTATACAACGGGAAATCGGCCTAGATGAATATGCTGAGACTGGAAGCACAGTTAACGCTCGTGTATCAGCGGAAATCCTCGAGACGATATTTACGCCGCATTCACCACTTCACGATGGAGCTGTTCTAATCTCTAGAGATCAGATCCACAGCGCGGGTGCTATCCTCCCTCTGACACAGTCGCAGGTTGACCATTCGCTTGGGACACGACACCGTGCGGCTATTGGCCTGAGCGAGGAAACGGATGCAATCGTAATTATCGTAAGTGAGGAGACCTCCCAGATTGCTGTAGCCATTGAAGGCCGCTTGGAGAGGGACCTTGGTGTCGACCGTTTGCGAGAAATTCTGCTAGGTTCACTGCCAGCACTTGAACCGGCAGGAGTACAGTCATGAAAATCCAGGAATCCAACCGTATTTTCTTATCAGCATTCATGCGTTGACACTTTCCTCAGAGCTACTCTACATTGCGCAGGTCTTCTAAGAATCTGTCAGCGCTAAGCATAGGCCTAGCGTCGGCTTTTCTGCTCGAGCGATCGGTCCTAAAACTCAGTCAGGAGTAGGCCTAAGTGGGCACCCAATACCAGTTGATGACCCTATTTGCGGACGGTGGGCTGATGATGTACCCGCTCACGCTCTGCTCGATGGTTGCCTTGGGTGTGATTTTTGCCAAAGCCTATACGCTCCACATGGCTCACCGCGGTACTGACAGGGTACTGGTAGAAGTAGAAGAGGCTGCTACCTCGGGGGACGTGTCAGCCGCTATTGAGATCTGTAAAGATACCCCAGGACCGGCAGGTGCAATTCTACTTGCTGGGCTCCGACGAATTCAGACGCGCAAGCTTGCTGCTGGTGAACTAGAATCTGCAGTTGCTACAACGGGGACTATAGAGCTTGGCTTTTTGGAACGGGGCCTCGTCATTCTCGCAACGATCGCAAACGTTGCCCCGCTTATGGGCTTTCTGGGTACTGTGGCAGGCATGATTCTGGCGTTTGCTGCTATTGAGGAGGCGGGGGATGTGGACCCAACTCTTGTGGCTGGCGGTATTAAAGTCGCGTTGCTCACTACGGCAGCTGGACTACTTATCGCAGTGCCGGTGAACATCTCATACAACTTTTTTGTTACCCGTATCGACAAGCTGATCGTCGATATGGAACATGGAACTCAGAAAATCCTCAATATTGCGTGGGATATGGAGAAATCTGGGCAGATCCAGATTATCAGAGAAGGAAGTGATGGTGAGGAGCAGGTGCCGGCTGGTGTGGTAGCTAGAGCTCCAACTTGGGAGGCTCCTGCGGATGGGCCAACTCAGCAACTTGTTGCATCTGAAAACGAGAATGTGGCTAAGAAGGCTTTAGGTTGGATTACTAGTTTCTTTGAAGGGGAAGAATCTGACGAAGATACAGATGAGGACTAAGATTTCGAAGTAATAGAGTGCTAATCACCACTATTGTGACCGAACTATAAACGGTACTTAGTTAACAAAACTGGGAGCGGAAATGTCGGTTCTAGGTAACAAGAAATCGAAGGTCAGCAGCGAGGTACCTACATCGTCGATGGCCGATATCGCTTTCCTACTGCTGATCTTCTTTCTGGTCACAACTACGTTTCCCAAGGATAAGGGCTTGGCAATTGTACTTCCCGAGCCAGGTGAGGAAGCCCAGGTCAGCCAGAAGAACATCCTCCATCTCTTGATCCAATCATCGGGGATTGTGATTGTGAAAAGAGGTGAGAGTCAGCAGGAGCAACAGATGCGCCCGCAAGAGATTGAAGGATTATGGCGCCAGGAAGTGACATCGAATCCCAATTTGATTGCTGCTGTAAAGACGGACCCGGATGCTCCTTATAAGTTCATGGTCGATGTTCTGGACGCACTACATTCAGCGCATGCAGAGCGTATATCACTCCAGGTATTGGAGAACTAGATATGGCGATCAGGGGTGGTGGGTTCGAGAAGAGTTCAAAAGCGTCGTCAGAGATCCCTTCTTCGTCGATGGCTGATATCGCGTTTCTCTTATTGATTTTCTTCATGGTCACTACTGTCTTCCAACAGGATCGTGATCGTCCGATCGAGTGGGCAGAGGCAGAGTCTGCGCAGAAGATCGACGAAAAGCAGAAAAATATCCTTAATATTTGGCTGGAGCGGGAAGGTGGGGTGTACATCAACGACCAGCCACACACGATGGAGCAAGCTACTACAGTTGTCGCTCCTCTCTACGCCGCATCTGAAAGAGCACTAGTGATCTCAGTTCGTGGCGATAGGGAAGTGCCATACCGCTATATGGACCAGCTACAGACAGCGCTGGTGAACGCCGGTGTTGTTCGTGTGGTTTTCGCAACACAGTTAGAGCAAAGTATGCAGAGGGAGAGACGATGAGCGCTGACGGAGCTGTAACAGCCTTGGAAGTCAAAGAGACTGCTAATGAGCGACTTAAACGAAGTTTTAGTCCTGTGTTCTGGGCGTCTATGATTGTGGCTACGGTCTTCCACTTCTCTGCGTTTGCTTTCTGGCCAGAGCTTACTGCGGCGGACTTCTCTTTTGATTCGGAGGAGTTAGAGGCAATCGAGCTACCACCAGAGATTGAAATCCCACCACCACCGCAACAGATAGCTCGTCCAGCTACGCCGGTGATGGCATCTGCGGATATTGACGAAGATATAACGATTGCTCCGACCACTTTTGAGGATAATCCGGTCGAAGACTTACCTCCGCCGCCTGAAGAGCAGATTGTAGATATTTCGTCGGCGCCGACCTTCACCCCTTTTACGGTGGCTCCGGATATCCAGAATAGAGCAGAAGTTATTCGGGCCATGGAACGTGAGTATCCACCTCTTCTTAGGGATGCTGGCATCGGTGGTACTGTTCAGGTGTTTTTCTTCATTGACGAAGACGGGACTGTGCAGCAGTTCCAGGTCAATGAGAGTTCTGGACACCAAGCACTTGATGATGCAGCACTAGCTGTAGCAGGAGTGTATCGTTTTTCAGCTGCATTAAACCGAGATAAGAAGGTTCCTGTATGGGTCTCTTTCGGGATTACATTCCAAGTCCGCTGATACGGAGCCTTAAAGGATCCGAAGGGACCCCGCCGGAGCTCCGGCGGGGTCCCTTTCGTTTACTTAGTGCGCTATGAAATTGAATACTACGATGAATCCCAGCTATGAGAACCGTCTCTCGAAGACACTCCCTCAAGTTCATGAGCGCATCGCTGAAGCCACGGATGCTTCCGGTCGTGAGTTCGATAGTGTGCGCTTGGTTGCAGTCACCAAAGCACACCCAGTAGATGCTGTGTCAGCTGCATTGGCCGCAGGGTTAACCGATCTGGGTGAGAACCGGGTAGAAGAACTTGAGGAAAAGGTTGGTGAGTTCGGGCGAGATTGTGCCACCTGGCACATGATTGGGCATTTGCAGAGTCGTAAAGCAAGGAGAGCCTCTCAGCTTGCGCATCTTATTCAGTCAGTCGATTCAGTAAGACTTGCAACTCGCATCTCCAAGTTTGCCCAAGAAGAAGGAGTTACAGTCCGAGTTTTGACCCAAGTGAACACTTCTGGAGAGCACTCAAAGAGTGGTTTCGATATAGCTTCGGCGGTAGATGATATCTTGTGTGTAGCTGAATTTCCGGGTATCCGAGTCGGAGGTTTAATGACAATGGCCCCGTTTGGGGCTGATGATAAGAAGTTGACTAGTACGTTTCGGGTCTTGCGAAAGATTCACGGACAATTACGAGCTCAAGGGGATATGGTGGGTCCCGAGCTATCTATGGGCATGACTAACGATTTTGAGATCGCAATCCGAGAGGGAAGCACTATGGTTCGAGTTGGTACGGCACTCTTTGGTGCACGTACATGAATATGAGCTATCCCCGGTTACCGGACACGCTGATCCAGATAGAGGAGGAAACCCTCAAGCGCTGGAAAGAGGAAGATCTTTTCCGTGAATCTCTTGCGGCGAACGTAGGCGGGAAACCGTTCGTGTTCTATGAGGGTCCGCCAACTGCCAATGGACGCCCTGGCTTGCACCATGTAATTGGCCGAACGATCAAAGACCTGGTCTGCCGCTTTCATTCGATGGAGGGTCGGGCTGTAACCAGGATCGCTGGGTGGGATACCCATGGCTTACCCGTGGAAATAGAGGCAGAGCAAAAGCTTGGGATAAGCGGGAAGCCCGAGATTGAAGAGCTTGGTATCGCGGAATTCAATCAAGCCTGTAAGGATTCTGTTTTTACCTATAAGGAGGAGTGGGAAGAACTCAGCGAAAGGATCGGCTACTGGCTGGAATACTGGAGACCGTATGTAACCTTTCACCCCGACTACATCGAATCAGTATGGTGGATAGTCAAAGAATTTGCTGAGAAGGGGTTACTCTACCGTGGCCATAAAAGTGTTCCGTATTGCCCACGTTGTGGAACAGCGCTCTCCTCTCACGAAGTAGCGCAGGGGTATAAGGAGGTGGAGGATCCTTCACTCACATTCATTGCCCATGTCGTAAATGATCAAGGTGAACCGGATCCGGCGGGTCGTGCTTTTTTGGTCTGGACTACAACCCCTTGGACCGTTCCCTCCAACACTGGGTTAGCAGTCCATCCGGATCTCACTTACGTGGAAGTTCTGAGAGATAACGGCTGTTACATAGTTGCTGAAAGCCGAGTGGAAGCTCTGTTTGGCGAAACAGCCACTGTCGGCAAGAAGTGGAAGGGAGTTGAATTCGCGGGTCTCCGTTATGAGCGGCCGCTAAACCTCGTTCCTGATCCTGTAGATAGTGGTAATGGTTGGACTGTCGTTCTGGAGGATTTCGTCAGTGCTGAAGAAGGCACTGGTGTTGTTCACATGGCTCCTGCGTTCGGTGTAGATGACTACGCAGCCGGCCAAAAGCACGGTCTTCCTATGATCAACCCCATCGATGCTGCCGGTTGCTTCGTAGATAGTACTGCCTTAGTAGGTGGTCAGTTTGTTAAAGATGCTGATTCTGTTTTGGTCGGCGAACTTCGCTCGCAGGAAAAGCTTTTTGACATTGGGCGAATAACCCACAGCTACCCACACTGTTGGCGTTGTGCGTCACCTCTTCTATACGTTGCTCGAGACTCTTGGTTTGCCGCTACGTCACGCTTCCGAGAGACCTTCCTAGGTAACAATGACCAGGTAAAGTGGTATCCGACGGAGGTCGGTGAGAACCGTTTCGGAGAGTGGCTTAGGGGCAATGTTGATTGGGCACTTTCACGTGACCGCTACTGGGGGACTCCACTTCCAGTCTGGGTTTGTGACAAAGATGGGGATCATCTTCGGTGGATTGGATCTTTCTCTGAATTATCTGAACTAGTTGGAAAACTGCCCAAAGACTTTGATCCTCACCGTCCCTTCATTGATGACTACAGCTGGCCCTGTACTGAGTGCGCGGGAACGATGAGGCGTGCACCTGAGGTTATTGATGTATGGTTTGATTCAGGTGCAATGCCATTTGCGCAGTGGCACTATCCCTTCGAAAACCGTGAGGAGTTTGACACTCACTTTCCGGCTGACTTCATCTCGGAAGGACTGGATCAGACTCGAGGATGGTTTTACTCGCTCCTAGCTATCTCGACCTTGCTAGAGAGGGGCACTCCATTCAAGAACGTAATCGTCAATGATCTTGTTTTAGATGCAGAAGGCCAGAAGATGTCCAAGTCGAAGGGGAATGTGGTCAACCCCTGGGACGCAATTAAAGAACACGGATCTGATGCTCTGCGTTGGTACTTTATCACTTCTTCGAATCCTTGGGTCCCTAAGCGATATGACTCAATGGGTGTCAAAGAGGCAGCCCGCCGGTTCTTCGACACGCTTTTTAATACCTATCGATTTTTCACACTTTATGCTTCTGCGGAAGAGTGGTCTCCATCAGATGCTGACCCCTTACCAGGGGAACGGATGCTGCTGGACAGATGGTTATTGTCGCGGTTGGATTCTGTAGTCTCTGTCGTGCGACAAGATTTAGAGGCTTACCAGATTACCCGTGCCTACAGGGCTCTCGGCGATTTCGTTGTGGAAGACCTATCTAATTGGTATGTCCGCCGAAGTCGTCCTCGATTTTGGGGCAATAGTGATATTCAGGATATGAGAGCGGCATTTAGAACTCTATGGGAGGCTTTGGGCACTGTAACCCGGCTCGCCGCTCCGATCATCCCTTTTGCGTCTGATTGGATGTACCGCGCCCTCACCAACCAAAGTGTTCACCTACAACGCTTCCCGGAAGAAGTCCAATTAATTAATGAAGATCTAGAACAGGAAATGTTGACTGCGCGTCTACTGGTTTCACTTGGTCGCGCGGCTAGGGAGGAGGCACAGATCCGGGTGCGGCAACCTCTAAGGCGTGCCGAGGTGATTTTGCCGCAAGGCAAGGAGCTCTCTAGCGAAGTTCTCGGTGTTGTCCGCGAAGAACTCAATGTGAGGGACGTGATTTTCCGGTCTAGTTTGGAAGGTCTTGTCACGCTCGTGGCACGGCCGAACTATGCTGCTCTTGGACCAGTATTCGGAAAGGCGACGAATACCGCTGCTGAAGTCATTCGGGCACTATCTCAGGAAAAACTGGAGAAATACCGAGATGGGGGGATAGTAGAGATCTCGGTTGATGATCAACTCCACCGTTTGGAGGATGGAGATGCGGAGATTATCCAGGAAGCTTCGGGGACCCTTTTAGTAAAGGGGGCGGGCACGACGACTTTGGCACTCGATACCGAACTCGATGATGAACTGCTGGACGAAGGCATTGCCAGGGAGCTTGTGAATCGGGTTCAGCGGTTCCGAAAGGATGCAGGTCTGGAGATTACCGATCGTATCGAGCTAGGCATAGCGGGTGTACCAGGATTGCAGGACGCAACTACTTCGCACCGGGAGTTCATCTCTGGAGAAACGCTTGCGCTCAACCTGGTTGTTGGTAGCAAGATTGACGGCGAGACATTCGCTCACGTACGCGAGGTTGAAATCGATGACATGCTTGTGCAGATCGGATTGAGCATGGTAACAAAGTAAGCAACTGTGGAAGCACAAACACACAACTTGATAGTCCGAGAGACTGAGGTTGGGCGGGTCGATCGGATGTTGGCCGACCGCCTGG
>Ga0310121_10000426_pt1 | contig 46269 bp, 51 predicted proteins | sample CB27_Tmax_986_MG_FD_203504 | JGI IMG/M metagenome (GOLD analysis project Ga0310121, IMG submission 203504) | Marine microbial communities from Western Arctic Ocean, Canada - CB27_Tmax_986 | ecosystem: Environmental > Aquatic > Marine > Oceanic | place: Canada: Western Arctic Ocean | collected... | reverse complement strand
TCGACAGAGGGGGTAGAATAGCTCCTCATAAGCGATCGGCATAAGCGATCGGCGGGCAGTACCGCAACAGCTGAGCCGAGTTCTGAGTGGCTTGGTGCATAAACTTAGAATTTGGGCCTCCAAAATGACTCCTAGGAGTCGGGAAACGGTCCTGTTTTTGAAATTGCGCTTATTTTGGGTCTAGTCCAGATGTTCATGAAGTTTTCGGAGAACCTCTCCGCCCAGACTAGATCGGTTTTTCCGGGTCAGCGTGAACAGTTGGACATCGGGCCGCTGTTGGATCCGCTTTATCAGTCCCGTGCCCTTGAGGGAGATGGTGCCCAGCGTGGGGCAGGTTGAATCGAGAGTTTCGAGCAAACGTTCCCGGAAAAGCTGGGAGAGGAGCTCCATTTTGGATATCCTGTCTACCACGATCAGATCTGCTTCCTTGCGCAGTGGGTCCAGGTGTGAGAGGACGAGCTGCTCCAGCAGCTCAGGCCGGACGCCATACCTGCCCAATCGATGTCTCGGATCGGTCTGGAAATCCTTGTGCGCAAAAACAGCGGAGCTGCCACTCAATGTGACTGCCCTGAAACCAACGCGGACATCCCTCTCAATGACTTCCTCGGTATAGAAGCCACTCAAAGCAAGATTGCCGAGGCGCTCCAGGATGTTCTTCAAGAGAGTGGTTTTGCCTACTCTGGGGTGGCCGGTCAGAAGGATGTTTTTAGGCATGACTCCTCGGTACCTATCTCGGAAGGTTGCGGGTCAGAAAACGGCAGATCCACCAAGCGTCTAGATAGCTGAAGGGAAAGCTTGCGGTGGTGTAGTGACCGCAGGGAAGGTCGGCACGCTGATGCTCGATTCCATGATCGCGATACTGTTCGAAGACCTTGGCAGAGAGCTCTGGGATGAAGGACAGGTCGTATTTTGCCGTGATGAGCAGATGGGGTCGCTGATGCTGTTTCAGCCTCGGAATGGAGTACCAGGGGCTGATCGGAGCCCAGCAGCGATGCAGATCTTTTAGCGAAATATGGCCCTCCAGGCCCCAACGGACGTATCTGGTTGAGAGGCCCGTCCAGACGACATCGGCATAGTAGGCGGAAACATGGTTGAAGACTCCGGTGCAGATATTGAGGTCGTTCACGAAGGCCAGAAAGGTGACACATGAACCAATGCTGCTGCCCACCACGCCGATTCTCTCGTAGCCCATCTCCCGCAGCCAGGCAGCCAGCTGGCGAACCTCCAGTACGGCCTGGCGCGTGCTCTGAAGGGTGCGTCCGAGGTTGGGGCTCACCATGTAGTCGGCGCGGATGGAATCGGGCGGCAGTCTTGCCTCGTGGTAGGGCAAGCACAGTCGGGCCGCAGTGATTCCCAGTCTTCGAAGGAGTTTGCAAAGACCAGCGTGGCTTTCCGAGTTGGCGTTCCACTGGGGCACGACAATGACTGCCTGGCGGGACCCGGCGGCCGGGAAGAGACGGCAATAGGCCGTATTGTTGTTGGGGTAGGGAGTCTGGATCGGGCTGGGGAACTCCAGCAGATCGTCTTTGAGGACGTACTCCTTCATCGGGTCGACGGCGAAGAAGTCGCCGTTGCGCATGGCTCTGTCAGCGTATTCCTTAAGCGTCGAGAGGGGGGCGGAGCCCGTCGGAGCCTCGCCCAGCCATTCGAGTCCCCAATCGAAGGGCATGATTCGGCGGTTCGTGTCGCGGAGCGTCAGCGAGCGCTCACGGCTCGTGATCCATCTTTCGTAGACGCTCATTCGGGTGGGGGCTCTCGGGAGTCCATGCCAAATTCAAGCTTGTAGAGTTCCAGAAACGTCAGTCCCAGAGCGACGATTATGGGACCAAAAATCATGCCTGGCATTCCGAAGTATCCAATACCTCCCAGCAGGGAGAAGAATATCAGCAGACTGTGCATCCTGACGCGACCCTCGAGCAGAAATGGCCGGAGGACATTGTCCAGCAACCCCACCAGCAGGAAGAGGACGAGGAAGACAACGGCCAGGAAGACCGAGTCGCTGCCGAAGAGGTAAAGGCTCCAGGGCACCCATACCAGGGCCGTGCCGATCACGGGGACCAGGGAAACAAAAGCGGTCAAGCTACCCCAGAAGAGGGGCTGTGGGATACCTGCTCCCCAGAAAATCAATCCGCCGGCGAGGCCCTGGGTCACCGCCGTCAACAGACTTCCGACTACCGTGGCCGAGGCGACTTGACTGAAGGTAGAGATGATCCGGCCCTGATAAATTTTCGACATGGGAGTCAGCGCCTGTACTTCCCGGTGGAGTCGGGACCCATCCCGAAACAAGAAGAACATGGTAAGGAGCATCACCAGAAAGTGGCTGATCAGATGGAGAAGTCCCCCCAGAAGCGAGGAACTGTGTCGAAGAAAGAACAGACTCACCTGCTTCAAGGCAGAGGCCAGGCCTCCAACCAGGTCGACCTTGCCCAGATCCACGTATCCTCCGATCCACGGGATAAGGGATGCGAGCAGGGGATGCTGCTGTAACTCGCCCATGCTGGGAACCTGTCCCTGCGCCAACATGGCTTCGAATTGTTTGTAGATCAGGGCGACCTCCTCGGCCAGCTGGAACAAGAGGAGGACAAAGGGAACGATGATCAGAATTGTGATCCAGAGGCAGGTGATCAGCGCCGCCAAGCCCCGCCGTTTTTTCAGCCTGGTATTGGTCCAATCGAAAGCTGGATAGGTCAAGCTCGCCAACACCGTGGCCAATGCCACCGGCAGCAGGAACGGCCTGAAGATCTGGATGACGTAATAGAAGACCAGCAGGGATGAAACCAGCAGAAAGATGCGCCCGTATCTGCGTTCGTGCATCGGGGGAATGATACACTGAAATCGGCTTTTCCGGTGGGCGCCCCGGGAGCGCGGGCAATTCAAAGAGGGCACCTTCCGAGGGAAGCAGGAGCCGCAATCCCAGAGGGATTCGATCGATGGAAGCATGTCGGGTTTGCTCAGAACGGTGCTGGGAGTTGTTCTGCAAGGTCCCCGATCGTTTGCGGGGCATCACCGATCGGATCTGGGAGGTTCAGCGGTGTCAGAACTGCGGACTGGGGGTTACGTTTCCACTGCCCAGAGAGGCAGATCTCCTGGACATCTATCCCTCTGGATATTGGGGAGATGTCCGTCGGACGGTCGACGAGTACTGTTCTGGGGAGCTGCTGCGGACCCGCTCCTGGCGTAAGGAAACCGAGAAGGTGCGGCTCGTCGAACAGTTTGTGACGGGGGGAAGAATCCTGGATGTAGGCTGCGCAGACGGTAAGTTTCTATGGGCCCTGGACGGTAACCGCTGGGAAAGGACCGGCGTCGAACCGACACCCAAGATCGTCGACATAGTCCGTGCCAGGATACCGCAAGTGCGGCTGCTGACCCTGGACATTTTCTCCCCGGAGTTACCTGCAGAGGGGTTCGACGCGATCAGCTTCTGGCATGTGCTGGAGCACCTCCACGAGCCGAAAAAGGTTATTCGCCGGGTGGTCGATCTTTTGCGCCCCGGCGCCTGGTTGTTTGTATCGGTGCCGAACTTGAACAGTCTGCAGGCCGCCGTGTTTCGTCGCCACTGGTATGCCTTCGATGATGTGCCGCGACACCTTTTCCACTTTTCGCCAAACTCGCTTCGGCTGCTCTTACAGAGTGCGGGCCTCAACGTTCGAAAACTTTTTTCTTTCTCCAGGATGATTAATTTTCACTGCTTGAAGTACAGTCTGATCAATTGGTCAGAGGCCCGTTTCCGGAGTCGGTTTCCTTATTACCTCCTGAAACCGTTTCTTTTCGGTTTCGCTTCCCTCGAAAGGGTGGTGAACCGGCACGGAATCATCACCATGGTTGCTCAGAAGCCGGGTTCGAGTAGTGAGCAATGAGCAGTGCTGTTTGAATCTTTTCAGCTAGAAACTCTATCTCGGTTTTTCTCGCAGGCAGTCCCGGTTATGGATGCCTGAAGCGAGAGCGAAGCGGTGACGAGGACGGGATGATGCTTCTCTAGTAGCAGATCAGTTCACTATTTACTTTTCACCGCTGACTCTTCACTGCTCACTGCTCACTGCTCACTGCTCACTCTCCTCAGCGGGTCGTTTTGAAACAAATGCCCAATTCCTCGTACTTAGAGTCCTAGAGGATGGCCAAGACCGATAGTGAGTTGGTTGATCAAATCTTGGCAGGTGATTCAAATGCTTTCGAGCAGCTCATCTCGCGCTATCAGAAGTTGGTCTTCAACATCATCTACCACTACATGGGGCGGCGGGGAGAGGTTGAGGACCTGGCTCAGGAGGTGTTTCTGAAAGTGTTCAAGTCCCTCGATAGGTATGATCAGAGCCGGCCAATGAAGGCCTGGATTGCCAAGATCACGACGAACCGCTGTTTGGACGAGATGCGCAAGGCGCGTTATTCCCGGGTTCAGCTCTTCTCGGATCTTACTGATGGGGAGGAAGATCGAATTCAGCACTATTACGATCAGTCCGCCCGGGGAGCGAGTCTTACCGAAGCAGAGGCGGAGGAGTGTTTCGCGCTTCTTCATACGCTGATGAATCAGTTGAACGAGAAGGACAAAGTGGCCTTCGTGCTTCGAGAGGTCGAGGGCTTGGAATATAGTGAGGTGGCCCAGACTCTCCAGACGAGCCAACTGGGTGCCCGCATCAGGGTCAGTCGCACTCGAAGGAGGCTGCAGCATTCCTTGGCGAAGCTGCTCGAGGGCCAGGGAGAGCCGAAGGTATGAGTTCAAGACACATCTCCTTTTCCCGGTTGGAGGCTGGTGATGCCGTGGATCAGGTTCACCTCGACTCCTGTGGAAGGTGTCGGCAGGCGCATCGAGGGCTTTGTTTTCTGCGCACTCAGCTCTTAGCCGCACCGGAGTTGACTCCTCCCGCCTCGTTTGCCTCAAGGGTGGCGATGATGGCGGAAGGGGCTCGAAGGCTACCCTTCGCGTTGGCTCTTCAATACGCGGCGAAACGGCTCATCCCCGTTTTTACAGCGCTGGTGATGTCCACTAGTTTTTTGCTCTATCAGTTGTCACAGCAGTCCCCATCGAATCTCAATTCGGATGTCTCGACCGAGATACTGTCTGAGGAAGTCACCCTGGAAGAGGCCGTGAATTCCCTGAGAAGGTTTTCGGAGGAGGGATTTCTCAGTGACGAGTCGGACTAAGGCCGTTCTTTGGATCCTCTTTGTCTTTATGGTCGGAGGTGTTTTCGGTGGGACTCTGACCTACCTGCTGATCCATCCGGCTGCCTTCCTCAGTAGCGACCAGGCTCATTCCCGACAGAGGATGAGAGACGGAGATCCGGAGCGGCGATTCGATCGGATTCTGAAACGGATTTCTGACGCGGTTGAACTGGACGATGGGCAGCGCCCCCAGCTACGGCAGATCCTGGAGGAGAGTCGAGTCCTTTATCGTACGGCGGCTGACGAAGCAGACAGCCGACGCTGCGAAATCCGGTTGGCTACCCGACAAAAGATACGATCCATCCTGAAGCCACATCAGATTGAGCCCTTTGAGGATTTTGTTCGCCGGAGGGACCAACGCTTTCAGAGAAGGCATCCCAAGCGGCGGCCATACTAGTGCAGCGCGCCATAAGTTCTGAACCAGTGTGCAGCAGCCCCTCGTCGCCGCTGGCGTTGTTGCACTCGCTCGCGACGCCTAGCCAGCAACAACGATTGACTACTGTCCCCTGGCTCAGAACTTATGGCGAGCTGCACTAGAAACTTGTTGCGAGAGAGCAGCAACTTTCCGATTCTACACTCCGACGCTTGAGCCAGCGACGTCTGTTACTCCTTCTTACGGTCGTAAGAAAACGAGAGCTTCTTCGTCCTTAACCCGATTAGCCGCATCAAACCTGTAGTAGACTAAGCGCGCTTGCGAGAGGAACGAATCAATGCTCATGTACCTTGCTGCAGTCAGTCTCCTCCTGGGTCTCAGCTCTGGCAGCATCAGTGCTCAGAATCCGGCCGCGCCTCAAGAAGATAAGTGGGAGTTCTCCGGCTTTTTTGGCGTGAGCCAGTTGGGAGACCACGCCTACCCCACGCCCATTGAGGGTGGGGATTCCAAAACCGTCAACCTGAGCTACGATCCGGGCTACGCTCTCGGGTTTCGAATCACCGAGAATCTAGGTCGGAAGTTCGGGGCCGAGCTTGAGTACAGCTATATTGATAACTCACTGAGCTTCAGCAATCTGTCGGATCTTGTGCCCAACCTGAACGTCAAGCAGCGGCTCCACAAGATCGTCTATAGCATCCTGGTGTACCCCATCGGTCGCAAAGGAAGGGTTCAGCCGTTTGGCTCCTTCGGCGGAGGAACCTCCTACTTCCAGATAGCCGACGACTCGGAAGCGGCACAAAATGAGATCATTCTGAAGGATCGATGGAAACTCGCTGCCAGCTTTGGAGGAGGGGTAAAGATTCCCCTGAGCGGTCCCTGGGGCTTTCGTGTGGATTTCCGAGATCAGATCACTTCCGTGCCCAGCTTCGGACTCCCCGAAATTGCCCCTTCTTTTCAAGGAAACTCAGGGGCAGGGCTTCTGCCCGATGGCTTGTTCCATGATTGGCAAATCGATGCCGGCTTCATATACCGGTTCAGGCCCTGATACACCCGATTTCTCCCTTCGGCATCAAGCGCCAACAGCGTCTAGCCGCAGTGTCTCGATCCTAGGGATCGTTTCCCTCTGGGCAGCACTGTGTCCCCTCCTGTTTCCGGCATCACCAGTCCTCAACCGGCATCCGCAAGCACCAGCAGAGCGCGAGGAATCCAGATTAGATTTGCGCGAGCCAGCCTTCGTAAAGGTCGCTCGCCGCGGTTTCAGCGAGATGTACAATCTGGATTACGACGAGGCAATCGAGACCTTCCGATCTTTGAGAGAGGAGTATCCGCAGCACCCGGCTCCTCCGCTCTATTTGGCAATCCTGACCTGGCTGGAGGAACTGCTCGTCAGGCAAGACCTGGATCTAGACCGATTCATCGCTCCCGGCTATTTCACCAAGGCCACAGATCACGAGATGCCTTCGGCCAAGCGAGAGGCTTTCTTCGGACACTTATCCGAGAGCCAGAGGCTGTGTCAAAACATCCTTGAAGATCAGCCACCCCACCCAGATGCCAGATACTTTTTGGGGACTTCTTTTGGTGTTCTCGGCTCCTTTGCATTCACCATCGATCGTAAGAAGGTCCAGGCCTTACGCTACGGAAAGAAGGCGTACGGCTACCATCGAGATCTGGTCAAGGAGAATCCCGAGTTCTATGACTCCTACCTGAGTGTAGGTCTCTACGAATACATCGTTGGGAACCTGCCCTGGTACATCAAGTGGTTGGCCGCTATGGCCGGCTACGGCGGGAGCGCGAAACGGGGGTTCGAGTACCTCGAGCTGGCGGCAGCGCGAGCTCACTACGTAGCGGACGACGCACGGGTCTTGTTGATGGTGTTGAATGTCCGCGAAAAGCGCCATGACAAAGCCCTCACCATTGCCAGGACTCTGCACCAAAAGTATCCGCGCAGCTTCCTTCTTCACCTGAATCAGGCTCAGCTGCTGGAAAGAATGGGAAGGTCTGCCGAGGCCGTTCAGGAATACCAGATCATCATAGAAAGAGCCGAGGCGGCAAGTCCGAATTACGGCCGCATTCCGCTTTCCACCTTTCGCTACCGAATGGGCAGGAAGTTTCTAGATCTTGGCCATCCGGACCCAGGCCTGAAACAGTTTCGGAGGGCGGTGAGTGATCGCGGAGTCCCTGCACGTGAAAAGGCTCTCTTCCATCTACAGGCAGCCCAGACTCTGCATTCTCTGGGCAGGACGAAGGAGGCGATCGATCACTACAAGGAAGTGCTAAGACTCCCCAACGCGGACAACTCCCACTCCCAAGCGCGTAGTTATCTCAGGAAATTTCAAGTTCCAAGCACCAAGCCATAATCCAATCCCAGGTAGCAGGAATCTCTCTGGGAGTTGGGGTCCTGGGACCTTGGCCCCTTGGAGCGAAGCGACTACCTAGGGTCTGCGCAAAAATAACTTGGCATTTTGGCATCGCATCTTCACACTATCTTCGGCCGCTCCTCAATCGCGAAATCCTCAACGTAGACCCGGCTAAGCCTGCAGTTTCGCTCAATCGTTCGCGGCCAAATCTAGTGCAAATCTGAGCGCCAATTCTACCAAGTTATTCTTGCGCAGACCCTAGTGTGTCATCGCGTAGACGATGTAGTTGATCCCGAGTTGGAAGGCAAGGGTGGCGTATTGTCGAGGATATTCTTCCACTTCCGCCCATTCCCAGGCGTCACCCAGGTCCACGTTGTGGTTGATCATCACCATGAGCTGTCCATTTTCGTCCTGGATTCCCATGTAGCGGGCTTTGTAGCCGCCCTTTTCCCAGGTTCTTCCATTGTACAAGGGCTGAAGTCCTGGGATCTGAATCAAACGGTCAATGTCGTAGTAGCAGTGAAAAATGGGATGGGACAAAGGAAGGTCGATGGGCTCGTATTCGGGAAGGACCTTTTTGATCTGTCGATAGAAGTGGTTCCACTCGTAGGAGCCGTGGAAATCGTCGACAACCAGAAAGCCGCCCCTCAAGAGATACTCCCTCAAGTGGATCACCTCCTGTTCAGACAACGTCATGTTCCCTACTTCCACCGCATACAAAAAGGGATACTCGAAGACCTCCGTGCCAACGATGGGAAGCGCTTTGTGTTCGGAAGAAACGAAGGTAAAGTCACTTAGCTTCTGCAGCCCATAGAGGAACTGCAGATCTGCTTTCGGATAGTCAGTCGCCCATCCCCACCCCCTCCAGCCTTCACCGGAGTAGATCAGACGCAGAAATGTGAAGTCCGGCAGTCGCTTATTCCCTTCCGGTTCTCCCAGGTCCGTCGAAGCCGGAAGGAAGAAGAGAAGCGAGACGAGGACGATTATCGTGAAAGACGAGATCTTTCGGACCATCTGGATAAAGATCATTATATAGTTGCGCCAACTCTCGCGCTCGCTTGACCACGAGGTCTCCAGAGCGCCGGCCTCATCAACTGGAGTGCTCGAGTGAAATACCAGCGACACCTACTACTCTACTCCCTGGTCATTCTGCTCCTCGGAACCTCTTCGCTGATGCTACTTGCTGGCGACGAGCCATTTTCGGAGAGTCAATTCCAGAAGCGGATCCTAGATTGGAGCGAGGCCCCGGGTTATTTCGATACCGACAATTTCATTTCCAATGAACCTTCCTACCTTCATGTCGTTCCCCTTCTTCTGAAGATAGCGCCATCTAGCCAGGCCTACATCGGAGTGGGGCCAGATCAGAACTTCAGCTATATCGCGCACCTTAAACCGAAGATCGCGATTATCTTGGATATCCGAAGAGACAATCTTCTGCAGCACCTCTATTTCAAGGAGTTGTTCAGGGTGGCGAACGATCGATGGGAATATCTCTCCTACCTTTTCGGTAAACCGCTGCCGAACAAGATAGAACGCGACCCTGCTGCCGATGCCAAAGCTCTGGCGCATTGCTTTCGGGAAATCCACTCTTCGGAGACCTACTTTGAAGAGAATTTCGCTCGCTTCTGGGAATCGCTTCAAAGTCGGTTTCCGCTCCTGGTGCTGGAGTCAGACGAGCCGATCTTCTACAGGATGGCGTCGGCATTCTTTCGAATGAACCTGGACCTGAAGTTTCAAAGTCATCAATGCTATCCTCGCCCTTTCTATCCGAATTACGAGGATCTGATCACGGCTGCGGATAAGGAAGGGGCACTTCGCAACTATCTGAACGACGATGGAGCATTCGAGTTCCTGAAGCGGATGCAGGACGACAATCGGCTGCTTCCCGTGGTCGGGGATTTTGGGGAAGGCAAGGCCCTCAGAGCAGTGGGTCAATACTTGCGGGAGCGAGACTATGTGGTAGCTGCCTTCTACGTTTCCAACGTGGAGTTCTACCTGCTCCGCAGCGGGAGGTTTTCGAGTTTCGCCAGCAGTGTTGCCCAACTGCCCATGAGCGCAAGCAGCGTCTTCATTCGCAGCTATTTCAGCTACTGGCGTGAACACCCTGAGACCGTGCCCGGCCTCTACGTGACCTCCATCCTTCAGTATATGGAGCGGTTTGTTGGGCTCAATGAGAAGGCGCCCTATCAAGACTATTGGGACGTTGTTATGCGGGATTACATCCCTGCTCTCAGCCCTCTCCCGTGAGGACGCTGCCTAGCCCGCATTTCTCATCGCTGATCTACTGTGTCGCCGCAATCATCCGCCCTGGCTGCGTTACGCTCCTTCGGCCTCCTCGACGTACTGCACGAGTACGACTGCGGGGGCCTCGGTCGCAAGCCTTGCCAGGACAGCCCTTGCGGCGCCTCGCTACGACAAGCGATGAGAAATGCGGGCTAGCGCCCTACGACCCGGCTACTCCCCTGCGACTGCCGAAACCAGTTGTTGGGATAGAAGCAGTGCTTGTTTGTCGTCGTGTTTCATGTAGAGAAACACGTCCCGTTCTTGAAGCGACAGCCACTCTGCCCATCGAGCCAGGTCAGAATCGAAGTAATCCGACTTACGCAGCCTGATGTAGACAAAGGAACCGGTGATTTCCATCACGGCGTCCTGCTCATCGGTTTCGACCAACACCAGCGAGGCCCCGTGCTCCCCCAGCAAGTCGTAGGTGTCCTCAGAGAACTAGGAGGCGTGACGAAATTCCAGCGCCAGGTGATGTTGCTGGCCGTAGGTGCGGAGGAACGTCTCCAGGACTGGCAAGCTTTTTTGGGCGCAGGAAGGAAGCTGTACCAGAAGACACCCTAGTTTCGGACCGAGAGCTTCCGTTCCCTTCAGGAACCAGCCCATCTCTTCATCGACCTCTCGTAAGAGCTTCTTGTGGGTGATCCTGCGGTTTAGTTTGACAGAGAAACGGAAGCTATCCGGAACCTTCTGGGCCCAGCCAGAGGTGTTTGTCTCCGACGGGAAGCGATAAAAGGTGTTGTTGATTTCGGTAGTCGAGAGGTGTTGGGAATAGAAGTTCAGGTAGTCTTTTTCCGGCAGCTTGTCCGGGTAGAATACTCCCTTCCATTCAGAATAGGAGAAGCCAGATGTGCCTACGTAAATCATGCCGTCGGCTCCTGTTTGTGCAGGGCGCAGGACGACTCTAATGGATCGGTGCCGCCAAGAACAACCAGGATTCAAGCACGCTTCCCGAAGAGAGCAATGGTTTTTTCTATTCGACTGTGCTAAGAAAGTCACAAAGGCTACCAACTTTTTAGGGAGGAGCAATGATGAGAATACTCAAACTAGGTTGTTTGTCAGTTTTCGTTCTCTTTACTTTTACGACCTGTTCCCAACAGTCTGGAGAAGATGCTGGCAGCGCATCTGCCCCCAAGAAGGAAGAGCCTCCACCTCCGCCCAAGGGTGACCCGGTGGTTACCATCCAGACCGACAAGGGGGATATCGTAGTTCGACTGCTGCCAAAAGTGGCTCCCAGAACGGTGGAGCGTTTCCAGAAGATGGCTGACCTTGGCTTCTACGCTCGAACCACGTTTCACTATGTCAGTGCTGGCTTTATTCAGGGCGGCGACCCTGCCTCGAAGAACAACGATCCCTACGACGACGGTAAAGGCAATGCAGGGGAGTGGATCACCGCGGAGTTTGCCGAGGGTTACGAGGTGGACAGGGGAACGGTGGGCATGATGCGAAAGGATGACCAACCTGATTCGTCCAGCTGCCAGTTCTTCATAGTCCTGAAGCGCAAGAAGGAATGGGATGGCAAATACAATATCTTCGGACAAGTCATCGAGGGTATTGAGGTAGCTGACGAGATTGCGAAGGTGCCCACCATCAAGAAGGATTCCAAGCTCTCCAACCGCCCGTCCGCCAAACAGACAATCAAGGGAATGCGGGTGGAGTATCGAGAGTTTCCTGCGGAAGCCGAGGAGCCCAAATCCGGTTAGGGTTTTTTCGAGAATAGCTTCGAGCGGGGGGCAATCGATGCCAGACTCCTTGTTCGATCTTGCGCAAGTAGCTTGTCTGAAACTGTTTTCCTCGGCTGCGATTGGTGTGCTTATCGTCTTTTGAGGCCGGCACCAATCATTTCGTCGACTCGCCAGGTTTTGTCGCGCCCAAGATCCCGCAAAGATGGTCTCTTGTAGGAAATGACAACACCTTGGTGGTCCAAAAGAATCAGTCGGCGCGCTCAGAAGACATCACCCTTCCTGGTGATGGATGTACTCGAAGAAGCAATTAGGCTCGAAAAGCAGGGTCGAGATATCGTTCACCTGGAGGTGGGAGAACCTGATTTTCCTACTCCTGATATTGTTGTCGATGCTGGGATCCGAGCTCTTAGGGAAGGTCACACCCGCTACACCCACTCGCTCGGTCACCCCAAACTTCGAGAAGCAGTCGCCTCATTCTACAGAAAGACCTATGGGGTGGACGTCTCCTCGAGCCGAGTGATCGTCACTGTAGGAAGCTCAGGGGCCATGCTGCTCGCCTTCGCCACCTTGCTTGACCCGGGGACGGAAGTTTTAATGTCGGATCCCCACTATGCCTGCTATCCAAACTTCGTTAGCTCTTTTGGAGCCCTACCGGTACAGATTCGGATTCACGAAGAGGACGGATTTCTGCTAGATGCAGAAGCAGTTCGCAAGCGGGTGGGCCCCCAAACTAGAGCCTTGGTTCTTAACTCCCCGGCCAATCCCACCGGGACAAGGGTAATGTCCGCAGCCGAAACGATCCCCAGCCAACATCCGATCGTCCCTAGCCAGGCAGGGAGGGCAGACAATTTACGAATAATTCGGGTTCGCGTGCGAAACTGAATTTCGCTGACGGTTCCTGTCATACGGCGTCCTTGATTTCCCAGTTCACCTTACCGACCCGGTTCTGAAGATGCAATTGCGGACATTTCCGTTTGATTTCTTCCCCCGCGTTGCGTAGTTTGAGGAATTCGGCGGTGCTTTTTGACGGAGGGATCATGAGTCTTGAGGGCAAAGTTGCCTTGATCACAGGGGCGAATAGGGGGATTGGAGAGGGCTGCGCCCTCGAGCTAGCGCGCAGGGGTGCAGATATAGCAGTGAACTACCGTCACCACGGCGAGGAAGCTGAGGCTGTGGCGGAAGCAGTCAGGAGGCTGGGTCGACGTGCGATCGTCTTGCAGGGGGATGTGTCAGACCGCCAAAAGGATGAAGAGTTGGTTCGTTCCACCGTCTCCGAGCTTGGGAGTCTGGACATCCTGGTCGCCAACGCCGCCGCCAGCATTCGAAAGCCATTCATAGATCTGACCGAGGAGGACTTGCGTTTTACCATCGATATCTGCCTTTGGGGAGTCGTACACTGTTGTCAATTTTCCGCTCGACAAATGGTGGCCCAGGGCCGAGGCGGAAACATCGTCGTCGTCAGCTCGGTCCACGCTGTCTTACCGATCAAGAATTCCCTGCCCTACAACACGGCCAAGGCTGGGATCAACCACATGGCCAGGACCATGGCGAGTGAGCTGGTTGGGGACGGGATTCGAGTCAACATCCTGGAGCCCGGTTGGATTGACACTCCTGGCGAGCGAACCTTTTCCAGCGAAGATGAAATCAAGCAAGCGGGCCAGCGTCTGCCCATGAGTCGCCTTGGAACCATAGAGGAGATCGGAAAAGGAGTGGCTTTTCTGGCGAGCGATGATGCCAGTTACGTGACCGGTTCCACCCTTCGAGTCGATGGCGGATTCGTCTTGCCGCCACCCGGGTTCTAGAAGAACCCGATGAGGTTGGACTTCTTTCACCTGGTCTCTAACGAGGAAGAAAAAAAATGACCGTTCGGATCTGTCGTTACCGCAAGGGGAGTGAAGTGGCGGCGGCCCTTTATCACGATGACACAATTGTAGATCTGCAACGTTTCAACGACCAGCACGGCGGAGGCGCCCCCGAGGCCCCGGTTGATTGGGGCAATTCGCTGCAGTTTCTCCCTCATGGTGCCCACGCTGCCCATGTCAGGGCACTAGCCGACTACTATGAGCAGCTGGGACCGGAGGTACGATCCGGCTTGAGTCAGAGCACCTCTTCGGTCGACCTGTTGCCACCCATTCCCACGCCCATCAAGTTCTTCCTTCTGGCCGGGAACTATGCGGAGCACATCCAGGAGGGAGGAGGCGAGGTGGCGGAGCGAAGCCGGACTTTCCCTTACGTCTTCCTCAAGCCCGCCAGCACCACCTTGATCGGATCCGGAGCGACCATCGTCCTGCCTTCCCTATCGCCTGACACCATCGATTGGGAAGCGGAACTGGCCGTCGTCATAGGCCAACGCTGCAAGGCGGTATCGGCAGAGCAGGCCCTGGATGTTGTCGCAGGCTATACGGTCGTCAATGACATATCCAATCGCCAATTCCGTCCCAATCCCGGCCGCGACCCCCGCCCGAAGGATGGGTTTTTCGACTGGCTTCACGGGAAGTGGTTCGACTCTTTCGCCCCTTCAGGACCCTGCGTCACGTCCAGCGCAGATCTGCCCGATCCCCAGACACTGCGTCTGCAGCTGAAGGTAAACGGAGAGACTCAGCAGGATTCTCACACCAGCAAGATGATCTTTGGTGTGGCAGAGGTCATCGAGTTCATCTCTGGCTTCGTCACACTCGAGCCGGGTGACTTGATCTCGACCGGGACCGCTGCCGGAGTCGGTTCGCCCCGGAAGAAGTTCCTGCGGCACGGGGATACGGTAGAAGCCGAGATCGAAGGAATAGGTCTCGTAAAGAATCCCGTTGCGGACGAAGCGGCGAGTTGAACGGGGGCCTTGCCTCGCGGTTGCGACGGCAGGGTACCCCTTGGACGCTAGTACGCCGGCTCCGATGGGATTCCAGATATTCGGAAGCGCGAGGATCCTGTGCCCTTGGTGGAGTTGGAGTAGAGTCTGCGCTTTCCGGTGCTGATCAACCGTCGTCATCTACATTTTCATATCTTAACTGGTTCGGAATAACATCTTTGCCCATGAAGATCCAGCTGGTCCCGCCCACGCAGAGATATCGAGAGAGCTTCTTGCATGGGCTTCGTGAATTCCGACACGAAGGCCTTCCCTGGTGGGTCGGGGGCGACCTCGAAACCGCCGAACAGGACTTCACCACGAGCTGAACGACGCACTTCACATCGAAGGCGGGCACATCGGCTACGACACCGTGCCGTCCTCCCGAGACCGCGGAGTCGCTACGGAGATGCTGCGCCAGGCTTTGCCAGTGGCGCGCTCGCTCGGACTGACTGCAGTGCTCCTCACGTGCGACGGCACGAACAGACCCCTGAAGCGCTACTACTGGATCACGCTGTCATAGCAGGGTCACCCGCGAGCGATCAGATCGACCTGTACCGACCGCTGCCCATGACGCCGCCCAACAACACGCTGCAGCTGACAAGCACCTCCCGCGCTTCGCGCTCGGTCGTCGGCTTGCAGTTGAGCTTGGTACCGTTGGCCATACAAGAACAAAGGGTTGCCACTTGGAGACCCGAAAACCGGCATGTTTCGAGTAGACTAGGGGTATGGGGGAACTCGCAATTGACATCGATCGTTTGAGTCCTGAGCAGCGCCTGCGCCTCCTCGAGCAGATCTGGGGCAGTCTCTCCGATGACGATGTGCCGCTAACCAGAGCCCAGCGGGAAGAACTCGACCGGAGACTCGACGATCTCGAACGGGAGGGTCCTAGAGGAATCCCGTGGGATGAAGTTCTCGACCGCCTCGACTTCGACCCGTCGTGAAGCTTATTGTTCGTCCTGCGGCGGCGGCGGATATTGAAGACGCATACCGGTGGTATGGAGATCGGGACCCTGACTTGGGTGCCAAGTTCCTTGATGCTGTACGCGAGGCGGGCGCCCGGCTCAAGGAGAATCCGGAAGCGTATCCTATCTTCTATTCTTCTATCGGGAAGTCCGACGAATAAGACTCAAGCGGTTCCCTACTCTCTGTTGTATCGACTCTATCCCGAGCAGATTTTGGGCGTTGCATGCCTGCATGGGAGGCGAGACCCGTTGAGATGGAAGGTGAGAGCCTAACAACACGCTGCAACGGACGCGGGTTGACGTCCGCCGGTTTCAGGAACTATCGGCGCTACGCCGCCGAGCGAGAACGTTCGCCAAATCACCTAGACAGAACCTGATCGGGACGACTTTGGGTAGTACCGGGTCATTTTGACGTGTCGCGCTCGCCACAAACGTTACCGTATTTATGAAACGGTATGCTTAGACTTCAATCACCGGGTTTTCTAGAGTCCCAATTTTCTCGATCGTTATCTTAACCCGGTCGCCTGCAAGCAGCGAGATGTTTTCAGGTGGGACCAGGCCGGTTCCGGTGAGAACCACGGTGCCATCGGGTAGGGGATTGTGCTTTCTCACGACGCGCGCCAGCTCTTGACAGGTGCGCACCATTTCGGCGGTTGAGGTCTGTCCCGAAAAGATCGTGTTTCCTTCACGGATGATCTCGCACTGCACCGTGAGTTTGTGGGGATCGGGTATCTCGGCCGGGGTCACGACGCAGGGACCGATGGCACAGCATCTGTCGTAGATCTTTGCCTGGGGCAGATAGAGTGGATTCTCCCCCTCGATCGAACGGCTGCTGACGTCGTTACCTATGGTATAACCAACGATCTCGTCCTGGTAGAGGACAAAAGCCAATTCGGCTTCTGGGACGTTCCAGTTCGAGTCCCCCCGGATACCGATGGCATCAAACGGGCCAACACATCGTTCCGCTGTGGCTTTGAAGAAGACCTCCGGACGTTCTGAACGGAATACTCGCGCATAGACTTCGGGTAGAGAACTCTCCTTCTGGCGTTCATCACGGCTGAGTCCGTAGGTCACGCCGGCAGCCCAGACCTCTTTCGGGACGAGAGGCGACAGCAAGCGAAGACCCCGAGACTCCAACTCCGCCGGCGTAGTAGCCGGAGGGCCCTTTCCCATTAGGTTCTCCATCAGATCTTCGGGGGAACTGCCTAGCTGTTGAGCCAGGCCAAGAAGGTCTTCGAACCCTCCAATTGGCGAAGGAGGCCCTAGGTTAAGAAGGTGGCCTGGCCGGATTTCGATCAGCGGGACGACCCCTCCAGAATCATCCTGGTAGCGATAGAATTTCAACGTTTCCCCCTTTTCGTCGCAATTATACACATTGGTTATCTTGCCCGAGCCCCGGAATCCTGTTTTGCTGCAAAGGATGGAGTCTCCTCCGGAGGCACCCTGTAATGCCACGATTGGCCGCTATTTTCATCTATTCTCTGGGGCTTTTTCAAAAAAGGGCGCCCGGGGGTACGGAGTGACAGACCAAAACCTCACTTTCAAGCGTCTGATGCGATCTCGATTGGACGGGTTGCGAGGACTCGTCTACCTCAGCTTGTTCTTTTCCATCCTGTTCTTTGGCCCACCTTTCTCGGTTTCAGTCTCTGGCCAGCACGACTACTTTTCCATTCGAGGATCGGATTTCCTCGAGCAGACGCAGGTCATATTCCTGGGGAAGATGATCGGTCTGGAGAGCTTTCGTTCCGACAGTGGTCAGTTCATTCTGACCCGTTATACCTTCCAGGTCGAGGAGAGCATAAAGGGAGCAGCAGAAGCGGAGCGGATAGAGATAGTTGAATATGGAGGTACGCTTGGCGAAGAGACCGTGACCGTTTCACACAGTCCTCAGTATGGACTGAATCAGGAATACCTGGTTTTCTGTTATGTCGATCCTCTCCGACAGAACCGCACTCTGGGTGGACCACTGGGGAGACTCGCAGTTCTTCAAGACCAGCAAGGCAAACGGGTAGCGCGTCTTTATTCGTCACATCCGATTCTGCAAGTTTTGTCAGCACCGAAGGCACAGGTTCTCTGGGAAATCGGAGTTCTGGCAGGGCAGCTTCGGAGCGCGCTTCAAGGGTCATCCCATGAAACGGATTAGCTGGAAGTATTCGTTTCTGATGGGCGCCTCGATGCTAGCAGGAGCGTCCCTGAGCGCCTACGTGGTGTCTATCAGACCAGAAGGCAATATGCCGATCTGGGATCAGAGCCAATACCCAGTCGAAGTACGGATGTGGGAGGGCTTTACGGATGGGCTGGACCACGTTGTAGATGGGAGCCAACCACGATTGGTCATTGCCGAGGCGCTGCAACGCTGGACCAGAGTTTCCTCAATCGTGCTTAATCTGGGTGAGGACACCGCCGTCCAGAATGTGGGGCTGGGCGACGATACCAATGTCATCACGGCGGCAGACACTCCAGTCAACCGGGCTGTACTTGGTGCCGCTTTGGGGGTCTCGTTGCGACGGTCGATTGGAGATCGGATCGTCGAGGCCGATATTGCGATCAATCCAGACAAGACCTGGAGCACCATCGAATCCACCGATAAGGGGATAGACAACCTTCTGGATGTCGTTCTTCATGAGTTGGGACACAATTGGTTTCTGGGGCACACCATCCTCAGGGACGCGTCCATGTATTTCCAGGGCGGAGCCTTTGATTTTGGATTCAATCCCCTGAGCTGGGACGACATCGCCGGCATCAATGTTGGCTATCCTCTGCCCGGGATGGATCAGATCACGGGCAGCATCTCTGGCCGCGTGACCATGATGGGCGCTCCCGTTTTTGGTGCCTTCGTGGTGGCGGTCGACGAATATGGGGTCTCGGTAGCGAGCGCGATCACATTGACCGACGGTGCCTACAGACTGCAATTCTTGCCCAAGGGCATGTATTCGCTCTATGTGGAGCCACTGGATGGCCCCATGACACCGAATAATGTTACCGGAGGCATCTTCAGTTCCACTCCAATGGTGACGAACTTTCTTCCAGCTTTCTACAGACTTAGCCTGGAGCCCACGGTTGCTGTCGATGGCGATGTCATTGGCATTGACTTCGACGTTGTCTCGGGAAATTCCGCGGTGGACCCCCTGTTTGTGGGAACCGACTTTGATACCATGGAATCTTCCTTGACCAGTCTGAACGCTACGGCGTTCCAGGGCCTTGATACCAATGTGGTGGTACGGGGAAACGGCGTTGGTTCCTTGCTACCGGCTCAGGGCCTGTTCTTTCTGGGATCCGACCTGAGCGCAGGGTCAATCGTAGGTATCGCTGGCTTTAACCAGACGGCCACCAAATGGTTCCCGGTATCGATTCCCCAGGATGCGGTGGCAGGGACGCGCTCAGTCTTTCTGAGGACCAGTCAGGAATTTGGTGTGATGTCTGGGGCTTTGGAGATTTTCGACATCCTTCGCTTCGAAGAAGTTTTCGCCCAGTTCGCTAATCTACCCGGAGCCTCGACCTCGGAGTTTTTCCTTATCAACACTGATTTGGGTCGACATTCCGGCGGCAGGATTTCTCTCAGAGATGGAATCGGCCAGCGCCAGCCCCAGAATCTGTTGTCTTTGGCCAGGGATCCCCAGGGGGATTATCCCTTTGGCCTGTCGCCCGGTGGTGCCTTGTCAGTTCGAAGCAGAGCTGGGACCAATTTTGTGGGATCGCTTCGAGCCCGAGCCGGAACCTCTATCGGCGGTGCGGTACTTTTTGAAGGCCCTTTTGGGACTACCGGTGTTGGTGCAAGTATGCCCCTCCACTATTTCATCGCTCCAGTCGAGATCAGGGGTGGAGGGATCACCAACACCGGATTGGCGATCACCAATACGGACGACCGACCCGTACAGATATTTATCCAGGTCCAGGGAAAGAACGGGCTTCCCGTGGGAAGCAATACGATCGAACTTCAGGGTAATGGCCAAATCGCTCGGTTCGTGCGTGAAAAAGACGATTTGCAGTCGCTAGTTCCGGGAGTTCCTGCCGACTTTCAGGGGTCAGTGCTGGCCACTGCCAACCGGCCTATAGCGGCCACCGTGATCCGACTCGCGCCCGGTGCGTTCACCACCTTTCCCGTTGTCCAAAATCGGATCACGACTCGAAGCTTTTACGCCCAGTTTGCCCATTTAGGGGACCTGACTTCGGTACTACTGCTGGTCAACCCATCCCCTACCAGCACCGCCCAGGTTCAGATCCAGGTACGGAATGCTTCGAGGGGTGAAGCAGCGGTGACTCTTGGCGGAAAATTTCTGGCCAATGGCCAAATGAACGTCGCGATTGTCCCCCTTGGGTGTTTGATCCTGCCATCTGGAGGTCTGCAGGCGGTGCTGGGGTCAGTCGAAGTGTCCTCCCGGATTCCAGTTGGAGGGGTTGTCCTTTTCGAGTCTCCATCGGTAGGCACCGCTGGCGTCGGCGAAAGTGCTCCACTTAGAGAAGTGGTAATGCCTTTGACGCGAGACCTGGAGGCGGGTATCGATACCGGAATCGCAGCTGCCAACACCGAGAACCGTTCCCTGACTCTCATCGTGACGGTGCGGAACGGGGCAGGGAGTGTCATTCGAGGGCCGACAGAGGTCAGTCTGATGCCCAGACAGCAGCGATCTGAGTTCCCGAATGAGGGATGGCTTGACCTGAACCTGCCCAAGATGTTTACAGGTTCCCTCTGGATCCAGGTGAAGGAACCCACCGGGGCGGTGGCTTTTACCGTGATCCGCCAATCCCCCGGTGTCTTGACCACCTTTCCCGCAATTGCCACCGCTCAGCCACTGATCCCAGCCGGTTAATATACTGCAAAAGACTTCAGCCTGGGAGGATCCTCGATGGTCTCCGGGACGCAGTAAATCGAGCCGAAGTTTCGAAAGGAAAAAAGAGAGTAGGCCGAACCACCAACCAGTTGCTATCATTTGCTCAAGGAAGATGATGAGGCAGTCACAGGAGTGGTTTCTGGAACGCAGCCGAGAGATGGTTAATCTGCGAGGCGTTCTAGCACTGCTGAGCTGGGACCAGGAGACCCTGATGCCTCCCCGAGGATCATCACTCAGAGCTCAACAGAGTGCGATGCTGGCAGGCCTCTATCATGAAAAGCTGACCGAACCCCAGTGGGCGGACGTGCTCGAGGAACTGGAGGATGTGAACTCCGATCCCTGGATCAGCGCGAGCGTTCGGGAAATGCGTCGGCAGCACCAGCGAGCCGTCCGAATTCCCGAATCGCTGGTTCGGGAACTGGCCGAGACAACATCTCTCGGTTATCACGTGTGGGTGGATGCCCGCCGGCGGTCCGACTTCGGTCTGTTCGTGGAGCCGCTAGAGAAGATCGTCCGCCTCAAGCGTGAAGAGGCCCGCTGTCTCGAGTTCTCAGGATCTCCCTACAACGCTCTGTTGGACGAGTACGAACCGGACATGACCACTACGGAACTGGACGCCCTGTTTTCCGTCTTGCGCCCCAAGCTCACGGATCTCGTGGCAAGGATCGGAGACTCCGTGGTAGAGCCGGATTCGAGTGTTCTCCAGGGAGACTTCCCTCGACCAGAACAGGAGGCATTCGGTCGACGAATCCTGACTGCCATGGGTTTCGATTGGGAGGCTGGAAGGCTGGACGTCTCAGCCCATCCATTTTGCAGCGGCTTCTCGCCTATGGATGTTCGCATTACCACTCGCTACGCCGAGGAGAGCTTTGCCTCGTCCCTTTTCGGGATCGTTCACGAAGGCGGGCATGCCCTCTATGAGCAGGGCCTGGGAGTGGATCACTTCGGTCTTCCCGCGGGCGATTCCATCTCCCTGGGAATTCACGAGTCTCAGTCCCGGCTTTGGGAAAACCAGGTAGCTCGCGGCCGACCCTTCTGGGACTATTGGTATCCGTATTTGAAGGAAACCTTTCCCGGGCGCTTCGACACTGTTTCTCTGGATGACTTCATGCCGGCGATCAACCAGGTGACAGCAAGCTTGATCCGGGTAGAGGCAGACGAGGTTACCTACGGACTCCACGTGATTCTCCGTTATGAATTGGAAAAATCGCTTCTTGAAGGGTCGTTGGCAGTTCGGGATCTAGACCAGGTCTGGAAGGAGCGCATGAGGGACTATCTGGGGGTGGTGCCCGAACAATCGTCAGAGGGAGTGCTCCAGGACACGCACTGGTCTCAGGGTCTGATCGGATACTTCCCTACCTACCTATTGGGGAACCTGTATGCTGCTCAGATGTTCCAGCAGGCCCAAAGGGATTTGCCGGATCTGGAGCAGCTCTTCGGTTCCGGAGAGTTGAGGCCTTTGAGGGAGTGGCTGCGGGAGAAGGTTCACGTCCATGGGAAGATATTTTCTGCCTCCGAACTCATTCATCGTGTCAGTGGAGAACCCCTGGATTCGAGTTACTTCCTGACCTACCTCGAGACCAAGTTCGGTGATCTCTACGCTTTGTAGGTAGAGGAATGTATCGCCCCGTCAAGGCCTCGGCCATCTCCATCAAACCGAAGAAGTGGGACAAGGCCTACAATGCCGATAAGGCCGAAGCATTTTTCCGAAAGGCCGCCGATGAGAGTCCTGAACTGATTCTGACAACCGAAGGCGTTTTGGAAGGGTACACGGTGATGGACGTGATCGAGGGGCGTATGCCGCCTGAGGCCATGTTGGAAATCGCCGAGCCTATCGATGGGGACTACATGGCCCGCTTCCGCCGCCTGGCACGAACTCTCAAGACCTGTATCTCTTTCGGCTTCGCCGAACGGGTGAAGCGGGACGTCTATAACACTGCGGTTTTCATTGATGCCGAAGGAGAGATTTGCGGGAAACAACACAAAGTTCAGCTGGCCGAGGGAACCCACAAGAGCTGGTACTTCAACCGCGTAGGTCGCACTCTTCGCGCCTTCGATACGCCTCTTGGCCGGCTGGGATTTTTGATTTGCAACGATCGCTGGAATCCCCTGCTGGCTCGAACTCTTGTATTGGACGGGGCTCGACTTCTGTTGATCGCTTCCTACGGTAGCAAGAGCCGAAACCAGAACCAGACAGTTCTAGCCCGTGCTCGGGAGAACGGAGTTCCCGTGGTCGAGGCCAATGTGGGAGTGAATCTGTTGGTCAGCAAGGGCGAGGTAGTGGCCTACGAGTGGGGAAACGACCGCATCACCACTGGGGTCGTCGAGGTTCCGGCAGTCCCTTCCACTTTCGCAGCCCGGGCGTCCGAGCGAGCGTATCGGGATGGCCAGGCCCGGGAGATGGAGATCCGATACCAGGAGACATTGAAGCGCCTTCGAGGCGAGTCTAACCTGGTAGAGCGAGCCTCCAAAGGTGAGCTAATCGCTGACAACTGATTACCGTCAGTTTCAAGTATGTCCCGTCCGTGGCGGCGGTCTCCAGGCCGCCGTGTATCGAGCCAACTGCTCGAAAAGAAGAATACTTCGGCCTGGAGACCGAACCCACTTCCGTCAGCCGCAGGAACCAAATGAAGTTTCAGGTTAGTGCGGCCTCCGGCTGCGCTGGATCATTCAGAAAGAAACGTCAACATCCCGTAGTGGCAGGGGCATCCCTGCCCGTGATGGCCGTGCCACGGTTTTCACAGACAAGGGACGTGCGACGTTCAGACGTGCAGACGATTCTTTGAAGTTTCAGGTCAGTGGCCCTCCAGCAGTGCTGGCCCCATTCGAGAAAGAAACTGCCGGCTACTGGGGATTTGTGCGTCACTGCGTGGGGAAGAGTTGTCCGGCTCTCTCCTCGGAACCTGGCCTCACTTTGCTAACGGCTCAAGTCGTTCTCGGCTCTGTCGGACTTGGTTTCGTAACGCTGGTAGTTCACCCGTTGGCGGCACCTTCGGAGGACAGGAGACGTGCGACGAATTCTTGAAGTTTCAGTTTAGTGGCCCTTTGATCGCAGTCCTGACACTAGATTGATAGAATCGAAGCATGGATCCGGCGGAAGTGGAAAAAGAGATCGCAGCGGTGGAAAAAGAGATCGCAGCGATCGTGGGAGAGGGGAACGTCCAGACTCATCTCGCCGAGCGCCTGGTTTATGAGTGCGATGGACTGACCTTTCACCGTAATCCACCCGATATGGTCGTCTACCCCTCTACCGCAGAGCAGATCCAGGGGATCGTGCGAATCGCTTACGAAAACGATCTCCCCTACCTACCCCGGGGCGCAGGTACCAGTTTGAGCGGGGGAGCGATCCCCATCCGTGGGGGAATTCTGCTGCAGATGTCTCGACTGAATCGCATACTCGAGATCAATGAGATCGACCGTTATGCTGTCGTCGAGCCCGGCGTGATCAACTTGGACCTGTCCCAGCGAGTCAAGCCTCTGGGTCTCTATTTCGCTCCGGATCCCTCCAGTCAAAGCAGCTGTACCATCGGGGGGAACATCGCCTCCAACGCCGGAGGACCCCACTGTCTGAAGTACGGGTCGACGGTGTTGCACGTGCTGGCGATTGAAGCGGTCACCCCGCAGGGAGAGTTGGTAGTACTGGGCAGTCCTCAAGGAGAAAATGCCGGTTTCGACCTGAGGGGGTTGTTCACAGGCAGTGAGGGAACCCTGGGAATCATGACCAAGGCCTGGGTTCGACTCCTGCCTCTTCCCCAAACGGTGAAGACCTTCCTGGCAGACTACCTCAAGCTAAGCGACGCCACCCGGTCGGTTTCCGATATCATCGCCGCGGGGATCATTCCGGCAGCTATGGAATTCATGGATCAGCTAACGATTCAGGCGGTAGAGAACTCACTTTACGCCGCTGGTTACCCCACCGATGCCGCCGGTGTCTTGTTAATCGAGCTGGATGGGGACAAGGTCGAAACCGAGGCTCTGGGTGAGCAGGTCCGCGAAATCCTGCAGGTCAACGGCGCCCGCGAGGTTCAAGAGGCCCGTGATGAAAGCGAGCGAACTCGCCTCTGGTCGGGCCGAAAGAAGGCTTTCGGTGCCTTCGGAAGGCTGGCCCGGAACTTCTACCTTCAAGACACGGTCGTTCCCCGAACCCGGCTGACCGAGGTCGTCGAAAGGATCTACGCGATTGCTGACCAGTACCGCCTTCCCATGGTCAACGTTTTTCATGCAGGGGACGGCAATCTGCACCCTGTCCTTCTCTACGACGGCGACAGCCCGGATCAATTGGATCGAGTGCTGAAGGCCAGCGAGGAAATGGTCCAGGTGTGCATCGAGGTGGGTGGAGCCCTCACTGGAGAACATGGAGTGGGCCTCGAGAAGCGGGATTTCATGCCGCTTATGTTTTCCGATTGCGATCTGGAAATCATGAAGAGGATCCGTTATTTGTTCGATCCCAAGGGCTTGTGCAATCCAGACAAGATTCTTCCCTCAAGCAAAGTGTGCATGGAGTTCAGGGAACGGGAGCTCGCCCCGTCCTGATGATACCGCCTTGACTGTTTTCCCTATGTTGGCTCTATTCCTTGCCCCCGCAGCCCCAATCCAGTTGGGGGCGGATCAGATTCTTCAAGAACCTCATTTTTCCTGGATCCAAGGACAGCGCGTTGGGTTGATCACCAATCATACTGGGGTGACTGCCCAGATGGAGAGCCTGGCTGATCTTCTGGAAGGTCATCCCGGAGTCGACCTGGTAGCCCTTTTCGCCCCCGAACATGGTCTGCTGGGACAGGCCCAGGCGGGGGAGAAAATATCAGGAGCAGCGTCCCGCTACAGCCTCTTCGGCTCGATCCGGGCTCCGACGGCAAAGATGCTCGAGGGAGTGGACGTTTTGGTCTTCGACGTTCAAGATGTGGGAGTCCGCTTCTACACCTATATCTCAACCCTCTACGAGTGCATCAAGGCGGCAGGCCTGCACGGAGTCCCTTTGGTGGTGCTGGATCGTCCCAATCCCATCGATGCCACCCGCGTAGAGGGTCCCTTACTGGAGCCGGGACAAGAAACGTTTGTCGGCGTACACGCTATTGCTCTACGACATGGAATGACCGTCGGGGAACTAGGCCGTCTGTTCAACGTCGAGGCCGAACTGGGCTGCGAGCTGAAAATCGTTCCGCTGCGCGGTTGGAGGCGATCGCAGTGGTACGACCAGACCGGTCTCCAGTGGATAATGCCTTCTCCCAACATGCCCACCCTTGCTACCGCTACCGTCTATCCGGGACTTTGCTTGATCGAGGGAACCAATCTGTCCGAGGGGAGGGGGAGCACACTTCCCTTCGAACTAGTTGGGGCTCCTTGGTTGAAGAGCGCTCAACTGGCACAGAAACTCAACCTGCTAGGATTGGAGGGCGTACGATTTCGCCCCCAGGCGTTCCGCCCGACTTTCTCGAAGTTCGCGGGAGAGTCTTGTCGCGGGATCCAGATTCACGTGCTGGATCGCCACTCTTTCGATCCCATCAGGACCGTGCTTCATCTGTTGCAGCAGCTGATTCGCATGCATCCCCAAGAGTTCGAGTTCAAGAATGACATGTTCGATCGCCTCTCCGGATCGCCAGCTATTCGGGAGGGTCTGGAGCAGGGGCGATCTGCTCATGAGATCCTTTCGGGATGGCAGAAGGATCTGACCTCTTTTCGGGAGACCCGAGCACGCTTCCTGCTCTACGATTGACCGGGCGTAGCTTTGGTCTCCAGGCCGAAGTATTCTTCTTTCTTCGAGCCCTTTGGCTCGACGAACGGCGGCCTGGAGGCCACCGCTACTACCAGGCCATCGGAGTGCATGCATGACAGGATTCCACTCTTGAGACCCAGCTCGTTGCTCATTCTGGTCGTCCTTTCCTTACTTTTAGCAGCGACATTGATCCCCAGTGCTGGGTGCAACGATCCGACGGGGGATCGAGCAGTACCGAGCCAGACCAACATCGGGCCTATCCCGGAGGCTAAAGATCAGGATATCCGCAGCCTGGGCGTTGCCGGGTATGCCAAACTGCTCTGCTCGTCGGTTTTCGTCACTGGCATGAAGGAGGCCGAAGCGATCGAGCACAGCCGTAGGGTTGTTGGAGTCCTGATCCGCCTTCCTGCGGCTGATTTTCCGGATCTTGGTGAGGAAGTCGACTACGACAATCAAGTGGTAAGGGCCTCGCTAGGCGGTACGCTGACACGCACGGCAAAGCTCTACGGCGATCAAGGGTGCATCATCCACCCGGCCGACCACGAGGGCATCTTCTTCGAGCCTGTCCCGGTCCAGACCAGTCTTCCCGACGCCCAGACGCAGGCCTGGCCCATGGGTGACATGCTGTCGGATGATCCCTTGCCGCCCGAGGTTGACCAGGAGAAAGTGGAAGCGGCGGTGGACCTGGCGTTTGAGAAGCCGTCGCAAATCGCAGGCATGGTGGTCCTGTATAAGGGTCGTCTGGTGGCCGAGCGCTACGCCGAGGGAATCACCAAGAATACCCTGCTGGAAAGCTGGTCCCAGGGGAAGAGTCTTACCGGCACTCTGATCGGAAGACTCGAGCAGGAGGGTCTCTTGAAGCTGGAGGATCCCGCTCCAGTACCCGAGTGGCAGCAGCCCGGAGACGAGAGAGCCCAGATTCGAATCGCCGATCTGATGCGGATGTCGAGTGGCCTGAAGTTCACCCTCTACGAGGCTTTGGTGAAGACCCCGGAAGGGCGGTACGTAGTGGGACCCGAGTACCCGGATCACTACTACCCCTACTGTGGCGCGATTGATATTTTCCGATACGTGGCCAGTCGACCCTTGCAGTATCCGCCCAACACGGTGGGACGGTACCGGAATTGTGATCCCCTGATTCTCGGCTACATCGTCAAGTGTATCGTCCGGGCGCAGGGTGAGGAGTACCTGACCTACCCCCAGCGAGCCCTTTTCGACGAGATCGGAATCAGGCGTATGGTACTAGACACGGATCCCTACGGGAACTTCGTGTTGTCCGGCTATGAGCACGGAACGGTTCGAGACTGGGCTCGCATCGGCCTCCTTTACCTGCAGGAGGGACTCTGGCAGGGCAAGCGCCTCCTCTCCAAAGACTTCGTTGACTTCGTTCGAACGCCGGCGCCTGCCTGGAACAACGAGGAAAACAAGGAGAGTGTGGCCAGATACGGAGGTATGTGGTGGCTCAACACGACGGGTAACTACGACGCACCCGAAGATACCTACTACGCGGCCGGGGCCGGAGGGCAAACCACACTGGTTATTCCCTCGAGGCAGATCGTGGTCGCCAAGCTCACAGACTACGACGATTCCGTCCCCGGTATTAGCAAGGCAAAGGCCAACGCAGCCCTGAAGGGTATCCTGGCGGCTATTCGTCACGAGAAGAGAGTGATCAGTGATCAGTGATCAGTGATTGAGTCAATAGTGAGTCATCAATTCTGCTTCAGCTATCAGCAATCTTGCGAGCGTGTTCTACAGTATCAATGCTGAGCCGTGCATGCTTTTCGTCGGGATTGACCCTGTTGATGCTAAACTGCTCACTGCTCACTGCTCACTGCTCACTGCTCACTGCTCACTGTTCACTGTTCACTGTTTCACTCTCAAGCACAGGCTCAACCCCCTGGGGCAGGTACTTCTTTAGCAGGTCATTGAAGTCGCGGCGGTAACGGATGTTATCCAGATCTGAGTGGATCTGGCGAAGTTCCGCCCGCACCAGTGGCGCGAATTTGTGCGGATTCTCGCGGAAGGCCACTTCGAGATGCGGCAGCGATTTCTGGGGCTCCGATTGTCTGGCATAGATGATCGCCAGGCGAAAGTGAGCCTCGGGCTTTCCGATTCCGTTCTGGATCGCCTTTAGGTAGTGTGTCTGGGCCTCAGCGTATTCCTCTTTCGTATCCAGCATGAGGGCCAGATTGTAGTGTGCGAATCCTGATTGAGGCTTCACCTGCAATGCTCGCCCCAGATAGTCGATTGCTTGGTCCGGCTGACCCAATGCGGCATGAAGACTTGCCAGGTTGTATAGGCTCGAATAGTCTTCTGGCTGGTGATCCAAGGCGGACTGGTAGGCCTTGATAGCCTCCACTTTCTCGTCCAGAGCCACCAATGCGTCTCCCAGATAGGCCCACAGAAGTGGTTGCTCTGGATCCTTCTCGAGGGCTTTGAGGAGGTGTTCTGTCGCCTCCCGGTTGCGTCCTTCGCGCTGGGCAATGATGCCTAGATTGGCGGTGTTATCTCTATCACCCCGGAGCAACCGCTTATGAGCTTCCTTCAGGTTTCCCAGTTCGAGGTAGAGATCCCCCATGATCTGAGCGAGCCGGGGATCGTCCGGATTCAAGCGCTCCGCCCGCAGCAACTCTTTCATCGCCGACTCATTCTGGTTCAGTTGTCGATAGAGACGACCAAGTAGAAAACGAGCCTCGAAATCGTCTGGATACTTAGCCAGGAAGATCTGATAGCTTTGGACGGCTGCCTCGCCCTGCTCCAAGAGCATTTGCACCTGGGCCAGTTGGAGGTACATCTCGGTCAAGCCTGGATTCAGTGCCAAGGCCTTTTGGAAAGCTTGTAACGACTCCTGATAACGCTTCGCCCGATAGTGAGATCTCCCTTGTAGTTCCCAGGCCTCGGGATTCTCCGGGTCCCTGTCGAGAATCGTCGCAAGGTCTTTTCTTAGCAGATCAAACTGGCCACGCCTTTCGAGCACGCCCGCCCGCAGGAGGTAACCGCGCAAGTTTTCCTTCTCCACTTCAATCAGTGCATTCAGGTGCACCAAAGCCCGATCCAGCCTTTCCTGTCTGATATAGATGAGGGCAAGGTTGTATCGCGCAGGGACTAGCTGCGGAGCCAGTGTGATCGCCTTTTCGAAGTACTCGGCTTGTTGATCCGAGTACTGTTGAGGAGTGTCGATCAGGGCTTCTCCTTTTTGAAACCACTCCAGGGCGAGTGGATCGATCTCTGGTGCCTCCTGCGCCCAGGCTGGGGCGGAGAGGGTCAGAAGGAGGAGTAGAGATTTCACGTCGTCACTTCATCGCGCCAGTGGGCGAAATCATCGAAATGAGTCAGACGCTTGAACTCCCGGTAGCGGAGCTCGATTTCGGTGAACGTCAGGGTTTTCAAGCGCTCCAGAGAGAACTTCTCCACATTGAAGCTTGCCATCACCGAACCGAAGATGATCGCCTGGCGGAAGGCATCTGGGTCTGAGCGGTTCGTGCCCGTAAGATAGCCCATGAACCCACCCGCGAAGCTGTCGCCCGCGCCGGTCGGGTCAAACACATCTTCCAGGGGAAAAGCCGGTGCCGCGAAGATGGATGCTTGGTTCCGATGATCTCTTTGAAACATCAGCGCTCCATATTCTCCCCGCTTGACCACGAGCGTGCTTGGTCCCCATTGGTGAATCTTGTTTGCGGCCTTGATCAGGTTGGACTCCTGCGTTAGCTGGCGTGCCTCGCCATCGTTGATGAGAAGCACGTCGACGTGCTTGAGGGTTTCAAGCAGAGTCTCGAAGTGGTCCTCGATCCAGTAGTTCATGGTGTCACAGGCCACCAGCTGGGGTGTGTCCACCTGGGAGAGCACTCGCAGCTGCAGTGCCGGGTCGATGTTGGCGAGGAAGACGTAGTCACTGCTGCGGTAGGCCTGGGGAAGTGTAGGATTGAAGTCGGCGAAGACGTTTAGCTGGGTGTCCAGAGTTCGTCTTTCGTTCAGGTCGTATCCATACTCTCCGGCCCAGCGAAAAGTCTTTCCCTTCATCTTTTCCAGGCCGGCAAGATCGATCTGACGGGATTTCAGGAGGGCGAGATCCTCGTCGCGAAAGTCCTCTCCGACACAGCCAACCAGCTGCACGTCGCAGAAGAATCCGGCCGCCACGCTGAAATAAGTAGCGGCGCCTCCGAGGGCATCCTCAACCTTTCCGAAGGGAGTTTCAACCGAGTCGTAGGCAACCGAACCGACAACCACTACCGAAGCCATTCAGGGTTCTCCTTCCTTGTGTGAATATATGGGACTGAATCAATCCAGATACCTTCCGATGATGGCGTCCAAGCGCTCTCTGGCGGACTGGGGGATGGCCTTGGGGTCTGTAATGATGGCACTTTCGAGAGCGTGCTGGCAGGGGCAGTCCGACTGCTCCGGCAAGACTCGAACCACCTCGGTAAGCAGGCGCTGTGCATTCTCGCTGTTCTTGTTCAGATATTCGATTAATCTCTCGACCGTAACGGCCTCTTCTTCTTCGTGCCAACAATCGTAATCGGTCACCATGGCCAGTGTGACGTAGCAGATCTCCGCCTCCCGCGCCAACTTGGCCTCCTGGAGGTTGGTCATCCCGATCAGGTCCATGCCCCAACTGCGGTACAGATGGGACTCGGCGCGGGTGGAAAAGGCAGGTCCTTCCATGCAGACGTAGGTTCCCCCTCGTTTGATGGGGAACTGGATGTTGCTCGATGCCTGTTCCACCGTTTCTAGGAGCCGGTGACAAACCGGATCGGCGAAGCTGATGTGGGCGGCGATTCCGTCTCCGAAGAAGGTAGAGATGCGTTTGGAGGTGCGGTCAAGGAACTGCTCTGGCAGCACGAAGTCCATGGGTTTGTGCTCCAGGCGCAGGGACCCGACCGCGCTTGCCGAAAGGATCTGGCTTACCCCCAGCTTCTTGAACGCGTAAAGGTTGGCCCTGAAGTTGAGCTCCGACGGAATCAGGCGGTGTCCGCGGCCGTGACGAGCCAGGAAAGCGACATTCTTCCCTTGCAGCTGGCCGGTCAGAAAGCTGTCACTAGGGGAGCCGAACGGTGTCTCAACTTCTGTCTCTCGCCGATTCTCCAGGGGTATTTCGTAAAGTCCACTACCCCCGATGATTCCAATCTGAGCCTGGTCCATTCGATCGATCCTTTCTAGGTGTCGTCCCAGTCGCTCGGTTCCAGCACAAACCTACCCTCCTTCTCGGAGAGTCGTCCGGACGTTATCTCCGGATCATGTTCGAAGAACAACAGCCATTCTTCTTCGATTGCCTGAGGGTAGATCCGCTTTCGCGTCTCGAGTGTTGTGAGCGGGAACAGATCGTAACCCATGATCCAGGGCAGTGGGACGTGGACGGAGGTGGGGCACAAATCGGCCAGATAGAAGACGATCTCCCCTTCGGATTCTATCCTGACCGACTGGTGGCCGAGGGTGTGACCTGGGGTGTGCACCACGCTGACGCCGGGGACGATCTCTGCATCCTGCTCCAGGATCCGGAGCCTTCCCGCGCCTTCCACGGATTCCCAATTGTGGGAAAAGTAGGATCCGGCGGTTCGCTGATTGATGTTCGTTGCTGCCTCGTATTCTTCCCTCCGCACGACATGGGTTGCGCGGGGGAACGTCGAGACAACTGCATCGCCCTCCCAGCGAGTATTTCCCCCGCAGTGATCGAAGTGGAAATGGGTGTTGATGACGAAGTCCAGGTCTTGGGGCTGGAGTCCGACTCGCCTCAGTTCACTCACAACATCAGTGGGGTGGACGATCCCATAGATGTCCAGCTCCTTCTGCGAGTATTTGTCGCCGCAGCCTGTGTCCACAAGAATGTTCTCATTGCCGGTACGGATGAGGAGACAGTTCAAACCCAGCCGGACTCGGTTGCGTTCATCCGGTTCGGTTTTCCGCTCCCACAGGACTCTGGGTACGATGCCGAACATGGCACCGCCGTCGAGTCTTATCTCACCATCGGAGATTCTGTGGAGTTGGAACCGACCCAGCTTCATTCTATGGGTTGGGAGAGCTCTACAAGCACCCCTCCGGTGGATTCAGGGTGAATGAAGGCGATAAGACGCCCCTGGGCGCCAAGCCTCGGGCTTTTATCGATTAACTTGACGTTCTTTTCCTTCAAACGGTCCAGATGGTCTTGTAGGTTCTCCACTTCGATTGCGATGTGGTGAATCCCCTCTCCGCGTTTCTCAAGAAAACGGGCGACCACCGAGTCCTCTTCCGTGGCTTCGATGAGTTCGATTGACGACTCCCCTACCTTTATCAGCGCCACTTGGACCTTCTGATCCTCGACGATCTCGGTGGATTCGATCTCCAGTCCCAGAGTTTTGTAGAACTCTGAGAGGACGGCTATTGAGTGGGTCGCGATTCCGACGTGGGATATTTTTCTGATCATCGAAGTTTCTTCCCAAGTCCAGACTGCTCCAGCAGCAGGTCTACGAGAGTATAGGGATCGGTCTCCCGGTTTGCCAATTTTTCGGCATAGCTTTCGAAATCCGCGCTGGGGATCTGGCTCAAGATCCGCTCGGCCACGTTGTCGCGCACCATTTCGACGAGCCTCTGTCGACACAGCTCCAGCTTTCGTTCCCTGGGAAGCCCATCCTTCACCGAGAATTGATGATAGGCGGTCAGCGCCTCTGTCAACTCTCCCGTCCCATCTCCAAGGGTAGCCACGGTCTTGACGATGGGTGGATCCCAGCCATCTGGGCGGGTGGCCAGAGAAAGGGCTGACCTGAGCTCCTGCTCGGTTCTGGAGGTGTCAGGGCGATCGGCCTTGTTGATGACGAAGACATCCCCGATTTCCATGATACCCGCCTTTATGCTCTGTATTTCGTCCCCCATCCCTGGGACCAGAACCACGGCCGTAACCTGAGCGGTGCGGACGACATCGACCTCATCCTGTCCTACGCCGACGGTCTCGATGATCAGGACTTCGTAGCCGCCCGCTTCCAGGACGATCAACGCATCACTGACGGATTCAGACAGCCCTCCCATCCGTCCCCGGGTCGCCATGCTTCGAATGAAGATGGCAGGATCCGTTGACAGCGCTTGCATCCGAACTCGATCACCCAACAGGGCTCCGCCGGAAAATGGCGAGGTAGGGTCCACCGCAATGATTCCGACCTTCTTGGCGGACTGTTTGTAGAAGCGTGCCAGTCGATCGACCAGGGTGCTCTTGCCGGATCCAGGGCTCCCGGTGATGCCGACGATCAGAGACTGCCCGGTGTGTGGGTAGAGATGGGTAAGCAGTGACCGGACGCGGTCGTCCCGAGCGTTCTCGATCATGCTCAGGGTTCGAGCCATGGTGCGAATATCGCCTCGACGTATGCGCTCAACCTGCTGCTGAATCTCCCCGTACTGAAGAGTGTCGTTTTCTATTCGGATTGTCTCTGCACCCTTCTACTCTGGACTATCCCCGGCCAATCCTGATCACTTCAGTACCTCTCGGGCAATCACGATGAGTTGTATCTCACTGGTGCCCTCTCCGATTGTACAGCGCTTGGCATCACGCCAATACCTCTCAGGCGGGTAGTCCCTGGTGTAGCCGTAACCCCCGTGGATCTGGATGGCTTGCTCAGCGATCCACACCGCGGCCTTGCCGGCGAAGAGTTTGGCCATGGACGAGTATTTCGGGATTGCAACCCCTTGCTCTTCTTTCAACCAGGCCGCTCGATACGCCAATAGCCTTGCCGCTTCCAACCGGGTGGGCATCTCAGCCAGCTTTCCCTGGATCGCCTGAAACTGAGCAATGGGCACGCCCGAATTGCTCGCGCTCCTGCGCGTATGTCACACTGCAGTCGAGAGCCTCTTGCGCAATGCCTACCCCCATTGAGGCAATCGAGATGCGGCCGCCGTCTAGAATCTTCAGCGCCTCGAGGAATCCCTCATTTTCCCGTCCGAGAATATTCTCTTCGGGGACACGGCAGTCTTCCAGGGTGAGTGAGGCCGTGTCGCTGGCTCGGCAGCCAAGCTTGTCCTCCTTTTTCCCGGGGCGGAGGCCCTTCGTCCCCTTTTCGATGATGAAAGCGGACATGTCGTGAGCGCCTTTACTCGGCGCAGTTACCGCCAGAATTACGTACACTTCGGCATAGCTGCCATGAATGCAGAAGCTCTTGGTCCCGTTGATCCACCAGTCGCCGTCTCACTTGACCGCCTGCGTGCGAGCGCTGGCCGCGTCACTCCCCGAGCCGGGCTCGGTTAGAGCCCACGCCCCTAGGGCCTCTCCGCAGGCCAGGGGCTTTACATACTTTTCCTTCTGCCGATCGCCCCATCGACCCGTGAGAGCTCCTCGATGACGAGGGCGTATTCGGGACAGCCAAGCCCGGCACCTCCATACTCGGGGTCCACGAGGACCCCCAGGATCCCCAGCGCGCCCAGTTTCTTGAAGATTTCGGTAGGGAAGGTCTGCTCGCTGTCCCAGAGAGCAGAATGCGGAGCGATTTCGCTGAGAGCAAATTTCCGAATGGTGTCCCGCAGGATTTCTTGCTCCTGGGTCCAGGCGAAATTCACCCTGCCATCTTAGCAAAAACGGGCCGGTTTCGGCTCGCGCTCCTCCCCGCTTCAACTAAGCTGAACCTTCATTGGGCTTGTTCCTGCGGAATAATTTTTTAACCCATTGATTCAGTGACCTTTAGGTCATGTAATCCTGAAGCGGAAGTTAGGGGTTGGGGTGCGGCGAGATGGTGGACAAAGGGGCTTGAAGCTCAGCGAAGCAGCGAACTCAGGACGATTCGCGGTGTTCCCCAACCCCTCGCTTGCGCTTCAGGATTCCATCGATCGGGAAGTTTCGTTCTCGAATCATGGTAGTCTGAACCCATCATGAGGATCAAAGCTGCGTATATCCTCGAAGTAGGAATTCTGACGATTGGAGAAGTGGAACTCGATTCGCCCAAGCCGACAGAAGTTCTGGTCCGTGTGCACGCGGCCGGCGTTTGCCACTCCGACCTGCATACCTACAAGGGCGAGCTCCGTGCCACGCCGCCTCTGGTGCTGGGACATGAAGGCGCTGGAGTGGTCGAGGAAGTGGGAGATCAAGTGACTCGAGTCAAGCCCGGCGATCGGATAATGGTCAACTGGCTGCCCGGGTGCGAGACCTGTCCCACCTGTCTCAGTGGACGTTTCAATCTCTGCGAACGGTTGCCTGAAACCACCTTCCAGGCCCTGCTGCTGGACGGGACCTCTCGCCTGAAGACACTTGACGGAATTACCCTGAAACACATGCTTAGCGCCGCGACCATGTCGGAGCACATCGTCATCGACGAGGCCAGTGCTGTCGCCATCCCCCAGGATGTCCCCTTCGAGGTTGCTGCCATCACCGGCTGCGCAGTGGCGACCGGCGTGGGCGCGGTCATCAACACGGCCGAAGCCAAACCAGGTCTCTCTGCAGCAGTGATCGGGTGCGGAGGTGTTGGCCTGAGTGCCGTTCAGGGGTGCAAGTTGGTGGGCTCCAACCCCATCGTCGCGGTGGATGTGCTGGAGAGCAAGTTGGATTTCGCCCGACGACTAGGGGCGACCGACACCATCAATTCCAGTCGAACTGATGCCGTCGAGGCTCTACGAGAGCTGACAGGTGGCGGGGCTGAGTACGTATTTGACAGCGTCGGTTCGGCTTCCACCATCGTGCAGGCGCTAGAAGCTGCCCGACCCGGAGGGACAGCCACCATAGTAGGGCTGCACGCCGTCAAGATAGAAGTCGCCATTTCACCGGCAACCCTGGTCCTTCAGAACAAGCGACTGCTGGGTTCGTTCATGGGTTCAGTTCGACCGAGACTCGACCTCCCCCGATTCATCGGCCTCTACCGCGCCGGCAAGCTCCAATTAGATGATCTGATCACGAAGCGCTACAGTCTCGAGCAACTACCGCAGGCTTTCGAGGACATGGAGGCCGGCCGCGTAGCCCGAGGGGTGCTGGTGTTCAATTCCTAAGCTGAAACTTCAAGAATTTGTCGCACGTCTGAACGTCTGAACGTCGCACGTCTCCTGTCCTCCGAAGGTGCCGCCAACGGGTGAACTACCAGCGTTACGAAGTCAAGTCCAACAGAGCCGCGAACGACTTGAGCCGTTAGCAACATGAGGCCAAGTTCCGAGGAGAGAGCTGGTCAACAGCAAGATCTCTACTAACCCCGACGAGGTCTCCTGCGGCTGGGGTTTCCTACTTCTTTCTACCGAAGGGCAGCAGCATCGGGACTCGGCGTCGATAATCCTGGTACTCCTGTCCAAAATAGTTGATCAGATCTCGTTCCTCGAAGAAGATACCGACAAGTATATAGCCCGTCGTTGCAACCGCGAATATCAGATGCCCCACACTCATCTGGAAGGTTGCCCAGAAGGCAATCACGAAGCCCAACATGATGGGATGGCGCACTCGTTTGTAGAATCCGGGCTCGACGAAGTCAGGTTTGGGATACCCGGTCCCTTTCAGGTAACAGGACACCTGACGCAGTCCGAACAGATCGGAATGACCGACCATGCAAGTCGACAAAAAAACGATCAGCCAACCCAGCCAGAAAAGTCCCGTCAGAATAAAGTAGCCAGCGCCGCTCTGGAAGTTCCAGACCTCCGCGGTCAGGGGGCGCCACTGCCAGAACATGAGAAGCAACAGGAGACTGGCGATGAGTACATAAGTACTCCGCTCGACGGGTTTGGGGACAATCTTCGTCCAAGCCTTCTTGAAGCCGGGCCTTGCCATGACGCTGTGCTGGATGGCGAACAGACCAAGAAGGATTGCATTGATGGCGAGCGCTTGGGCAAAGGGCGCCTCGGGCCCTGAATCAATGCTCTTGGGGACGACCAGGTTTCCGACGAAGCCAATCGCGTAAACGAAAGTGACGACGAAGACGGCGTACGCAACCAGTCCGTAGACGAAGGCAATAACTCGACCCATGATTCCTTTTCTCCCTTGAAGTAAATCCCAAGATACAAGATACAAAGAAGTTCCAAATTCCAAGCTCCAAACCCGAATCTTATTCCGGCTCACATTGGATACTTGGAATTTAAGATCTGTTTGTAATCTTGTATCTTCTATCTTGGACTCTGTCAGCCTCCTTTGTACCGAACCACGACCTCCACGCTTTTCAGGGAGAGTGGGCTGATAACTTGCGGATTACGGCCTCGGACAATTGCGCCGACCCGGTTCCACCCCTGTCTCAGAAGAGGGGGTGCCACGTCGAACTCGAGCCAGGTCTCGTTGAAGAATATTCGATTTGGCCTAGCGGTCGTCAGAAGCTCGTCGTTCAGACGGATCTCCAGCTGATCCAGAGGCGTCAGGTGGTCTACCAGTAGTCGCAGTGAAGCCTCCTTCAGCGCTCCTTCTTCTAGTGCAGCATCCAAGTCGTCGGCGACATCGACGAAAACGCGGCGGCTGTCGCCTACCCCCGCCAGTTCTAGCGGGAGTGGTCCCGCATCCCAGTGCTGTTGATCTACCAGATAGTGCTTGTCCTTCCGGGCGATGAGATCGGGATCGCCGATCTCTTTCCAGGGAAGCCGATCATAATCCTGGTCTCTCAGCACCTGTAGGTAATGGTTGTTGAAAAGAAAGATGCCCTCAGCGCCAGCCCTGAAATGGGCGGCGGCAACCGCCCGGCACATCTCCACGCTGTAGTAGTCCTTTTCCTTCCAGATCAGGCGGGCGGAGAGGGGTCTCGGCTGTTGAAACAAGCCCAGACCCTGGGCGATGACCTGAGTCCCAGTGCCTCGAGCGGCCTCGACGAACTCCTCAACCGGAAGACGGTGTTTATTGCCGGGCTGATGTCCCACGATGAGGATGTCGATGAGACCCTGAGAAAGCCAGCTGCGCACGTCCATGCCCTGGGCCAAGGCTTGATCTAGGGGGCCTGGGACACGAACCGAAAACGAGAGTTTGCGGCCTACCCTTTCTGATTTCCGGTCCAGGGCTTGTTTGATCTGAGTCAGAAGTTGGGTGAGGAGCCCTGCCCCTTCCTTTTCCCGACCCTGAGGGAAGAGATAGGGATGGCGGCAGAAGTCCCAGTCCAAACCATCCAGATCGTAATTGTCGATGGCTTCTGTGGCCAATGCCAACTTGTACTTGCGTACCTCGGAAAGGGAAAAGTTATACGCCGTTCTCCGGGATCCCTCTTCTCCCAGGAGCCAGTCAGGATGGTCTCTCTTTGTGGGCGAGATGAGCGGATCTTCGGTGCCGCCCTCCAGCCGGGAGTCGTGGACATCGTTGACCCGCATGCACAGAAACACCTCCAGACCAGCCCGGTGCCCCTGTGCCACCACCACCGCTGCTGGGTCGGTACCCGCCTCCATCAACTGCCGTGCGTTTTCGTGGATCCTCCAGAGACCGGCACTGGGGAAAGTGGTGCCGGCCGATCCCCAGATGGGTCCCACCTGGGTCTTGTGGGAGTAGTAGTCCGAGAGTCGATGAGAGGGCGATCCCATATAAGGGTCGGTCCCCAACTGCCAGTAGAGGGTATCGATCAGGGTATCCTGGAGAGGCTCGATCGCCAGCTGAACCAGACCCTCAACACCAATCGGAGCTTCCACGATGGGACCTGCCAGGGATCCCCCATCATTGCAAAGGATGAAACGGTGTTTCTTTTCCAAGGCTCCCTCTTCCTGGTCATTGCTCTCGGGTTCGGAACAGGCGGCCGACAGCAACAGGGCGCAGGTCACTCCTGTGCCTGCCAGAAACCTCATTTTCCTGCTGAAACGGAACACCGGGGACTCCCAACCTCTTGAAGAGGAGGCTCGGAAGCCTACCAGCCTCCGGGCGCTGGTGCAAGCATCTATCGAGGTCTTGGACGACAAGCCCCTCCGCGGGCTGGTTCCGTTGACATTGTTGTAGTCTTTGATACATCCACTTGTTCAGGGCGGAATCACCCGACTGGAAATCCGGGATCTCACACTCCACGAAAACACGGTCAACGATGTCAGAAATATGCACATTGCGTTCGAGAGATTCTATCTTTCCTCCCAGGTTGATGATCGCCTGGGTAGTCTGGTCAAGTCTGACGATCGGCGTCCTCGGCCAGGGCCCGTCCTCGGAAGAGGAGTACATCAAAGCCAACTACAGCAAGTTTGAATATAGGATTGAGATGCGGGACGGCGTCGAGCTTTTCACTGTGGTGTACACCCCCAATGACGTCAGCAGAGAATACCCGATCCTTCTGTACCGGACTCCCTATAGCTGCAGCCCCTACGGCGCGGATCAATACCGGAGTGCGCTAGGTCCCAGCCACCGATTCGCTCGGGATGGCTATGTTTTTGTTTATCAGGATGTGCGGGGACGGTACCTGTCGGAAGGCACCTGGATTCAGATGACCCCTCACATTCCCCGAAAGACCTCGCCGAAGGATACCGACGAGAGCACCGACACCTACGACACTATCGAGTGGCTCCTGGAGAACCTGGATCACCACAACGGCAGGGTGGGACAGTGGGGAATATCCTATCCCGGTTTTTACACGGCGGCCGGGATGATTGGTGGCCACCCCGCCCTGAAAGCGGCTTCCCCTCAAGCTCCCATAGGGGACTTCTTTTTCGACGATTTCCATCATCATGGCGCTTTCTTCCTTCCCCATGCCTTCGGCTTTCTTGCCCGTCATGGCCGAGACCGTTCAGGTCCTACCACCAAACCGGGGGTGCGCTTCGATTTAGGAACACCCGATGGGTATGAGTTTTTCCTCAAGCTCGGTCCCCTATCAGAGGTCAATCAGACCTACCTCGACGGGGAATCGAGCTTCTGGGAGGAGCTCGTCCGTCATCCAAACTACGACGCCTTCTGGCAGGAACGCAGTATCATCCCCAACCTGAAGGACATCGCGTGTGCGGTCATGACGGTCGGCGGATGGTTCGTCGCCGAGGACTTGTACGGTCCCCTGCAGATCTACCGTGCAGTGGAACGGAATAATCCGGAGATATTCAACATCCTGGTCATGGGGCCCTGGGCCCACGGGGATTGGGGCCGACGGGAAGGAACCGGTTTGGGAAATGCCCGCTTCGGCTCCCCGACTTCTGATTTTTACCGGGAACGAATTCTAGTCCCCTTCTTCAATTATCACCTCAAGCAAGAAGGGGAACTGGCTTTGCCTGAGGCGTACGTCTTCGAGACAGGGGCCAACCGCTGGCGTACCTTCGAGCAGTGGCCGCCCACCTCAGTTCGGGAAAAGACACTGTATCTTCGCCAGAGAGGAGGGCTTTCCTTCGATCCTCCCCAGGCCGGAGAGGAGGACTTCGGCGAATACCTGAGCGATCCACATAGGCCGGTCCCCTTCACTCAGGAGATCTCGCCCGAGATGACCCGAGAGTACATGACGGATGATCAGCGGTTGGCTTCCCGCAGACCCGACGTTCTCTCTTATCAGACGAATGTCCTGGAGGAGGATTTGACCCTGGCTGGTCCCATCCAGGCGGAGCTCTAGGTTTCGACGTCCGCCAGTGATGCAGACTGGATCGTCAAAGTCATCGATGTGCATCCGAGCTCCGCGCCCGACCCGGTGCTCAATCCTGGCCAAGCTCGCATGGGCGGCTATCAGATGCTGATCAGAAGCGAAGTCATCCGGGGACGTTTTCGCAACTCCTACGAGCGACCCGAACCCTTCATACCCAACCGCATCACCAAGGTGTCACTTCCGCTGCAGGATCTGTTTCACGATTTCAAGAGGGGCCACAGGATCATGGTTCAGATCCAGAGCAGCTGGTTTCCTCTGGTAGACCGCAACCCCCAGAAATATGTTCCCAACATTTTCAAAGCGGTGGAGGCGGATTTTGTGAGCGCGATCCACCGAGTCTATCACTCTCCGGAGTATCCGACCCAGCTGCAGGTGAGTACGCTAGGAAAATTCCCAAGATAATACAAGCAAGTCCCAAGCAGCAAAGACTGAATCTAGGGAAACTTTGGGCCCGGCGTAGCGGTGGGCTCCCGGCCGCCGTCCGAGCCAAAGGCTCCTAGTCGGAAGAACAAGACTTCGGCCTGGAGACAGAACCCCCGTCCGCCGACCGCAAGCGTCCGCTTTCTCCGGTCTGGTTGGGTTAATATGTGGGCGATGCACTCTGGTCTCAATCGCCTGATCTTGTCGGTCAGTGCAGCCATGGTTGGATCGACCCTGTGTCTGGGCGGCGCGGTGCCGTGCTTACTGGCCCAGGAGAGGGTGTCGAGGGAATCTCCGAAGCAGGATTTCTCCGCCCCAATCTTTTTCGACGCTCAGGAGTCGGCTGGGTTGGACTTCCAGCATTTCAACGGCATGACTGGGGAACTCTATCTGCCCGAGATCACTGGCTCGGGAGGGGCTCTGTTCGACTATGACAACGACGGCGATCTGGATGTCTATCTGGTTCAGGGCGCGTTGATTGGAAAGGGAAAGAGTTTCAAGGATGCGATCTTTCCCTGGGACGGCTCCGGCTCGCCTCGGGATCAACTCTTCCGCAACGATCTCCAGTTGGATTCCAATGGCGTTCTCCAGCTGAACTTCACCAATGTCACAAATGAAAGTACTCTCGTGGTGGAGGGTACGGAATGGGGGTAGCGGTTGGTGACATCAACAACGATGGTCGCCCCGACCTCTACGTCACCAACCTGACCTCCAACCAGATGTTCTTGAACCGGGGCGATGGGACCTTCTCCGATGTCACCCATCGATCCGGAACCGACGATCCGTGCTGGAGTACCAGTGCCGCCTTTCTGGACTACGATAGAGATGGCAGAATCGATCTTTTCGTAATCAACTATGTGGACTTTTCCGTGACCCAGAATCGAACCTGCTACGCTACTAGCAGCGCCCGCGACTATTGCGGTCCTGGTGCCTATAAGCCGGTGCCAGACCGTCTCTTTCGCAACCGGGGCGAGGGGATCTTCGAAGACGTGTCCAATTTGGCGGGAATCTTGGCAAAATATGGTTCGGGACTGGGAGTGGGACCGCCGATTTCAATGGCGATGGCTGGACCGACATCTACGTAGCTAACGATGGGGACCCGAATCAACTTTGGATGAATCAGCAGGATGGCAGCTTCCGAAACGAGGCGCTTTGGGGAGGCACGGCCTTGAATAGGGTAGGTCAGGCGGAAGCTGGTATGGGTGTGGATGCGGCCGACTTTGACGGTGATGGAGACGAGGATCTCTTCGTCACCAACCTGACGGAGGAGACCAACACGTTATACGTCAACCAGGGCAATGGCTTGTTTGATGAGCGCACCATCGAGTCGGGTCTCCACTTGCCCAGTCTGAGGTTTGCAGGATTCGGGCCGGGCTGGTTGGACTTCGACAACGATGGCCGGCTGGACCTGGTCGCACTCAATGGCGCCGTCCGGACTTTGTTCGACCAGGCTCGAGAGGGGAGCCCTTTGCCCCCCTGGGGCAGTCCAACCATCTGTTTCAGAATACAGGCGCCCTCTTGTTCAGGGATGTCACATATCGGGCCGGAGCCTCCTTTCGGCTGAAAGAAGTCAGTCGGGGAGCGGCCTTGGGAGACGTCGACAATGACGGTGACACCGACAACTGGTTATGAACAACAGCGGTCCAGCCAGGCTGCTCTTGAATCAGTTGGGAAGTCGCCGGCATTGGAGGGGCCTTAGACTGAGGGACAAGGAAGGCCGTCGAGACGTGCTCGAGACCCGGGTGAAGTTCACCTTGCCCAACGACACCGTGCTTTGGCGTCGGGTCCGAACCGTCGGCAGCTTCTGCTCCTCCCTCGACCCCCGAGTTCTGGTGGGTCTGGGAGCCTGGGATCGGGTGAAGATGGTTCGGGTGCATTGGCCCTCCGGTCAGGCTGAGGAGTGGAGCAATCTACCCGTTAATCGTTATTCAACCCTTCAAGAAGGGGCATCTCCAAGCAAAAAATGACTCATTCTCGATTGGACTCTCGAAGACTTGCTGCCCTGAGAAGACGCTTCTGGTTTTGCGCCATAGCCTTCTCCGCATTCGTCTTTTCCGCCATTGCCTTTGGGAGTGCTCCCCAACAGCAACCATCGCTGGACTCCAGCCTGCGTGCCCCCAGGGTGGGGCTGCTTTCTCTGCCTTATCCGGAGATGACATCACTGGAGACGGACGTGGGCGAGCAGCTCCAGTTTTCCCAAGAACACCTGGGCCACCCTGGCCGGTAATCTGGAGACAACTGACGCCGAGTTGGGCGAAACCTATGGACAGCTGGGGCAGATGTATCATGCCTACCTGCTCAGTGATGCCGCCGAGGTCTGCTACCTCAACGCCCATCGAATGGCCCCGCGGGATTTCCGATGGATCTATCTCCTAGGATATCTGTACCACAAAGAGGGTCGTCTCTCAGAGGCATCGCTCTACTACGGGCATGCCCGAAAACTTCGACCGGAGTTTCTCCCCGTGCCCGTCAACTTGGGAGATGTACTGGTGCAGCAGAGTCGCCGAGTGGAAGCCGGCGCTCGGTTTGAGCAGGCTCTCGAGCTCGACCCAGGCTGTGGCGCGGCCCACTTCGGCCTGGGACAGCTGGCCCTCTCCAGCGGAAAATACGAGGACGCCGTAGGACAGTTCGAAAAGGCTTTGGAGCATGTTCCCTGAGCAAACCTGGTTCACTATGCTCTTGCCATGGTTTACCGCGGCTTGGGAGATCTGGAACGGGCTGGAGCACATCTGAAACAGCGAGGATCGGTTGGTATCCGGGTTGCTGATTTGCTGGTCGACGGACTGAAAGACCTGTTGAGGGGCGAGCGGGTTCATCTGATACGCGGTCGCGTGGCTTTCGGAGCAGGACGTATTTCCAAGGCCGCCGCTGAGTTCGGCAAGGCGATTGCTGCCAAGCCCGGCAGTATCCCGGCGCGCGTCAATCTGGGGACGTCTCTGGCGCAGCTGGGAAAGACCGAGGAGGTAATGCAGCAGTTCCAGGAAGTAGCTACGATTGGATCCGGAACACGCTACGGCTCACTATAACCTGGGTTTTCTCTTATCCGGAGCCAAACGGCGAAGTGAAGCAATACCTCACCTGAGGTCGACGCTCAGCGTCAACCCCGAGGATTCGAGTGCTCGGCTTCTTCTGGCTCAGGCCCTCCTGGAAACACGGCAGCTGGATGAGGCTCTGGTCCAGTCCACAGGAGTCCTTCAATCTGATCCTGCCAACGAGGAGGCGCTGCTCCAGCAGGTGAACATCTTGGCTGCCAAGCGAGAATTCCGAGGAGCACTGGAGCAGTTGGAACAGGCCAACAATCGCTATCCCACTCGGGGCCGCACCGCGCATACCCTTGCATTGTTCCTGGCATCCTGTCACGACCTGGAGTTGCGAGACGGAGCCCGAGCCCTGGAGTTGGAGCTCAGGGTTTTCAAGGCCAGCAAGTCGCTCAGCCACGGGGGCACCGTGGCGATGGCCCTGCCGGCCGCCAGGTTAGTGTCCCCACCTCCGAGTACCAGCAGAACCGGTCTCTTTCGTAGCGATGAGAAATGCGGGTTAAGCGCGGGTTAAGCGTATTTGTTTCTCAACAGGGACGCGCCGTCGCACATCGCTTTCAATTTAAGATACGCCTCGTCCAGGTCCATCGGGTTGATGCTGGATGGGGAGAACCCACAATCCGGATTCAGAGAAATCCGTTCCTTGGGAACGTACTGCATTGCCCGCTCGACTCTATCCACCACCAGTTCCGGAGTCTCCACCTTGAGGTCGGTATGGTCGATAACCCCGAGCCCCAGGATCTTGTCCTTCGGGAAGTTCCGAAGGACTTCCAACCCGCCGGCGTCGGGCGTCGCAAATTCGATGGCGAAGCGGTCGACCTGCATCCGGCCGAGGGCCTCGATGATCAGTTCGTAGGAGCCCTTGGTGGAATGCGATCGGTTGAAATGAGCGTGGCATAAATGGACGCTTAGAAAGGCGCCTTCTATGCCCTCGACGGCTTGGTTTACAGACCTGACGCTGAGTTCGATCTCCGCTTCCACGTCGTCGATGTTTTCCCGCCTGCGGTAGTCAGGGTCTACCAGGAGTGCCAGCCAGGGATCGTCGAGCTGGATCGCCTCTACTCCAAGTCCGATGAGTGTCTCGATCTCGGTTCGGATGATGGGGATGCAAGTGTCCATGAACGCTTCACGGGTGGGGTAGGCAGATGAGGAGTGCTCCGGGTCCCACATTCGGCGGGCAATGGTGTACGCGGAAGGCAAGGCGACCAGGATCCGGCTGTCGCTGTGCCTGCGGATAAACTCAACCTCGGAGGCGGCGATCGATCGCTGGGGCGAGAGCTCGGAGACAACCGCGGGATATCTCAGATCAGGGAACTCGGGGTTACCCGCCGATACAAGATCGGACTGGAATCCTGTGACTGCCTCTGCGAAGACTTTGACATAGCTTTCGCGCCTCCACTCGCCGTCGGAAATGAAGTCCATCCCGGCCCTCTCCTGCATCTTCAAGGCCGAGGGAACTACCGAATTCAGCAGCTGATCGGCCTGGGCCGAACTGACTTTGCCTGACTTGCGTTCCTCGATCAGCTCCTTGACCCACTGAGGACGAGGGAGACTGCCCACGACCAGGGTTGGGAAAAGAAGGTCACTTGGCATTGGCGTCATATTTCTCGATCCCTCTAATTGTGGCCACCGCCCGGATCATTCAGGAAAGAAACTTTGCTTGATTTCATGAGGTATCAGCTACGCCGAAGGCGTTATTGCGTGTAGCCCAGGGTTGCAACGCGAAGCGAGCTACCCTGGGTTCAAGTCGCTTCCTTCTTCTACGCTGAAAGCGTTATTGCCAACGCGTTTCCGGTCGGCAATAACCCCTTCGGGGTAGCGCATTTTCTGGAACGACCGTGCCCCAGGGTAGCTCGCTTCGCTCCGCATCGCCAACCCTGGCCCATTCGAGAAAGAAACTTGGATTGCCCCTTTGCCATGATCATCGCTAGCAGCGCCATGACCGTGAGGGAGTGGGATCCTGTGCTTCAATGAAGCGCCTGGGGGTATGGTCCCTGTCGGGCCCCGCTCCCTGGCAGTCACGGCTCTGTCAACTGCCGAAGGTTGCTTCGCTTCCTCTTGGGTGAAGTTTTCCCTTAGGACTAGTAAATAAATAAAGGTATCAATATGTAGTTTGTAATGCTATGCTGCGCGTGCATGGATACGCTGACCGAATTGACTGAGAAATTCCGGTCTGTATGGCCCCTGTTGGATGAA
>Ga0310121_10000424_pt1 | contig 46359 bp, 39 predicted proteins | sample CB27_Tmax_986_MG_FD_203504 | JGI IMG/M metagenome (GOLD analysis project Ga0310121, IMG submission 203504) | Marine microbial communities from Western Arctic Ocean, Canada - CB27_Tmax_986 | ecosystem: Environmental > Aquatic > Marine > Oceanic | place: Canada: Western Arctic Ocean | collected... | reverse complement strand
CGCCATGGCGACGGTCAACGCCCGCTATAGCGTCAGTCACGACATTCACGCGGAGGCCAGTTCGAAGCGCGTCCAGCACAGAGTGGCGTACACAGTAGTCCGTGGCCAATCCAGTCACATACAGGGTACTGATAGCCCGACCAGCTAATTCGTTCTGAAACAGTTCACCTAAAAGAGTACACCCGTCAAAAGCCGAATAGCCGTCTGACGAGCGAGATTGCCCCTTTGAAATGATGACGGTTTCGGCGGGCAGTTCAAGGTCTCGATGGAATTCGGCTCCTTGTGTGTCGGCCACACAGTGTGTAGGCCAGATTCCTCCATGCTGAAGAAAATGCATTGAATCGGCTGGGTGCCAATCTCTGGACGCATAAATGGAATGGCCGAGTCGAGAACACGAGGCGATTAGTCGGTTCAGAGTCGGCACAATCAGATCTCCATCTGGTACTTCGAGTGTTCCGCCTCGGCAGAAGTCCTTTTGAACGTCGACGATTAATAAGGCCGAACGAGCGATCGTATTCATCAGAGTTTGAATTGCCATAAGAGCCTAGCAGTTTGCATTTACTTAGGCTCTTCCACAACGTGAGCGATTGCGTATGCCGAACCTAAAGTCTGATGTTACATTTAACAGTGAATGACAACGTCTTTATCGACCGATCTGTATGAAGTTACGATGGCAGCCGGCTATTACGCCTTCGAGAGAACTGAGCCAGCCTGTTTCGAACTGTGGATACGAGAACTTCCAATCAGTCGAGGGTATGCTATCGCCGCGGGTCTCGATCAGGTGTTGGATCATCTAGAAGGTCTGCATTTTGATAAGGATGAGATTAATTACCTTCGTCAGCTACCAGCCTTAGCGTCGGCGCCGGCCGCTTTCTTTGACGAGTATTTGCCGAAGTTTCGTTTTGAGGGAGAGGTGTGGGCAATTCCTGAGGGTGAACCAGTGTTTGGGATGGAGCCACTTCTGCAAGTGATCGCGTGCCTTCCCGAGGCGCAGTTGGTTGAGACGGCTCTCTTGTCTACCGTCCTATTTCAATCGATGGTGGCGACGAAGGCGCGCCGGATTGTTCAAGCCGCTGAGGGACGTCCCGTCATGGAATTTGGAGCCCGCCGGGCCCATGGCGGTGAAGCAGGAAAATTGGGTGCGAGGGCTGCTTTTATTGGCGGCTGTTCAGGTACCTCTCAACTTGAATGTGGAATGGAGTTCGGTGTTCCAGTATCTGGAACGATGGCCCATTCATGGGTGATGACTCATGAGACAGAGCGGGACGCATTCCATCGTTATACAGAGCTCTATGGGGGCACGAGTGTCTTGTTGGTAGATAGCTACGATACATTGAGTGCCCTTCGAATGATTGTGTCGGAGCAGTTGTCGCCCTCAGCCATTCGTCTCGATAGCGGAGATTTAGTTCAACTTAGCCGCGAGTCTCGTAGAATTCTTGACGCGGGGGGGCAACAGAAAGTCAAGATTATTGCGAGCGGCGACTTGGATGAGTATCGAATTTCAGATTTGGTAGCCGCCGGAGCTCCAATAGATGCATTCGGTGTTGGTTCGGCCTTGAGCACATGTCCGGACGCGTCGTCGCTGCCAGGGGTCTACAAACTGGTAGAAATAGTTCGAAATGGTCGCCGAGTGCCCACAGCAAAATATAGTCCACAAAAGGTCACATTGCCTGGTAGAAAGCAGGTTTGGCGCAACTATCGTGACGATATCGTGGCGTACGATGTTCTGGGTTTGGCTGATGAACCGACACCTGATGGAGGAGTGCCCTTATTGGAGTGTGTCATGAAGCAAGGGAGGAGATTGAAAGCCAGTGATTCGATTAGAACGGTTCAGGAGAGGTCTCGTAGATCTGTGGAAAGGCTTAGTGCAGGAGTAAGGACTCTTCGGGGCCCCGATCGATTCGACGTTCGGCTGAGTCCTGGGCTCACTAAACTGACGAGAACTGTTCATCATCAAATAACTAAACGAACCTGACGGTGCCGACTGTTTCGGACGAGGTGGACATTCGTAATGCGATGAAAAACTAGGTGCTGTGCCGGAGGTTCTCTAGGCGGCTAAGTACTTGAACGGCAGAACCCTTAACACTGACATCAACCAGTTTGGTATGAGGTGTGTTTTCCGGATTAATTTCGACGGTAAGGGCTCCACGACGTTTTGCCTCGGCTGTTAGAGACGCTGCGGGCTGAACCAGTGCGGATGTTCCGATTGTAAGAAACACGTCACAGTTCGTGGAAGAGAGACTACGTGCCAGCACCTTTTTGTCGATGGATTCACCAAACCAAACGACGTTAGGTCTGGCAAGTCTTCCACACGATGGGCATTGGGGTGGAAGGGGCAATAGTGGAACGCTTTCGTCGACCCAGCGATCCGGTGAGGCTGCACAGCGATTCAAGCAGCATAATTCCCAGATTGAACCATGAAATTTGATTACGTTTGTAGTGCCAGCCCGTTCATGGAGGCCATCGACATTTTGAGTGACCAGGATAAAATTAGAGTAGTTCTGACTCCATTCTGCGAGTATGAGATGGGCACCATTTGGTTGGCATTGAGCGACTAGACGCCTTCGCCAGTCGTACCATTCCCACACGAGCTCGGGGTCACGCATAAAAGCTTTCGGGGTGGCTAAGTCTTCAGGACGATGAGTCTTCCATAGGCCTTGAGGCCCACGAAAAGTTGGGATACCACTTTCAGCGGAGACACCTGCTCCGGTGAGTACTGTGAGGCGTTGTGCCAATTGTAGAACTTTTGCTATTTCTGGAACTGTCAAGAAATCTCTCGTATGAACGGTCTCTTCTAGTGGGGCTCAGAACTTCTGGAGCGTCGGACTGTTATGGTATCTGTTTGGCGCAGCTGTTGTCTTTCCGTAGATTGGACAGTGTCTGTTATGAAAGAAGGTCGCGTCGAACTGAATGGGTCTGGTTTGAACAGTTCTAGAGTGGATGAATACGGAGTCTGGCCGACGGCACTGAGAGAAGGGCTGGAGCGGAAGCTTCTCGAATGGGAGCGGACGGAAAAGATCGGTCGTCTTTGGTCAGGTGACCAGTCTCTGTGGACCGGAAAGGATGAAGCTAACTGGGTTGGATGGCTGGAGATTTCTAGCGACGGTGAAATTGATAAGAACCTTGCTTTATTAGGCCCGTCAGGGGTTGCTGGAGGGGTTATTGAGGATGTCGTGCTCTTGGGGATGGGCGGGTCCAGTATGGGTGCAGAGGCTATAGTTCGAAGCATCGCTCGCGATGTCAATGTTCCGATATTTAGTGTTTTGGATTCGACAAATCCTCTCCAGGTTCGTTCGTTGAGAGATCGATTGACGCTCAGTCGAACGCTTTTCATTGTTTCGAGTAAATCAGGGAGAACCTTTGAGACGGATAGCCTCATGCATTACTTTCTTGACCTCGTCAGTTCGTCGGTTAGTAGCGCGGATCCAGGAGGGCAATTCGTCGCGATCACGGATCCCGGTTCTGAACTCGAGAGGTTTGCTGTAAGGCGAGGGTTCGGACACGTCTTCCATGGTTTGCCGAACATCGGCGGGCGATTTTCGGTGCTGTCGAACTTCGGATTAGTTCCGGCGGCGGCTGCCGGTATAGATATTTTTCGGATCTTAGAGCGGGCGAGAGAAATGAGGACTCGTTGTGCCGAAGATATTGCAATAAATGAAAATCCTGGCGCTTTACTAGGCATCGCAATGGCTGTTGGTGTCGAGAGAGGCCTTGACAAATTGACGGTAGTGGCATCATCTCGTTTTCTTGAACTTGGTTCTTGGATAGAGCAAATGTTGGCAGAGTCAACTGGAAAAAAGGCGACAGGACTCATCCCAATTGAGCGGGAAGATCTATCCGATGCCACGGCGTATGGTGATGATCGCATGTTCGTATACCTACGAGACACAGAGTCGCCAGAACCGGGTCAAGATGAGCGCGTATCGTCCCTTCGGCATGCGGGTAAGCCTGTAGTTGAGATTAGCCTTCGAGATGGTTACGACGTTGGAGCTGAGTTTTTTCGTTGGGAGTTTGCAACGGCGGTTGTTGGGGCAATATTGCAAGTGAATCCTTTCAATCAACCCGATGTTGAAGCTACTAAGCGAGAGACACGTCGTTTAACTGAAATGTATGTGGATGGTCGTGCTCTTCCAAAAGAAGAGCCATTGTGTGTCGATAAGTCCGGTGGACTGTCAGTGTTTGCTGACGAAGATAATGCTGCGGCTCTAGAAATCGATTTAGATGGTGGCGTGAGCATAAGGGACGTGATCGCTGCACATCTCGGGAGAATTGACACAGGGGATTATTTTGCGGTTCTGGCGTATATCGAGATGAGTACAGAGAATCGAAACGCCCTGCAGGTACTCAGGCATGCTGTACGTGATACGAAACTTACCGCCACATCCCTTCAGTTTGGACCCAGATTTCTTCATTCAACCGGTCAATCTCACAAAGGGGGCCCAAATTCCGGTGTGTTTTTGGAGATAACCTCTGAGTCGCCACAGGACCTACCAATTCCGGGCCGAAACTACAGTTTCGGACAAGCTGGAACTGCTCAAGCACTCGGTGACCTGGTAGTGCTGAATCGTCTTCAACGACGGGTGATTCGAGTGCATCTCACAGGCGACGTGAGAGTGGCAGTTGAACGACTCACAGACGTGGTTCAGAGTGCCCTTGGTGGAAGTCCAGGGCGAACTCAATAAATTTATTTATGAGAAAAAACGTCTCGTTTGAATTCAAGAGCCCGTCCAGTGAGGTTTTCGTTTAGTGAGAAAGGAATCAACACCTTCTTTGAAATCATTACTGGTATAGCACATCGTAATTAGGTCGTGAGTGTCGTCTGAAGGTAGACGGTGATTAGCTTGAATTCGTCGAATCATTTCCTTGGTAGCTTTGATTGTCAGGGGAGCGTTAGCGGTAATGCTGCTCGCTAGTTCACGTGTGACTTGGTCCAGTTGCGAGGCGTCAACAATTCTATTGACCAGGCCGATGGCAAGGGCCTCCTCGGCATCGAGGATGCGGCCGGTGAACATGAGGTCTTTGAGTCTGGCTGGACCAATGAGATTCAGGAAGCGAGTATGGTTTGCAGTGGACAGGCAATTCCCGAGCGTACGAGCGATCGGAACGCCAAAACGCGAGGTTGGTGTGCAGACGCGAAGGTCGCAAGCAGCAGCCAACGCGCATCCTCCTCCAGTAGCAACACCATCAATTTGAGCTATTGTTGGTTTACTGACGGACTCAAGCCGGTCGATTACTTCGTCAAGGCGCTGTTCATATTCGAGACCGGCCTCTGGCGAAGTAAATGTTCGAAATTGGCTAATGTCGGTTCCGGCGACAAACGCTTTTCCTCCGGCGCCACGGAGAATGAGGAGTTTGACAGTAGCCTCGGTCTCGATGGTGTCACAACATGTGACAACAGCATGATACATCTCCCAAGTCATAGCGTTACGCGCTTCGGGTCTATTGAAAGTTAAGAATGCAAGAGGACCGTCTTGTTCATAGATTGCATGAGGGCTAGGCACGGGATCTCCTTGTTACAAAGTTAACGATGAAACATTCACTAGATGGAATCAAGGTTTTGGACGTTACACAGGTGATGGCTGGACCATTCTGTTCAATGTTACTGTGTGACATGGGAGCTGATGTGATCAAGATAGAACCTCCTGGTGGAGACACGACCCGCCATTGGGGCGAGCACCCAGGGACTGACTCGTCAGCGTTTAACGCCGTTAATCGTGGCAAACGTGGCATGGTAGTCGATTTGAAGAATTCGGAAGGCGCTGAAGTTGTAAAACGTCTGGCGGGAAGTTGCGACATTTTCATTGAGAACTATAGACCAGGAGTGATGGAACGTTTCGGTCTCGATTACCAGAGTCTTCGAACTGAAAACAGAGCTGTGATTTATGCATCGATATCAGGATATGGCCAAACTGGCCCTTCGGCTCATAAGGGTGGGTTTGATCTGATCGCACAAGGCGTCTCTGGAATTATGTCTGTAACGGGCGAGTCGGGGAGGTCTCCTGCAAAGGCAGGGGTGCCTGTGACCGACTTGGGCGCTGGATTGTTTGCATTGGGAGGCATACTTGCAGCGCTACATCATCGAACGCAGACGGGTGTCGGACAGCAGGTTGACACCTCTTTGGTGGAAGCGGGGCTGGCGCTGTCTATTTGGGAGGCGACGGAATACTTTGCGACTGGCCTGACACCGGTACCCTTCGGATCGGCTCATCGGCTGAGTGCTCCCTATCAAGCCTTTCGTTGTGCCGATGGTCACATAACGATTGGAGCAGCAAATGACAGACTCTTCCTGCGACTCTGCGAACTATTGGATCATCGTGAGTGGGCGACTGATCCGGAGTACGGTAGTAACGCTGAAAGAGTACAGAATCATCGGTCGCTGGCCGACAAGATCGAGGCGATTACGATGCAGAGAACGAGTTCCTACTGGTTGGAATTATTTGATACAAATGGGATCCCTAGCGGTCCCATCAATTCCTACGCGGAGGTGACGGAGGATCCTCACATAAAGGCTCGCGATATGGTCGTAACGACCGAACACGAGACACTAGGCCGGATTCAAACATTGGGTACGCCACTAAAGCTTTCAGAGACGCCACTTCTTCCTGGGCGACCGGCTCCTCTATTAGGACAGCATACCGATGAGATATTGGCTGAGGCCGGTTTTGGAGAGAGGTCGGTCAGGCAATTGAAGCAGAGTGGTGCGGTCGGCTAGCTGCCCAATCGCCAGGCTTTTGCTTGGTGTGGCTCCCGTTGGTGTCGGGCTTCGGTTTGGATTAATGGTTATGGCGGTTGGGTGCGTGGGCGGGATTTTAACCTTCTCGACGTGATTCAGGTAACAGGCTGATGGCGCACGACTTTCACGCTTTATGCCCGTATTCACTATCGTATTTCACGCATTCTGAGTCCACTCCTGTTGACTCGTATCTCCTGGTTTCAACCCTCTTCGTGGAGAGATAGGGAAAACATTGTTGTGTCGCACATCACACCTTCACGTATCGCTTATTTTCAATCGACGTTAACGGTTAATGGTGCTGATTAATCGATTAATCGAGCTCTGCAATTAATGAGACACACCAGCGATCACTGCAAACAACATTCGAAAACAATGTCATTCCGACCCGGTCAATTAGGTAATCTGTGCGGTCGTCCAAAAGGGACTCGCAACAAGAACAGTCTTGCAGTGCGGGAGTGGGCCACGGGCATCGTGGAAGACCCACAGGTGCAAGCCCGCTTACTGGCCGATGCGCGGGGAAACTCCATCCATCGGTGCTAACGGTGTTGATGACCTACGCCTATGGACGTCCGAACCTTCGGAACGTGCCGGAACCGGACACGCCCATCTCCATCGAGTTGAACATTCCGAAGCCACCGGGCGTGATGCGTGCCGACTCGACGGGCTAACCCCCGTCCCCGTTGACCTGCCAATTTTGTGCCGGGGCACAAAATTCGGTCACCATTCCCCTCATTGCATCCTCCGTCTACGGAAGTGGGACCGCGTGTTAGAATGAGTCTCCTCGAATTTTCGAATCAATCCAATTTTTGTTTGGAAGGGACTTGTTAACGAAATGTCAGCCGAAAAGCCCGATTACCATGATGCCGATCTAGTGCTTCGCGTCTACGAGATGCGCCGGGAAGCTAAGACGCGAGAGAGTCGTGATGCCATCAATTTCAAGTTCTGGCCCAAGAGCTATGACGATGTCAAAGAGCTCCGCAATTTCGACCATCCTTTAAACGGTGCATGGCGTCAGCTGAGCTCCTATTGGGAAATGGTCTTCGGGATGGCAAGAAACGGTGTCGTCAATGCCGATTACTTAACCCAGAACAATGGGGAGGGTCTTTTCTTCTTTGCTAAGATCGCGCCCTACTTAGACAAAATCAGAGCGGACGAGTCGCCGACGGCGTTCCAAAATGTGGAATGGGCCTCCAAAGAAACGGAGAGTGGACGGACGCAGTTCGAGTACATCCAGGGCACGATCAAGAAACAGTTGGAGTCCGGAGACTAGCTCTCCAAGGATGTGAGACAGTAAGGCAGGCGTCATGCGTGTGCCTTGTTTTTTCCTTTTGACCACCCCCCGCACTGCACCGTCAGTCTGCGGGCGGGAGGGTGCGTCCTCGCCCTCTACGCGGTGCATCCGAGCCGGCCTGTTGAACCGCGACGCCGCCTCTGAGTAGGCTAGACTTCTCGACGTTCATTCTTACGGTCTACAGAACATTTCCATCGAGGGAACGATGGCTCAAGGCGTGCGCTTCGTCTGCGGCCAGATTCTAGCACCAAGCCCTCGGGGGGGCATTGTCAGTTCACCATGGCTGGCGGCACCAAGACGGATGAAACACGATAGGCTGACTTACTTTGTAGTTGATAAAGATTTAGCCAACCGACCCTAGCTGCGATTTTTGGATCTGAAACAATCGACCCAGGAAAAAGGGGCGACCCGGAAATCTTGATCCCCACCACGACCATCACTTGAGCAGGTCTGGCGGCGGCGGGAGTCGAACCCTCTTGACGCGATTCCGTTAACAGGCTGTTGGCGCACGACTTTTACGCTTTATGCCAGTTTTAACTGGTGTATGTGAATACAGTTGGGGTTGACGTGCTACCAGGCGGGCGAACCCTGATCGGAGTTCCAGAAAACTGGTCGTATAATGGTCGAATAGCGGCCCACAGCGATCGCCAGATCGCTGTTTTTGCCAATGTTTATAGGGGTTGGTTGCGGGGGCAGGATTTGAACCTGCGACCTTTGGGTTATGAGCCCAACGAGCTACCGGACTGCTCCACCCCGCGTCATTTCGACCGCACGAACCTATGATAGTACCATGGGGCTCAAAGGATGGTCAACGATCTGTCCAGTCAAGAAGCTATTTCTCGGTGTTTGTCGGGAGGTTGTTGTCGATTGCATCCGAATGCTTAGGGTGATCATTTGTGAATAATAGTAGCAGTTCACCGGGTTTGATCAGGCCTAGGTCTTCTCTCGCGATCTCTTCAATAGCCCCTGGATCCTCTTGAAGCCGTCTGGCCGTCTTGCGAAGAGACTCGTTTTCTGCACGCAATCTTGATAGATCAGAAACTAGAATAGCGTGTTTATTTCTGGTGTTTAACAACTCGATTAAACCGTTGTCGCCTGTGAGGGCATTAATAACGAGAATGGTTCCGATGGACAGGATGACCGTATTGACAAGGCGCCGAAACCACAGAGGTGGTTGCGAGAGGAAACTGGAGTCTTGTTGTTGAAGGCGAATCTTAGAGCGTGGCATAAGTTTTGGGCCTGTGTTTATGGGAACTGGAGCCTATTTCAAAGCACGGCCATAGTTTCGGCACGAAGGATTTAAACGTTTAGAGAGAATCGCAACGAACTCGTAGTGGTCTTAACTACATTGCCTGATGACGGAGACCCTGGAGCGTTATCGAATGTTTTTGCCTCAGAAAGATTAACGGCGTGTGTACAGACGTATGCGGCCTGTCGGTCTATATATGAGTGGAGGGGTCAGGTCGAAGAGGCGGTCGAGGTTTCCGTGGCAATCAAGACAATGAGCGACTGTCTCTCAAAGCTCGAAAAACGAATTAGATCGCTGCATCCTTATGTGCTGCCAGAATTAGTAGTCTTCGAGACCAGGGCGGCTTTGACGAATACAGAAGGTGGGTCAATGCGATAATCGAGGAAAGAGAGGAGAGCGCAGAGGAAAAGAAAAAACCTCTGAGTTAGAAGAGTCTTAATGCGAGAAAACCGCCGACGAAGAGCACAAAAAATAATAGTGCGACTAGGTCGAAGTGCTTTTCTAGAACGTGTCGAACAGTCGATCCTAAGATTCGTAACGTCGTGGCCACGAGGAAGAATCGTGTGGCGCGGCCAAGTAGGCTAATAGCAAGAAATGAAGCAAACGGCATTTCAATTGCCCCAGAGGCTATTGTGGCAACTTTGAATGGAATAGGCGTGAAGGCCGCAGCTGCCAGGAACCAACTTCCCCAGACGTCCGCCAGTGATACAAATCGGTCCCAGTGATGCGCCGCGCCATAGAAACCAATAATTGGTTCACCCACTGTAGCCATCAGACCATAACCAATCGAATATCCGATCGCTGCACCAATAAAGGAGCCCGCAGAACAGATTGCGGCTGCTTGTAGCCAGCGTGCCGAATTGGAGGCAACGATAGCGATAAGCAGCACATCAGGTGGTATGGGAAAAAACGACGATTCTGCAACCGCAATCAGGAATAAGGCTGTGAGACCCTGACTCGTGTCCGCCCAGTGAATCGTCCAGTCGTAACAACGCCGCAAAAAATCGCGAACGATTTGAAGGAGAGAAGTAAATAGCGGCATATGTCTAGACGTGGTCAAACCTGACTAGTGGTAAGTGTACGATAAGGCGAGTGAGTTACTGAGATGGACTTTGTACCAACGTTTATGTCTCGCAGATCTTGAAGTGCTCCTAGTGTAACGCCTATATAACTACGACGTGACTCGGAGGTTAGAGAGCCACGTAGACACGAATTAGATATTTTAATGTCAGTGAATGATCCAAGAAAAGATCTGGAGATCGTTTTTGAAACCACTTCGGCGATAGAAGCGAGCGTTGTTCGGGCGCTGCTTAAGACCCACGAGATTGATGTCCTTGTTGAATCGTACGACGCCGAAACCGTATTTCCATTGAAGATTGATGGTCTTGACCATGTTTGCTTATGTGTTCGGTCCTGGCAGTTTGGCGATGCTCGGCGGGTCATAAGCGAGTATCAGAACGAAGCGGAAGATTCGATGGGGAGATTACGAGACGAATTTCAGACACTTGAAGTAGATCTTGGCTATGACTTCAAGGACAAAGGTTTGCTAGAGCATGCTCTTACGCACCGTTCGAGAGCGCACGAGGATGTAACCGGAGGTGTGTCCGATAACGAGTCTCTCGAGTTTTTAGGTGATGCTGTATTAGGTTTTGTAATCTCTGATCGACTGTTTCGAGAATTTCCAGATTGGAATGAAGGGCAAAAGTCAAAGGCGAAGGCTCTATTGGTTTCGGCCCCCACGTTGACTACGCTTGGGCAAGGGCTGGATCTTGGTGGCTATTTGTACTTGGGACGTGGCGAAGAGAAGAGCGGGGGGCGACGAAAGCCGTCACTTCTTGCAGATGCGTTTGAGGCCGTGGTCGCGGCCATTTATCTAGACGGTGGAATCGAGGCGGCCGACAAATTTATTGAGCGACAATTTCGAGAGTCCATCGAGGAGATTCGTGCCGGCCGGCCGGCAAATAAAGGGTCGGTTGATCATAAATCTGCGTTACAGGTATGGCTCCACGAAAAGAAGCAGACGACGCCCACATATGTATTGATTGGTGAACGTGGTCCGGACCATGAAAAAGTGTTTAATGTGTCCGTCAAGATCGGAGACGATCCAATTAGCCGAGGTGAAGGTATGAGCAAAAAGGAGGCGGAGCAGCAAGCGGCCGAGCGTGCACTTGGTGTACTACGAGAACGCGCTAATCGATCTCGATGAGGCTCCAATTTCGACCTTCTTCCTCTGCTTTGGTGTTGGTTTCTATCGGGCTTTCAGTTACGGGAGAGTCCATAAGAGGTAGTCGGGAGACCGCGTATTCCTGAACCTCTCGGGCGAGGTCTATTTCGTCCGGCACTTCTGGACAGCAATGCAGGCGCACCCATAGTCTCAAAAGGGGATCAGTAAAGGAATATCGCTTTTGTCGAACCGTAATAAGATCGACATCTTGGAGCCAAGTCAGGTAGTCCTTCGTTGAACCTGGGGTACGGCTAAGACGCTGGGCAATCTCGGTGAGCGTTAATGGTTCTTCTTCCGAGAGTACGTGAAGGATAGCCTTTAATGCGCCGTAACCTCGTGCCCGGTGCAGCCTGAGTTCGTAGGAGAATCGACAGAGAAGAGTTAGATGTGCACCAACGGCGAGTTGGGAGGCTAATGCACTGACTGGGTCGCCGCTACTCGCTCCATCCATTGATTGTAGAGCTTGAGCGAGAACTTCGGCGTAGCAGGGTCGCCCATCTGTAAGGATGTGAACGATTCTACCAAGGTCAAGTCTTTCGGCTTCGTCTTGGCCAACGTTGTACTCTGACAACAGTCCCGAGACTTCCGCAGCAGAAAGAGCAGGGACATATATCACTTCGAAACGCTCTCCGACGTCACGAAGCAGCCGATGGGCGCGATTGGTATAGCGGCTACTAACAACGAATCGATTCGGACTTGCTTCCAAGGTCTCCATTACTTTACGTTGGATACCCCGAAGGCCCGGAAAACTCTCGAAAGCGCGAACTTCGAGAAGTTCATCAATTAGAAACACCGGGACGTGGCCGTCTGAAGAACGAGCTTCGCCTAGAAACCGCAGGAACCGGTCGAACGCGCTCCGAGCATCTCGACCTAAACCCTCAGGATAATCTCTTCCATCGGTCGGTCCAATCCGATAGGGCGATTTTCGGGTTATTGATGAAGAAAACCCCTCTGGAGTGGAGGCCGCTCGTTCAATATCGAGGTATTGACTACTATCTTTGCCAAGAGTCTCAGCTAGTCGAAGAAGCAGTGAGGTTCGGCCACTGCCACAACCGCCGAGCAACACAGGGATTCGCGATGGGCTTGCATTGAGGGCGGACAGAATTCGTCGTTCAAGAGCTGGCCGCTGTAAGATCACGTCTATCCCTTTTTCTGGTCGATACGAAGATTGATTTGGGTGCTATTGATTTCTAATTCGCGACTTTAACGACACGAAGAATATAGAAGATATGGAAGGCTCAGCATGTTGTCAATTCGAAATGGTGTTACCAGAGAAGATCTTTTTGTGAAGAACATACTTGACATATCTGAATCGAATCAAACTAAAGAACCGAAGCTTCGAGTGGTGTAGTTCACATGGTCTGGTATTATGCGGCGTTTGCTTTGAATGAGTAATAGAGATTATGAATATCGCAGTGATCGGTGGGCAGTGGGGTGACGAAGGTAAGGGCAAGATTGTTGATTTGCTAACACCATCGTTTTCGGTAGTCGCCCGGTATCAAGGAGGGCATAACGCTGGTCACACCGTCTTCGTGAATGGACGAAAGTCTGTGCTACACCTGGTGCCTTCTGGAATTCTTCATTCCGATGTCACTTGTGTGATCGGTAACGGTGTGGTCATCGATCCCGCGGCTTTATTCAGAGAGTTGGAAGCATTGGCTGACGCTGGAATTAACACGCAGGGGAGACTATTGATCAGTGACCGTGCGCATGTCATTCTGCCCTATCATAGAGAGATTGAGGCGGTTGCTGAAGCGGATCGAAAAGACCGACGAATAGGGACGACTGCAAGGGGTATTGGTCCGAGTTACGAAGACAAATATGGTCGACGAGGCGTCCGTATGCAGGACCTGAGGAATCAGGGACCAGACGACGTCTTGGCCCTTATTATCAGAGAAAATGTCGCCGCGAGGAATCGGATTGTTGGTGGCGATCCGCTCGACTGGAAGTCTGTGCATAAGGAACTTGTTGGCTGGTGGAAGAGGCTTCAGCCGCTAGTTACGGATGTCTCTGTTTATCTTGACGGTGTCCGGCGGGCGGGCGGCAGGGTTCTGTATGAGGGCGCTCAAGGCACAATGCTTGACGTTGATCACGGCACCTACCCATTTGTCAGTGCGTCCAACGGAACAGTCGGCGGTGTGTTCACCGGACTGGGCGTGGGAGCGAAGGCCGTCGATGGGGTGCTTGGAATTGTGAAAGCGTATACAACGAGGGTTGGTGAGGGGCCATTTCCTACGGAGCTTGTAGGAGATGCTGGCAATGCGCTTCGGAATAGTGGCCAAGAATATGGTGCTTCGACCGGGCGGCCTCGTCGCTGCGGATGGTACGATGCGGTTGTTGCGAATTACGCGGTCCGAATTAATGGATTTCAGACCTTGGCATTGACGAAGTTGGATGTGCTTGACGGGTTGTCCGAGATAAAGGTCTGTACGAAGTATCGACATTACGATAGTTTAGTAACAGATTTTCCGAGTGACCTCGTTTTTCTGGAACAGTGTGAACCGTTTTATGACACATTACCAGGATGGGATCAGCCCACCGCCGGTATTACTCGATTCGGCGACCTTCCTGTAGCGGCTCGAAATTACATTGCTTACATCGAAGAAGTCAGTGGCGCACCTGTTGGTCTTGTGTCCACTGGTTCTGATCGGGATGAGACAATTGTACGAGCGGGCTCACTTGTAGCAAAGTGGTTAGAGTAATGCATGGATAACGAGCCCATTGTTTCGAGTGTCATTTCTTAAATCAGTGGCGGCGCCAACCAACGGAGCGCAGTAATGTGTGGTAGCTACAGACGTCGACAGTGGAAGTTGTTTTCGTCGGCGGTTGTAGCGGCGGTATTTGCCGTTTCATGCATAGAACAGCCGCGCGGACCTTCGATTGAAGATGCTGAGCACTTTATTAAAAATGCTGAATCTCGTTTGCTTGCGCTTTGGATTGATGCGGGTCGAGCTGCATGGGTTCAGAACAATTTCATTACCACAGACACTAATCGTTTGGCAGCCGACGCTAACGCTAAGGTAATGGCTGCTACGACAGAACTAGCAGCTGACGCGGCTCGATTCAATGGCCTCATGTTGCCTGCCGATCTAGAGCGAAAATTGACGCTACTCAAAACCTCATTGACTGCAGTCGCTCCGAGTGAAACATCAATGCAGAGTGAACTAGCAGGAATTATGACGGAGATGGAGAGCATCTACGGTCAGGGGGAATATTGCCCGGATGGTCAGGGAGAATGTTTGGACCTTCCAACTATGGAGCGACTGTTTGCCGAAGTTCGGGAGACGGACGAACTACTTGCGATTTGGTCTGGGTGGCGAGAGGTCTCGCAGGAGATCAGACCGCTCTATGAAAGATTTGTTGAGCTATCCAATGCCGGAGCACAGGAATTGGGCTTTGGTGACACTGGTGCAATGTGGCGTTCGGCTTACGATATGCCAGCGGACGACTTCACAAATGAGTTGGAACGCTTGTGGTCGGAAGTTCGCCCTTTGTATGAGTCCTTACACTGTCATGTCCGTGCGGAATTGGGACAGGAGTATGGGACGGCAGTAGTTGCGGAAGACGGATTAATTCCGGCGCATCTTCTAGGCAACATGTGGAGCCAGACATGGGCGAATGTCTATGACATCGTTGGGCCGAGTCGAAGCGGACCAGGCTATGACCTCACGCGATTACTGGCGCGCCAAACCGTGGATGCAGTCGAAATGGTTCGCTATGGAGAAACATTTTTTAGTTCTTTGGGGTTTGCTCCACTTCCTTCAAGTTTCTGGGATCGTTCGCTTTTTGTTCAGCCAGACGATCGAAACGTTGTTTGCCATGCGAGTGCATGGGACATCGACTTTAAGTCTGATGTTCGCATAAAGATGTGTATTGGCGTGAATGCTGAGGACTTCGTGACAATTCATCATGAACTCGGCCATAACTACTATCAGCGAGCATATAGCGGTCAGGATCCGCTGTTTCGGACGAGTGCGAACGACGGATTCCACGAAGGGATTGGCGATACGATAGCTCTTTCGATTACCCCGGAGTACCTCGTGGAAGTCGGACTACTTAATCGAGTGCCGACTGGTGATAATGAGGTGGCATTGCTTTTGCGCGAGGCACTCGACAAGATCGCTTTTTTACCGTTTGGTTTGTTGGTTGATCAATGGCGTTGGAGAGTGTTCTCAGGACAGATTCTGCCGGACGATTACAACACCGCATGGTGGGAACTGAGACGAGAGTACCAAGGTATTAAGGCGCCGGTACCACGAACTGTGAATTCCTTCGATCCAGGGGCGAAATTTCATGTACCAGGCAATACGCCCTACACTCGATATTTTCTTGCCCATATTCTTCAATTTCAGTTTCACCGAGCTTTGTGTGAAGCGGCCGGAATTAATGGCCCTCTCCATCAGTGTTCAATTTATGGCAGTCGAGAGGCGGGAGCTCGATTAAGGGCCATGCTTGAAATGGGAGCTAGTCAGCCGTGGCCTGAAGCACTTAACACGATTGCGGGAACCAGAGAGATGGATGCAACTGCGATTGTTGAATACTTCGCTCCACTCTCGGCGTGGTTGGATGAACAAAACGCTGGACGCAGATGCGGTTGGCAGATTGGGGAGTCGTCTTAATCTTCAGTATGTTCAATCTTTAGGAGCGCTCGGCGAGCGAATACAGCGAGATAGATCGTAGCTCCGAGCGTCGCAGCTAAACCTAGGTAGAGTAGGTACCATTCCATTGTCGTGCGCGTTGTTTTAACGAATGCTTCGGATCCGGCATAGCCCAGATAGACATAGGCGATAGTTCCAGGAAGGGTGAACGCCCACGTCGTAATCCAATATGGAAAGAACGGAATTCCGGTCAAACCATAGAGATAGTTGCTGGCGCTGTACGGTACTGTGGGGGAGAGGCGAAGAAGCGCCACGACTGGCCATCCAGCTTCTGTGATGGCTATGTCAAGTATCCTGAATCGTCGATAGCGCCGCGCTAGTTTCTCGACGGCGCCGCGAGCGTAATACCTGCCGATCAGAAACGCGATGCCGTCGGCGACACTGGAGGCGATGGACACAATGACCGTTCCCCAGACTGGACCGAATATTGCCCCCGCCAGGACTGTAAGCAGAGCTCCTGGAACAAATAGAAGCACGGAAATGACAAAGGTGAATCCAAAGGCGAGTGTTCCAAGATTGCCTTGGCTTTCTATCCATGTGCGAAGTCTCGGCAGCCACGCTTCAAGAAGCAGAGGTTGTGTCGACAGGGCAGTCAATCCAGCTAAGGCAATGACGGCAGCTAGTATGAGGGGCCAGGTGTACCGTCGATCATTACGACCTTGCTCAGCAGTCACGGAAGTGCGAGTGAGTGAGGCTGCAAGTCTTAGGCACGTCCAGTGTATTGCTGGTCGGTTACCGGTTTAAACCAGTTAGTCGTGATATTTACGTTCACAGCTAAGTGCACCATTGGCCCGTTTGGGCTGGCTCCGTGCCAATGGTGTTCGTCGGGGTCAACACGGGCCACGTCTCCAGCTGACAACTTTTGAATGGAATTTCCTTCTCGCTGAAGGTAACACGTGCCTTCGATGATCAGGAGAATTTGCGGTCCGGTATGGGTGTGCCAAAACGTACGCGCAGATGGTTGAAATAGAACGCGATACACGTTGATGTCGGGATCACGTGCGACACCATCCACGCGGTTTATCGTCGCTTTTCCCGTAAAAGTCTTAGGGTCAGCGTTTTGAGCAGGATAGTCCGATGCGACAAAGAGTTGCATGTCGTGCCTCAGCGAGTGCGAGGTGAGGCGTGACCATGTCGCACGATAACGTAAACGGCCATTAGGACGATTGTGAATGCGATGATCGAGCCAGCATTGATCATACCCTTGGTCGAATTCCAAACAATAAAATAGCCGATTGCTCCAGGGAGCAGAGCATAGTAGACAAAGGGAAGAAGGGTTAGGCGGATTATCGATCCCTCGCGTCCGAGTAACCCAACGACCGCTGAGGCGGCAACGACGTTATGGACGCAAATCATGTTGCCGGCTGCACCGCCAACGGCTTGAAGAGCCACGATCCACGTGGGGTCAACGCCGATTCGTTCCCCCATACCGAATTGAAAGAGCGAGAACGTCATATTGCTGACCGTGTTACTTCCCGCGACAGCAGCCCCCACGCCTCCTATGAAGGGTGCAAAAAGAGGCCAAGCTTGTCCGACGAGCGCGGCGACGCCAGCCGCCAATACGTCTGGCATCTCCCCATATCCAGCGAGTCCGCCTTCCGTCTTGAGGAAAACTTGCACCATCGGCACCGTGAAGACGAGTGCGATTGATGCGGCGGCGGTCGTTTTTAGAGATCTTCGCCAAGCGGTTTTGTAAGCGGCTGCTGGTATCTGATGGAGGATGAGGGTGACCAGCGATGTGACGATAAACAGCGTGCCAGGTAGGTACAGCGGTTGAATAAGATTCATGTCAACCGAACTGCCAAGAATGCTGCTCCAGCTAAGATTCCACGACTGTAGGAATGATTTAAAGGGGGCGACCATTCTTGACGACAGAAGCAGCAGTGCAACAATGACGTAGGGAAGCCACGCTTTCAAGAGTCCCATCGAGCCACCGCGATGGGTAACGTCCTTAATTTCTATTGACCCGGTCCACTCGGCTGGCCAATTTCTCTTGTCGTCGAAATCCCAACTTTCGTCGGAACTGGGCACGAGAAAGCCGGCTCTGGCCGCAGTGACAACGATGGCCAGGCCGACGAGACTGCCTATCAGAGCAGGAAATTCTGGTCCGAGTAGATAGGCTGCGGCTAAGTAGGGTACGGTCATTGAAAATGCAGCAAACAGAGCAAATGGCCAAATTTGTAGTCCTTCGCTAAAAGTTTGATTGCGACCGAAAAATCGTGTCATAAAAGAAACAAGAATTAGAGGAATCAGTGTGCCGGCGATAGCGTGGAGAAAAGCGACCTTAAGGCCTATGAAGGCGAGAAAGTCGTTCCACTCTATGTAGCCGAGGGAATTAGCGTATTCGACGACAGCTGGAGCATTCGAGAGTCCAGTGTGTACGCCAACTAATATAGGTGTTCCAAGAGCGCCGAAACTGACGGGGGTGCTCTGGATGATCATCCCAGCCATGACAGCAGCCATACCGGGAAATCCCAGCCCTACGAGAAGTGGTACCGCCACGGCTGCGGGGGTTCCGAATCCTGCGGAGCCTTCAATGAAAGCTCCGAACAGCCATGCAATGATAATGACTTGGACACGGCGGTCAGGAGTGATATCCGTAAACCCTTGTCGGATGGATTTGATGGCTCCGCTTTCTTGGAGAGTATTAAGGAGAAGAATCGCTCCAAAAATAATATAAAGCAGTGTTAAGGCTACAGTGAGCCCATTGATTGAGGCTGCCACGACCTGGATACCAGGAATTTGCCAGACAAACAGCGCCACTGCTAGTGCGACGATGTACGACAGGGGCATCGCTCGGCTTGCGGGCCATCGTAGTCCTACGAGAAAGATTGCCACCGTGACAATTGGAAGGAGCGCGAGAAAAGCAAGGATTGCGGTGTTCATGGTTTCCTCAGTGGTAAGACTCTAGCGACAGTTCTGAACTCTGCATCGTATGAATTAATTACTCAGAGCTGTCGGTGTCTTGATTTCGAACCTCAAGTCGGCCGATTTGACGCGATATCTTAACCCAGCAGTGACCGTGGTGTCTTGACCAAAACGTGCTGTCGGATTGGACTGCTAAAGAAGAGTTTAAGCCCAGTTGGATAAGATTTGGCGAAATATTACTGTAGAAGATAGTTTAGTAAAGTCCTTCAACTGGCGATACGAAGGTGTGAGCGCGGCTGGCTGGCTACCACGCTGTTTTGTGATCCTTATCGGCAGTTTCTAGAAGAAGAGGAGCTTAATGTCACGTGATGTGGAGGTCGGCGACGAGGGAAGCGTGCCTCCCGGGCGTTCGAAGAGGCTGTAGGTCGGTGAACGCCGACTTGCAGTGTTTAATGATGGGGTGTCTTTTATGCTGCAGATGACGCGTGCACCCACGCTGGAGGACCGCTTTCTGAGGGTCGTTGTGAGAATGGTGTAGTGACATGTCCGTGGCACGGAGGGCGTTTTCGACTCAGTGACGGTCAAGGTTTAGAATCTCCTGCATACTGAAGTCTCCCACGTATGGAATCCAACTTGTAGGCGGCGTCGTTATAGTCACAATTCATGACGACGAGCATACTGTGGGATATCACGTGAATTGATAGCGGATTCAGTGCCAGCGGTAAGAGATGCTGTCGCACCGTCGTGAAGTAGTAACCGAACAACTTCGATCATCCCGGGCTACGGTAGCCTTGCGCTAGTGTCGTTGGCAGTCGCGTTGGTCTGTAAGGTTGGCGATGTGCGAGCGATTGGGGTTATGGGTAGGGTCGTTATCTAAGGAGTAATGGAGTCGCCGGATGTCGTTTAGGGCGGAGGCTACGAAACAATCTCGTAGCCAACGGGACCATCGCGTTTGTGTGGACCATTGGCCATGATTGCCACGCACTGGCTTAACGTCAAGAGCAACTCATGAACTAGCCCATTACCGTGATCCTGGATAGCTGCGGCGATGCGTGTGGCGTCTCGATTGTCGATGGTGTTCCATCCTCGCGTTCATCAAGATCGACTGACCCATTGGTGTGATCAACAGGGTGGAAGCGCCGCGCTCGCCATCGATCCAGTAGATAAGCTATGAATCGCGTTCAGCGGGTAAGGATGTAGTAAATGCAAAGGTCGTTATTAGTCCAAGTAGGCTCGCGAACAGAAAAGGTCCGGTGGCGTATGTTATGAGATTCTCGGTATGTTGCCGAGTCACCAGAGGTGGTGCGAGAGGCAAGAACACCAGTAATGATCTGGAGGTTTTTGGAGTATTACGCTCTTGACCCTTCGTCTGGTGACATAGTACGGTGTGCGCTGCCCATTGACTCGTTATCGATGATTTCCCTGCTACAGCAATCAAGCATGTGACGAATCCTGAGAGTAAGGCGACTCCGTTAAATAGTCGACATCGGGCATTAGGTGCGCGCATGGTGTCCTTCGCCGGTTGGGATATGCCCGTTGAATACACTGGTATACCGGACGAACACATGGCAGTGCGAACACAGGCGGGTCTTTTTGATGTCAGTCATATGGGAGAGGTCGAGATTGCAGGCACCGACGCGCTTGAAGCGGTTCAGAGAATAAGTTGTAACGATGCGAGTCGACTTGAGATTGGGCAGGTTCAATACTCTGTACTCACGACACACGAAGGTACGGCAATAGACGATTTGCTCGTATACCGCTTGGCGGTCGACCATTATCTGTTGGTCATCAATGCAGCGAATGTCTCGAAGGATATCAAATGGATTAGAGAAGAGATAAAAGTTGTAGATGATGCGGTGGCAGTGAATTCAAGTAGCCGTTATAGCTTGTTGGCACTACAGGGTCCATGCGCACGGGAGGTATTGCAGCCTCTTACGGGTGTTGATCTCAATGCGATTCGATACTACTGGTTTGATACCGGTGAGGTGGCGAATGTTCGCGCAACGATTTCGAGGACTGGTTATACCGGAGAGGATGGGTTCGAATTATTTGTTCCACCCCAGTCTGTTGGACATGTCTGGGACACTATTCTTACCGCGGGCCTGGCGGCCGGGGTCAAGCCGATTGGATTGGGCGCGAGAGACACTCTAAGGCTCGAAGCTTCGATGCGTCTTTACGGAAACGATATGGATGAGTCGACGACGGTTCTCGAAGCGGGCTTAGGCTGGGTGGTCGGTTGGAATAAGCCGAGTTTCAATGGGCGTGATGTCCTCACGGCTCAGAAGTCGACCGGAGTTTCGCGGAAACTGGTAGGTTTTGAAATGTTGGAGCGAGGCATCGCACGGCATGGTTACGAGGTGTATGTGGATGGACAGAAGGTCGGCGCGGTCACGAGTGGCACGCAAACACCACATCTGAAAAAATCTATAGGAATGGCTTACATGCCAATTGGTTCGAGCGAAGTCGGCGTAAATTTTCGGATCAAGATTCGTGAACGACTGGTTGCTGCTAGAGTGATAAAGATGCCGTTCTATATAAGAGAATCCAGTTAATGAGGATTGTTTAAAAGTTATAGCGCTGAGGAGTTGTATTCAATGTATCCCACAGACCGGTACTACAGTAGGGACCATGAGTGGTTCAAGCCCAGCGCAGAGGAAAACGATGGTGAGGTCGGTATTACCGATTATGCTCAACAGCAACTCGGTGATGTGGTGTATGTCGAGCTTCCAGAAGTTGGACGTGTGTTGACGCAGGGTGAACAACTTGGATCGATCGAGTCGGTAAAGGCAGTATCCGATCTGTTTTCTCCTGTGTCCGGTGAGGTTGTGGAAGTTAATGTGGTTTTGAGTGACAACCCAGAGGTTGTGAACAAAACGCCACATGACGCATGGATGGTGAGGATTAGGTTGTCGTCAAAAAATGAACTACAGACGTTACTCGATGCTGATTCCTATGATGAGTTGATAGCGTAGTTTTTTGATCGGTTTGGCGAGGTGCATTCGTCTGACCTCCCTGAGTAAAAATTAAGAAGTGACCTTCCGTTCTGCCGATTCGTTTGAGAAGCGACACATTGGCCCTTATGCGGCTGACCTTCAGGAGATGTTGTCGCAGGTTGGTGCGCGATCTCTAGAATCGTTGATGACTGAGATTGTGCCAACTGGGATTCGCAACCAAGTTTCGCTGCGTCTTCCTGTGGCGGAATCTGAGTCGGAGTATCTGGATCGAATGAGGAGAGTGGCTGAGCTTAACGTATCCTGCCGCTCGTTCATCGGCCTTGGGTATTACGGCACGATCACGCCTAGTGTGATCCTTCGAAATGTACTCGAAAACCCGGCCTGGTATACACCTTACACGCCTTATCAGGCCGAAATTGCTCAGGGACGCCTTGAAGCGTTGCTTAATTTTCAGACGGCTGTTGAGGATTTGACAGCGATGGAAGTGGCAAACGCCTCATTACTGGACGAGGCCACGGCGGCGGCTGAAGCAATGGCACTGCTTCATCGAATTCGCTCCAGACAATCGGATGCAGGAAATGTGTTTCTCGTCAGCGACCGTTGTTTTTCGCAAACTGTCGAGGTGCTTCGCGGACGAGCCGAACCATTGGGCTTGGATGTCAGGATGGTGCCGGAAGCACGTTTTACCTTTGGTGATAATGTCTTTGGAGCGCTGCTACAGTATCCAGATGGAAACGGAGAGATTCGACCACTAGACGACATAATAGAAGCTGCGCATGAGTCGGGGGTCTTGGTTGCAGTTGCAACTGACCTTTTAGCATTAACTCTGCTCAAGCCCCCTGGTGAATCAGGTGCTGATGTAGTTTTTGGGAGTGCTCAACGATTCGGTGTTCCCATGGGTTACGGCGGACCGCATGCAGCGTTTTTTGCTACTCGCCGTGAGTACGTACGGCAAATTCCTGGACGTTTGATTGGTGTATCCGTGGATCGGCATGGACGGCAGGCGTATAGGATGGCTCTTCAAACCCGAGAGCAGCACATCCGTCGCGAGCGAGCTACGTCGAATATCTGTACTGCGCAGGCGCTCTTAGCCAACGTTGCGGGTTTTTATGCCGTTTATCACGGTGCGGATGGTCTTCGCGAAATTGCGCGTCGCATTCATGAAACCGCGAATGAGTTGGCAAGGCGTTTGTCGTCACTTGGTGCTTCACAGACAAATGTCTGTTTCTTCGATACATTACGCATGTCTCTTGAGTCGTCTTCCGTTAAAGAGCGACTGCGTGATCTGGCCGAAACTCAGAAGTTCAACTTTCGATATTTTAACGATTCCGAGGTCGGAATTTGTCTGGATGAAACGACGACGAGCACGGATGTCGATACGATTGTGAGTCTGTTCGCTGAGACGATGGGCTGCCAAGAGACCGAACCGTTAACTCCGGTTTCCACAGAGGAAAACGATTTACCGATTGAATGGCCGGCCGCTCTGGTACGACAAAGTGATTTCCTAAACCACCCAGTATTCAATTCTTACCGTTCTGAGCTGAAGATGATGCGTTATTTGAAGCAACTTGAGCGAAAGGATATCGGTTTGGACACTTCGATGATTCCTCTCGGTTCGTGTACGATGAAACTCACGTCTGCAACTGAATTGATTCCGGTTACGTGGAAGGAATTCAGTAACGTTCATCCCTATGTTCCAGTAGAACATGCCGCTGGTTATCACCAAATCTTTGACGAACTCAGCTCAGCACTCTGCGCGATCACTGGATTTCCGGCTGTGTCACTTCAGCCAAATTCAGGGGCGCAGGGCGAATTTGCCGGATTGATGGTTATTCGCGCCTATCATCAGGCACGTGGTGATCAGCAACGTGACGTGGTCCTTATTCCATCGTCGGCTCATGGGACTAATCCTGCGAGTGCGGCGATGGCTGGAATGCAGATAGTCATTGTGAAGTGCGATGACCAGGGCAACGTGAATGTCAGCGATCTTGGAAAAAAGGTGGCCGAATTTAGCGACCGACTGAATGCACTTATGATCACGTATCCATCGACGCACGGCGTCTTTGAAGAATCTGTTCAGGAGATCTGCCAACTAGTTCACAAACACGGCGGCCAAGTGTATATGGACGGTGCGAATATGAATGCACAAGTGGGAATTACAAGTCCCGCGGTCATTGGGGCAGATGTCTGTCACTTGAATCTTCATAAAACGTTTGCAATTCCCCACGGTGGAGGAGGTCCCGGCATGGGACCGATTGCGGTGGCGGAGCATCTTTCGTCATATTTGCCTGGACATTCGATTGTCAAGACTGGTGGAAATGAGTCGATCCGATCAATTGCCGCAGCTCCTTGGGGCAGCGCCAGTGTCCTCCTGATTTCCCACGCGTATGTTTGTTTACTTGGCTCGCAAGGGATGACTAAGGCTACCCAAGTCGCGATGCTCAATGCGAATTACATTAAATCAAGACTGAAGGCCCATTTTGATGTGCTGTATATGGGAGAGAATGGTCGAGTGGCGCACGAATTAATCTTTGATCTTCGGCCGTTTCGAGAGAGTGCGGGTGTAACTGAGCAGGACGTTGCGAAACGCCTGATGGATTTTGGCTTTCATGCTCCGACCGTGTCATTTCCCGTGCAAGGCACATTGATGGTGGAACCGACGGAGAGCGAGCCGAGAGAAGAACTCGATCGTTTTTGTAGCGCCATGGTGAAAATCCGTGAGGAGATACAGGCGATCGTTGATGGGAAAGCTGATCGTAACGATAACCTGCTCTTGCATGCGCCACATACTGCCGAGGAGCTTACGGTGACTGACTGGACCCATCCGTATTCTAGACAAGAAGCGGCTTTTCCGCTTTCCAGTGTGAGAACGCACAAATATTGGCCACCAATTAGTCGGATTGATGACGCTTATGGCGATCGGAATCTTATGTGTGCCTGCCCACCTGTTGGTTCATATGACGACGGATCGGAGTAGGACAGGACTTATGTAGAGGTCATTGCTAATGCGAGTTCCGAGAAGGTCTTTGCAAGAAGTTCTGTAATCGGTCCTGGGCGACCGTCGCGTACGGGAGTTTTATCAATCGAGGTGACAGCCAAAACCTCACGTGTTGTTCCGGTTATGAATACCTCATCAGCCTTCGAAAGATCGTCCGGAAGAAGTATGGCCTCACGCACAGGGACGTTTGCGGCGGCACCGACCTCAAAGAGAAAGTTTCTTGTCACCCCTTCAAGAAGACCAGTAGAAAGAGCTGGCGTTAGTGCAACTCCATCACGAATAAGAAAAATGTTCGCCTGCGCGCATTCAGCGATCTCACCACGGTAATTGCACATCAGGGCTTCGTCGGCGCCCGCGCGAATCGCTTCTTGCATCGCGAGAGCATTGTTCAGAAGATTGTTTGACTTAATGCGTGGATTTAAGGCGTCAGGATGGTTTCGAATGGTTGATGACAGCACAATCTTGATACCGTTGCTGACCGTTTTCGCTGATGTCTCCACATAGGGTCGAGCCATCATCATTACGGTTGGCGTTGGACAGGAATTCGGATCGTATGTGAGGTCGCCCACGCCGCGAGTCAGCAGTATCCGAAGATAGAGCTCACACTTGGTGTCCGAGACGCCAGTCATTGTTTCGGCTAAACGTTCTTGACAAGCACTGTCATCGAGCGGAACCTTTAATGAAATAAGGTTAGCGGAGGCTCGCAGTCGAGCGAGATGTCGGTCGAGCAAGAATGGCCGTCGATTGTAGGTCCGCAGTGTCTCGTAAACTCCTTCTCCGAAAAGGAAACCACGGTCCAGTGGTGACACCGTCGCAGTCGCTGCGTCGGTAAGGAGGCCATTCACGTTCACTGCAATTTTCATGGTTAAACCATCTTTCGACTGATTCTCAGAAAGAGTTGAGATTATCATCAGTCATGCGGATTCTCAATGCAGCCCAGATCCGACGTGTGGAAGAGCAGGTGCTCAGGGAACGAGCGATTACTTCTCGTGAACTAATGGAGAACGCCGGACGTTCGACATTTGAAATTATCAAAGAAGAGTTTAAAGCAATAGAGAAGGCCGTTGTGCTCTGTGGTCGAGGGAGCAACGGAGGGGACGGTTGGATTGTTGGGCGGTTACTACATGAATATGGCATCGACGTAGAAGGTGTGTCGTTTGCCCGTAGTAATGACCTGCGGGGCGATACGCGCGCCGCTTTCGACTGTGCGGTCTCTAGTGGGTTGCATGTGACGGAAATAGTGAATGAGGACGAATGGGAGCGATGGGTACAAGATCAACTTAGTACGAAAGCTCAGAAAGAGATGGTTTCTTACGGTAGAGCCTCGAAGGATATCGTGGTTGATGCTTTGGTTGGAACGGGATTGAACCGCCCGTTGGCTGGATTATTTGCAGTAGTAGTTAGAGATGTAAATAGTAGTGAAGCCTTTGAAACTGTACCTGTCGTAGCGATTGACATTCCCTCTGGCTTCGCAAGCGACAATATTTGCGCGCTTGGTCCCACCGTCGACGCAAAGCTGACAGTTACGTTTGGTGTGCCGAAGTATCCATGTGTCATGGGCCCCGCGTTGTCTAAGGTGGGGAAAGTTGTAGTTGCGAATATTGGATTGAGTGTGCCTGCTGAGTCAGCGCCTCCGCCTCACGTGTGGTTGGTTGACCGTGAACGCGCTATGGGTTTGGCATCGATTATGGATAATCGGAGAGGCGGTGGATTCCCACAGGATGTACACAAAGGCACGTTCGGCCATGTGATGATTGTGGCCGGTTCCATCGGGAAGACTGGCGCCGCCCAACTTGCTGGACTGGGTGCACTGAGGAGTGGAGCCGGACTTGTGACGGTAGCAGCACCTGACAGCTGTTTAAGTGAGATTGCCCATGTTCCCGAATACATGACTTACGGATTGCCTGATTATGAGGGGACGGTGAGCGGCGAAGGATTGAATGAATTGTTCGCGTTGAACCATGACGTGATTGCTGTGGGTCCAGGGTTGGGGACTGGTCAAGGTTCGCGATTATTGGTGGAAGCCTTGATTGAAGGCGTGGTGGATGTGCCTCTGGTTCTGGATGCGGATGGATTGAATGTACTGGCTGATGACATCAACACAGGGCCGCTCACCGGTCGCGGTGGAGCACCGATCGTTATGACGCCTCATCCCAGAGAATTCTCTCGTCTTGCGAAGATGAGCGTGAGCGAGATTCAAACTGATCGAGTGGGGGCGGCTAGAGATTTCGCAGTTGAATACGCTGTGTTCGTTGTATTAAAGGGCGCTCAAACCATAGTCTCTAGCCCGGATGGGAGTGTGTTTGTCAACACCACCGGCAATCCAGGTATGGCGACAGGCGGAAGTGGCGATGTACTTACAGGCGTTATTGCCGGTATATTTGGCCGAAATTACCGAGAGGTTAGTGTTTTGCCAAACCCGAACGAGAATCGTAGAGCGGACCCTGAGAAAGTTAGTGAAATCCTTCAATATTCTGTCTATCTCCATGGTTTGGCTGGTGACTTAGCAGCGGTCGATATCGGAACTACTGGGCTTATCGCGAGTGACATTGCCACATATCTCGGTCGTGCTGCAACTGATCTGAACCCACCGGATAGAGTCTAGTGAAACGGATCTACCATAGTCATTCTCTAAGGGACACGGCGAAGGTAAGCAGTGTTGTAGCTAGGCAAATTGGGCCTGAGGGTGCGACGCTTCTCATATATGGAGATCTTGGTACTGGCAAGACAGAGTTTGTTCGTGGATTGGTGGAGGCGGTGGGTGGAAATGCAAGTGAGGTTAGTAGCCCGACGTTTGTTTTGATGCAGGAATATCTGGTTGGTAGGCGAGTCTGCCACGTTGACCTCTATCGCCTTGGAGTAAGCGAGGTGCTAGATTTTGAACCGCAGATCTTGGAAGTGGCTGATACTGGAGCGATTGTGGCTATTGAATGGGCAGATCGCCTAACGCAACCTCTAAAAGATGCGATTAGAATCCGAATAGATGATAGTGGAGAAGAAGAAAGAATAATTACTGTCGAGCTTCCTGAGAACTGATAATTCAGAGTGATCGCGAAGAGGGATTTAACCGTGGTGTTCTCGGCGCGGTAGTATCTAGTTAGTCACTTCGATAGTTTGGTGCTTCCTTTGTAATGACGACGTCGTGAACGTGACTTTCGCGGTAACCAGCGGCCGTGATGCGAATTAAGCTCACCGTTTCTTGAAGTGCTGAAATGGTTTCGGCGCCACAGTATCCCATTCCTGCCCGGAACCCGCCTAACAGCTGGTGAATCATCGGACCAACAGATCCTTTGTAAGGTACACGGCCCTCGATGCCTTCAGGTACAAGTTTTTGATTTTGATCGTCGTCCACTGTGCAATCCCTTAGGTCAAAGTCGTCTTGAAAATACCTATCGCGACTTCCTCGACGCATAGCACCAATTGATCCCATTCCTCTGTATTCCTTAAAGCTGCGACCCTGATAAAGAATTAATTCACCAGGACTTTCATCGGTTCCTGCAAACAGACTTCCAATCATAACGGCGCTGGCACCTACTGCAACGGCTTTTGTGATGTCACCTGAGTAGCGAAGCCCCCCATCGGCAATGATTGGAACGCCGCGAGCTGCTGCGATTTCAGAGCATTCTGATACCGCAGTGACCATTGGTACTCCGATACCCGCGACAATTCTGGTTGTGCAGATGGAGCCAGATCCGATTCCGACTTTTATGGCATCCGCACCGGCATCTATCAGTGCCTCCGTCCCGTCACGAGTCGCTACGTTTCCGGCGATTAAGTCAACGGACGAAAAGGTCTTCCTTAGTTGCGTGGCCATATCAAGAACGTTTTGTGAATGACCATGGGCACTGTCCAAGACCAAAACATCAACATGGGCATCAACCAGTGCGGATGCTCGTTCCATGGTGTCATCAGCGATACCGACGGCAGCCCCGACTCGTAAGCGACCGAGAGAGTCTTTGCAGGCATTCGGATACTTGATGGCTTTCTGAATGTCTTTAACCGTGATCAGGCCGCGAAGATAGAAGCTGTCATCCACCACTAGAAGTTTCTCGACACGATGCTTATGGAGAATTTCTTTTGCTTCGTCCAGTGTGGTGCCGACCGGGACCGTAATCAGGTTCTCCCGAGTCATTACTGATGAGATCGGCCGATCGACTTCATTTTGGAAACGAAGATCGCGATTCGTGAGAATGCCCACCAAAAGCCCGTCGTTTTGACCACCTTCAGTGATTGGAACTCCAGAGATTCGATACTTCTTCATCAGTTCGAGAGCCGCAGAAATGTTGGCTTCCGGCGATAGCGTGATCGGATTAACTATCATCCCGCTCTCGGAGCGTTTTACACGGTCAACTTCTGCGGCCTGGTCTTCAATATTAAGATTTTTGTGGATGACACCGAGTCCGCCTAGCTGTGCCATGGCGATAGCCATCTTGGATTCGGTAACGGTATCCATGGCTGCACTAATCAACGGTGAGGCCAACGATATATTTTGAGTAAGTTGAGTCGTAACGTTTACTTGGCTCGGCAGGATTCTTGAATGACGGGGCACTAACAAGACGTCATCGAATGTGAGCCCTTCGGCGACTATAGCCGTTGACATGTTTTTGAATTCAGAAGGTTTTCTTTTCATTATCAGGACCCATGACACTTCTTGTATTTCTTGCCACTTCCACATGGGCACGGTTCGTTGCGACCAATTTTTGAAGTTTCTCGGCGGACAGTTCGAACGGAGGCGTCGTCACCACCTGTTCTGGTAGGTCTTTGACCACCTGCCTCGAGAGTGCCTATTGGGGCCGCAAGTGGTGAAACAGCTGCTTTCGGTTCGTTGTAAGAGACTGGTGTTGAGCGCCTGAGCTGCGGTCCAACAGCAGATGCTTGGCTCTCGGTCGCGACAGGCCGTAGACGCCAGAGATACTTTACGGTGTCTTCGTCGATACGTTCTTTCATCGCTTGAAACATTAAAAAGCTCTCACGTTTGTACTCAACAAGCGGGTCTCGTTGGCCATAGCCCCTTAGGCTGATTCCTTCCTTGAGGTGGTCAAGGCTGTAGAGGTGATCTTTCCATTGGACATCCACAACCTGAAGCATGATATCGCGCTCGATTCGTCTAAGGGTGCCGCTGTCAATCGCAGACTTCTTTTGCTCATAAGCACCGCGTGCTGTGTCCCAAAGATCTTTCTCTATTGTGTCAATTCCTGTGTCGTCGATGTTGATCTGGGCGCGCTGATCGCCGTCCAAACCAAAAAGATCTCCGAACGTGTTTCGCAAGGCATCGATGTCCCAATCTTCAGGTTCGATTTCTTCCCCACAGTGGGATTCGACAATGGCTTGGACGTGTCCCTCGGCCAACGTCATCAGATACTCTTGGCTGTCAAGGTCCTGGCTGCCGTCCTCACTGTCAAGTTGAACTCGACCTTCAAGCAATTCACGGCGAAGTGCATAGACACTCTCGCGTTGCTTGTTCATGACATCGTCATACTCGAGGAGATGTTTTCGTATCGCGAAATGTTGGGCTTCGACTTGTTTCTGAGCACGCTCTATTGCTCGAGTTACCATCTTGTGTTCAATGGGAACATCTTGTTCCATGCCAAGTTTCTCCATTAGGCCTGATATTCGCTCCGACCCAAATATTCGCATCAGATCATCTTCAAGAGAAAGATAAAATCTTGACGATCCAGGGTCGCCTTGACGACCTGCCCGACCGCGGAGTTGATTGTCGATTCGTCGTGCTTCGTGACGTTCGGTTCCAATAATATGGAGACCGCCCGCTTGAACTACTTCGGAGTGTTCGGCATCGGTTTGTTGTTTGAAAAAAGTTAATATGCGGTCCCACTCTGTCCGGAGTGTTCGAAAGTAACGATCTTCGTGTGAGAAGTAGACATGGGATGCGTCGTCGACAACGCGGAATTCGTTCTTTGTAATCTCATCGACTACGTTTTCCTTTAAGGCCTGTTGACGAGCCATATGGTCAGGATTTCCACCCAAAAGAATGTCGGTACCGCGGCCGGCCATGTTGGTCGCGATCGTGACGCTTCCTTTTCTGCCTGCCTGGGCGACGATCTCGGCCTCACGCTCATGATATTTTGCATTTAGGACCACATGACGGACACCCGTTCGTTTCAGGACTAGGGAAAGGCGCTCAGACTTCTCGATAGAAACTGTTCCGCAAAGAACAGGGCGCCCAGCAGCTTGTTTACCTTTAATATCCTCGGCGATAGCTCGGTATTTTTCATCGCCGGTCCTATAGATTGCATCGGGTTCTTCGATCCGAACAAGGTCTCGGTTGGTGGGGACAACAATGACATCAAGGTCATATATTTTTGCGAACTCTGGTGCCTCTGTTTCGGCAGTCCCAGTCATTCCAGAGAGCGTTTGGTATTTTCGGAAATAGTTCTGGAAGGTAATCGTCGCAAGCGTTTGATTCTCTCGTTCAATCTTTACCTTTTCCTTGGCTTCGATGGCTTGGTGAAGTCCATCGCTCCAGCGGCGTCCAGGCATTAAACGACCGGTAAATTCGTCGACGATTACGATTTTGTTGTCTTTCACCATATAGTCGACATCAAGATGAAAGAGGTTGTGCGCTCGGAGGGCTTGATTGCAGTGGTGAAGGAGTGGCATGTTGGCAGGGTCATAGAGGCCACCGGGCTGCAACCGCCCTTTGAGGAGTTGTTCGGCCCTGGAGATGCCACTCTCTGTCAAGGATACGGTCTTATGCTTTTCGTCTTTAAGAAAATCGCCGGTTGCTTCCAACGCTTCTCGTTCTTCAGCTGGAACGGTGCCTTGTGTAACTGCTCCTGGCTTGAGACGAGGAATGATGCGATCGACCTCATGATACAACTCAGTAGATTGTTCGGCCGGTCCGGAAATGATCAGTGGAGTTCGGGCTTCGTCTATCAGGATGCTATCCACTTCGTCGACGACGGCGAAGTTATGTGGGCGTTGGACGAATTGCGAAAACTCAAACTTCATATTGTCACGTAGATAGTCAAAGCCGAACTCATTGTTGGTGCCATACGTGATGTCACAAGAGTAAGCAGCTTGTCGCTCAGCGTCCCGCAGCTCGTGTTGGATAACTCCAACGGTCATACCGAGAAAGCGATAAATGCGTCCCATCCACTCTGAATCACGGCGAGCCAGGTAATCGTTGACCGTGACGACATGTACTCCCTTGCCAGACAACGCGTTGAGATAGGCGGCTAAAGTAGCGACCAATGTTTTGCCTTCACCAGTCTTCATCTCAGCGATCTTTCCGCTGTGTAGAACCATCCCGCCTAGCAACTGAACGTCGAAGTGACGCATCTCCAAGGTTCGCCAGCCAGCTTCACGCACGAGGGCGAAGGAGTCGGGTATTAAGCTGTCAAGGGGTTCGCCGTTCTCGGCGCGCGCTCGGAGCTTGTCCGTCTCGGCGGTTAGTCCTTGGTCTGACGTGCTATGAAGACGGTCCTCACGGGAGTTAATTTCGGAGACTAATGGCCAAAGAGGCTTTAGTTCTCTGTCGTTTTGTGTGCCGAAAACTTTAGCTAGTAATCTATCCAGCATCGGCTTAAGTTTGGTTGAAAACTGTGGAGTGTCCCCGTGAATTGTTCACAGATTGATATAGCCCAAGCTGTCTGAATCTTGGGGTGTTGGTCACTGGCTGGAATGAATCGACAAGCAAGTATCTGAAGATTGTAGTGTGCCGTCTTAGCCATGCGCAACTTGGCAAGTTGGTCAGCCCGTCTTGCTAGTTCGCAGCGATTTCACGATTTTTGGCTAATAACTTTTCAGGGTCAAGCGTCCGGCCGCTTGACCAGATTTCGTAATGAACATGATGTCCCGTCGCGCGTCCCGTCGCGCCTACGTAACCGATAACGTCACCGCGTTGAACGGTTTCGCCAATGGCTGTTTCGAATGCGGAGAGATGACCGTATCGTGTGACGAGCCCAAACCCGTGGTCGATCTCGACAAGGTTTCCATAATTTCCATTGCGCTCAGCAGAAAAGACACGACCCACTGCCGTGGCGTAGACTGGCTGCCCTCTTCTTGTGGAAATATCGACCGCTGGATGAAAGCTGCGATCTCCGGTAAAAGGGTCGCTTCGATAACCATAAACGGCGGATATCCACCCATCGGCTGGCCAAATCACCGGTGTGGCGGATGCGAGTGCTTCTCGGTATGCCACGCCACGTCGAACCAGCGTCAATTGGTCATCAATAGAAGCCAAAAGGCCACGTAGTCGTTCCAGGGAATTTAGTTGACTTTCAGCATCTAACAGTGTTTTCGGTGAACCAACTTGAACTTTATCCGGAAGCTCATTCATTGACCGGATAAGAGCGGGAGTCATGTCCACGCGTTCGACTAACTTAGCCATGGTCTCGTCAAGGTTGACAAGATGTATCGGCAGGTCGTTTGCGAAGGTGCGGTATCCGCTGTTCTCTAATTCAAGTTGCCCCTTCTGTACCCGGAGATTGCTCAATGCTACTGACGTATCCCATTCAGCGTAGATAAGGAAGCCGGCGGGTAATCCAAGAACAATGGCTAAAATGCCGCAGACAGGAGCGACACTGAAACTGAAACGGTGTGTCTTGCCGACTTCTCGGTCGGCGATTATAAGGGAGTATCTCTTTCGAAACATAGCGTCAATTTGTGCACGGAGTACTAAACCTGAATCGATCTTAACATACTAACTCTCTCCAGAAGACGAGGGGTTTTACCGTCGAAATAGGCAAGGCTGAGCGGTTATAATTCGATTGCTTATGCGTTTATCCGTTGTAATACCCGTCTACAACGAGATCGCCACTATTGAGCGACTTTTGTCGAAGGTGGCTTCTGTCGATGTTGAAAAAGAGCTGGTCATCATTGACGACAATTCTTCTGATGGAACGAGGGAAGTCTTGTCGCGCATGACGCAGTCAGACCGCATTGTTATATTTCACGATACCAATCGGGGAAAAGGGGCAGCACTTCGAACAGGATTCAATCATGCTCGAGGTGATTATGTCATCGTTCAAGATGCAGATCTTGAGTACGATCCGAACGATTATCTTCTCTTGCTCGCCGAGGCGGATCGACGTGGCGCTGCTGTGGTTTACGGCACCAGATTCAGCGGAAAGAAACCAGAGATGGCTTTTAAGAACTGGGTTGGCAACAGAGTTCTGACAGGTCTCACGAATCTACTATTCGGCGCCAACTTAACTGATATGGAGACCTGCTATAAATTGATCAGGCGAGACGTAATTGAATCTATCGATATTCAATCGAATCGATTTAATGTAGAACCCGAGCTGACTGCGAAGCTTTTAATGAAGGGCCTGAGGATATACGAGGTGCCCGCTTCTTATGTTGGACGGACGAGAGCCGAGGGTAAAAAGATTTCATGGCTGGACTTTGTTTCTGCAATCTGGACGCTCGTGTCGTTACGTGTAAGCCATAAAAGAAGAGCGTGATTTCACCAGAGAATAGCTGGCAATGATTTGATTATTGGCGAGTGGAGAGACCAGCGTAGACGAATATTCGGTGATTGTCTTCCATGTCTCGCGCTGCCGGCGTGACGATCGTGTTCTCGTCAATGGTGATGGACTGCCCCTTATTGATGGCCAAGCGAACATCTTCCTCGCAAACAAAATCCGTGACTTCCTGTTGGGGTTGAGGTGTAGGCGTCGACTCGGTGGATCTTGAGTGAAGCTCGCTAGTTGTAATGTCTGGCGAGTTGTCGGTCGTAGTCGACATTGGGTTCGGCGTTATGCCTTTCCCTGACAGGAACGTTTCCACTCGGTCTGCCAAGACGAGAGGGTCAATGCCTGACCTTTCAACGGCAGGGGTAACAGTCTGAGTCGGTTGAGCATTGCGTGACGAACCCTGCGGTCTTATTTCGTAAGCCAACCGCTTGATGTTCAGAAGGTGTCGCGGTGAGATATTGTCCGATGTGATGTTACCGCCGTAACCGCCGCAGCCAAGTGTCATTGCCGGATCGAGTCCGGTAGTCATGCCGATTGAACCAAGAGTACTCGGTGTGTTGACGACAATTCTAGACGCTGGTTTCTTTAGGCCAAACTCAAGGATGACAGATTCATTCTGAGAGTGAATCGACATGGTATGGCCCATTCCACCGTAGTGGAGAATTTCGATGCAGCGGTCGCAGCCTTGCCTCCAGTCATCAACCTCGTAAAACGAGAGCACAGGACAAAGTTTTTCAATTGACAGTGGGTATTCGCGTCCAACTCCTTCGAGAGGCGCAAGAAGCACTCGGGTGTCCGACGGCACACTGAGACCTGCAGCAGTAGCTACTTCGATGGCGGTCTTTCCAACAAGAGAGGGATTTAGCAACCGTTGCTGAGTGACAAGCACACCAGCAAGTGCATTGGATTCGGCTGTCGAAAGGAACCGTGCGCCTTGGTTTTCAAACTCTCGCTTCACATCAACAGCGACGGGCCGGTCCACGACGACGGAGTTCTCTGAAGAGCAAAGTAAGCCGTTGTCAAAGGTTTTACCCGCAATGATGTCTCGAACTGCTTTGGAGAGGTCGGCTGATCGTTCGATGTATGCGGGCGCATTGCCAGGTCCGACTCCATAAGCGGGTTTTCCCGCCGAGTAAGCTGCTCGTACCAGGCCCATTCCGCCAGTTGCCAAAATCAGGGCGACGTCGCGATGACTCATCAGTTCTTGGGTGCCCTCAAGCGTGACTGTGTCCATCCAGGTGATTGAATCCCTGGGAAGGCCTGCTGACAGACCGGCCCTATTCATTAGATCAGCGGTACGTCTTATGCAATCGATTGCTGCAGGGTGCGGACTAATCACCAAGGCACATCTAGCCTTAATCGCTATGAGAATCTTGTAGATCGTTGTGGATGTAGGGTTAGTCGACGGTATCACACCGGCTACAACCCCAAAAGGTTGAGCAATCTCGATAACTCGTCGATCTTGAATTGAGTTGATGACTCCAACCGTTTTCATGGGTTGGATAAATTGATGAACCGTTCGGGAGGCGAAAAGATTCTTTTGAATCTTGTCCGCCACGATTCCGAAACTAGTTTCTTGAACTGCTAGAGCTGCGAGAGATTCCGCTTCAGCAGCAGCAGCATCAGCCATTGCGGCAACGATGGTGTCGACCTGTTGTTGGCTCAGCCGTTCAAGATCGTGCTGTGCAGCCTTTGCTCGGCGAGCGCGATCGCGTGCTTCACCAATCGAAGTAAGGTCCCGATCTACCGCAGGAGAGGGTGAATTCATGCCCTCACGAGTTTATTTCGAAGAGTCTTTAGACTTCGGAAGAATTTTCTCGACCTCGCTATGAGGACGAGGAATGACATGCACTGAGATGAGTTCGCCCACCCTGCGCGCAGCTGCGGCTCCTGCATCTGTTGCTGCCTTGACTGCTCCGACATCTCCGCGAACCATCACCGTCACATAACCGGCGCCGATGTATTCTTTACCAATTAGTAGTACGTTCGCAGCTTTTACCATAGTATCGGCTGCTTCAATTGAACCGACGAGCCCTTTTGTCTCTACCATTCCGAGTGCTTCAAGCGTCATGCGAAGGTCCTCCGCGGAGGGTCAACTAAACTAAATGGGGTGCCTAATCAAACGCGCCGGAACTGTACCATATTGCAGGGGGTGCGACAACACGTTAAGCTCTTGGAGCCTCTCAAGCACTGACTTTAATTACGTGACAATCTCACAAGAAATCCGAAAGTTTTGGCTTCTGACTCTAAGTCTACTCATTTTTGGGTGGGGGTGTAGCTCCGGTATTCAAAGTGATCAAACTCCGGTCGCCAGAGTCGATATGAGCCTGCGGCGCTCTGATATTTCGATCGGCGGACCGCTGAGTATGACAATCCATTTCGGCGTTCTACCCGAATTTCAGGCGTCGGAACAAAATCTACGAGTGTTACTTCACTTCGTCGATTCAACTGGAAAATTGATGTGGGCAGACGATCACGAGCCCGTCCTGCCGACGAGTGAATGGGAGCGAGGTCAAACAATATCCTATGACCGCAATGTAAGGGTTCCTCTCTATCCTTATGTGGGCGACGCCGTCGTCTTGATTGGCTTGTACTCCCCGACAACAGGGGAACGGGTCTTGTTGGGAGGTGAAGAGGTAGGAGGTCGAAGATATTTAGGAGGTGAGATTTCTTTCAAACCTCAAACCGATGCGAATTTTGTGACGTTTGGGCAGGGTTGGTATCCCGAGGAGTTTTCGCCTGATTTTAACGATCGGTGGCGGTGGACGAGCGACCGGGCGACCCTGTTCTTTCAAAATCCGAGTAGCGATGCTGTCTTGTATGTCGAAGTTGATGGACGGCCGGACTTGTTTGAGGTTCCGCAGAAAGTGGGTTTCTTTATCGAGGGCAAGAAGTTTTATGAGTTTACTCTTGATGGTCTAGGCCGAAGAGTTCACGAAATTAGGCTTGCCAGTGAAGAAATGGGCAGTCGGGATGTCGTCCGAGTAGATCTAGAAGTCGACCAGACTTTTCGGCCAGAGCCCCCATCCGACGTTGATACTGCTGCTGAACTGGGTAATTCAGGGCAAAAAAGTGAAGTAGAAAAACCCTCAAGGAATCTGTCAAATGATCCGAGAAACCTAGGTATAAGAGTGGATTACACGTTTTTGGAGCCTATTTAGGCCGTGCGTGGTGTTTGGCCGGTGGCTTCTACTTATGCTAGGTTAATTCTTGATGATCAGAGCGACAGTTGTCGGCGTAGTTGTTTGTCTTGGGATTGCCTTCTTTGAGATTCCGATTGCGGCACCGTTAGGAAATGAAGTGGTGCACTTTGGTTCCGGTCGGACAATGGCGATAGCGGGGCATCAACTGGATGGCGACACGATCGTGCTGATGTTGTACGGGGGCGGTGAAGTACGATGTGATGCGAGACTCATTGACCGTATTGAAGTTGGTGCGCCACCTGAAATTAAATCCGAAATTGCTGCTGTTTTACCCTCGAAAGGATCAGGGCAGCGCCTACTGGAACGACCATACGGTAGTCTTATCCTGGCTGCTTCTGAGCGTCACGGTGTCGACCAGTACCTTGTTCATGCCTTGATCGAAGCCGAATCAGGCTATCGGCCGAGAGTCGAGTCAGTTCGAGGGGCAATGGGGCTGATGCAGTTGATGCCTGAGTTGGCTAGCGATTACGATCTAAGTGACCCATACGACCCGGCTGAGAATATTGATGCAGGCACCCGGCATCTTCGTAGTTTGATCGACAAATATGGAATATCAAGGGCATTGGCCGCGTACAACGCCGGTGAAGGTTCAGTAATTAAATTCAACGGTATTCCGCCATTTCCAGAAACTCGCCGATACGTGGAACGGGTAATGGAGCTCGTTGGCGTCAATCAGAGCGACTAAGCAATTATCCACACCAACCAAATAGGCTGTTCAGTGGTGCTTTGATTCGGTTATCGCAAACAAGTCTCGCGTGACGCTCCCGGGTGTCTTTCATTCACTTTGACAGTCTGCGCTACGATAATCCAGTGTTGCAGAATAGGCTTGGTGGATTGGGTTTCTAGGGTTCAGATCCAAGGAAATACTGTCAATGATCCTAGTATTTAAAGAATAAGTTACGCCGGCGGAAGACGGTCTAACGCGGTTATACCTAAACTTAAGGGTGGGTATGGATTTTCAGTGTCGCCTCGGTGCATCTACCGGCGAGATACTCGAAGGTGTTTATAGCGCCGAGAATGAAGCGCAGCTACGGAAGAAATTTAAAGAGAGCAATCTCTACATTCTTTCTCTGCGTCGAAAAGGCGTCTTTGGTTCATTCAAGCTCTCAGAACTGAAACTTAGTCGGCTCAGATTTCGAGATTTCCTCGTCTTCAATCAGGAACTGGCAACTCTCTTAAGCGCCGGGATGCCGTTGGTCCAGTCACTGGATATCGTTCGGACGCGTGTCGAAAGTCCTGTCTTAAAGTCTGTTCTTGACAGTACCTATGAACGGGTCAGGAGCGGCACTTCGCTTTCAGAAGCCTTCGCAGCTCATGGCAGCCTTATCCCAGGCGTTTATATAGCCTCGTTGATGGCTGGAGAGAGAAGCGGAAGTCTTGAGGAAGTCATTCGACGTTACGTCGCTTATTCCCGCTTAATTGATTCAGTGCGGCGAAAAACTATCTCGGCTCTGATTTACCCAAGTATTTTACTGGGGCTTTCTTGTGTCGTGATTGGCATCATCATTCTTAGGGTTGTACCAGAGTTTTCTGGGTTTTATCAGGGAATGGGGGCCGAACTACCACTGGCGACAAGAGTTATTCTGGCGATTTCAGATCTACTTCGACAGAACCTATTCCTCCTTGGCAGTTTCCTGCTGGCTACAACGATTTCTGCAATCGTCTGGCTTAATACGAAGGGCCGGCGGAGGCTTGTGGATCGATTTGTGCTCGACATACCTTGGGTCGGTTCAATCGTCAGAAAGTTTTCTACTGCGCAACTGGCCCGAACTCTGTCAACGTTACTGCGTGGCGGCATACCACTGGTTAGTGCGCTTGACGTCGCGGCAGCTTCGATGGGAAACCGGTATCTCTCTCAACAGTTAGCAAGTGTTACCCGCGAAGTGTTGGAGGGGAAGGCGCTTTCGACTAGCTTGGCAGAACTGGGTGTTTTTCAGGCCGTGGCAATCAAGATGGTTGAAGTTGGAGAGTCGACGGGATCGCTTCAGGAGATGTTAACTAGTGTCGCAGAGTTTTTTGAGGAGGAAATTGAAACCTCGTTATCTCGATTTGTGATGGTGGTCGAACCGGTGTTACTTGTGATTATGGGATTGGTTATCGCAATCCTGCTGTTGTCGCTTTATATGCCTCTGGTTCAGCTGGGCGGAGTGATTTCATGACGGATGTTCGAGGGGGGAAAGCCGTTCCATTAGGAGCAAAGAATGCTGAGACAAAGAAGGACACCAGTCACTCTCCTGGAGAGCCACATCGAGAGAATGGGCGGATCGTAGATGTTGAGGAGGAAAGTCGATCTCGATACCTCGCCAAGCGGTATCAACTCGAATATGTAGAGATGGATCAATTTTATATTGACCAAGAATTGTTTCGGTCAATTCCCGCTGACGTCATGTTGAGGTACGAGTTTGTTCCCTGCCGGCGAGATGGAAATTCTCTAGTAGTGGTAGTAGGCGATCCGACTGATGTTCAAAAGCTCGATGAGTTACCTCTGTTGCTCGGAACGTCGATTACTGTAACAGTTGGGAAAGCGTCGGCTATCGAGTCAATTCTGAAGAAGAGTGAAGGTTCGCAGCGGGTACTAGATGAGGCGACTGAAGGTTTTAAGCTTCAATTATTGCGGGATGAGGAAAAAGTCGAAGAGAGTCTCACCGTAGAGCGGTTAACGAGCGATTTAAGCCCAGTGATTCGATTGGTTGATTCGATGGTTTACACAGCGATTCAACGTCGAGCTAGTGATATCCATGTCGAAACACAAGACGATGCGGTCTATGTCAAGTACCGTATCGATGGAGTTTTGCAGTCGGCGATGCGTCCGATTGACAAGAAGCACCATAGTTCTATTTTGTCTCGGATTAAGGTGATGTCGGAGCTAGACATAGCTGAGAAGCGGATTCCTCAGGATGGTCGATTTAAAGTTGAAATGTCGGGAAAGACGATCGATTTCCGCGTGTCAATCATGCCAAGTATTCACGGAGAAGATGCCGTGATCAGGATCTTGGATAAGGAGTCGATCAGTGAGAAGTTTCGGGATTTAAGGCTCGATATCTTGGGTTTTCCTGATGCCGAGGTTCGAAGGTTTCGGAAGTATATTTCGGAACCGTATGGCATGGTGTTGGTGACCGGCCCAACTGGCAGTGGCAAGACGACGACCCTCTATGCAGCACTATCAGAGATCAAGTCGCCTGAAGATAAGATCATCACGATCGAAGACCCTGTTGAATATCAATTGAAGGGTGTAACTCAGATCCCTATTCAGGAGCAGAAAGGGTTAACGTTTTCGCGCGGGCTGAGGTCAATTCTGCGACATGATCCAGACAAAATCATGGTCGGAGAAATTCGAGACTCGGAAACAGCTCAAATTGCAATCCAATCCGCACTAACAGGTCATTTAGTGTTTACAACTGTTCACGCGAATAACGTCGTCGATGTATTGGGCCGTTTCTTGAATATGGGCGTCGAGGAGTACCAATTTATAGCCGCCCTTAATTGCGTGATGGCTCAACGATTGGTTAGAACGATCTGTGTCAATTGCAAGCGTCCGATGAGGATTGAAAAAAGTGATTTGGAATTGGCGGGAGTGGAGCCGGCACTAGCTGAACAGCATACCTTCTATGAAGGCGGGGGATGCATAGAATGCGGAGGCACTGGTTATAAAGGGAGGACGGGTCTGTGTGAGTTGCTCGATCTGAGCGATAACATCAGAGAAATGATTTTGGATCGTAAATCGACGATAGAGATCAAGAAAGCGGCTAAGGATGAGGGGATGACCTTTTTAAGAGAGGCCGCCATTCAATCTGTGCTAAACGGGGTTACAACCCTTCGAGAGATCAATAAAGTCACGTTTGTAGAATAGAAGGATGCTAAGCCGTCTCATTGCCCTCCTGTCAACTCCGAGACCATCAGTTGCACTTGCAATTAGCGCTGCCTCGGTGAGGGGTGTCGCTATTGGCTCCGTGAAGTCGACAGTTCAGGTGATTGGTCATTCTGTAGTGTCGCTCCCACGGGGAGCTGTCGAACCTACTGCAGCTGCGGTAAACATAGCGGACTGCGATACCGTTTCTGCAGCGGTTCGCGAAGTGATACGGAATCTTCCAGGGAGAGGCACACGGATTGGGTTGGTTGTTCCCGACTGCGTCGGTAAAGTCTCGTTTGTGAGGTTAGATCAGGTTCCCAGCAATGAAGAAGAACTTCGGCAGCTTGTAGCGTGGCAAGTCAGGAAATCCTTGCCATTTCCTATTGAAGATGCCCAATTTGAGTATGTTCCAGGTCAGCGTTTATCCGATGGAGGCCGGGAATTCATTGTTGGAGTTATTCGGCGGGACATCGTAGAAGAGTACGAAGGGGTGTGTAGGGCAGCCGGGGTCTATGCGGGACTAGTGGACCTGAGTGCTTTCAATGTCATTAACGTGGCATCATCGAAATCAACGGACGAAAACAAGGATTGGATTCTGGTGCATATGATGGATTGCTACAGCACCGTAGCACTTATTCGTGGTGATGACGTGGTGCTTCTTCGCACCCTTAATGCTACGACAGGTGATGATGTCGCCGCCGCGATCCACCAGAGTGCCATGTTTTACGAAGATCAGCTGAAGGGACACGGGGTCTCCCGGGCAGTACTGATTAGAAGTGATGACTCGCTTGTCGAGTTAGATGGCGTAGAGAGCCGGATGAAGGAACAGTTTAACGTTCCAGTGGAACGGGTCGGCTCGAGAAAGGACTTTTTACTCACGGGTCTGGATGTGGATACCGTGGACGCATTCGCGGCGCCTCTGGGTCTCGTGATTCGAGATGAACGGTTGCCGTTTTTCGGTGTAGGTTCATGATCTATACAAATTTTTCAACTCGACCGTTCTATAACGAGCGCTGCGTCTACCTCGCGCTCGGAATGTTGGCGATTGTAGCGACTGTGCTGCTAACCCTGGGCGGCGGTCGTTTTTCGACGCTGTTCCAAGAGGAATTAGCTTTGAGTGAGGCAGTGGCGCAGGAGCAACGTGAGATAGACCAGCTGAGTGTAGAGATTCAAATGCTTGGAACGGAAATGTCTGATGAACTGAGTGAACAGCTGGCAGGTGCGACACAAGAGGCTAACGAGTTGGTTGCCCGGCGCGCATTCTCATGGACACGGTTTCTGAACAGGATCGAGGATGCATTGCCAAACGAGGTAATGCTGACTGCGGTTCGACCGGAGGTGTCTAATGCAAACGTCGAGGTGGAGCTGGGAGTTATTGCACGCAGCGTCGGTGTTCTAGATCTATTCATTGACAGTCTTGAGCAGAGCGGTGGATTTGAGGGTATGTTGTCTCGCGAGGAGGAGCTTACAGAGACAGGTCTCTATAGAGCGGTGTTGTACGGCCGGTATCGACCGTTGTTCGATGAGGCGGTTGAAGCCGCTAGCAGGGTGACGCAGGAGAGCCTGCAGTGAGGCTGTTACGACGTATCATGGTCGAAAACCGGATCGCGGTCACCTTGATTTCGGCTAGTCTACTTGGAACGATAGTGTTTTATCTGGGTGGTGTGTATCCACTGGAGCGTCGCGTCGATCAAACGCGTAGGTTTAGATCCGGGATTTCGAAGACACTCGACGATACGCAGAACCGTTCTTCTTGGATGCGTGCCGGACTGGAGCAGGAAAGACTGGCAACCAACGACCTCGATCGTTTCTATGATGAAATTCTTCCAGAGAACTTGTCGGTCGCTCGAAATATTATCTATGTGGGTTTGGCGGAACTGGCGGCGAAGAACGGTTTGGTAATGGAAAGAAGAAACAGTCAGTCGGTCCCAGGCGAATTTAATGGTTTGGTTCGCTTACAGGCAAATATGCTGCTGGCTGGTCAGTGGAGAAATGTTCGAAATTTCATCGCGGCTGTCGAAAACGGCCCTGAGTTTCTTGTGATTGCGGATATGGTGTTGAGTCAGAGGGAAGACATGCGCATGCCGTTAACCCTCAGGATTGAGGTGGCGACATACTATCGAGCCGTTGTCTGATCATGAAGAGCTTAAGCTTTGAAGTGACCCTCGTAATTATTGGATTCGCAGTTTTTGGTGTCGGAGGATGTCAAGATGTGAAGTTGGATTCGACTCAGAATAGTGGGATGGAGCAAACTGAGCCAAGCGGAACCGTAGATGGCTCGCAGCAGGCAGATGTTGTGCCCAAGGTCGACTTAGAGATGCTTGCGCGACCGAGGCCGAACGCGTATACGCAAGGTCGTGACCCGTTTCGGTTTGGTAGTGTGTCGACTGGAGTTCGGACTGGTGGAATCGCCGAAGGCGGAATAGGCGAAGATTTCTCTGGTGCAGCGTCACCTTCCGAGGAGAATCGCGCAAACGACGACAGTCAACTCAACATGATCGGTATCGTTAGAAATAATGAGACAGAGGAAACGATTGCCATCCTAACGGATGGGGATGTTGTTTTATACGGACGTAAGGGTGAGATCATCGATGGTCGATACCGTATTCTGGATGTTATGCCTACGGCCGTAAAGATCGAGTTTGTTCATAGCGGTCTAGAGCGATTGGTGGAGCTGTCTGATTTCTGAGAATTATGTGTGTTTTTGAGGCCAGAATGATCATGATGAGAAGGTGGCGGCGTTTTTTGAGCTCGTCGTGTGTTCAGAATATTAGTCTGCTCCTGATGGGCGTCTTACTAGCTGGTTGTGCCTCAACTGGTGCATTTCGCCATGGTAATGACTTGGCCGAAATGGGCAACTGGGATGCAGCGGTCGATTTCTATCGTCAAGCCGTGCAAGAAAACCCACGCGATCCAGAATATAGAATTGCTCTCGGACGAGCGATGCGCCAAGCGTCCAGAGGACATGCGGAAAGGGCCCGTGAACTGGAAGGACAGGACGAATTGCCAGCGGCGTTGGCAGAGTACCGACGATCCAGTGAGCTTGATCCAACGAATGGACAGTTAATTGCAATAATTGCGGCGATGGAACAGCGTATACGGAGCCTGGTTGAGGCGTCTCGACCTCCGTCGACGCTTGATTTGCTCAAGGAACGGGCACGGGTAGTGTCACAGCCGACGCTACTTAATCCTGCCTCTAAAGAGCCGTTAGGAATCCAGTTTCGTAATGCCAGCCTTAGAAATATTCTCGATTTCATCGGAAATGCGACCGGTATTAACGTAGCCTACGACCAACAGTTCCAAGATCGGCCGTACACCGTCGAACTGGATGGGGTGACGATTGAAGAGGCGCTGCATCAGATTCTTACGGCCAATCAGTGCTTCTATAAGGTGGTGAATGCAGGTAGCGTGATGATTGTGCCTGATACACCGCAAAAGCGGGCACAGTATGAGGAACAGGTCATCCGGACATTTTATGTTTCCCATGCCGACGTATCGGAGCTAGCTACTCTCCTGACCCAAGTGGTCAGAGCGCCGACGCTGTCGGTCCAACCACAAATAGTTGCGAACACCACTTCGAATACGATTACCGTTCGTGCGACGACGGCGATTGCAGGAGTAATTGAACAAGTTATTGCTGCAAACGATAAACCTCGGGCCGAGGTGGTCGTGGATGTGGAGATACTTGAAGTTAACCGCGAGAGGGCTCGTGAATTTGGACTGGACCTGACACAATATTCGATCGGGGGCCTCTTTTCTCCGTCGTCTCGACCGACGACCGGCGGTGGATCTGATGGTTTGGCCGGCGGCACCTTCAGCGCGGACTTACTCTCGGGTGTCAGTGCCTCTGATTTCTATCTGGCGGTTCCTGCTGCGATCATAGACTTTTTGGAGTCAGATTCTGAGACGCGACTTGTGGCGAAACCTCAATTGCGTGGCCAGGAGGGCAGTCAGTTAACGCTCAATCTGGGTGATGACATCCCTGTGCCATCAACGTCGTTCACTGCTATTGCTGCGGGAGGTGTTGCGGTGAACCCTCTTACGTCATTCGAGTATCGGGCGGTGGGGGTGAACCTTCGGATGACGCCGAGAGTAACCTATGACAATGAGATTATTTTGGAATTAGAGGTAGAGAATAGCACTTTGGGTCCAAATATTGATGTCGCGGGGCAGCCACTGCCTACGTTCGGTACTCGGCGGGTGATCACCACACTCCGTCTTCGAGACGGAGAGTCCAATCTTTTGGCGGGTTTGTTGCGCGAAGAGGACCGGCGGTCCCTAAGAGGCTTCCCTGGATTGCTGCACTTACCCATTATTCGACATTTGTTTTCAGCGAATGATCAATCGATAAGCTCAACCGATATTGTGATGCTCCTTACGCCGCGAATCGTTCGCACGCACGAACTAACACAAGAAGACGTCAATCCGATCTTTATCGGGACGCAACAGAATATCGGAATTTCTGGTCCGCCGCCCCTTATCGCGCCGATATCTTCGAACCTTTCGGATGAGGTGGATTTTCCCAACATCGGTGATAGTGCGCCGCCTGGAAGTGGAGATATCTCGAGGGATGACTCAATGTCTTCGTGGCCCCACATTGACGTGACTCCCGCGAGGGCAAGCGACATTAGTGTTGGTAGTGGCGGATACACAATCCCGATCATGGTAAGTGGAGCAGAAGAGATTGCTACGCTCAGTCTAAGTCTCGAATTTGATCCAGAGGTGCTTCGCGTTAGTTCAGTGAGAGAAGGAGACTTTGCGCACCACGTAAGCGGCGAAGTGGCATTCGCTAAGGATGTCGATGCTGCGGCTGGACGAATTGACCTGGTGGTGACAAGGTGGGGAGATTTAACCAGCGACGAAGTGTCTGGACTGGTTGCGGCGGTAGTCTTTG
>Ga0310121_10000423_pt1 | contig 46389 bp, 36 predicted proteins | sample CB27_Tmax_986_MG_FD_203504 | JGI IMG/M metagenome (GOLD analysis project Ga0310121, IMG submission 203504) | Marine microbial communities from Western Arctic Ocean, Canada - CB27_Tmax_986 | ecosystem: Environmental > Aquatic > Marine > Oceanic | place: Canada: Western Arctic Ocean | collected... | reverse complement strand
ACAAAGGGCCGGACAATTGCAGGTTCGGAGATGCCAGGTCTGTGAGAGGGTAGCCGGGGGGTCTGGGCATTTGCCAGAGTTGCCAGCGGCTGTTTCCAAGCTGGTTGACGTGATAACGATCGACGTCGATGGAAAATTGGAGTCCCGTCATCGGCAACTCAATTTTCACGTGATGTGGCAAGATGACGCCCGAATGGGGATCCTGCTGGTGTTGCGAGGTGTAGGAAGATGCCAGGCGTCGTTGCTGAGCATCATACAGGTGTTGTTCCAGCACGGTTCCCTGCGTGTCGTGCAGGATTAAGACGCGTTGCAATGGTCCACCGGGTGTCTCAATCCTGGAGGTGACCGCCAACTGGCCGGGGCCTGCCGAAGTGGGGCCGCTGTGTTGACCCATGGGGTCTAACTCGACCACACCCAGTGCCGAAATGAGCCAGGTCGGTTCTACGGGAAGAATCTGGCGGGCTGCGCTCGAGTAGTACTGTTGGTTTTGGGCGAAATAGACGGCCGGAGGATCCGCTTGTCGCACCCAGATCCAAAACAGATCTTCGTTGCTTCCCAGGTCCACTTCGCTACCCGTGAGCATGTGGTCCGCACGCAACCGAAATCGTTGAGGGCGTTCCAACGCTATTTCTGTACGCAGGGTGGGCAACCCGGGAATGCGTAGTGTCGCACTTTGCCCCTGCAACTGGTGTATCGAAGCGCTGTTGACGTTGACGTGGCGAATGACTTCATCGAGTGTTGGCGGTCCGACAAAGGCAGGTGGCAGCCCGGGGCCGCTGGTGGTTCGTTTGGGACAACTGGCGCCACCCGCGGAAAAGGTTGCCACGAGCAGGAGAAACAGGAGGTATTGCGAACGCGCCAAAACAGCTTCCTTGCTGTGTTGAGGAATCGTGGTGTTCGGTTGAACGGAAATTCGGGTTTTTACTCGTCTGACTTGACGCCGGTCTATTTGCCGCGCTTCTTTCTCAACTGACTTTACGCGGCGCTGGCGAACAACAGACGCGCAAGTTCTTCCTGAATTTCATCAATCCTCTGCTGACCAGGTTCAATCACGGCTACTTGGTACTCGGTTTCTTTGCGCTGGCAATAGATCAGGAGCAACTTTTCATTTCCTTCGTCGTCGGCTTTTGCGTCCTCGAGTTTTACTATTCGACGCCGGAGCATGAGCAGTGCCAGGACGTACCGTACGTCCTGCTTGTCTTTTTTACCTTCCAGCTGTTCAAAATAATGCAGCATGACATCATTCGGCGCCCAATGCAGTTTTCGAGCATTTGGATCGGGCATTTGCGACTTCCACCATCCGACCGCATTTTCTGGCGGTTCGTCCCAACCCTCTGAGCTGTAATCGTATCTCACAACACGAGCATCCTCGAAGATCAAAAACGAATAGAAAGGCTCTCCTGGACGCAGTTCGCGACCGGTCTTTTCGCAGCGACGTGTACAGCGTTGCACTTCAAAGTCCAACATGATGCGGTCTGCGACCGGGAATCATCCGGAAAGCAGTTGGGTCCAGGTGATTGTGACCAACGTGTCGGAATAAATCACACAAGATAATCGACAAGGTGTTGGTGACAGGCAGGAGATACTAGGCGAAAGTCGCTTGAGGCTCAATACACAGTGGAGAAAGGCTGGTCGGTGTTCTCAAGTCCGCTCCGTATCTGTGGTTGACGCCTGCACTTGCGACAGTTGCCAAGATGGGCAGTTTGGTTGTGATTGACGTCGATTCGGCCACAGAACACCACGGCGGAAACACCGAACCCCTGCCACGCATCTCCCGACACCCGCGCGCCAAGGATTTCGGGACGGAACCTGAAACAGGTTGAGATTTTCACCAGCCATCCGGGCGCGTTGCGGGACAATCCAACACAAAATTTGGGCACCAGGTTGGCAGACGAACGCGAGGTGTTACGGTCAACAAGCCCGCAGCCCAGCTAGCTGGGCAAGCGCAGTCGGCCACTCCTCTGCCGGGCCCGGCGGGAGAAATCAGGAGTGTCCCCGGGACTCGGGCATTTCGACGTGTTTTGGCTTTCGTCCTTCACGCCGAGCATAGACAGTCTGTTCGTCGCCCCCTACACTGGATCATTCTTGAAACGGGAATTCTCGCAACGGCCAGAAGAACACAGACCATGACAAAACCGACTTTGGAATCTATCACGAAGAAGGTGGAAGCTGGTGAACGACTCTCTTTGGAGGACGGGTTGAAGTTGTACGAACCAGAAGTACCGCTTAACGCACTGGGGCAACTTGCCAATCAGGTTCGTGAGAGGATCAACGGTAATCGTGCCTATTACAACATCAACACACACCTGAATCCGACCAACGTCTGTGTTTATCGCTGTTCTTTTTGCGCCTTTCGCTCGGACTTGCGCGACCCGAAGAGTTATGTGATGGACGACGAGAAAATTCTGGCCCGCGGTCAGGAAGCGGTCGACCACGGTTGTACGGAAATGCACATCGTGGGCGGTCTGCATCATCAAAAACCCTACGACTGGTACGTCAACCTGGTGCGTGTCCTGCATGAGGCTTATCCTCAACTTCACCTCAAGGCGTGGACAGCGGTGGAAATTAACTGGTTTGAATTCCTGACGAAGAAGTCAATCCGGTCCATCCTTGATGACCTCATGCAAGCGGGCCTGGGAAGCATGCCGGGTGGCGGCGCCGAGATTTTTCATCCAGAAGTACGGGATCAAATCTGTGAACACAAGGCCGATGCGAAAAACTGGTTCGACATTCACCGCACGGCTCACCAATTAGGTCTGAAGACCAATTGCACTATGCTCTACGGTCACATTGAAAAACCGTACCATCGCGTTGACCATTTACTTCGTTTACGTGAGTTGCAGGATGAAACGAGAGGCTTTCAGACTTTCATTCCCCTGGCATTTCATCCCGATAACACGGGTCTGTCACACCTGAAAAAACCTTCGGCGTTGGACGATCTGCGTACGATGGCGATTTCCAGGTTGTTGCTGGACAACATCCCGCATATCAAAGCCTACTGGATCATGTTAGGGATCGGCACGGCACAGACTGCACTCGCCTACGGTGCCGATGACCTGGACGGTACCGTGCGGCATGAATTGATCTATCACGACGCAGGAGCGACGACGCCGGAAGTGCTTTCGATTGAAGTGATCCGACGATTGATTGCCGAGGCTGGTCGGGAGCCGGTCGAGCGTGACACGTTGTACCACCGAGTGGAGCGCGATGCGCACGATCCGAGCCAGTGGCGTGTTGGGGAATCGCTGTCAGTCGTGTGAAAACGATCTGCGGGTATTCTTGGATTTCTACGCAATATCCCCGCTCTCTCGGTTTCTGACAGTTGTCCGGTCAGAATTCCGCGTGATTGACCGGCCGGGAATTGTTGTTTACCCCACGTCACTGAATTGCAGTGATTCTCCGTAACGCGTCAACACCATCCGTCGTAACTTGGAGTACATCGGGTCATGGAGTTGCGCATCTTTGTCAAGCAATTGACGTGCGTCACGGCGGGCAACTTCCAGGATCTCCGCATCTCGAATAAGATCAGCAATACGAAGCGGGGGCAGGCCGTGTTGCTTGGTGCTGAACAGGTCACCAGGGCCGCGCAGACGAAAGTCGATTTCAGACAACTCGAACCCATCCGTCGTTTCGGAAAATGCGGTCAGCCTTTCGGGTGATTCATGCGCCGTGGGGCTGGCGAAGACGCATACGTAACCAGGGTGATTTCCGCGCGAGATGCGGCCCCGTAGTTGATGGAGTTGGGACAGTCCGAAGTAATTTCCATTCTCAATGGTCATCAGAGTCGCATTCGGGACATCAATTCCTACTTCGACGACGGAGGTGGCTACCAGTACCTGCGTCTGTCCCCTCGTAAATGCGTTTAACGCTGCAGCCTTGTCTTCGCCGGACATGCGACCATGGACCAGATCAAGTCGAAACGCCTCCAGCTCTCCGTTGGTAAGTTCCTCGAATGCTTCTTCCACGCTTTTTCCACGAATCGAACCTTTGGCCTCGACTCGGGGCGTGATGACGTAACCCTGGCGCCCCTCGCGCAGTTTGCGACGGAAAAATTCCCACCATTTTACACGTTGATACTCGTAACCCAGGTAGGTGTGAACCTCTTGGCGACCCGGCGGACTACCGCGGAGAGTGGTGATGTCCAGATCACCAAATATTGTCATGGAGATCGTCCGCGGAATGGGTGTTGCCGTCATCACCAGGTAGTGCGGTGCCCTGCCTGCGCTCCGGAGTTCTGCGCGTTGCTCGACACCAAATTTGTGTTGTTCGTCAACCACCACCAATCCCAATTGCGAAAATTCGGTTCCCGAATGCAGCAGCGCTTGTGTGCCGATGACAAGATCGACGCTGCCGGCCGCCATGTCCTGTTGTAATTTTTGACGGGCCGATTGATGGAGAGTCCCGGTCAACAGGCCAATCCGGACCTGGCTCTTTTCCAAGAGATGCTGCAAGGTGTCGAAATGTTGACGAGCGAGGATCTCCGTCGGGGCCATCAGAACCGCCTGGCGGCTGTGAGCGACAGCGGCCAGCATCGCGTACACAGCCACCACGGTCTTGCCGCTTCCCACGTCTCCTTGTAGCAAGCGGTTCATAGGAGTCGTACGGTTCAGGTCGACGGCGATTTCCCGGACAGCATGGTCCTGAGACTCTGTCAGGTCAAAAGGAAGCAGTCGACGAATGCGTGCGTCAATTCTGGCGTTGACCTGCAGTTGTGGTGCTTGAAAGTTACCGGCCAGCATTTGTCGACGGAGACCGACTGCCAGTTGGAGGACCAGTAATTCCTGGTAAATCAGCCGGTAACGGGCCTGCTCCAATAACTCGCGATTGTCGGGAGAGTGGACCTGAGGTAAAGCGGATCGGAGTGCAAGGAGATTGTGTTGCTGCAAAAATGTGTCAGGGAAGACTTCATCCATTTGATCCAGACAACCATCCAGTACGCTTTGGACGATGCGACGCATTTGGCCTTGGCTAACTCCTTCTGTTAAAGAATACAATGGCAAGATTTGTCCAGCAGGTGCCGTTTGATCTGCAGTCAGGGTCTCGACTCGCGGGTGTGCCATCTCCCAGTGGCCACTGTTGAGTTTGGCCTTTCCCGACAGGACCACTCGCTGTCCCTGTGAAAATCGGTCACGCATGTAGGGTTGATTGAACCACAGGGCCCGCACGTATCGTCCTTCTTGCTGCACCAGCACACCCAAAACGGTTCTCCCAGCCCCTGTGTGGCGCAGGTCGACTTCCTCGATATCACCGCATACGCTCAAGGGAACGTTTTCCTCAAACTGTTCCACCTTTCGCAACTGGCTCATGTCCTCGTATTCACGCGGGAAATGAAACAACACGTCCCGGGCAATCTGGAGGCCCAGTTTCTGAAACAGCTTGGCTCGTTGGGGTCCCACGCCCGGAATGAATTGCATGGGTGTGTTCGGCTGAAGACCGGCCGCCAGATTGTCCTGTTTCGAACTCATGTGAGCATTCTACCCCGGGTCCTGTAAGGAGGGGAGAAGGTGGACAGCCAGCAGGGACCAAGGGAAAAAATGGATCGCAAACACCAGCAACGAGAACCGGGATGCAGGTAGACAAAGCCGAGGCTATGGAATTGCGTAGTGGAAGACTGCGTAATAATGACACGCGCTTCCCAGCATGACACAGACATGCCAGATAGCATGGAAATGATAACGCGTTTTATCCAGTTTCCAGAAGATCGTGCCAATCATGTAGAACACTCCTCCGATGAAGAGCCAGACAAATCCGAAGACGGGAACCAGTTGAATGATCAGTTTGTACTGGAGAATCGGAAGCCAGCCCAGCAGGACATAAAGCATCAGGTTCACATGGGTCACACGATGAGCCAGCCAGACCTTTGAGAAAAAACCGAACAGAGCAGCTGTCCAAATAGCTGACAGCTGGAAGATGCCCCAAGTGAAGCGGAAATGGCAAAGTAGCCAGGGTGTATAGGAGCCGGCAATGAACAAGTAGATCAGGCCTTGATCCAGTTTGCGAAACCAGTTGCGCAAGCGGGAGTGTGTGACACCGTGCGAGCAGGTTGAAATGGCATACACGGCAACCATGGTCAGCAAGAACGCCAAGCATCCCAGGCGGTGCCAGTTGTCTCCACGCAGGACCACGTACGAGAGCATGGCAATCGAGGCAACCAGGCTGAGACACAGCCCCAGACCGTGTGTCACACAATTGCTGATTTCACCCGGCATCGCACGCAGTCCGGTGACATTAGATCGAATTCCATGAATGGCTGTAGAGAACATTTTTGTTCCGAAATTTCTTGTCAGTAATTGAATCGTGTCATTCATCGACCAATTCCAGTATCGCGTGAAGTAAAGGGAATGGAACCAAGGGAACGCTCATTTGGGTTTGGCAACGCTTTCCGGATCTCCGGCTTCTAATTCTACAAGTGTTACTACGGATTATTTGTTACACGGTTTGTACGGATCTTTCGGGTGGGAATTCAAACGTCGTTCTGTTTGTGATGCGTCGGAAGGCAGGTGCTGCACATTTGTGCGGCACCTGTGACGGGGGAATGCACCGATTCCACTGCTCGGTAGCGCGTGACGCTTCATGTACGTCAGTACGGTTGGCCGGTTTGTCAGGAAGGAAATCGGGGAGTGTTGGAACCCGACAGGTGAAAATAGTTTCGTCTGAACGGGCTGTGAGGGCCAGGGGGGGGTGTTTGGGGGGGGGCCGCGGCAGGGATGCCCGATCGGGTTGAGTTTTAAATCAGGTGAAAGTCGGTCCCGTGGAAAAACCAACCGGCAACCGGCCGAAATGTTGACAACAATTCAAGCTTTACCGTTGCCGAACTCTCCCAGAATCACTGATGCATTATGGCCACCAAATCCGAAGCTGTTACTCATTGCAACAGAGAGGTGACAAGGTTTGGGTTCGTGGGGTGTGTAATCCAAGTCGCAATCGGGATCGGGGGTGTCCAAATTGATTGTCGGGGGAACAATGTTTTCCTGTAAGGCCTTGGCAGTGATGATCAATTCGACCCCGCCACTGGCTCCAAGCGAATGCCCCAATTGACTTTTTGTGCTGGAAATGCTGAGTTGATAGGCATGTTTTCCAAAGACGGATTTTAAAGCCAACGTTTCTGCCTTGTCGCCAAGCGGTGTACTCGTTCCATGGGCATTGATGTAGTCGACGCTTTCAGGAGCCAACCGGGCGTTTTGAAGGGCCGCTGACATCGCCCTGGCGGCGCCAGCCCCATCTCCATCGGGTTGCGTGATGTGTCCGGCGTCACCACTGGCACCGAAGCCCAGGACTTCACTGTAGATTCTGGCCCCACGGGCCCGCGCGTGTTCCAGTTCTTCGAACACAATTAATCCGGCGCCTTCACTAAACACGAATCCGTCTCGGTCTGCATCAAAAGGTCGGCTGGCCTTGGTCGGTTCTTCATTGCGAGTAGAAAGGGCTTTGATGTTTTGGAACGCACTCAGCCCCATACGGGTCATGGCTGCCTCAGTGCCTCCGGTTACCATCACCTCGGCATCCCCGTGTTGAATCGTTTTCAATGCATCGCCGATGGCGTTGGTGGCACTGGCGCATGCGGTTGCGACCGTGAAGTTAGGGCCCCGTAAACCGTACTCGATGGACAAGTTGGATCCGGCAGCATTCAGCATCATCTTGGGGACGGTTAACGCCGAAACGCGGTCGGGACCTTTGTAAAACAGTCGCCGCATCTGCGTTTCGATTTCTCCCAGGCCACCGATTCCCGATCCCAGGATCACACCGCAGCGATAGGGATCTTCCTTGGAAAATTCCAGCCCGGAGTCAAGCAGAGCTTTCCGCCCGGCGACCATGGCAAACTGCGTAAAACGATCAAGTCGTTTCAGGTCCTTAGGAGAAATGCCAGAGTCATCACTTGGCCAGTCCCAGATATCGCCACCGAATTTCACCTTGAACTCATCGGTGGAGAAACACTTCAGGTGGTGAATTCCACTTTCACCTGCAAGAATGCGTTGCCACAGACTTTCCACTTCGCAGCTTAGGGATGTGATAACCCCCAAGCCCGTGATGACCACGCGCCGTTTCTTACCATCGTCGGAGGCAGCTAGCAATGTTCCAGCTCGAAAGAAGGTTTACGGAATACAGTCAACTCTGCACGACCGTTTCCTAGAAACGCCGATCTTTGGCAGACGGCCCCTTGAGGCGGTTGGGACCCCTTTTGTTGCCGACCTCCTTCTGGTCGGCACCCTGCTCTTGGGCAACACCTGGATAAGAGGAACTGGAAGATGTTTCAGTCTGTTCAATGAATTCAATTGCCTGTCCGACGGTTTGGATTTTTTCCGCCGCATCGTCCGGTATATCCACTTCGAATTCTTCTTCCAACTCCATGACGAGCTCAACGGTGTCAAGCGAATCTGCACCCAAGTCATTCACAAACGAAGTTTCGGGAGCGACTTTTTCCTTATCCACACCGAGTTGCTCGGCGACAATGCCGATGACGCGATCTGCAACAGATGACACCTTGGTGTTCCTCCTGTCCTAAAAATATCGGGCGCTACTGGTAGGCCCTAACACATGCTTCGACAAATTGCGAAACGCCTTTGTAAACTCCGAAGACACATAAGATAGAGTATTTTTGCAAAACAGGTCAAGGTTGGCAGAGTGATTATGAATCATAATTTTGACTTTCTGGGGCTAAATTTCTGCCATTTCTCCTGTAGACCTCTAGCCGGTGAGCCCTCCGTCAATTACGAGGACCTGCCCGGTGATGTAGCTGGCAGATACGCTTGACAAGTAAAGTACCGCATCAGCGACTTCTTCCGGCTTGCCCAGGCGGCGGGCGGGAACCCGTTTTTTGACTTCCTGTAGAACAGCGTCCCCTAGGGCTTCTGTCATTTCGCTTGCAATAAATCCAGGGGCAATGGCATTGATCGTCACCTTCCTGCTGGCCAATTCGCGGGACAAGCTGCGTGTCAGGCCGATCAGGCCCGCTTTGGAGGCGGAATAGTTGGTTTGTCCCGGATTACCCATGATCCCCGAGACACTTGCCATGTTGATGATTCGTCCATAACGAGCGCGCATCATCAGTCGGCTGACTGCGCGAGTGAAGAGGAAGGCACCCCGTAGATTTGTTTCAATGACATCATCCCACTCCTCGTCGGACATGCGTAGCAACAACGTATCGCGTGTGATTCCGGCATTGTTGACCAGAATATCGACTCGTTCCCAGAGATCGGACACTTGGTCGACCGCCGCTTCAACACTGCTGCGATCCTTCACGTCGCAGGTGATCGCCTGGGCTGAGCCACCAGCGGCTGTGATCGCGCCTACAGTTTCTGCTAATTTTTCAGGGGTTCTTGCAACACAGGCAACATGGGCTCCGTTTTCACCCAGTCGCAAGGCGATGGCTCGCCCCAGGCCCTGAGAGGCGCCGGTGACAATTGCACTTTGTCCTGAAAGGTCGATTCGGATTTCGTTGGAAGGCGTAAATGCCATGGTTTACTCCATTACACTTTCACAAGAGGCGGTTTTTCGTTCAATACGGCGCATCAGTCCGCGCAGCACCCGTCCAGGACCCACTTCATAAAAACGGCTGAAGTGATCTGCCAAAAGTCGACGGATCGAGTCTTCCCAGCGTACGGGTGAAACGATTTGCTGTAGTAGCAACTGACGGATCTGCTCCGGATCGTCATGAGCTTGAGCATCGACGTTTGAAACAACGGGAACGCGTGGAGGTGACATGTCGGCGTTGGCAAGGGCCACGGCCAGTTGATCGACTGCGGGCTCCATTAACTGCGTGTGAAACGCTCCTGCCACGGCGAGTGGCACGACCCGCATTGCTCCCGCGTCCTGGGCGAGTTCCACTAGCCGTTCACACGAATGATTAGATCCCGAGACGGCGATGTTTCCGGGGCACAGCAAGTTCGCAATCTGGAGCGTCTCTCCCTCCAGGCGGGCTTCGTCACACAGGGTTTCTATTTTTTCCGGCGTCAGGCCCAGGACACTCATCATGCCACTGGGTGCTGCATCGGCCGCATCTTGCATGGCCTGCCCACGTTTCTGGACCAGGCGGAGGCCTGTCTCGAAATCGAAAACGTCTGCAAATGCCAGGGCCGTGTATTCACCCAAACTCAAACCTGCCGCAGCCCCACATTTTTCAACAATATCTGGGTTCGAAGCACGCAGAGATTCGAGTGCGGCCAGGCTGGTCACATAAAGTGCTGGTTGACTGATGACGGTTGAATCCAGTTTGTTTTCAGGGCCGTCAAAGCAAAGCTCGGCCAGATCGTACCCAAGCACATCGGCAGCTCGAGCGTAGAGGCGCTGCGCAACAGGAAGCGACTCGGCTAATTGCCGCCCCATGCCAACCATCTGAGCTCCCTGGCCGGGAAAAAGAAACGCAATCTTGCTCAAAACGGCTTAAGATTCCTCTGGTTCCACGATGGTTCGGCCCATGTAGTGCCCGCATCCGTCACAAATCACATGAGTGGGTGTCGCTGCACTGCATTTAGGGCAATACGCCAACTGGCGTGGCTTTAAGGCATCGTGAGAACGGCGTTTTCCTGTACGGGAATTGGAATGTTTTCGTTTGGGAACTGCCATGGATTAACCCAATACCGAATGTCAGGCTAGTTGAACATCAGAAACACCCATCGTAGAGATCCGCTTCTGCTATGTCAACCTGCGGTTTGCGGTATGGGAGCCGGTATTTTCAATCGGAATGGCCACTAGAACAGCGGGGTCTGGTGTTCCACCCCGGGTTCTTCCTGGGAAGGAGCGGGTAAATCAAGGTGCTGATATGCCTGTGCCGTCAATATGCGACCTCGAGGGGTGCGTACCACCAGTTCGCTTCTCAGAAGAAACAACTCGACGTCGTCTGATAACGTTTCTGGCGAAACATTCATCGTGTGGGCAATGGCTTCCAGCCCAGCCGGGCCACCACCAAAAACACGGGCAAGGGTGAGCAGATACTTGCGGTCCTGCTGGTCTAGCCCCCGGTTATCAATCCCTGCCATTTTTAAGGCAGCCAAAGCAACCTCCGAAGTGATCCGCCCGTCTGCTCGGCTAGTCGCGTAATCCCTTACCCACCGTAACCGGTTGTTAGCCACACGGGGTGTGCCTCGGCTCCGGGTGGCAATCTCTCCGGCTGCTTTTTGCTCAAGTTCAACTGCCAGCTTGGCCGCATTTCTTCTCAGAATTTCCGTCAGTTCTTCCTGGCTGTAGAAGTCCAGATGTTCTCGAATCTGAAACCGGTCTCTCAAGGGAGCAGACAGGTTGCCACTCCGGGTTGTTGCACCAATCAACGTGAAAGGCTTCAGCCACAGGTTAAGCGTGCGTGCATTGGTCCCCTCGCCATGAACGATGTCAACACGAAAATCTTCCATGGCGGTGTAAAGGTATTCCTCCACGGAAATCGGCATGCGATGGATCTCGTCGATGAACAGTACGGACTTCGCAGCAGCATTGGTTAAATAAGGGACAAGATCCTTGGGGGCGCTCAGCGCAGCACCGCTCGTCAATTGAACCTCGACATTCAGCTCGCGCGGGATGCAGGTGGCGAAGGTTGTTTTTCCCAGTCCGGGAGGGCCGTCGAACAGAATGTGGCCAATGGGCTCATCACGCTTGTTGGCTGCGTCCACTGCGATTCTCAGGCGCTCGTATACCTCACGCTGACCGACCATGTCTTCCATGCGATGCGGGCGCAGATTACGATCCTCGTCATCGCCGCCACCAGCGGGATCAATAATCAGAGGTTCTCTCACCATGGTCGAGTAATATACCAGATGGGAGTTCAATGCAAAACGTGAACCTTGCAAAGAAACACCGGGCAGTCCCTCCCGTCGGTCACCGGCCCCGCGCGACTTTCACTGGTCAGGCTTGACCACTGTGACTGTATTGATAAACGCCTTGAATCAACGATTCAACGTCCTTGAATTTCTTCTTCGTGTCGAGTGCACCGTCCAGTAATCTGCGGGCGTCGGCCTCGGAATGACCCAGATTACACAAAACTTCAAAGACTTCGTTGATCAGGTCCCGTTCGATTTGAGTAGCGTCGTCCTGTTCGTGGGTCACTAGCAGGGCAAATTTCGGCACCTTGCGGCGTAGCTTGGCAACAATCCGTTCCGCCGTGGCCGGACCAATCCCCGGGAGAGCGGACAAACCTTTAATATCTTGTCTCTCAATCGTAACAGCCACTTCTTCCACCGGCCGGATCATGGCACGTAGCGCCTTGGTGACTCCCATGCCGTCGACGGAACAGAAAAGTTCAAAAAACTCCCGTTCAGCTTCGTTTGAAAAGCCCACCAGACGAGGCACCAAGCGGCCCTGGTTGGGATTGCCGTCTAAATATTGAATCGTATGCAGGCTGATTTCCTGCCCCACAGACCGTTGCAACTGGTGGCGGACAAACTCCGGAATACGAACTTGATATTCAAAGGCGTCAATTGAAACCGTCAGATCGGTTTCGGAAACTGCCAGTAAGGTACCTGTGATTTTGGAGATCATGGGATAGGTCGGTGTCCGGGGTTCATTGGTGGATGATAGATCTTCAGGTCCCGTTGGATTCCGCAACGCTCTCCTGATGCGTTTGTTTGCGGATTCTTCCCTCGCTTCTCATTTTCTTAGGCGGCCGGTGGGTAGCTCAACCTTTGCCCAAAACGGATGCTGTCGATCGCCGCGTGTGCGAACGTCTTCGAGCAGAATTTCGAGACGAGGCACGGCATCTTCGGGGTTCAGATGCTTGCGGCCGTTGACCACGATAGTAAGTTTGCGGCTGAAGTCAATGTTGTCAGGCGATAGCCATACCGTGCAGCGGCCGGCTCCTGTTTTGATTCGCAATTGGTTATTAGTCAGCGTTTTTCCATTTGTCACGACTGGCCGGGAACCTCCTTTGCCTGGCCAGGCAAAGGGTGGCACCATGGAACGTGGTGGAAAATTGTCGAGTTCCATCCACCAGCAGAAGTTGTCCCAGCTACGCATCGACTCGTAGTTGAACTCCGTCGGTGAAAAGTTTCTCTCATGCAGTTCTGCCCATCGGAACAGGTGATGGATTTCGTCCTGGAAGTGTTCATGTCCTCGTCCCAGATATTCCACCACCATGGTATCGAATCCCGTGTGAGTCAAATAGCGGTCCATGTCGCGCGAGTTTAATGCAAGTTTGTTACCGTCTAATTCACCCATCACAAAATAGAAGGGTACGTGGTGAGCATTTCGCCAATATCTGGATACATATTTGTCGGCCGTGGCAGCTATCGGTAGCACTCCCGCCCAAAGGTCGGGATGGGCCAGACCCATGTCCCAGGCGGCGTCACCGCCGATTGAATGACCTGATAAATAGACTCGGTCGGTGTCGATGGAAAATCGTTTGCAGGCATTTCGCAGTGCAAATAATACCGCCGCATGTTCCCTGGCGCTATATTCGTATTTCGCTTGGTATGCTTTGGTCCATTGGGGTGCGATCACGATATAACCGTGGCGCGTAGCCTGTCCGAGTCGCTGTTTTTTTTCCGGACTGTAGCTGCCGGCCCACCAGTCGATCTGCAACTCGGGTGTGGTCCCTGCTGAATGCAATGTGACCAGGGCAGGATAGGATCGGCAGGGATCATATTCCGGGGGTAGCTGAACGAAATAATTTACGTCCGCCTGGCCTGTCAATCCGGCAACGGAGAGTTTGTACATTCCTGGAATTTCCGTTTGGCTGGCCATTTCGGTCTTGAGCGGCGGGTCCATCTGTTGGACCAATTTGGAAACCAGGCTGGGGACGCCACCCTCCAGACTCTCTAATTCTTCCAGGATTTCAGTCCGGCGGGCAACCAGATCGGTCTGTAAGTACTCCCGCACCAGATCCCGTACTTGATACAAAGAAAATGTGATCGTCAGGTTTTGAATACCTGAGCCATTTCCGAGCAGCCAGGAACTGAGCCCCAGGGAGAGCTTTTGTTCAGCGGCCAGGGTGTCATCATCAGCAAACCGAAGATAGTCGTTAAAGCGGTGGAGGTTGTTAACGTTTAAGCGTGCGGAGATTTCGGCTTGGATAGCTTGGACTTGATCGACCAGGCCGCCATCTTGCATGGTCTGGGAATGACGTGCGATCAGTTCGAGTACCTGGGCATAGCGGCCTTTCGCTGTTTCGTATTCCTGTTGCAACTGCTTTACCTTGAGGAGTGTTTCCTGTGCAACCATTTCGTCTGGAAAGCTTGACAGCAGGTTGAAAGCCATCTGGTGCTGGCCCGATTGGCGGCGTTGTTGGATTTCACGTATCAGTTGATTCGCGCCCAACTGGCGAAGTGCCTTCTCTTCATTCTTCAGATTTTCCAGATGGGGGAATTCCCGAATGGCTGCGGTTAATTCTTGGCGCGCTTCGGAATAGCGTTCGGCCTGGGTGTAGAAGCTGACGACCCGCAAGCGGTTCTCTGCTCGCTTGGGGTCCAGGTGTTGCTCCAAAATTGCAGTCAGTTGGTCCCTCGGTATGGAACTGGTGGCAAATCGCATGTCCCAGGCAATTGGCTGATCACCTTGTAAACCCTCGGCCTTGGTCCAGCGAGGAGTGATGTCCGTGATCCCCTGAATGATGTCGACTCTGCCGCGGCCTTTCACATTCATCGAGAAGACGCGACGTCCGTATTTGTCCCAGGGACTGACGTGAATAATCGTACCCACACCACCCACCCGCTTGCCGCTCTTGGCGACTCGTTGGGGAATCTTGAATCGTTCTGTTCCCGACGGCTCCGATTCCCGCAGACCGCCTTCGGCAATCTGATAAGTCGACACGAATACACGCCGGAGGTCGTCATGTACCAATACAATCAATCTTGGGTTGGTGCCCTCTCGAGCCTGATTTTGCAGAGGATTCTGCATCAGGCTGCCAACCTTACCCAGTCGTCCGGAGAGTTGAAAACCGTTTTTGAGAGTGATCTCGGAGGCAAAAAGACACGGTTTGGGAGCAGGCAGGCCAGGCACCAGCGCAAAGATGATCGCAGTCCAGATTCCAGACCGGAATGCAGCGGTCATCAGGTTCTCCTCTGGTTCCGAAAGATAGGTGGGGACCAAGTTAACTTCCGTCACCCACTACACTATTGTCGGTCACCCCTGCAGCAAGTCAATCGTGAATCAAGTGGCGCAACACTCGAACCGTGCGGTTCGTGGGAGAAGAGGAAGCAGCCAGCAAGCCAGACTACCGGAAATTCCTGGCGACCACCGACAGGCTGGCAATCACCTCTGTTTTCTCCCGGGTGACTTTGGCCGGGCCTTTCCGGGCCTAGTCTTCATCGTCAGGTCGGGCGCCCGAAAGTGTTTCCAGCCCGAGCACACCGACCAGGAGCAGAATGTCGACGACCAACAGGAGCAAACAGGCCAGGGCAATTCGCCAGAGCAGCATGGAGCCAGTAGCATCCCCCGTTTCCTGGGCCAGCGCCTTGGCGCCCATCAACACGCCAAAGGAAACCACGAGGACGGGAAGTCCATAAACCAGAAATGATAGAAATCGGCGTGATATCACAGTTGCACCCGCTATATTTTCCCCAGGGTCCCTATTTTCTATATGCGGTTGGTTCTGTCAATGGTGGGTGTCGCGTCATTTGTGGTATCGCTGCCAGGGTCCAGATCAGCAGGCCGAACGGAAAAGCCATTTTCGACTTCTCACGAGGCCACGATTTCCCGTTTGCGGCTTACGTAGTCCCACACGACGTACCGGTCGAGGTCGCGGCCGGCAGTGAAGAAGACACGCCCCTGAGTCGTTTCCGCGACGCGGTAGGCAAAGCGAATGTCTTCTTCGGATTGGGACCAACTGGGAACAAGAAACAGGTTGATTGTGATTTCTGCACGCTGGCAAAGCAGTGCCTCACGCATGGTTGCCTGTTCAGTCAGTGGATCGGGCGGATAGAGCAAATACAATTCGCTGCCGTCGAAATGGGCGGTAGGCAAGCCATCGGTAATCAGAATGATCTGGCGGTTGGTTGTATCTTGCACACTCAACATCTGTCGAGCAAGTTGAAGTCCATGTTGGACATTGGTGAAATGTGGTGGAATCTGCATTTCGCTGATGTCGGCCCGGCTCATATCGGCTTTCAAACGTACGACAGGATCATGAATGGTCACCGGCTTTGGCATCAGGTTGACAATTTCTCCAGATCGTCGTTGTTTGGCGAAAGTGTACATTTCCACAAACTGTAAAAAGTCGCCTGGGTATTCGGAGCGGATCAGTCCATCGAGTGCCAAGGCCATCCGCTTCACATTGATGTATTGTCCTTCCTGCCGCATGGAGCCGCTCATGTCCATCACGACCACGGTGGCACATTTAGGAGTATTCCGAGTTCGATGGACTTCGATATCGTCCGGGCTGAGTTGTATCGGCAGGCCCGGGCCCTGCCGGAGCATGGCGTTGATAAAGGACTGGGGCAGGTCCATGTGGGCCAGGGAATCGCCAAACTCGTACTGCTTCGTTTGCTGCATTTCGACAGCACCTTCGCCGACGATGGCACCCTGGTGTCTACCTGAGCGTGAGGCTTGCAAGTGGCTGAAAATTTTTTCCAGCAAACGGCCTTGGAATAAACGATAGGCTTTGGGGGTCAAGTGGAATGCGCCACCGTCTTGGGTGAGGCCTTGTCGCTGAGCCAGTTCACGGACATAGTCTTCCACCAATTGTCGCATCGATTCTAACTGGGTCAGATCACCAGGCTCGGTGAATTCAGCGAGCGACTCCATGTCGATCAGGGTAATTTGAGCCGTTTCCCGAGCTTCCTCCAGCTGTTTGAGCAGTTCGTCAATCTTTTCGAGTTCTTCTTTGATCGCCAATGCTTCGGGAACAGTGAGGCTGGTGTGACCCGTAAAATTGTACTTGGCCGCCAGCTCTTCGACCTGGTACTTTTCACCCAGGCGTTCGATAAGTTGCACAAGGCTTCGAGCGAACGCCGAACGTTCATTTTCTGTCGCATACCAGAGGCGTTCTAAATCATAGATCTGCTCTTCAGCGAAAGCTTGTTGGAATCGCTTCAGAAGACGTTGGGGGGGCTGGACCTGATGACCTTGCAGCAGATAGTCGTGACGGACTCCCTGCAACACCGTGTCCGTTTCGTAAGTCTCGAGAATTTTTCTCCTGCGTTCCAGTAGCAGGGCTAGCAGTGCGTCGATACTGGGACCAAGACCCTCAATCTGGCTTGGATCGAGATGCACTGCTCGAGCCAATTCATCTTCCGTCAGCTCGCGCATGCTGCCAAACATCAACATGTGTTCCAAAGCAGGCGAAACCAGATCAGGAGACGGCTGCGAGGGGCTAGGAAACCGCCGTGGGTCATATTTCTGGTAGGTATGTATGATCCCGCCGAGGGGATTTTTGCGGACCATTTCTGTGAATTACCTGCAACTACAGCGGCCTGATTTGTCGATCATTACTAAGACCAATTATAACTTAGTAAGACCAATTATAACGGATTTCTGGTGATTGGGCATTCCAATTGTCACAGGTTACGCAATTCCGGTAGGACCAAGTGGAGATCAGGGATCGATGGAAGAAACTGCAGTTGCTGTCACCGCTGCCGTGAGTCTCGATTTTGCGGATACGCTGAAGCACTGGTGTGAATTGATGCTGGTCTGGATTGGATTTGGTACTGTCACCGGGTTGGCTGCCAAGGCCTTGATGCCGGGGCGTGACCCAGGCGGATCCATTGCGACCCTGGTGATGGGAATTGGAGGAACACTGATTGGCTGTGGGCTGCTGGCGTTCTTCAAAAAAGATATGGAAGTTACCCCTATCAGTATGGGTGGTTTTGCTCTGGGTACCACTGGAGCCTTTGTTTTGCTTTTCTTTTACCGGTTCTTGGGGGGGTACTGGTTTGTGGAAGGGGACCAGGGACTGGTCAATGGTCAGTCGGGCAGAGTGCGTCGCTCGCGGCGCCGATCACGCTACTACAATTCGCACACGGAATAGGAGCGAATCGGCAGCGAAACAACGGAAAAACGAAGCTCAACCGGGGGCCGACCAAGTCACTCAAATTCGTAAGTCACTTTGCCATGCTCTTGGAAACGCGAAATGTGGTCCCTGGCATACAGGCCGGCCAGAACAAACTCGACGCATGACGCTCTAACCGCTGGAACCTGGGAGGCATTTACTTCGAATGCCTTGTCCCACACCGGTGGAACCCGTTGCAGCAGTTTGGCATAAGCCGAAGATGGTAGCATGTCCCCTACCTCGATTCTGATGCCTTGTCCAAAGATTTGGGCGATCTCTTCCAGGCCGTGTCGTTCGACGTACTCTTCGAAGACAATGCCGGTTGCTTCGCCAATCACCGACTCGAGAACCTGCCGTTCGGACATTTGGTGGCTGCCCATCAGGTCAAGTTCCAGTTTGCCGAGCGAAGATGAGTAGAGATGGCCTAAATCACTGATGCGAGGTACTGCCGGGTTTTCACCCAACAGAACAGCCCGTTGACGGGCACTGGCGATCAGGATGCGATAGTTGGCGAGACTGAAACGGGTGCTCACGCCGGATTGCTGGTCAATGTATTTTGATTTTCGAGCGCAAATCGCAATCTGTTCGATAATTTCGCGCATAAAATAAGGGACCGTGACAGGATAGTCTCCATCCAGATCGATCTCGGCTTCCTGTTCCATGATTTGGATTCCCAAATCACGTGCTCGTGGATAATGCGTATGAATCGTCGATCCGATGCGATCCTTTAATTGAGGAATGACTTTGCCGCTTCGATTATAGGTGGCAGGATTGGCCGAAAACAAAATCAGCACATCGATGTCGAAGCGAATTGGGTATCCGCGAATTTGCACGTCTCGTTCTTCGAGGATGTTGAAAAGTCCCACTTGCACCAATTCGTCCAGTTCGGGCAACTCGTTCATGGCGAAGATGCCGCGATGCATGCGGGGAATGAGGCCGAAATGTAAGGCGTCTTCCGTCGACATGCTCACGCCTCCTGCGATTTTGGCGGGGTCGATCTCGCCAATGATGTCCGCAAACTTTGTGCCGGGAGCCAGGCGTTCTGCATAACGTTCTTCGCGACTCCACCAGGCGATGGGGACTTGTTCGGCTGGCGTCCTTTGCAGGAAACGTTGGCAGATTGCACTGATCGGGCTCAGGGGATCGTCGTGCAGGGGGGCTTCCGGAATATCGATATAAGGAATTTCAGGGTCCAGAAAACGGACGAGGCTTCGCATCAAGCGGCTTTTGGCCTGCCCCTTTTCCCCCAAGATCAGCATGTCGTGCCCGGCGAGCAGGGCCAGGTTGATCTCTGGTATCACCGTGTCTTCATAACCGACGATTCCCGGAAATAACTCTTCGTCATTCGCCAGCATTCTCAGGAAATTGTCATGGAGTTCCCGCTTGACGGATTTCGATTGCCAGCCATGGTCACGAAGTTCACGCAGATTGGTTGGTCGGTTGCCGGATGTTGACATAGATCATTATCAGAAAATGGTGTGTGTCGTGCGTTCAGGGTTACGAGACGAATGGGCCGCCTTCGACCTTGTGGTCCATTTGCTATCTGTCGATGACCATCTCCTGGCTGCTCGACTACTCATCCGTCACACAGCCTTCGGAGGCGGATTTCACGTTTTTGATATATTTGTAGAGTGTGCCGCGAGTGGCTTTGTAGGGAGGTGGAGTCCAGCGGGAGCGGCGTTCGGCCAACTGGTCTGCGGAGAGTTTCACATCAATACGATTTTGTTCAGCATCGATGGTGATCTCATCCCCCGTTTCGACCAAGGCAATCGTCCCGCCTTCCTGGGCTTCGGGACTGATGTGTCCCACGATGAATCCGTGCGAACCTCCCGAAAACCGGCCATCCGTCATCAGTGCCACTTCGTTGCCGAGTCCGGCTCCGACAATCGCGGAAGTGGGTGTCAGCATTTCGGGCATGCCCGGGCCTCCCTTGGGACCCTCGTATCGAATGATGACAACATCGCCCGCGCGGATTTGTTCTTTTTCTAATGCTCTCAGCATCTCCTCTTCGGAATCGAAGACATTGGCTCGACCGGCGAAAATCAACCCTTCTTTGCCCGTAATCTTCGCCACGGCCCCCTCGGGTGCAAGGTTGCCCCGCAAAATGCGGATATGTCCTGTGGCTTTGATTGGATTGTCAACGGTGCTGACAATTTTCTGCCCGGCTTGAAAATCAGGGAGGGGAGCTAGATTTTCGGCGATGGTTTTTCCGGTCACAGTAAGACAGTCACCGTGCAGGAAACCTTCCGCCAGTAAGTACTTCATGACTGCTGGCGTGCCTCCCACGTGGTGCAAATCTTCTTGTGAGTGACGGCCACTTGGTTTGAGATCAGACAGGTAGGGAACACGGTCACTGTAGTGTTGGAAATCGTCGATGTCTAAAGGAACGTCGACAGCCCTGGCCATAGCGATCAAATGCAAGACGGCATTCGTCGAGCCTCCAAGTGCCATGACCAGCACGATGGCGTTTTCAAATGCAGCCCGGGTCATGACGTCGCGCGGTTTGATGTCCTGTTCAATCAGGTTCAGGATGGCCGCTCCGGCTTGCAAACATTCGGTCTGCTTTTGCGGGGATTCGGCAGGAATCGAAGCGCTGTAGGGCAGTGCCATTCCGAGTGCCTCGATGGCAGACGCCATGGTGTTCGCCGTGTACATCCCCCCACAGGCGCCGGCTCCGGGGCAGGCGTTGCGCAGGATTTGTTTGCGCCTCGCCTCGTCGATGGAACCGGAAAGGTATTGGCCATAGCATTGAAAAGCCGATATCACATCGAGCTTGTCACCGTTTAAGGTGCCGGATCGGATCGTACCGCCATAGACCATGAGGGACGGGCGGTTGAGGCGGCCCATCGCAATCAGACAGCCGGGCATGTTTTTGTCACAACCGGGAACTGTAATGCAGGCGTCGTACCACTGGGCCCCCATGATGGTTTCGATGGAATCGGCAATCAGGTCGCGAGATTGCAATGAATAACTCATGCCTTCTGTACCCATCGAAATTCCGTCACTGACCCCAATCGTGTTGAACCTCATGCCCACGAGGCCCGCGGCAACAACACCTTCCTTGACCTTCGCTCCTAAGTCGTGGAGGTGCATATTGCAGGGATTGCCTTCATACCAGACACTGGCGATGCCTACCTGGGGCTTTTGCATATCTTCCTCGGACATGCCGGTTGCATAGAGCATGGCTTGCGAAGCGCCCTGAATCTTGGGCTGAGTAATTCGTCGGCTGTATTTATTGAGCACGTCTGCTGTCATGCGTTCTCTCGGGAAAACCGGTTCGGTGAAAATAAACTACAATCCACATTTTAAGGCGTCTTGCGTGGCGGGCAAGACGAGGAAGGCGGATTCATTTCCTCTTGCGGAAGCAACGCCGGCCGACTAGAAAACGAGGAGCGTTGTGATACGGGAGCGATGATACCGGGTTTTTTGAGAGCGAGGCATTGTTGGCACCGACACTACCCACACCCAAAATGTTTTATTTTGACTTGGGAAATGTTCTGCTGAAATTTTCCTGGGCCACAGCCTATCGCCAAATGTCAGAGGTGTCCGGGGTGCCCGTAAGCAAGATTCGCGAGATCCTCGAGGACGGTCGGGTTCAGGTGCGTTACGAATCCGGTGAGCTCAGTTCGCGGCAGTGTTGCGAGTTGTTTTGCCAGCAAACCGGGGCGGAAACAGACTGCGATTCCTTGTTGGAGGCCGGCAGTAATATGTTCCAATTGAATGTCGGTGTGGTGCCGGTCATCGTGCAACTCGCCCTGGCACGGCACCGTCTGGGTGTGCTTTCCAATACCTGCGAAGCGCACTGGCAGCACTGTCTTCAAAAGGGATTTGGTATCCTGCAATCTGTGTTTGAAATCTATATTCTTAGTTACGAAGTCAAAGCCATGAAACCTGATGAGGAAATTTATGCCGCCGCTGCAGAGGCTGCCCGTTTGTCACCACAGGAAATTTTCTTCATCGATGATATGGATGAAAACGTTGAAGCAGCTCGACGCTTTGGATTCGACGCGGTGCAGTATCAGTCTCCGCGGCAGGTTGAGGAAGATCTCCGGAGACGGGGTGTGCGATTTAACTACTGACGTCTTGTCTAGATGAGCGACCCGGAAAACCGACGACGGACCGGTGGACGGTTGGTGGCTGTCGGCAGGGACGCACTGAAAAGCAGGGTTTGCAAGGGTGCGTTGCCGTGGCGATCCAGGTTCGACCGGACCCATTGCTGAAATTAACGCAAGCGACTTACGTGCCTAAGAAACGCGTCGTCGAGTTGTTCGAGGTCCTTGCCAAAAGCGGAACGAAATTCCATCAACCGTTTGTCGGGCGAGTCGCTTCCCAGTGGCTGTTTGTGCGACAGCGTCTGCAGGTACGCGACAAACTGTTGGGGACGACTGCGGATAAGAAAGTACGCGAGCGCCCAGGATTCCGGATACGCTGTCCTGGCCAGATTGGCATCTTTGAATAATCCGTCGTCTTGAATCAGTTTCCGCATCGATCCCGGAATTCGAGTGGTGAGGTGTGCTTGGAACTCGCGCAAACGAACTTGGTTGACGGCTCCGATATTTCGCCAGCCACGAGAGCTTGTTAGGTCGGGGACTTCGAAGTACATCGCCATGCCCTCGCTCAGCCAGAGGGGAATATCAGCAAAACGTTGATGCATCCCGCAATTGAAGGCAATTTGGTGGGTCGCTTCGTGAATAATCGTCGCGACCGTCCGCTCCGTTTCGGGACCGACCAGCAAGCTGTTTATTTCCCGGGCAGTGAGATTTGCCCCGCCTCGTGCGCGTAGCGATTCCAGGCCTGTCAGGTCGTACATGGTGACCCGGTTGGTGTGCAGGCTGTAGTACCCGATGATCGATTGTGTTGCGTCGCCCAGTTCGGATGCCGCATACTGCTCGTAGGACCGCTGGTCCTTAAAAACGATGGCCACGAGAGGGAAGGTGGGTTCGTGTAACGTGAATCCGCGGCGTTTCCAGTAATTGTGAAAGACGCGATAAAGGCGTTCGTAAAGAACTCCACACCACTGGGCATAAGGTCGAGATGTGTTGTGGCAAACGAGATAATGAATCGTCTTGTGAATTTCAAAGTCTGCGGGTAATTCGGAAAGTAGTTGCTCAGACAGGGCACGTGCGTTGTAAGGCTTGAAAGGGAATCGACTGGTTTCTCGAGTCAGCAATTCCTGGGGCTGGATTGCCCATAGAAAACCGTCGGCAGTTAACACCAGGACTCCCCCGTCGGAAGCTTCCACGACAATGTCACCCGACAGATGGATGTTCCTGCCATCACGGCGCAGAACAATATCTTCCGCAGCGAACGCGTAGGGTGTCAGAGCCAGCAGTATTAAAATGATCCAGGCAGGTTTCATCCGTTTGGCCAGGGGGTCGATTAAAAAAGGTTGCGTGGGTTTACACGGTTCAGTCGGAGACCTGTCGCCTGGGCTGTGGTACGGCCCGAAACAGAGCGGAGTTTTCTCGCGTTCCAGGTCACCGGCAAAGGGTTGTTTCTCGTCGACCGACGACATCCTCCCCTTGTGTTGTTCCGGAAAACAACGACCAACGTGCCGATCCGTGCCTTTTTCACTACTATAGCTCATGCCCTGGAAGTTCAGAACATCGGACTCCGTGGGGGCTCGTGGGAGCTATTTCCAGCGTTGGAACGCCCAGAATGACGCCAGCATCATCACCATCAGTGTGCTGGTGTGCGCAAGGCAAATTCCGGCAACTTCTGCCTCCACCCCCGCGTGCAGCAGTCCAAAGATCCGGAAAGAGAGAAGGTCGACCCCCGGTGGGTTTACCAGTACGACTGCTCCCAAATCGGCCAATGAGATAGAGAGGCCGACGACCCATGCACAGGCAAGGGCTGGCAAGCGTTGGGGAATTGCGATGCGTAACATGCGTGCCCAGGAACCAGCGCCCTCGGTGGCCGCCACATCGAGCGGTTCGGAAGCAACCGTGCGCAGCGCTTGCCAAACGATGAAGAGACACCAGGGCAAACAGCGCATGCAAAGCGCAAGCCAGGGAGCCAGGATCGAATGGTCGTAAAGCCATGCCAGCACTTCTGTCCCTGGTTGGTTCAGCGTTGTGATCAACAGTTGACCGATGACGGGGCCTGGAAGCGATAACAAGGTGGCAATTACCAAGACCATCAGCAATTTTCCTCGTCGATGATTTCGCGCGCTCCATGCCAGGGGGATGGATAACACGACTGCTGCCGTAGTGGATAGCACACCAATTCCCAGTGACCAGCCGATTTCTCGGCCGTATCTCCAACGGTCAGGGCGAAAGAAATTGGCGTTGATTCCTACCGTGTCGAGAAATTTCCAGAACGACCAATGACGCACACGCGACTCGCCGATTTGGTCAACGACAACTCCCGCTTTGTAGGACAAGTTGCCAAAGGGTACTCCTGCCAACAACAATAAGCACAGTAAGACGATTGCCGTTGCCGGCCATCGCCACCGTCCCAGGCGAAATAGCAGGGGGCCGGAATCTGAAATCCTCCAGGGTCGCGGAACCAAACGTTCACAAAGCAGAACGGCCGTCAAGAATAAAGCCAGACAGAGTGACAGACAAGGTAACCATCCCAGTCCCGGTTCCAGTGAACTGGCACCAAGATAGAAGCCGGTGTACAAGTCTTCGGTAATGGTGCGAATCATGAAGAGATCGGTGACGGTCATTTCACTGGCCGTACTCACGATCACCCACAAGAAAGCCACGTAAATTCCTGAAGCGGCCTGTGGCAAAGTCACGCGCAGGAAAACCTGGAAAGGTTGAGTATCCAGTAAGGCACTTTCTTCCAGTTCGGCATCGACAAAGATCAGGCTGGCGCTCACGATGACCACCACCCAAGGGATTGCGGCCATCGAGTGGACCCAGATGGCACCTTTCCAGCCTTCCAGGACTGGCGGTGATTGCAGTGCTGAACAAATCAATGTGTACCAACCCTGGGAGCCAAAGCCTGCCTGCCACCCGGCACACTGGAAGTAGAGGGGTACGAAAAGCAGACTGCCCAGCAGGGCGAGCGCCAAGTGGCGTCCCCAGGTGTCGGTACGCACAAGCAGGATCGCAAGGCCTGTACCCAGGGGAAGGGCGATGCAACACACGGCGAAAGAGAGTAACAGGGTATTGAGGGTTAATCCATACAGACGCTCATCTGAGTTCAACGCCAGCCAGAACAGCACCCCCGTCAGAAGCCAGGCGATTGCGAGACCGAAGCGGCGTTGTGTATGGAATAAGTTCTGCATCCTACAGCATGCTGTCCGGATCAACGTCGACAATCCACTGGATTTTGTCGGGAGTGCGCAGGCCGCGGGTGGCCGCCGACACGATCTTTCGTAGCGCATCGCCAGTGTCGCCTTGCAGGATCATGTGGTAACGGTATTTTCCACGTATTTTGGCAAGCGGCGCTTCCGTGGGGCCAAGGAGTCTCGTCTCTACCTGTTGCTGGACGGCCTCCTGTCGAATGTCTGCCGCCATGCGTTCAGCGAACTGTTCTGCGAGGCTGTTTTCCGGGCCTCTCACCACCAGACGGATCATTGCGGTACATGGCGGATAGCCGAATTCCCGCCGCGATTCTAATTCGCGGCTGGCAAAAGAGTGATAGTCGTGTCTTGTTGCAGCTTGAATGGCCGGGTGATCATGGCTGAACGTTTGAACGAGCACCAGCCCACCTTTGTCACCTCGTCCCGTACGGCCGGCGACTTGCGTCACCAATTGAAACGTACGCTCCGCTGCGCGAAAGTCCGGCAGGTGCAGGGCGGTGTCGGCGTTGACGACCCCCACCAGAGTCACGTTGGGAAAGTCCAGCCCTTTGGCAATCATCTGGGTTCCCAGCAGGATTTGAATCTTGCCCTGGCGAAAAAGATTCAATGCCTCCTCATGACTGCCGTGTTTGCTCATCGAGTCAGAATCCATTCGCAAACACGATGCGGTTGGAAAAGAAGCGCGAACTTCCGCCTCCAGACGCTGGGTGCCCAGTCCGCTGTAGCGAATTCCGGGAGAGCTACAGGCTGGGCAGTGGATGGGAGCGTCGTCCATGAAATCGCAATAATGACACTTGGCTTTTTCACCCTGTCGGTGATGTGTCAAAGCGATGTCGCAATGGGGGCAACGGACCACTTCGCCACAGGCACGACACTGAATGTGTGTGGAAAATCCCCGGCGGTTGAGTAAGAGAATGACCTGGCCTCCTTTGCCGAGCGATGTTTGAATTGCCTGGCGCATCCGGCGGCTCAACGCCCCACGGCTGTAGCGGTCCCGATAGTCGAGTGTCAAGTCGATCGTTTGAACGTCGGGCAACTTCCGGTTCAGCGCCCGGCGAGGCAGTTCGAGCAACCGGTATTCTCCCTCGGTGGCCCGGTACCAGCTTTCCTGCGACGGGGTGGCTGACCCGAGTATCAGAGGAACCTGTTCGGCGGAAGCACGTTGAACGGCGACATCCCTCGCATGATAGCGAGGCGCCGTCTCTTGTTTGAAAGACGAATCATGTTCTTCGTCCAGAACAACAAGCCCCAAATGGGGTGTGGGAGCGAAGATGGCACTGCGAGCTCCCACCACTACTTGGATCTCGCCGCGAGCGATCCTGCTCCAATGCCAATGTCGTTCAACAGGGCTCATGTGGCTGTGCAGTACGGCGACATTTTCGAAACGACATCGAAATCGATGTTGAGTTTGCGGTGTGAGACTGATTTCCGGAACGAGAACAATCGCTTGACGTCCGTAACTGACGACTTCGCGAATGGCTTGGATGTAGACTTCGGTCTTGCCGCTTCCAGTGACGCCGTGCATCAAGAGCGTTTCGTGCCGTTGGCCCCGCAGCACTTCCAGGATGGAGTCAAGAGCGAGACGTTGATCGGAATTCAGTTGCAAGTCCGGTTCCTGCGCGACCACGGCTTCTTCGGGTTCATTGGCATGGACTCGTCGAGTCGTTGTTTGCACGAGCCCTTTTTTGCGCAACGCTCGGATCGGCCCCTCCGTGCATCCGACGGCTGTCGCCACGTGAGACTGCGGCAGCGGGTGCGGTGCATCTAACAGATAGCGGATGACTTGCTTCTGTTTATCGGAAAGTTTGTTCTGGTCGTTTGTGTATTTTTCAATCCGTTCAGCATCGACATCTAAAAAAATAACTTGCTTGGTGCCCGCACGTGCGCGGACCGCCATAGGGACAACCGCTTCGAGAACCTGGCCCCATGGGCACAGGTATCGCTGGGACATCCATTCCGTCAAACGGAGCATGGCCGGGGATAGAAGCGTGGTTGAATCGACAGTCTCCCCGACTTCTTTCAACTTTCGTCCAACCACCTCGCGAGTCGCGACATTCACACAGTAGCCAATCACCAACCGGTTGCTACGACCAAACGGAACTCGCACGCGGCGTCCCGCCTGCAGGCCGGCTCGCAGTTTTTCGGGAACAAGATAATCAAAAGGGCCTTCGGGCCCTACGGGCAACACGACTGACGCGACCAGAACTTGTCCCGCGTCGTCCAGTTCCCAAGGTGGTGGCTCGGTGTCGAACAGGTTTTGTTGATTGTCTGGCACGCCTGGTAAGTAATCCGCGGTTGTTGATACCGGTTGAATGTTACAGCAGCAGGAGGGAAAACTTCGGTGGAAGTGAATAGTTCAATGCTCTGCTTAACGAAGCATCTGTCCAGCAAAGGAATTTGGGGTAATAGCCGGTGATCCGTAGTCCCGTGACTGAATTCCCTGGTTGAGCTAACGCGACCGTGCGACAGCCTTCGAGTTGGCAGACATACATCAAGCGTATTCTGAACTCGTAATGATTCCTGGATTCGGTACCGAATACAACCCGTCGGGATTCGTCCGTAATGGAGCAGGAGCATCCAGGGTCAATTTGTCGACGCCGGGTGCAAATTCTTGATCGGATTCCAGCATGTCGTCATAAGTGACAACCTGTCCGGTGTGGCAGGCAAAACGGCCCATGGCGGTCACCAGGCTGGCCTCGGCACCTCGTTGCACTTCGTTGTGTGGTTTGTCTTCACGAATGGCCGCAATCAGATGATCCCATTCCAACTGATAAGGATTTGGCTCCGGTTGAGGAAACGCCCAGGCGAGGTCGTTACGTTTGCTGTTGTATCCCTGGTAGATTCGGCATTTGGAGGGAGTGTGTGCCGCGGTTGAAATGACTGCCGAGCCTTTGCTGCCCTGCGCATAACTGGCAAACTCGCCGTGACAGCCAGGCATTGTACGGCCGTCCAGAAAGAGCTTCGTCCCGTCAGGATAGGTATACTCTACCGAATAAACGTCAAAGTTTTGATCAATGTCGTTCCCGCGGTAGTGGCGCCCACCGGAACCCTTCGCCCGTATCGGCCAGGCGTCCTTCATCCAGCAGCATTCATCGATATTGTGGATGAGGAAATCGCTGAACGCTCCGCCACTGAGCCACAGGAAGCCGTGGAATTTACGGATCTGATAGTGTAGTTCGGAAATTTCTTCGGGTCGGGGAGGTACCGTCGCGCTGCCGGTAAGTCCTGCCATGCGATAGGCCCGCAAGGCGATGAGATCTCCGATTTCGCCAGCCTGGATGCGGTCGAATAATTCCCCGCGAGCGTCGCAGTGGCGGCACATCAGGCCTACGCCTACTTTGAGGTTTTTTTCGCGGGCTTGTTTTCCCAATGTCATCATTCGCTTCGATGTCGGTCCATCCACGGAAATTGGTTTTTCCATGAAGACATTGATTCCCTTTTCAATTGCATACGTGAAATGCACCCAACGAAAAGCAGGCGGTGTGGCAAAAATGGCGACATCACCCGGTGACAAGCAGTCGATGGCATGACGATAGGCGTCAAAGCCTGTGAATTGACGCTCCGGGGGTACGTTTATTTTCTCTTGTTCCGGAAAAGCTTCGGAGATCAATTTGAAACTGTTTTGCAAACGGTCGTCGAACACGTCGGCCATGGCGACCAGTTGCAGGGGGCCGTTTTCGACAGAGAGTGCATTCTTCGCCGCACCAGTACCACGCCCGCCACATCCAATGAGTGCTACACGGACGGTGTTGTTCTCCGCAGCGTGAACAGGGTGGATTGCGGTACTCGCAACGGCCGAGGCAGCCGCGACACAACTAGAATGCTTCAGGAAATGACGACGACTGGTCGGGGAATTGTTCGAATGGGTCATCGAAAGCGGCGTCCTTTACAATTGGAGTCGGGCCGGGTTGAACGCAGAACGAGTCAGGTTGAACGTCATTAAAATAGAGGCACACTAACAGGACACACACGACAGGAAATTGGCCGGCAGAAACTTTCACCTGGTCAGCCGCAGCAGAGCCGCAACGGTGATTTCTTCAAGCGTTTATTATCGTCGATCGATCATGTTGCTGGCAAGCGTAACCCCTGGCAGGATGACTGGAAATCTTCCCGGCGAGTTCCACGGGCTGACCAAGGGGGCTGCTGTCAGGAGCACGGTGTCCCCGTGTTTCACCGGTGATCGTCAAGAATCTCTTGAGACAGATCCACCGCCCCGGTGCCAGGAATGCAATCGGGTGCCCGCCCGTCCCGGTCCACCAGACCCTCTCAGTTCTCGGCAAGACAATAAAGGTGGCGTCGTCCTCGCAGAAACAGGTCGGAACCAGCGATGGCAGCCGATGCGCTGAAGCTGTCTTCCAGGTGGTTCAGTGACAAAGGTCGCAGTATCCCGTTGTGGCTGAAGACCGAGGTAACACCCTTCAAATCTGTCACGTAGATACGGTTGGCCGCCCCTACTGGAGACGCGTAGACATTTTGAATTCCAGAGAGACGAAAGGGACCGATTGTTTCTTCTCCGGTTTTTGCGTCCAGGCGGGTCAGGATTCCCTGGTAGTGGCGCAGGAAGTAGAGCTTGTTGCCGTAAAGCAGCGGCGAGGGGACGTAAGGTGTGCGTTGTGAGCGACTCCAGGCAACCTTGTCTGTTCCCGTGATGTCGCCTCGCGCTCCATCCAGGGTGATCGCCAGCATGGCACGCGTGTCGTAGCTGCTTCCGACATAGACCATGCCGTCGGAGGCGACGGGAGAAGCGACAATGTTTCGAGATAGGCCTCCGCATTCCCAAAGGACCCGGCCATCGGATAAGTCGTAACCTCGAACCCGGTTGGTGCCGCTGACGATCAGTTGAGACAAGCCGGCGTGTTGCACCACAATGGGCGTGGCCCACGATGTGACTTCGTCACGCTTGACTTTCCAACGCTGCCTGCCTGTTTCCTTGTCCAACGCAACCACAAACGATTTGCCTTCGTGGTCCCAGTTCATGACCAACACGTTACCGTAAAGTACCGGAGAACTGCCTTCGCCGTGCCCGTGACGACTTTGCATGTCGCCCATGTCCAGTTGCCAAACCACCGTTCCTGCTCGGTCCAGGCAGAAGAGTCCGTAGGAGCCGAAACAGGCAAATACGTGCCGGCCGTCGGTGACCGGTGAATTCGAGGCGAAACTGGCGGTGTAGTGTCCTCCCTCGTGGGGCAAGGCTTCACCCACATTTCGTTGCCAGACCACCTTTCCGTTACCCCGGTCGATTGCTAGAACGACGAACCGTTGACGACTGGTAACGGGAAGATTGTCGTGGGCACCCGGCGCATTGCTGTAAAACGGAGCGACTGGGTCACCGTACGGTACGGCGCAGGTGACGTAGACTCGATCTTGCCACACAATCGGTGTGGAGTGCCCCAGTCCGGGAAGCTGAACTTTCCAACGCACGTTCTCGTCTTCGCTCCACTGAACCGGTGGGTTGGCATCGGGTGCGACGCCCGTGCCCAGTGGTCCACGCCACTGGGGCCAGTAGGATTCTGCAGCGAACGGAATTTCCGGCAGTCCGAGAAACAGAATATAAGTGAGGACCGGCAAGGGGATTGAATGCCTTGCCAGCTGTCGTAAAAACTTGCAGCTGGGTCTGAACATCGGGGTTCTGTCTCCTTTTTGATTTGTAGCCCGCCCGGCAGAACGTTGGTGTCGTAAAACCATTGGCTGAGGCACCCCGGAATTCTATCATTGGTACCTCGGGGAAGGACAGGCAGAGGGTCCGCAGCCGGCTCCGGGCAACTTTCCATGTCAGCAGGCGAGGGATCCTGCGTCGGCAGCGTCATTTTGACAGGAAAAATCGAGGTTTGGCAGTATGACGCACCGTGACAACTGGTGCTATGCGCAGATTGTGGAATTAAATGGTTGCGCCGCTGACAGCGAAAGATGGAAGGGTATCAGCAAGACCAACGTCCGCTTTGTTCGTTGGAAATACCGTAGTGTGGAGGAAGATGCCGGTCTGCTAAAATGAAACCGAGAGGATGACTTTGATGAGGCTTGTCGATCGACGATCGACACTTTCGGACCTGCGGAGTTTGGTGACGGATTTTTACCCGTTGAGGGATCATGCGACTGGGAATATTTGGCGGTACTTTTGATCCTGTCCACCACGGCCATTTGATTCTGGCCGAGTGCTGCCGCGAGCAGTGCCAGTTGGACCAGGTTTGGTTCTTGCCGGCCGCGGTGCCCCCCCACAAGCAGACGAATGAGGTGACGTCCGCTGAACATCGCCTTCAAATGATGCAATTGGCTGTTGCGGGACACCCGGGTCTGGTCGTGTCCAGGATGGAAACGGAGCGGGCTGGAGTCAGTTATACAGTCGATACTCTAAAACAGATCGGCGGAGAGCAATCCGACGCTCAGCTTTATTTACTGATGGGAGCCGACACCCTGGCAGATTTGCCGAACTGGCGTCAGCCCGCAAACGTGTGCCAGCTTGCCACACCCGTTGTCGTACAACGGGCCGACTTTCCTGCTGCAGATTTCAGCGTGCTGGAAGATTTTGTGGACGAGCGGCGACTGGCAGAGATTCAAACGCATCTAGTCAACATGCCTGTCGTGCAGTTCAGCAGCAGCGATATCCGCCAGAAAATACGAGAAGGCCGGAGTGTTCGCTACCAGATTCCACGTGCTGTCGAGATGTACATCCAGACCAACGGCCTGTATCAGGAACCCGAGAGTTGAATTGTAATTTTGGCGGAGCGTTCCGTGACGAAACAACGCGTCGCCCGGCGCCTGATGGGAGGTATGCTCAGCTGGCACTTTGCTGATCTTGCTGTTTCAGGGGCAATCAGGTTAAGCAGCCTTTTGGCGGTGGATCCAACTTCCTAGCGTGCCCGTGATTTCCAACTGAGTGTGGGACGGTTCGTTAAGAATCGCCTCAACGACCGACTCCAATTGTTCGTCCGCACTTTGTGCCAGATCGACAAAAACCCATTTCTTGCCGCCAAATTCGCAGACCCCGCCGCCGTCCCCATCTAACCACTCGTGACGAATGGAGTACCCGAGTTGTTGGACGACGTTTAGACTTTGCTCTAAAAGTTCAACGGTATGCATCCCAGCTTTTCCATACCACCAGATCTGTAGTGTTACAGCACTTGAAGCGGTGATTATAGCGGCTTCTCTTTTAGTTATCGATACCGTTTCGACGATACCACCATTGCTGCTAACAGTTGATCCAACAAGGGTTTAAGGTGTTACCGTCAGGTAAAACAGTAAGATCAAACGGAGATGGTAAATAGGTGAAGCTGGTGGCCCCACTGGCAAAACATACGATTAAGTGATCGTTGCAGAAAGGCGAGGCGGAGTATGGCGTTGGACAACACGGAGCTGCAGGACCAGATCAGATGCCTGAAGCAACAGTTGATGGAAGCTCAGAAACTGACTGCACTGGGTGAGTTGCTGGGAACGACAACGCACGAGTTCAACAATGTGCTGATGAGCGTCATCAACTACGCCAAGATGGGGTTAAGGCACAAGGACGAGGCGACTCGTGACCGGGCCCTGCAGAAGATCCTGTCAGCAGGTGAAAGGGCTTCCAAGATTTCCAACAGCGTTCTCGGAATGGCTCGCAATCGTTCCCCCGGAATCGAACCTACCGACCTGACGAAAATTATCGAAGACACCTTGGTCTTACTCGAACGCGAACTCAATAAGTACCGGATTTCCGTGGAAAGACAGTTCAAGCCAGTTCCCGAAGCCCTGGTCAATGGGAATCAAATTCAGCAGGTATTACTAAACTTGTTGATTAATGGTCGCCAGGCCATGATTAAAGGGGGTCTGTTGACGATCGCCTTGCACTACGATCAGCAGAAGCACGCGGTCCATTTGATGGTCCGTGACACGGGAGCGGGGATACCGAGTGACAAACTACCGAAGATCTTTGATCGATTCTATACCACCAAGTCCGGTCCTGACGAAAGCGGAAAGGGCGGGACGGGATTGGGGCTCTCGGCGTGTCGTGATATTGTGGAATCGCACCAAGGCCGGATTCGAGTGGAGAGTACTGTAGGCAAGGGTACTGCTTTTATCATCATGTTGCCGGCGGCGGGTTCTCGGCCAGAAGCCCGGATACCAGTTGCGACTCCTGCAACGTTGCCCGTGGATTCTTCGCGGGTCTCATCGTGATCAGCGAAATCCAGCAATGAATCTCTTGGTGCGCAGCTTGGCAACGGAACTGTTGTTTGAGGGGTGCGCACTGTTCGGTGCCTGCAGGGTCCATCGATTTTTGTAAGGGTGCAGTTGCGGAGTCGATGCTCAGGCGACCCTTGGAATCTTGTATCCGAGTAAAAGTCTCAGGGACTTAATTCTGCCTGATACTCCTCCAAACGACCGTGGATGTCCATCAGGATTTTTTGTTCCAGTTGAAAATCCCGTCCCAAAGAGATCCATCCCTGGTTGCCCCCACCGGTCCGTCGTGTCGCTCCCCGGATATTTCGCCGCGTGACGAGGGAATTGTCGTGACGTGGCATCAGTTGGCCGGAGGACGAGAACTCCGGAGATGCGACAGCTTCAAGTTCCTTGAGCACGGTGACCTCGATGAAATAACCGTGTCGGTCCGGGGCCACCGTCACCACGGCTTGCCGACGGATGGTTTGTAACGTGGCGTGGGCCTTTTCGTGACCGGAGGCCGAGTCGCCTCGCCAGGGTTCCAGGTAAGTGGAGCCGATCCTTGGAAAGGTGTCGAGTTGTCCGTCGGTGAGGACATTTCCGATTGGTTGCACGCGCCGCTCCCGTTTGATACGGAAGTGGTCGTCGACCGAATCGACGATTTGGTTCCAGAGGAAATCACGGCTGAGCGAATTGACGTAAACCGGGTTGGGGAGAGTTTCTGGCGGGACGGGCAAATCAAATACGCCGAGTGTCGGGAAGTGGGCCGAGTACCCGCATCCACAGACAAACAAAATCAGCACGGACAAACGCGGTGCAAGACAACGCATGGGTTGTTTGAATACTCGAATCAGATTTACGGTTCATTGAGTGATGCAGTGGCCCAGCAAATGGGGCGGTAGTGTGGCGGAAAGCCGGGCTTGGTGCAAGATCACGTGCCGTGAAGAGCATCCACCGGAAGAGGGGTAAGAGTTTTTCACAAGCCGCTGCTAGCGGCGGCTTTTCGGAGATTCTGCATGCCGGTGATTTTTTCTGTGGAAATTTACGGTTTTGGAACACGCGTTGGGGAACTTCGCGCCCGCTGGGTGCGTCTCAGAGGGTGAGAGAACGCCGGTGGGGTTCTCCAGCCCACTTTATCATCACGGGGAAGCAGACCATGCGTTGTTCACGGAAATACTTTGCTCTTCTGGCGGTGCTATGGATGCAGTCGGGAGTGTTGGCTCAGGGATTACTCGTTGATGTGCACGACAGGACATTCCGGTTGCCACGTCCACCGGTTCGTCCGGAACCACATCCCCTGCCCCGGACTTCCTACCAGATTACCCGTTTGGCCATCGACGCAGCAATTCAAGATCAGGTTGCCAGGGTGCAGGTGTCACAAACGTTTTCCAATACGGGTAGGCGTGAACTGGAGGCCTCTTTCGTGTTTCCAATTCCCTACGACGGTGCGGTGACGAATATGACTTTCATGGTTGACGGAAAGGAATATCCCGCCAAGTTGCTGGACGCGAAGGAAGCTCGAGAAATCTACGAAGGCTACGTGCGTCAAAACAAGGACCCTGCTTTATTGGAGTGGCTGGGAAGCGGTATGTTCCAGACCAGCGTTTTTCCCGTTCCCGCTGGTCAGAAAAGAACCGTGACCTTGCGTTACACGCAACTTTGCCGTCAGTCGGGAGGTCTGAACGAGTTTCTTTTTCCGCTCAGCACTGCCAAGTACACTTCCAAGCCGCTCGAAGAGTTGAGTGTGCGTGTAACGATTCAGGGCAGCGCGCCCATCAAGAATTTGTATAGCTCGTCACATGACGTGAAGATCCAGCGGAAGGGAGAACGGCGGGCGATCCTTTCGTATCAAGTTCAGGATCAGGTTCCTGTTGCAGACTTCCGGATTTTTTACGATACGGCGGCGCGGCAAGTTGGCGCCAGTGTCATCAGCTATCGTCCTGATTCCAAAAGTGAAGGGTATTTTCTGTTGTTAGTCAGTCCCGAAATGAAAAAGCTGGACTCACCGCCCGTGTCCAAAACAGTTGTGTTTGTGCTGGACCGATCCGGAAGCATGGGAGGACAGAAGTTTGAGCAAGCACGTGAAGCTCTGGAGTTCGTGCTGAACAATCTGCGCGAAGGTGATACCTTCAATATTGTGGCATATGACAGCAAGGTGGAAAGTTTTCGGCCCGAGTTGCAACGGTTCGACCCGGAAATACGTGAAGAAGCGGTTGGTTTTGTGGAGGGGTTGCATGCCGGGGGCAGTACGAACATCGATGGGGCGTTGCAAACCACGTTGAAGTTGTTGAACGACGAACAACGTCCCACCTACGTGATCTTCCTCACGGATGGCCTGCCTACCGTGGGGGAAACCATGGAAGCTCGCATTGTCGCCAACGCCATGTCGGCTAACTTGGCGAGGGCCAGGATTTTCTCATTTGGCGTGGGATACGACGTCAACAGTCGGCTGTTGGACAAATTGTCTCGTACCGGTTTCGGTTTCAGCCAGTACGTGCGACCGGATGAAAATATTGAAGCAAGTGTTTCGCGTCTCTTCCGACGAATTGAGTCGCCTGTGCTGACCAACGTCACCCTGTCAGTCGAGTTGGACAGTGATCAGTCCCGGGGCCAAGCTTCTCTCGTGAATCGCGTCTACCCGCGGGGGGAAATGGACCTTTTCGCGGAAGAGCAACTGGTGGTGGTGGGCAGATATCGTCAAGGCGGTCAGGTTCAGGTGACAGTTCGAGGATCGATTGCGGATCAAAAACGAGTGTTTCATTTTCCGGTCGAATTGAAGCAGGAGTCGACTGACGATTCACATGCCTTTGTCGCCAAACTATGGGCCACCCGCCGCGTGGGTGAAATCATCGACGAGATTGATCTCAACGGCAAGAACCAGGAACTTGTTGACGAATTAGTTCGCCTGGCAACCCGGCACGGAATTGTCACGCCCTACACCTCCTTCCTGGCCGACGATTCGCCCGTTGCATTGGCTCAAAACAGGGCGGACCGTCTGAACACGGTTTCCCAGGATCTTGAACGCTTGCAAGAGCCAACGGGTAAGGCGGGATTTGACCAGAGAAGGAGTAAAGGCAAGTTCCTGGATGCTGTGAGGGCGCCGTCGTCCGGTTTCGCCTTCTATTCTCGACCAGACGACGACCAACGCGTTGCAGTCCGGAACGTGCGTTATATTGCTGGCAAAACGTTTTATCGGCGAGGAAAGACGTGGGTGGAATCTGAACTAGACGAAACCGAGCGCCAACAGGCCATTTCGGTGGAACGTTTTGGCGAGCAGTACTTCGAATTGATTCGGAAGCATGGACCCAGGCTGGCGAAGTACCTGGCCATCGACGAACCCATCACGGTGGTGATTGACAGTCAAGCCTATGCTTTCTGAGCAGATCCACTGCGGGATCTGTGGCTTGGCCAACCCGTCCCCCGGTTGTGACGGTCGGGGGGCCGCGTCGGGCTTGGTAGTTCCCCTCCCGCTGGGTCCGCCCTCCTGTACAAGACAGGATGGCAGCCTTGCCGGCAGTGGTTGTGGTGGCTTTTCGTGGTCGGAGCTGATGGTTTCAGGACACCTGAAATCGCACTTCTCCGCCCACGAGTACCGTGTCTGCCCTGCCCTTCAGTGAACGACCGAGGTAGGGTGTGTTGCAGCTTTTCGATCGAAAGCTGCTGCGTGTCACCGTCCACTGGTGATGAGGATCTATGATGGTGACATCGGCGTCGGCTCCGATTTCAAGGGTGCCTTTGGCAAGCCCGAGCACCCGGGCGGGGTTGACGGTGAGTTTCTCCAGGGCGGAATCCCAGTCCAGGTGTCCCGGTTCGATCAATTCTGAAATGACGAGTGCGAGCGCTGTCTCAAGGGCTGATATGCCGAACGGAGCCTGGTCGAGTTCCTGCATTTTCTTTTCGGAAGCCCGTGGAGCGTGACTGCTTGCGATCACATCCAGGGTTCCGTCCTGCAAACCAGCCACGCAGGCTTCGATACACCTTTGGTCGCGCAGCGGAGGATTCACTTTGCAATTGGAATTGAAAGATCGTAGCGATTCGTCGGTCAGGGAGAAATTGTGAGGCGAGACCTCGGCCGTGACGATGACTCCACGGGTTTTGGCTCGACGAATCAATTCGACACTTTCCGCACTTGAAATATTCATCAAATGCAGTCGGCCGCCTGTTGCCTCCGCCAGACGCAGGTCGCGAGCCGTCATCATGTCTTCGGCTTCGGTCGGTAAACCTTTCAAACCCAAAATCATCGACAACAAGCCGTCGTGCATGATGCCGTCATGCGTGAGTTCGAGAACCTCGGGGTGATTCAATATCGGCTTATCGAACATCAGGCAATATTCCAGGGCTCGTCGTAACAGCTCTGGATTGTGAATCGGACGTTCGGCGTCCGTAAATCCGATCGCGCCGGCTTCCACCAGCATGCCGATTTCGGCCAGCTCTTCACCTTTGCGATGTTTACTTACACAGGCCAGCACATGAACGTTGCAGTTCCGGGCCCGTTCCGCCTGATGTTGAACGAATTCGACACCCGCTTGTGTGTCGATGGGGGGATCGGTGTTGGGGATGCAGGCAATCGAAGTGAACCCGCCCGCTAGTGCAGCGGCCGTTCCGGTAGCAATTGTCTCATCTTCTTCCCAGCCAGGTTCCCGCAACTCAACGTGAAGGTCGATCAGTCCCGGAGATATGATTTTATCGGTCGCGTCAAGCACCACATCCTGGCCGTTTAAAGCTACGTCATAAGCGGCGATTTTTCCGTCTTCAATGAGTAAGTTTGTGACGCGATCGAGCTTTTGGACGGGGTCAATGACCCTTCCATTTTGAATGAGAATGCGAGGTTTGGTAGGGTGGTTCATGGACTAGCGTTCCCGGGATCCCGTCACCAACCACAAGACAGCCATCCGGACTGCCAGGCCGTTGGTGACCTGATCTAAAATGACGGAGTGCGGGCCGTCTGCTACATCAGGAGTCACCTCGACACCACGATTGATCGGTCCGGGAGCCATGATCAGGATGTCGTCCTTGGCTCTCCGCATTCGATCACCGTTCATGGCGTAGAGCAAAGCATATTCTCTGACGGACGGGAAAGGACGGGTGTATTGCCGTTCAAATTGAATTCGCAAAAGATTGAGTACATCACAGCGCGGCAAAATGTCATCCAGATTGTAGGCCACTTCCACGCCCAGTTCTTCCCAGCGACGCGACACCAGGGTCGACGGTCCGCACACGATGACATGCGCACCGAGTTTCATAAGACCCCAGATATTTGAACGTGCAGTTCTGCTGTGGGCGATGTCGCCCACCAATGCAACCGTCAAACCCGCCAGATTTACCCGATGCTCACGAATGGTTAAGATGTCGAGTAAACCTTGCGTTGGATGTTCGTGGGGTCCGTCACCGGCACTGATGACGGAGCACTCAATATTTTGGGCAAGTAGGTGGGGAGTGCCCGGGGTGGCGTGGCGAACGACAACGACATCGATATTCATCGCCTCGATGTTCTTGGCCGTGTCAATAAAGGTTTCCCCTTTGGACAGACTGCTTCCTGAGGAACTGAACTCGATGGTATCTGCCCCGAGTCGTCGGGCAGCCAGCGAAAAGCTGTTTCTGGTGCGAGTCGAGTTTTCAAAGAACAGGTTGGCGACGGTGTGATCGGACAGCACGTCGAGTTTTTTTTTGCAGCCCCGTGTAGCCTCTTTGAATCGTCCTGCCGTATCCAGAATGGTTGTAAGTTCCTCGGCAGACAGACTTTCCAGATCCAGCAAATGGGATCTGGTCCAGCTTTCAGGGATGACATCAATTTCGTCGAGTTCAAAACTCATCGCCTACCCACGGTTTGTTCCGAAAGAAGTCCTTTGTGCGATTTTAGCAGCGGTACGGAGGTACGCAACCTGTTCGAGGAAATGACTGCCCGCCCTAGGTGGGATTATACTGGCAAGAATAGAACTGTTGAGCTGAAGAAAGCGAAGGAAGTGGTAGTCCATTGTCGTGAAAAGTCTAATCTGGATCGTGTCATTGCCGGATTCGTGATGAGCAACCCCGCTGGCCGGGCTTTCACCGTACGGGTTTGACAACAAGGTTGCCCCACGGACCACCTGCCACAAAGGTAATTTTCAGGGGGATCAGGATTCTTCGAGGTATCCCAACAAGTGATGAGCTCTGACCCCCACCTCTTGCTCAGGACGACCAACCGTCAACTTCTGGCGAAGTGGCGGGCCGCCTTGGACCCACTGGATGGCGTTACCATCGGACATACCGGATCGGAGAAATTGGAACGGGAAATCGATGTGGTCCTGACGGACTCGGCGATCACGTCAGGAACCGACTGTCCTGAACTGGCGGACTTGGCGCAAGGGGAGGTGGGGGTTGTTTTGTTCGACACTCAGGGTCCTGCGGACGTTCATTTGCGGGCGGAGGCGACTGACCGCGAAATTCAGTTGGCCGTGTGCCTGCTCACCGAGATTGTTCGTTTACGCCGCCAGCAGAAACAAGGCGTTGAAATCCACAAGACACTCCGCCAGATGGCACTGACGGACTCGCTGACAGGGTTGCCCAACCGCCGAGCCTGGGAGGAACAGCTTCGGCTGCAGGTGGACCATGCAGATCAGATGGAACGCACGGTCTGTTTGACGGTTTACGACATTGATTTCTTCAAGGCGGTCAACGACCAGGCAGGGCATGCGACCGGGGACGTTGTGCTGAAAAAAGTAGCGGATGCGTTGGTGGCGGGTTTGCGGGAACCCGACTTTATCGCTCGGCTGGGAGGCGACGAGTTTGGCGTGTTGTTCGCCGGACTGGATTGGGAAGCGGCAGTCGGCGTCGTCGAACGGGTGCGAACTGCCTGCAGCCAGGCGTTACCTGACAGTCTTCCTCAGGTCACGCTAAGTGCCGGCTTCGCTTTCCATCGGAAAGGTGCACCAGCGAGCGCAGTGTCTCTTGCTGCCGACGAAGCTTTGCGGCAGGCAAAATCAGATGGGCGCGATAAGACGGCTGCCGCGAACAGAAAGAAGTAAACCGGGGAATAGTTTCCGTGTGGCGGGTTCGACCTCGGGACCGCGCGATTCCGGCATCTTATCTCGCTACACGCCAGCGAGTGTTGAACAGCCAGATGATGGTAAGCAACAAAAATAGGTTGAGTAGCAAGCTAAACGCAGTGTAGCCAAAAAAGAAAAACCATTCACCTGACGCTTTCGTATCATCTACAAAATCCATGTATAAAGGGATTTGCGAGGCGGCATACAAGGGGCTGCTGATGGTCAGTAATTCGGCGACGGGCGTTGCTGCCTCGTAAAAAGTTTGTGTAAAAATCATCAGGGCCAGGGGAACACAAAACAGCAGAATGATGAACAGATAGGAGGTCATCATACTGTGCGAGGTTTTTCGAAAAATGACGGAACAGAAGAGTGCCAGCATCGCGGTCGTCACACAGGTGAGCAAGACGATAACCAGATAGGCAGCCAGGGCAAGCAGGTTGTTCCAGTAGGAAGAGACCATCACGCTGGCCAATAAAACCGGCCACAATAAAAACATCGTCAAGATACTGGAGACTCTCAGGCCGGCAATCAGTTTGCCCCACAGGATTTGCCAGGGTGTGATGGTGGTGGTCAGCAGCAAATCGAGCGTTTCACGTTCGCGTTCACTCGTGACGGTGCCTGCCGAAAAAACGGGACCGACCAGCATATTAAACACGATCACGTAACCGATGTACCAACCAGCATGGTCAGGATAGATGTACAGGTACAGGGCCATCAGCGGTATCGCCAGAAACATGCTGACCTGAATCACCAGGCGTAGCATGAGTGTGCCCTGACTGAAAATTTCACTGCGTATTTCTTTGTCGTAAACCGGGTTGGCGTTGTCCTGCAGCAGTTCGTCGCGTTTGGCGGGCGCAAACAGGCGATCCGGGAACTGGTCGCGCTGAATAACCAACCCGATCGCCTGTTGAGCCTCTTCTTCGATGTCGATGACTTCGTTGCCTTCGCTGCCGACGTCTGGAGGGCGGAGCAGACGCGCACTCGTGTTTATAAAGAGTGCTGTACAAATCGCACCACAGACAGCGGGCATCAAGCTGATGGTCATCAATAAACGAAACTTGCCGTCAGCCGCGAGGGCGTTCCAGAAAATGATTCCCAGCAGGGCCAGCGGCAGAATGAGCAGGTAGGAAACCACCAGGGACGAAGCTGTACGTTTAAAGAAGCTGCTGCAGGAAATACTGATCATGCCGAAGGTGATCACCGAGATGATCAGGCCAAGATAGGCTGCCAGCACCTCGTACATCGATACTCCGCCCAGAGGCAGACAAAGCATGACGATAGGCAATGAGGCAAAAATCAGGATGGCCAGATGAGTCAATGATGATAGCAGCTTGCCCAGCACGATGGCGTGCGGTTTCATCGGGCTGGCAAGCAGCATTTCGTAGGTTTTTTGCTCTTTCTCAAAAGTGATCGCGCCAGCTGCAAAACTGGGGGTCATGAGCGAAGCTAACACGTACTGTCCCAGAAAGAAGAGGTTGACCAGTTGTTTGGCCGCTTCGGGGTTGGTCGTCAGGTCCAGGCGTTCCTGTTGAGGCCAGGCAATGTATACCACTAGGCCCAGCAAGGCATTGTAGGCGAATAACAAAATGAATCCGCGGGTCATGCGCAGATTTGTCAGCAATCCGTGTTGCAAGACGGCATTCTCAAAGAGGTACATGTCTGCAATCCATCGGGATCTGGCCTCGGTTTCAACTTGAGCGAAAGTGCCTGGGACCGCTGGCAGGATCTCAACCTATCCCGGACGCGTCTCGTATCGGCATCTAATATTTCCTGGGTCGAATCCGGGCCTGGACTCGGCTGGGGAGCCCTTGGATTTTCAAGAATCCTTCTGCGTCGGTCTGGTCGTAGGAACCTCCCCCTTCCATGGTGGCCACGCCTGTGTCGTACAGGCTGTTGGGGCTGGAACGCCCATCGACCATAATGTTGCCTTTGTAAAGTTGCAGGCAGACCTCGCCTGTCACAGGTTTTTGGGCTTCCTGAAGGAACGACATCAGGGCATCCATTTTGGGGGTAAACCAAAATCCATAGTAAACCATTTCTGCGACTTCCGGGGCGAGTCGGTCTCGCAGGTGCAGGAGATCACGGTCGACCGTCAGTTGTTCAAGGACCATGTGAGCATCGTACAGGACGGTCATTCCCGGAGCTTCGTAGACACCACGACTTTTCATGCCGACGAACCGGTTTTCGACCATGTCGATGCGTCCCACGCCATTGCGGCCTGCAATTTCGTTGAGGGTTTGCACTACCTCCAGCGCAGAACATGGTTTGCCGTTCACCTCGACTGGGACCCCCGCTGCAAAGGCAATCCGAACTGTTTCGACCTGATCAGGCGCCTCTTGCGGAGAAACGGTCATACCGAAATCGACCAGTTCCACACCATTCATGTCAAGCTCTTCAAGTTTTCCTGCTTCATAACTGATGTGCAAACAGTTTTCGTCGGAACTGTACGGTTTTTCCGTCGACGCTTTGATCGGTATATTTTTTGCCTCGCAATAAGCAATCAATTCAGTTCTGCCTGGAAACGAATTGCGAAAACGTTCGAGCCGCCAGGGGGCGACGACCTGGATCTTGGGGTCCAGACTGTCCGCCGCTAGTTGGAAGCGGCATTGGTCGTTGCCTTTGCCCGTGGCTCCATGGGCGTAAGCTTCCGCACCCACTTCACGGGCTACCTGCAAGCAGGCCTTGGAAATCAAAGGGCGGGCGATGGCGGTACCCAGCAGGTAAATTGATTCGTACTTGGCTTGCCACTGCAGAACCGGAAAGGCGAAGTCTCGACAGAGTTCCTCTTGCGTATCGACGATCGCCGCGCTGGCTGCTCCCATGTCCCGTGCCTTCTGTAGTATGGCGTCACGGTCTTCACATGGTTGGCCGAGGTCGACGTAGACAGCGTGTACTTCGTACCCTTCGTCCTGTAGCCAGCCCAGAATGACCGACGTGTCCAAACCGCCAGAGTAGGCTAAAACACAACTTGGCATCTTGTGGGGATTTCCTTCGTGCTGGAGACAATGCTGGTGAAAAAATGACAAACAGTAGCGTCATTATGCGGGAGTTAACATGGAGATGTAGATACCGGCCGCTTGGTCACGGGGGAAGTTGCACCCCAGTCCGGTTCAACCTTTCCACATCTGGCACATCATAATCAATCTTTTACAGGCTATAAATACCCTGCCCGTGATGGGCTGAGCACGCTAGGATGGTGCTATGGATCAGGATCATATTATCAAGTTGGCTGAGCAGTTGGTCGGCGGCAGCTTGGACATTCCCCAGTTTGTGGAATGCCTCGGTGAAAACTCATCCGTCGAAATGGGTGATGTTACGTTGGATTTAGGCCGGGATCAACGCTGCGGCTTCCCGGAAGTTGTCTTCGGACAGGGAAAGACCATTGAATCACTGCGAAAGATATTTGCCCGGCTGATTGAAGCGGGACAACCTGTGCTCGCCACACACATTGACCAGCAGCAGGCTGAGTCGCTGCTGGCCGATTTTCCGGAGGCTCAGTACAACTCGCTGGCACGCACCGTCCGCTTTCCGGACCAGGCGGGTTCCCCGCTGGGACACGTCACCATCGTGACGGCAGGCACCAGTGATCGGCCTGTGGCTGAGGAAGCCTGTGAAACACTGCGCTGGATGAACGTTGAAGTCTCGATGATTTACGACGTAGGAGTGGCAGGGCCCCACCGGTTGCCCGCCAAGATCGAGATGTTGCGTCATGCCGATGTGGTCGTCGTCGTGGCGGGAATGGAAGGGGCTTTGCCCAGTGTTGTCGGGGGCTACGTTGCCTGCCCCGTGATCGGTGTGCCTACCAGTGTCGGTTACGGAGCAAGTTTGGGCGGGGTGGCCGCGCTCTTGAGTATGCTCAACAGTTGTGCAGCGAACGTGACGGTGGTTAACATCGATGCGGGATTTAAGGCGGCTTATGTTGCTGGCATGATCGCTACACAGAAACATCGCGCCCTGGATTCCTCGGATGGTTGAGCTTCCATCGAGTCAAGCGACTCGTACGTCCAACCGGATCATGAGTTGACATTGGTGACATGAGTCCCTCACAAGACAACTCGGAGGCCTCTTTACCCCGCTTGAACGGACGGCCTGTCGAGAGTCACAAGGGTGACTACGGACGTGTTTTGCTGATAGGTGGCTCACGCGGAATGGTGGGTGCCGTTGCCTTGTCGGGAAAAGCTGCATTACGGAGTGGAGCGGGGCTGGTAACACTTGCCGTTCCAGAACCATGTCTCGACCTGGCAGCCGCATTCGAGCCATGCTACATGACTGCCATGTTGCCTGCCGACCGCGAGGGCCGGATTTCGGTTTCCGCCCGAACCTGCCTGGAACGACTGGTCAGTTCGGCGACGGTGATCGGCTGTGGTCCGGGTTTAGGGCGTTCGAAAGAGATCACTGAATTGGTAAAGTGGCTTTACAGGACTGCCCAGCAACCCGTGGTGCTGGATGCCGATGCTTTGAACGCTCTGGCGGAATCCCCCGAAGTGGTGTGGCAAGCAGGTGGGCCGCGCATCTTGACGCCACACCCGGGCGAGTTCGACCGTCTGATCCAGGCAATGGGACTGCAGGGTGAGGATGCTACCGCGCAGGCTGAACAGTTGGCTCGCAAGAGCCGGGCTGTGGTGGTGCTGAAAGGGCACCGCACCCTGGTGACCGACGGCTGTCGCTCGAGCCGCAATCCGACCGGAAATCCGGGAATGGCGACGGGCGGTTCCGGGGACGTGTTGTTGGGGGTCATCACGGCACTGATCGGGCAGAAAATGGCATGCTACGAGGCGGCCCGTCTGGGGGTTTACCTGCATGGACGAGCCGGCGATTTGGCCGCCCAGGAGCAAGGACAGATTTCAATGATTGCCAGCGACCTGATCGAATTTTTATCTCTGGCATTCAAAGAGCACCATGGCGGTCAGGGAGACTAGCGGGTAAATTAGCCGTCGGCTGAAGTCCTGTTCGGTTCATTCTCTTGGAATTTCCCCTGTCTGCTGGTTAGGGATGGCTGGGCTGTATCGTGGAACTGTTGCGCAGCATTGACGATTTACAAAACGAGCATCGGCATGGGGCCCTGTCGATCGGCAACTTCGACGGAGTGCATCTGGGGCACGCACGAATTGTGGAACGCCTGTGTGCGATATCAAGAAAAGTTGCGGGTCCGTCGGTCGTGTTCACGTTTGATCCACACCCGGTACGTATTTTACGTCCAAAATCGGCGCCACCCCCTCTGACCTGGACCGAAAGAAAGGCGGAACTTCTGGCCCGCCTGGGAGTCGATGTGCTGGTCGCCTATCCGACTGATGAAACATTTCTTACGCTCACCGCTAAACAATTTTTTTTCCAGGTGGTTTTGGGACAAGTGGCGGCACGGGCGGTTGTCGAAGGCCCTAACTTTTTTTTTGGTCAGAATCGCGAAGGTAATGTTACGACGTTACAGCACTGGTGTGACGAGCACGAAGTGTCGTTAGAAGTGGTTGAGCCTCTGCAGGTTGGGGAAAGCTACATTTCCAGTAGTCGCATTCGCGAGCTGATCCGGCTGGGCGACGTGACACAGGCACGCGAGTTGCTCACCCAGCCATATCGAATACGGGGCATGGTGACCCACGGCGTGGGTCGCGGTGCGAGCATCGGGTTTCCGACGGCGAATGTGGAGGCAATTGACACCTTGTTGCCGGGCCAGGGGGTCTATGCGGGGATGGCACAGACCAGTCAGGCCAGGCACCCGGCTGCGGTGAACATCGGTCCCAACCCGACTTTCGGAGAAGAAAAATCGAAGGTTGAGGTTCATCTGATTGGCTTTGAAGGCAATCTCTATGGCCAACCGTTGGAGCTTGACTTTTTTTCCCGACTACGTGACATTCAACCGTTTGATTCCGTATCTGCTTTGCAGGAGCAATTGCAGCAGGATGTAGAACAGGCTCAATCCATAGTAGAAAACGAGTAAAGGGCGACAGGAAAATTTGTAGAAGCCAGACACCCACATTTTTCCAAGGTACTGTCTTTTGGCCCGTTGGGATGTCGGTCGTCGTGCTCCCTGAGTGCTATGAGGTGTTGTGCAAAAGCGGGAAGTAATGTGAGTTACC
>Ga0310121_10000422_pt1 | contig 46510 bp, 42 predicted proteins | sample CB27_Tmax_986_MG_FD_203504 | JGI IMG/M metagenome (GOLD analysis project Ga0310121, IMG submission 203504) | Marine microbial communities from Western Arctic Ocean, Canada - CB27_Tmax_986 | ecosystem: Environmental > Aquatic > Marine > Oceanic | place: Canada: Western Arctic Ocean | collected... | reverse complement strand
CATCAGCGCGCGGCCACCGTGCGTCGCGACGGTGTCCTTGACCGCACGACTGGCACGCACGTCATAGAGAATCGTGGCGCCAGGAATCTTTCGGAGGAATGCCTCTGCGAGTAACGCCGTAATGAAGTCCCCCGAGATGAACTCACCTTCGCCGTCGACAAAGAAGCAACGGTCCGCGTCGCCATCCCAGGCGATCCCGGCGTCAATCGACCCAGCCCGTACGGCATCGACGAGGTCTCGCCGGTTCTTCTCGACCAGTGGATTCGCCTCGTGATTGGGAAACGAGCCGTCCACGTCGAAGCAGAGGCGCGTGGTGGCGCATGGCAGGCGGTCGAATAATGCCGACGCCACGAGGCCGCCGATGCCGTTGCCCGCGTCGAGCACCAGCGAGAACGGCTTGATTGACGACGAGTCGATAAAACCCAGGATGTGTTCGAGGTAGTCGTCGAAGACCTGTGCCTCTGCGTAGCCGCCGTGGAGTTGGGCCGGCGCGGGTAGCGTGTCGGACAGTAGCATGTCCCGAATGTCTGAAATGCCGGCATCCCCGCTGAGCGGGAGCGCCTGTTTTCCGACAAGCTTGATACCGTTGTACATCCCTGGGTTGTGCGATGCGGTTATCTGAGCGCCGCCGTCGTGTCTGTCGCGCGCGACTGCGAAGTAGAGCTGGTCGGTGCCCATCATGCCGATGTCTACCACGTCGGCACCCTGCCCCCGTGCTCCCTCGATGAACGCCCGCGCAAGAGCCGGCGAGGACAGACGCATGTCGCGGCTGACGGCGATCCGCCTGGCACCGAGATGCACCACGAACGCTCGCCCGATCAGCTCCGCGAGCCGCTCGTTGATTTGGCTCGGATACAGACCACGCACGTCATAGGCCTTGAACACGGCGGGGTCAAACGACATCATTTCGTGGCTCCGGCCGTACGGCTGTGCGCTCCGATGATCGACCGGTTCCCGAGGACCGTCCCGGGGCCGACTTCTGCATGATGTTCGATGTGGCAGTGCTCGCCCAGTACAGCTTCGCGAACTACCGCCCCGCTATCCACGCGCGTGCCGGGCCAGAGAATTGACCGTTCTACGACCGCGCCGGCACCGATGGCACAGTCCCGACCCAACACCGATTCGGCGCCGACCCGGGACCCGTCCTCGACGATACAGCCAGTGCCAAGAAAACACGGGCCTTCGATTTTCGCGGTCTCCGAGATGCGGCACCGGTCGGCACGATGCACCGTGTCAGGCGGGTGGCCCGCGAACGGTCCTACGGGGCAGCGTTGAGCCATGAGGTCGCGGTGCGCGCGGACGTAACTCATCGGCGTGCCGATGTCGAGCCAGTAGCCGCGGTCGACGTGGGCCACGAAGGTCTCACCCCGCTCGATCAGCGATGGAAAGTATTGCCGTTCGATCGACCAAGCCCGACCGTCAGGGATGCGGTCGAACGTCTTCGGCTCGAGCACGTAGATACCAGCGTTGATCGTGTCGCAAGTGATCTGGTCCGGGCTTGGCTTTTCGAGGAATCGCTGCACGTTGCCTTCGTCGTCGGTCTCGACGAGCCCATACGCGGACGGATCATCGACTGGAGTCAGGACGATCGTGGCCTGGGCAGCCCGGTCGCGATGTCGGCGGACCACGGCCTGCAGGTCGACGGCGGTCAGGACGTCACCATTAAGGACGAGGAGCGTGTCATCGATTCCCGCCGCTGCGTACTTGATCGCCCCGGCAGTCCCGAGTGGATCCGGTTCGACCACGTAACGCACGGGCACATCCGCCTCGGCCCCGTTTCCGACTTTGGACTCGATCTGGTTCGGCCGATAGTTGAGGCTCAGAATAACCTCGTCGATCTCCGGTACCTGCCGGATTAAGTCGGTCTGGTAGTAGAGAAAGGGACGGTCGAAGATCGGAACGATCGGCTTCGGGATCTGGAGGGTTAGCGGGCGCAGCCTCGTGCCGACGCCGCCCGCCAGGATGATCGCCTTCATGACGCCGGGATTGTAGCATCCGGCCCGGCTGGCCTCACCCGGACAGGTCATCACGGGGATGCTACGCAGTTGTGGCCGGTGCGACGGCACTGCTAGAATGGATCTGTCCGAGCATTGCGCTGCAGTGGTGGAGTAGGCCAGATGAACTTGCCGAACAGCCTGACGCTAGCCCGGATCTTCCTCATTCCCCTTCTGGTCGTCGTCCTGCTCACCAAGTTCGAAGGGGCGGTCATCTTCGGTGTCGGCAAGGAGCTTGTCGGGGCGGCAATTTTTGCCGTGGCGGCATTAACCGACTGGCTCGATGGATATCTGGCGCGTCGCCGGCAGCAGGTGACGACGTTCGGGCAGCTGATGGACCCGCTTGCAGACAAGCTGCTGGTCACTGCTGCGCTGGTTTCCCTCGTGCAGATGGAGCTGGCGCCTGCCTGGATGGTCGCAACCATCCTCGGTCGCGAACTGGGTGTTACCGTGCTGCGGAGCGTGGCGTACTCGCAAGGCGTGACGATTCCGGCTTCACCACTCGGGAAGGTCAAGATGATGTCCCAGGTCATCGCGATCTTGCTGCTGATTCTGGGCCGGGCGTATCTCCAGCAGTTCTACATCCTCGGGCAGATCGCGCTGTGGGTCGTGGTCGTGACAGCCCTGGTATCCGCTGCGGACTACTATCGTCGATTTACGCAAGGTCGATCGAATTCGCGGGGCACCGCTTTCGAAGCTGCGCGGCGCCGGGCAACGGAGAAGAAGATGCCGGGCACCGAAACGGTAGCGCCCGGTGGGCGCCAGCGGGCCGTCTCGCGATTCTAGTAACCGCGTCACCGTTCCTGCGCCGCTTCCAGCTCGGCAATCCGTGCTCGGGTATCTCCTGCATACTCGCTGACTTCGAACTCGTCGAGAATCCGTGCGAAGTATGGAATCGCCTCGGTCACCTCGTTGGTGCGTACGAGCGATTCGGCGAGGTAGAAGTAAACCTCGTCCCGTCGAGTGTAGGCGGGGTCGTTGTTGAGAATCTGGCGGAACCGGCTGATCGCACCTGGGTAGTTCTCGAAGCGATAGTAGAAATGTCCCACGATGAAGTCGTGTTCGCTGAGCCGGTCAAGAGCCTCTCGTAACCGCTGCTGGACCTGGGCTGTCAGTTCGTGGTTGGGGGGATAGCTGGTAATGAAGGTTTTGAACTCCCCGATGGCATTCATCGTTTCGGTCTGATCTCGCTCCGGTCGGCGCATCTGATGAAAATGCACCATGCCGACTTTGTACCGGGCGTACGCGGCGCGGGGATTGGTGGGATACAGACTCAAGAAGTCTTCGTATTCCGCGAGAGCCTGGACGTACGCTTCAAGCGTGCCCTCGCCTTCGTAGGAGTCGCCGATCGATAGCCGCGCTTCTGCCCGGTATTGGCTTTGCGGATAGTTGTCGCGGATCTCTACGAAATATTCACGGGCACGCTGCCAGTCCTCTTCCTCGAGCGCCAGGGTACCGCGCTCGAACAGAAGGCGGTCGGCTTCGAGTCCTCCGGTTTGGATCACCAGGTCCCGGCCGCCACAGGCGAGTGTCGTGGCGGCCAGCAAGCAACTGGTCACTCCGAGTCGCCAGGAGTTGGGCGTAAGGCGCCAAGCAGTATGAGCCAAGCCGGTCGTCCCACGTCGCCTCATACCGCGCAGACAAAAGTCGGCGACACGTCGCCACGTCTGTACCAGATGTCTCGTCATGCGACTCATACGGGGGTCACCACGCTGGAGATCCACTGGTGTTCCGCGTCGATTCCGGCCTCGAGTGACGTCGCGGGTGCGAACCCCAGCGCGCGGCGGGCCTCGGTCGTGTCGGCGTGGGTGTCACGTACATCACCTTTCTGCGCGGGGTGACGTTCGACTCTGGACCTGGTCCCGGTGCAGGCTGCCATCACTTCCAGGACCCGGTTGACGGACACCTGTGCACCACCTCCGATGTTATAGACGCTCCCCGGTTTGCCACGGTCGGCTGCGGCGATGGCCGCTGACACGGCGTCGCCGACGAAGGTGAAGTCGCGCGTCTGTTCGCCGTCGCCGTAGAGGGTGACGGGGGATCCGGCGATCATTGCGCGCAGAAACCGGTTGAACGCCATGTCGGGCCGTTGCCGAGGACCGTACACCGTAAAATACCGCAAGGAGACAGTGGGCACACGGTGCGCCACCCAATAGAGATAGCACAGATGCTCGGCGGCGAGCTTACTGACACCGTAGGGTGACACGGGCTGTGGCCGGTGCGTCTCGCGCATGGGGGTCTCGGAGACCGCTCCATAGACGGATGAGCTCGAGGCGAACACGAGCTTCCGTAGTTCGGTTCGTGCGCAGGCCTCGAGGAGTACCTGAGTCGCCTCGATGTTAGCCGCCGTGTAGACCGGGAAGTCGAGGCCCCAGCTCTTACGGACACCAGCCTGTGCCGCCAGGTGGAACACGTGGGTCGTGTCTCGAAGCAGGTTATCGAGGTCGGCTGCCTGCAGCCGGCTCTCAATCAGTGTGAATTTGTCGTGCCGTCGTGCCGCAGCGAGGTTGGCATCCTTCAACTCTCGTGCGTAGTAATCGGTAAAGCAGTCGACGCCGACCACGTGGGCGCCAGCGGCGAGGAGCTGGTCGACAAGGTGAGAGCCTATGAATCCGGCCGCGCCCGTCACGAGGGCCCTCATGCCAGCATCTCCTGGAGCGCCGCCGGGAGCCGTATGGGACGTCCTCCGTCGTCCACGGCTGCGTGAAGGGTGCTGCCGACGGCCGTAATAACCTGGTCGATCGGACGTCGGACTTCGTAGTCGAAACGGAGCCGGACGGGCGACGCGAGACCACCGCGCGTAACAATGGCGAGGTCGTCGTCATAGCGGACGGGGCGGCGATATTCGCAGTGGGCCTCGATCACCGGCAGCCCGATCCCTGTGGCTTCGAGCTCGAGATAGGAACTGCCCAACGAGCGGAGGAGCTCGCACCGACCAACCTCGAACCAGACGAAGTAGTTTGCGTAGTAGGCCACCTGCATCTTGTCGGTCTCCGCGTAGCGGACTCGTACGCAGGCGGTGCTGCTCGGCACGGTTGAACGCTATCCTTCTCGCGAAACACGAACCGGTAACCCTGACGCGGCAGCGCACAACGCCCGCGTGGCTGCCACCGGGTCGGACGCGCCAAAGATGGCCGCGCCGGCGACGAGGATTTCCGCCCCAGCCTCAACGACTCGGGCGGCGTTCGAACAATCCACGCCGCCGTCGACCTCGACGGGGGCCGGGTTACCGGCGTCGTCGAGGAGACGCCGGACCCGCGCGATCTTCGCCTCGCTGCCTGGGAGGAAGTCCTGTCCGGCGAATCCCGGATTGACCGTCATCACTAGTGCGAAATCGAGGTCACGTGCGATCTCCTCGAGCGCTGAGACGGGTGTCGCGGGATTCAGTACGGCGCCGGCCTGCACACCCCGTTCTTTGATGCAGGCGATGGTACGTTGCAGATGGACTATCGCCTCAACATGCACTGAGATCATCGCCGCGCCAGCTTCGGCGAACGCGTCGATGTAGCGGTCCGGGTCGGTGATCATGAGATGCACGTCGAGTGGCACCCGCGCCACACGGTGCAGTGCGCGCACAACCGGCGGACCGATCGTCAAGTTCGGAACGAAGTGGCCGTCCATTACGTCGACATGGATCAGGTCGGCACCGCCGGCTTCGGCCGCGCGCACGGCGACGCCCAGCGCCGCGAAGTCGGCGGCGAGAATCGACGGTGCGATCCGCGTGCTCAACGGCTGACCTCCAGCGAGATAGCCTCGCCGTGCGCGATCTGGAAGCCGGCGGGCGGAAATTGGCGGAGGATGATGCCTGGCAGGACGCCGGGATAGGGATGGTCGCCGACGACCGTCACCCGGAACTCACGCGCACGGAGGATCTCGGCGGCAGTAGTCCCATAGACGCCGATGAGGTCCGGCATCACGTAGGTGGCGCCGCGCTCACCCCTGTTCAGGAGCACCGACACTGTAGCGGCTGACGCAAGGGGTGGCGGGTCCTGCGCGACCACGGCGTTGCTGGAATAACGGCTGGACCGGATCTCGGCGATGCCGCCGAGATCGAGGGCGTCTTCCTGGAGACGCGCGAGGGCGCCGCGCTCAGACTGCCCGATCAGGGTGGGCGCCGACCCCGCGCTCGGTCCCGAGCTCAGCCAGATCTTGACACTTCGCCGACTTCGCGTCGTCAGACCGGCGGCCGGGTCCTGGGCGGCGACACGCCCCGCAGCGATCGCCTGGTGAATTCGCGACAATGGCTCGATCCGCAATGCCAGACCGGCGTCGGCCAGGGTGGTGGTCGCTTCGTCCACCGACTGATTGGTAAGATCGGGGACACCGACCTCGCGGAAACGTAGCGCGAGTTGAAGCCCGGCGAACCCGAAGAGCACGAAGGTCAGGCCGACCGCCCCGATTAACAGACCGATCATTCCCAGCCGCAGCGCCCGGCGCCTCAGCTTCCCGCCGGACCTAGAGAGGCCTGGCGGGCTGGGGGCGGACGCGGGGCCGGCGATGTTACCCAGCGATCGTGTGGGCCCAGTCCGTGACGGTTGGGTGGGCACGAGTGTTGTTGCGCACATCCAGCTACCAAAAATACTACAAGTGGCGACGGCTCGTCACGACGCGGCGGACCGGCGAATCAGCGAGGCGCCCGGTGCTGGGCGCCGACCCTGGCCCAAATTGGAGGCTGACGGAGACCTCGGGGTGCTTGATGCCTTCCGACTTCGGACTCCGTGAGGCCCGTCAGTTCCGTCGCCGGAGCACCGCGACGAAGTAGGCTTCGAGCCCGTGGAGGTCCGGTGCGGTCGACAACCATCCAGCATCGTCGAGTGTGTCTCGTAGCCCTTGAGGCACCTGCTGACCCAGCTGGTCCAGGCGGATCGGCTCGAAGTCAGGATGGTCGGCGAGAAAGGCCTCTACAACGGCCTCGTTTTCTTCCGGCTCGCTGGAACAGGTGGCGTAGAGCAGCCGGCCGCCTGGGCGTACGCCGTGTGCTGCGCGCGCAGTGATCGTACGCTGGGTAGCAGCGAAGCGCGGCAGATCGGCTGGCTGGCGTCGCCAGCGAATCTCGGGGTCACGTCGAATGGTGCCCAACCCGGAGCAGGGTACGTCGACGAGTACGCAGTCGAAGATCGGTTGAAACGGCAGCGGCTGACGCATATCCAGACGTACGGTACGGACGCCTAACGCGCCTGTTCGGTGGAGCGTGTTGCGGAGTAGGCGTACCCGCGCCGGCCGGAGATCGCACGCGACGACGACTCCGACGTCTCCCACGGCAGCTGCGAACGCGGTCGTTTTCCCTCCGGGTGCAGCGCAGGCGTCCAGGACGTGTTCGCCGGGCCGAACTGCGGTCAACTCCGCCACCAGTTGACTGGCCTCATCCTGGACCAGGAAGAGGCCCTCCGCGGCCAGCGGCGTTCGGAGTGGGTTCCCGGTCAGTACCTTCAGGCCGTCCCGGGCGAATCGGGTCGGCGCGGTTTCCACCTCATGCTCGGTTAGCCGCTGCGCGAGCGTTTCGCGGGTGGTGCGAAGCCGATTGGCCCGCAGCGTCAGCGCGGGTGGGATGTTGTTGAAGCGCACCCATACAGCGGTCTGCCGAAAGCCACGTCGGCGTAGCCAGCGCTCGACGAGCCATCTGGGGTGGGAGCAGGTGACACTGAGGTAGGCAAGCTGAGCCTCGGTGCCGTCCGATGCGCCCGGTTCGGGCGGTAGCGGCACAGCGTGTCGTGTAGTGGCAATGCCCCGCAGCACCGCATTGACTAGACCGGCGGCGCTTCCCTTGCCCACCTTCCTGACCAGATTGACCGACTCGTGCACAGCGGCGGCGACCGGGACCCGTTCGAGAAACAGTAGTTGATACGCCCCGAGCCGGAGCACCGTCAACACCTCGGCGTCGAGACGTTCGATCCGGCGGGCGGCCACTTGTTCGATGACATGGTCGAGTGCTGCTAGCCAGCGCAGCGTACCGGTTGCCACTTCTGTGACGAGCGCCCGGTCGCGGTGGTCGGCAAGGGTGTCACGGCTGCGCGCCAGTGCATGCGGTAGGTCGTCGCCGCGGAGCACCGCTCGCACCACGCGATACGCTGACATCCGAGCGGGTGTCATTCGGTGGAGGCGGACTGGCGAAAGATGGCGGGGAGTGTGATCGGGCGACCGGCGAGAAAGGCACGGGGTGGTAGCGGTCGGCGTCCCTCCGGTTGGAGCGCGTATATGGCCAGGACCGTACCCTTCGCACAGACGACATGGAGCCGATCGCCCTCTGCGTCAATGATCTCGCCTGGAGCGCGCGCCGGAGCAGGGGTCGCCGGATCCAGGACCCCGGTCTCGAGAATCAGGTAACGCGATCCGCCGAGGAACGTGTACGCATGCGGCCAGGGATGCAGCCCGCGGACGAGGTTGTGGATCGCCCGCGCCGGCTCGGTCCAGTCGATGCGGCCATCCTCCTTGGCCAGCCGTGGCGCGAAGGTCGCTAGGGCATGGTCCTGGGGCGTTTCCTGTGCACGACCTGAGGAAATCTCGCTCACGGTGGACACGAGCAGATCGGCGCCCGCCTCGGCGAGTGCGCGCTCGACGACCTCGCTAGTCTCGTCGTCCGCGATCGGCCGCACGGAGTGGGCCAGCATCGGGCCGGCGTCCATCTCCCGTACCAGGCGAATAATCGTGACACCGGTCTCCTGTTCGCCAGCGATTATGGCGCGATGGACGGGCGCCGCACCACGATAGCGCGGCAGCAGCGACGCGTGCACGTTGATGGTTCCGTGACGGGGGATCTGGAGGATTACGTCTGGCAAGATCTTGCCGTATGCGGCCACCACCCCCAGGTCGGCGTTGCTGGCAGCAACCACCGCGGCGAAGCCCAGGTCCTCAACACGGTCGGGCTGCAATACCTGGATACCATGCGCTAGGGCTGTCGTCTTGACGGGGGAGGGCTGAAGCCGGTGCCCTCGTCCCCTTGGGCGATCCGGCCGCGTGACCACCGCCACCACTTCTTCGCCGGCTGCGATGAGCCGCTCCAGCGACGTCACGGCAAAGGATGGGGTGCCGAAGAACGTGATCTTCACCACTTCCCCGTGCGTTGCAGTTTACGCACCCGACGGAAGATCAGGTCGCGTCTGATGCTGTGCAGCCGATTCACGAAGAGGGTGCCGTCAAGGTGGTCGAGCTCATGCTGGAACACGCGCGCTCGGAGCCCTTCACCCTCGAGTCGCACCCGCGTCCCCTCCCGGTCGAACCCCGTCAGCACGATGCGCGCTGGCCGGCTGACGGAGGCGGTGAATCCGGGCAGGCTGAGACACCCTTCCTCCTCACGCTCGGTGCCTTCCTGCTCGAAAATCTCTGGGTTGACGAGGATGAGTAGATCCCCGATTGACCGTCCGAACGACGTGTCAGTTACGAACAACCGGCTCGCGACGCCGACCTGCGGGGCGGCGAGACCAACCCCGGCGGCGGCGTACATCGTCTCGACCATGTCGTCGATCAGCTTTTGCAGGTCCGTTCCGAAGTCGTCGACTGGTGCTGCCGCGGCGTGGAGCGCATCGGCACCGTATCGTAGTATCGGGCGGATCATCAGGTATGGACGACCGGGTGGGCAGACAGCTCGATCACCCGACCGGCATTGTAGACGAAATTCCACGGCCTAGGCGTCGAGCGGGCGGCGGTCGACTGGAAAAGGCCTGACGCCCTCCGCTTTCAGAAGATCTCCGTTCTGTTCGACATTCGAATCACTGGCGTCTGGCGTTCCGGAGTTTTCGAGTGGTCTGGTTGTCGGAGTGAACGAGTGGGTGAGAAAGCTTGATACCCGACGACCGTACGATTCAAATTTACTGCGACTCCGTTAACGACCCGGCGGCGTCCATCCCCGTGGACACGCCTTTCGGCGCCTGCGCCAGGCGGGCCGATTTCTTACGCCAATCCGGATCTCAAGAGAGAGTGCCTGGTGCAAAACGACATGATCGGGGATGATCTCGGACTGCTGGGATTGAGCGACGCCATGGTCGGGTTGCGGGACACCGTACGCCGGGTCACGAAGTTCCCCTATCCCGTGCTGGTGAGTGGGGAGAGTGGCAGCGGCAAGGAGTTGGTGGCCCGCGCGATCCACCGGGTCAGCCGACGCTCCGAACTGTGTTTCGGCGCTGTCAATGGCGCCTCCCTGACGGTTAAGCTCGTCGACACCGAGTTATTTGGCCATGTTAGCGGTGCGTTCACCTGTGCGGTGACGGAACATGCCGGTCTCTTTGAGGCGTCGAAATGGGACACGCTCTTTCTGGACGAGGTCAGCGAGCTATCAGGGCGGGCCCAGTCGAAACTGCTGCGGGCATTCCAGAATAGCGAGATCCGCCGGATTGATGAGAACCTGCCCAGGTGGGTCGACGTACGGGTCGTGGCGTCGACCAACCGTTGGTTTGAGGCGGACACGTCGACGGGCCGGTTCCGCACGGGTCTGCTCTATCGGCTCGACGTGCTGCGGATCGTCGTGCTACCGCTCCGTGAGCGGGGCGACGCCGTGCTCGTTTTGGTGGACCATTTCTGGCGGCTAGCCCAGTCCCTCACCGGCAGCCGCGCTACCCCCGCGCGTTCGAATGTTCCGCGTTGGCCCACTACCACTGGCCGGGCAATGTTCGTCAACTCGAAAACATCATTTCCTCGCTGGTTATGCGTGGCCCCCGGCGTGGGTCCGTGGGTCCGGCCACGCTGCCTGCCGGCAAAGCGGGAGATGCAAAGCGGGAGATGTGGATGAAGCCCAGACCATGCACCAGGCACGTTTTCTGTTCGAGCGGCGGGATGTCAGCGGAGCACTGGCTCGCGCGGGCGAACGCCGCGGAAAGGTCGCACTGGCGCTGGGAATAACACGGCAAGGGTTGCTAAGTTGATGAAACGGCTTGAGCTCGACAATTCGAGCCCTGGACTCACCCCACGCTCCAAGACCGAGGGTAATGGCCTGCCCAGGGTGCATCAGTAACATTGGCCCGGCCAAGCACCAACTTGCTACGTTGTTCTTCGGTCGAACACCACCGGCATGCTTCTGTGCCTGGCTCCGCTGATCACGACTAACTCACCGGGAACAGGGACTAGCCGAACATGAGATTAATGATGAATACGGCGCCGAGGAGACCTGCGGCGTCTGCCAGCAGACAGGCCGGCACGGTATGTCGGGTCTCACGGATGCCCACGGCGCCGTAGTACACCGCGAGCGTGTAGAACGTGGTCTCGGTGCTGCCCTGAAAGGTGCTGACCATGTAGCCAATGAGGGAATCGGCCCCGTGTACGGTCATGATCTCAGCCATGACACCAAACGCCCCCTGGCCGGTCAATGGCCGAAGCAGTGCCATTGGCAACGCCTCGGCCGGCATCCCGATTAGATCGGTGAGGGGGGAGAGCACAAGAGTCAGCAACTCGATGCCACCTGACGCTCGAAACATCCCGACGACGACCAGGATGGCGACCAGATAGGGGATGATGCGAAGCGCAACCTGAAACCCCTGTTTGGCGCCCTCCACTAGCGAGTCGTACACGCGGACGCCGCGCACCCAGCCGTACAGGATAAGTGTGGCGACCAGCGTTGGGAGCATCCAGGTGGAGGTGACATCCGTGATGACGTCGGCTGTCGCCTCGGTCCGGCTTTCCCAGATGAATCGGGCCAGCAGACCGGCGAGAACCAGCCAGAAGAGCCGGCCCATCCATCGTCGCCCCGGTTTCTTATCGAGCGTTGCCGGCGCATCGAGCTCGGGCGTTTCCGCGACAGTGTGCGCGGGCACCGGCTCCGGCTCGGTGCTCCGGTAGATCCGGAGACGGCTCAGCAGCAGCGCCGCTGTGATCCCGACCAGCGTGGCACAGCCGCTCGCAAACCAGGTGGGAATGAAGATCCCCATCGCGTCCTGGGATCCAACAGAAGCTCTCAGCGAGACAACGCCAGATGGGAGGATCGCCAGCGCCGAGGTGTTGATCGCGAGAAACAGCACCATCGCGTTGGTCGCCGTGCCATGTTTTGAGTTGATTTTATCGAGTTCCTCCATCGCCTTTATTCCGAAGGGGGTCGCGGCGTTGCCGAGCCCGAGCATGTTGCTCGAGATGTTGAGAATCATTGCGCTCATCGCCGGGCTGTCGATAGGTACGGCAGGGAAAAATCGTTGTAAAACAGGTCCAATGAGCCGAGCCAGGTGACGAAGCAGTCCGGCATCTTCGGCGACTCGCATGAGTCCTAGGAAGAACGCCATGAGCCCGATCAGGCCGATGGCCAGGTCGACGGCGCCGCGGGCGGAGGACACGATTGAGTCGGTGAGTGCCGACATCTGGCCAGCAAACGCGGCCAGCAGGACGGAGGTCAGCGCGACGATGACGATGAGACCGTTGAGCATGGATTGGGGGATGCTACTCGAAGCGCCATAGTCGCGCACGCAACGTGCGGTCCTGCGGGTGTCTTGACAGGCCTTCGCGCTCTTTCAGCTTGGCGAGCTCCACGAAGGTGGCTGGCGTCAGCGGAAAGCGCGCAGTGGCAAGCTCGAACGCGCGTGTCGCCTTGGGGGCGAGCGAGCTGGCCTGGGTCAGATCCTGAAACGCGGCCGCCAGATCGCCGCGACTGTGGTAGGTTTTACCAGGTTTCAGATAGGCGAGCATGGCATCGCTCTTCAGCGCGATGGCGCCACTGAACACCGCGATAGCGAGGAAGACCTGGTCTTGACCGAGCGCAGGATTGCCCGCGGTCACGAGCCGGTGATATTCGGCATCGCGGGTTATTCCGGTGTAGAGGAAGAGCCCAGCCATCGCCCCCGCCAGCAGCACGCCGGGCGCGATCCACTTCATCTGCTTTCCATCGGTGTCACCTGTGCATCGGGTGGCGCCGTCACCGTCCTGCCGCGGTCACCACGTTCTGCAGGGCGTCAGTTGCCCGGATGATGGTTGTACCCTCCGCTGGGTCGTCGAGGACGACCTCGAACTGCTCCACCAGCTCGTCGGGAATACCGTCGGTCGGGTAGACCACGTGCCAGGTGTTGTCCCCCTGCGAGATCTCGACGAGTTGAATCGGAGTCTGGTCATCGCTCACCGTGAATGGCAGGACCGAGCGGTCGCCTAACTCACGCAGCGCCGCTACCTCGATGCGCGGGGCGGTGTTATCGACATCGAAGATCTGGCTCTCGAGCTCGCCGAGGAGCGCGATACCCGGCGCGTTGGACGAGGTATCGCTCGCGGTGATCTTGACGCGATAGGCTCCGTCCGGGACCGACGACGTGTCCCAGGCGAACACCGTCTCTCGGAGACCGGACCGCAGGGCGTGCCAGATGGCCTCGCCCTGAGTCTGATAGTGGATGGTGTACTCGAGCCGGTCGCCGTTTCCATCGGCAGCCTGCCAGACGAACGTCTGGATTCCTTTTCGGTAGCTCTGCCGGCCGAGCGTCGTGCTGCCGCCGTTGGCCTCGGTCTCGGTCACGTCCTCGTCGAGCCCGGCGATCGGCGGGTCCCCGCTGCTGAATTGCTGCTGAAACACGGTGCCTGGGGGATAGGCGGTGATCTGCGTCACGGCTGGCCGCAGGTTCCGCGGCAGATAGGCGGCGTCGACCGACGTGAGGACCGGCGAGGCGTCACCGGCGAATAGCGACGCTCGCCACTGCAGATAGCGCGCATTCGGGCTGGCGATCTGCGTACCTGCGGCATCCGTGTAGGGGGCCGACCACTCGCTCCATAGTTCGTTTGGAATCGCGGTGTTCCCCGATCGGCTCGACAACTCGATCCGGCTGCCATCCGGCGTGGTCCCACGCCAGCTGATGCTTCCCCAGGTGGCCACTGTCTCGGCGTCGTGGACGGCCGACTCGTAGGTGCCACGATCGGCGCGCCCGCCGGTCAGGCTGATTACCTTGCCCGGGTTGGCCGTGCCGTACCGAAGCGATCCGTCCGCAAGCTGCAGAAAACGCGTGATCTGCCGGGCAGGCGACCGTGCCAGAAGGACCGTGCGCGGAGGAGTGGCCGACACCTGGTAGATTCTGCCTTCTCCACCGGTCCCGACGATCAGCGTGCCGTTGGCGTCGAATACCGCGTCGTATGGAGCTTCAGACTCAGAACTCCACAACTCGTCCCAGAGCCCGTCGGGTGCGATTCGGTAGACGGCGCCTCTTCTCCCCCCGCGGTACGTCCCCTCGCTCGTGGCGGGGGGCGGTGTGGAGCCGGCTGAGACAACAGACCCGACGTCGCCGGTTATGCTGGTCGTCGCCGAGACCACGGGCACTGGCGCGGCATCGTTGCCGGCGGAGGCCGTCGCACCCGTAGGTGCTTGGCTGTTGATCGCGACGACGAGTACAGACCCGTCGGACTGAACCCGTAGCGATCGGATCTCTTCGTATGGGGAGTCCAGCAACACGAACGCCCGACCGTTCTGATCGATTCGGAGTACCTGCCCAGGGGATTCTGTACCGGCCAGCAGCGCGCCCCCGTCTTCGATGGCCAGGGAGAGCACATGCGTGGCGTCGCTCTGGAAGAACACCTCCCCGTCGCCCCCTGGTGGGATCCGATAGATGCGCGCCATGTCCCCGGTCGCGGCGTACAGCGTCCCGTCCGGCGCTTGCGCAAGCGCCCAGATGTACGTGTCGTTGGGGTCGAGCACCGTCGTCGTCTGGCCATCCGGCGTGACGCGGTAGATCCGGCCATCCGGTGAGGTTGCGGCGAGCACGGCGCCGGCGTCGGCGGGGACGACCGTATGAATGTCGAGCTCGTCGGTGTCGAGAATGATGCTTCCGGTTCCGTCCGGTCCAATGCGATAGAGCCGGCCATCGCTTCCGCTCCCGACCCAGATCGCGCCGTCAGACGCGCTGGTGAGCGACCAGAGTGCCAGCGCCGTCGTTGCGAAGAACTCGTCGGCGACCGGTCCGAGGACAAGATGACCGTTGGCGTCAATCGACAGGGAGTCGACTTCGCCGCGGAGAAACTCGGCCTGCGTGGAGACACGCCAGAAGGTCGGCGACGCCCCGACCATCAGCGTGATGGCCAGGCCGAGGCCGAGAGACAGGACGGCGCGTCTCAGTCGGGTCTGGGGGCAGGGGCGATCCGCCCCGCGACGTGAGAGAGATTGCACAAGCCGTGGGGGGTGCGTCATCGTCGCGCCGTATCATCTCCGGACGCTGGGACTCATGCCTCGAACCCCTGCGCAAGGACACACCACTAGTAGGGTCTGGTGAGATCGATGGTCAGGGTGCGCGACCCGGACACGACGTGGTCTAGAGGGATGCTCCACTCCCGGACGGCTGTGTTGCTTAGTGGCGCGAATCTGTCACCACTCCGGTCGGCACCGAGTACCTCGAGTACCGAAGGGGGCAGTGACTCCAGTGGTCGTCCGTTGACTACCGCACCGGCATCGGGCCGCAGCAGCTGCACGTAGAGCCGGTTGTTTCGCCGTGCATCGTTCAATCCATCGATCAGGAGGTTCAGGTCAGTGGCCCGGAGAGCCTGTTCCGACTGCTGCCGCTCCAGCTGAGCCAGGGTCGAACCGTCGGCGACGAGGAGCTGCAAACGACCGCGGGCGGTGGACGGCAGATCCACCATGACGGTCCGGATGATTTCGTCGCCGCGATGGGTTCGTGTCGCTATGCGGAGCGGGACGGTGCGGCCCGGTCGCGGCCGCGGGTCGTCCAGCCAGACGCGTTCCAGCTCCGCGGTTCGCACATCATCATAGGCGGTAATCGAGACGTCGATGCCCTCAACGGTTACCTGCTCGAAGCCGTTGTTCAGGAGGGCGCTCAACGGGCCCGCAAGATAGAGCGCCGCCGACACCGTGGCCGTATCACCACTGAAGGTTTCCTCGAAGATGGCGGTAGGGTGCCCCACCAGCTCCGCCCTGGCGCGGACAACGTAGGTGGCGGCCCCCACCTCTTGGTTGTGGGTGAACAAGGTGTTCAGCAGGGCGTTGAACGCCAGCAATGGCGTGAACATATCGTCCGCGGCTAGCTCAAAGTCGAAGGTCACGAGGCGGTCCCGTTTCGGGGAGTTCAGCGAGACATGCATAGGGACGAGTCGGGGGCCAGATCCCAGGCTGCCGCTGATCCCGGTGGACCGGTCCTGGTCGATGGTCCCGAGGATTTCCCCGACCGCGGCGATCTTTGAGGAGATCGCCTGACTGGGGAGCACTGCGTGAACGTAGGCGCGTGTCATCGGAAAACGGGCCAAACCAAGGTTGTAAAACGGATGCCCGAACGCGTAGACGCGACCCTCGTCGACCAGGGTCACCGTGCCCGTCCCGGCCATCGTCAGATCGCCTCGGATGAGGCTGACGCCGACAGCGTCACCTGGTACCAGGGGACCTTCCGGCATCAGCTGGGCGGATGCGGTGCCGCCAACTACCGCAACCAACCCAGCGGCGCGAAACATCGGCGCGATGTGGTCGAAAGCCTCCGGCGTGAACCCGCTCATCACGAGCGGCGTGGCGATCGGTCTCAGCTGAACCCCGAGCGTGGCGGCCGGCAGCCCGGTGGCACTTACGTCACCGGGACGCACGGCGAAGGGGGTGGGGGATACGAACCGATTGGGTAGCAGGGAGGTCAAAGTGTCGCTTGCGAGCGGCAGCGGCAGACGAACCGGTGCCCGCGCCACGCGAGTGGTGGCGATGGAATCGTCTCTCAGCATTTCCTCGATCGGCGTGATTCCGGCGATCGCGTCCTTCGAGAACGATCCCAGAGAGTACGAGACGGCCCCGAGGAGCCGTCCGTCCACGTAGACTGGGCTGCCGCTCATCCCCTGGATGACACCGCTTTCGGCGAGCGGGCCACCCGCAAGGCGCGCCAGGATCAGATTGCGCCGCGGCCCCGTCGAGTTCTCGAGGACTCCGAGAATCTCTACGGTAAACTCGCTGGGTTCCGTCCCCTGGAACACCGTGAGTCCGGTACCCCGCATGCCGGCGCGCACCTCATCGACCGGCATCGTGAGGGTCGCGGCCGGCAGGACGGCCAGGAGTCCGCCCGCCAGGATGAGAGTAACAAGCAGTGGAGCACGAGGATTCATGTGGACGTCGGGTCGGGGGTCGCAGGGTGGCACCGCACGCAAGGTCGACAAGCGGATCTGAACTGACTTATATCGAAGGAAATGCTTACGGGTCAAGGAGAAAAGGGCTGTTGAGGGCCACGAGGATCGGCCGAAATTGACACAGAAGCTGAAGGTTTGCTAGCCTGAGAAGCTGGTCTTCGGTCAGCGTGGCCAATGTGCCGAAGGTGGAAAGATGGATCGTGTGAGGCAGGTAGTGATGACGCCGGGTGGGCGTATGCCGTGGTGGTGGTTCTACGGGTACAACAGCACAGGAGAGGCCCGCCTGCTCCACTGACCGCATCCCACGCAGACAGTAAGGACAAGCCTCTCCAGCCCCCGGTTGGAGAGGCTTTTTTCGTGTGAGGCCTGATGCGTTGTGCCCAGCTTTGCGCCACCGTGACGGGGGAGACGACGGACGAGCTGCGTGCCCGTCGGGACGCCGCGCACGATGCGGACTTGGTCGAACTCAGGGTCGATACGGTGCGCGATCTCGATCTCGCAGGGGCGTTGGCCAACCGGACCCGTCCGGTGGTCGTCACGTGCCGTCCTTCCTGGGAGGGCGGGTCGTTCAGGGGATCGGAGGAAGAACGTCACGGCATCCTGCGCCGTGCCCTCGAGCTGGGCGCCGACTGGGTCGATCTCGAGTGGCTGGGTGGCTTCGAGACACTGATTGCGGAGCGACGTGGCCGGGGCATCGTGTTGTCGATGCACGATTTCGAGAGTGCTCCGCGGGACCTCGAGGAGCGGTATCGGGCGATGCGTGGGACAGGGGCTGAGGTAGTCAAGCTTGCTGTCCGAACCCGGTCCGCCAGCGATGTGGTACGGCTGCTGCGGCTTGGGCGCGCGAGTCAGCCGGAGCGTCTCGTGCTCGTCGGCATGGGGCAGCCCGGTGTCCCGACGCGACTACTCCCGGCGCATTTCGGATCGTGCTGGACCTACGCCGGGGAAGGCATTGCGCCCGGGCAGGTGAGTCTGTTTGATATGGTGCACCGGTATCGGTTCAAGCGCACGTCGGTGGCAACTGCGGTGTACGGCGTAGCGGGGGCGCCGATTGGACATTCGCTGTCGCCGCTGATGCACAACGCGGGCTTCGAGGCGGTCGGCGTGGACGCGGTCTACGTGCCGTTCGAGGCGTCCGACGTAGACGACCTCATGCCGCTCGTTGACGCGCTCGGAGTAGCCGGGCTTAGTGTCACCGCCCCGTTCAAGGAATCGATTCTGGCGTACGCCAAGGATGTTGATGCCGTGGGTCGGCGGGTAGGCGCGATAAATACGTTGCGGGTTGAAGGGGCGGGATGGGCCGGGCTGAACACCGACGTGCCAGGGTTTCTGGCGCCGCTCGATGACTACGGCTCCGTCGGTGGCCTGCGGGGTACGGTGCTCGGCGCCGGTGGGGCGGCGCGGGCGGTTGCCGTGGCGCTGGCGAGCCGTGGGGTCGCGGTCCGCGTCTGTGCGCGACGAACGGAGCGAGCCACGGCGGTGGCGCAGCTGGTCGGCGGGACCGTGGGACCGATACCCCCGGAGGCCGGGTCCTGGGATCTGCTCGTGAACACCACGCCCGTGGGTACTGACCCGGAGGTGACGGAGAGTCCGTTGCCGGCTTCCGCGCTGCGTGGCGGGGGGATCGTCTACGACCTCGTCTACAACCCGGTCCGTACGCGGCTATTGCGGGAGGCGGCGGTGGCTGGGTGTGAGACTATCGGCGGTTTGGATATGCTGGCGGCGCAGGCCGAGCGGCAGTTTTCGTGGTGGGTCGGGTCGTCTCCGCCGGTCCGGCTGTTTAAGTCGGCGGCGCTTGCGGCGCTAGGCGGGCCAGACGTTTTCTGAGGGTGGATACCTGGTGTTTGAGACAAGATGTCGTGCCTTTCCTGAACTCGTGGCCCCGGCGGGGCGGACGTCATCACAGCACCCTGGTGATAGGGCACCGAGCGGCGGTCGGGCGGTTCGAGGCGCAGCTTCGCTAGAGGACCAATCCGCATGAGCCAAACGTCATTCGAGGAATTTCAGGAACTGGCCGGCCGTGGCACGTTCGTGCCGGTGTGCAAGGAGATTCGCGCGGACCTACTGAATCCGCTGTCCGCATTTCTAAAGGTCGCCGAGTACGCGGACTACGCTTTTTTGTTCGAGAGCGTGGAGGGCGGGGAACAGGTGGCGCGTTACTCCTTCCTGGGGAAGGACCCGTTCCTCGTGCTGCGCGCGCGGGGAGGCAAGACGCTGGTCGAGCAAGGCGGAGTCACCACGACCGAGGACGTCCCGTTCCCCGATCGTCTCCGGGAGGTCATGAGTGACTACCGGGCGCCCGTTGTTCCCGGGTTGCCACGGTTTACCGGGGGCGCCGTCGGGTTCTTCGGCTACGACGCCGCGAGCTGGTTCGAGCCGTCGCTGGAGGCGGTCTGGTCGAAAATGAACGCCCCGGGGACGGGGGATGACGACGCGGGGTTCATGCTGTTCGACACGATTCTGGCGTTCGACCACGTCAAGCATCGGATTCTGCTCATCGCCAATGCTCGCGTGGATCCCGGAACTGATCTCGGAATCGCCTATCGCTTTGGCTGCGCGAAGATTCACTTTCTCGAACAGGAACTGGAGCGAGGTCTGTCTGCGCCGCCCGTCACAGAGTCGACCCCACTCGAAGTGCGGTCGAACACAAGCCAGGCGGCGTTCGAGGAGGCGGTCCTCGTGGCGAAGGACCACATCACGGCCGGGAACGTTTACCAGGTCGTCCTCTCGCAGCGTTTCGAGACCACAGTCAGCGCCGATCCATTCACCGTATACCGGGCGCTCCGGCACGTGAACCCGTCGCCCTACATGTACTTCATCCGTATGGGATCGCTGTCGATCGTCGGTTCTTCGCCAGAGATGCTGGTACGCGTGGAGGGGCGGCAAGTCGTGACTCACCCGATCGCCGGCACCAGACCCAGAGGGCACGACGACACTGAGGATCAGCGGCTGGCCGACGAGTTGCGGCAGAGCGAGAAGGAGCGTGCCGAGCACGTGATGCTGGTTGACCTGGGCCGTAACGACATCGGCCGGGTCTGCGAGTACGGAACCGTGCGGGTGGCGCAGTTCATGGGCCTCGAGCGGTATTCACACGTGATGCATCTCGTGTCGCGTGTCGAGGGACGGTTGCGCGAGGGACAGGATCGTCTGGACGCGTTGGCGGCCTGTTTTCCCGCAGGCACGGTCTCGGGTGCACCGAAGATTCGCGCGATGGAGATCATCGCCGATCTGGAGCCGACACGCCGTGGCATCTATGCCGGCGCGATCGGCTACGTCGACTTCGCGGGCAACCTCGACTGTTGCATCACGATCAGGACGATCACGATGAAGGACGGTCTGGCCTATGTGCAGGCGGGCGCCGGCATCGTTGCTGACTCGAACCCAACCGCTGAATTCAACGAGACGCGCGACAAGGCCTCGGCGCTCTTGCGGGCGCTGGAGATGGTGTAACTAGAGAGAATGCCAGGTAGGCACGCGTCAGAACAGGAGAGCGTCCCCGATCCAGGGAAGTTAACCGCGTTCAGCAGTCGTCGTCACCGGGCTGAAGCAGTGGGGGGCTCCGGCGTCGTGACTCATGCTGAGTCCGGCGAGAGCGGGGCGCGACGAAGGAGTAGGCAGGCGGTACTCGACTGAGGAGCGGCGCCACCCAGGTGGGATGCCCTGCCCGGCGAAGGTTGCTGATTCTGCGGCATGGTGTTGGTCATCGATAACTACGACTCGTTCACCTACAACCTGGTTCAGTATCTGGGCGAGCTAGGCGCCGTTCTGGAGGTCCGTCGGAACGACCAGGTGTCGGTTGAGGAGATCGCGGCGCTGGCGCCGGACCGCATCGTCATTTCGCCAGGACCCGGTCGTCCGGAGCATGCCGGCGTGACCGTCGATGCTGTCCGGCGGTTCGCACCGCAGATGCCGATTCTGGGCGTGTGCCTCGGGCACCAGGCGATCGGGCTCGCGTTCGGAGCGGCGATCGCGCCGGCCACGGTGCTCATGCATGGTAAGCGCTCTATGGTCGAACATGACGGCCGGGGCGTCTTCGACGGGATCCAAGGCCCTTTCGCCGCAGGGCGCTATCACTCGTTGGCTGTGGCGCCGGGGACCTGCCCGTCCGAGCTCGAGGTGACGGCTCGGACGGCGGATGATGGGACCATCATGGGCGTGCGGCATCGGGAGTGGCGCGTGCACGGTGTCCAGTTTCACCCTGAGTCCGTGTTGACTGGAGTCGGGCGCCAGATCCTGCGGAACTTTCTGGAGTGCTGATGTTCGCGACCCTCATCGAAAAGCTGCACCGCCGTCAAGATCTGAGCGTGGACGAGGCGGCCGGCGTGATGGCGGAGATCATGGCCGGTCGGGCGGCCCCTGCGCAGATCGCCGGTCTCTTGATCGCCCTGTCGATGAAGGGAGAGCGACCGTCTGAGATCGTCGGGTTGGCGACGACCATGCGCACCAACGCCGTCAAGCTGTCGAAACCGTACGAGGAGCTCTTCGACACCTGTGGTACCGGCGGTGACCGTGCCTCGACGTTCAACGTGTCCTCGCTGGCGGCATTGGTCCTGTCTGGGTGCGGTGTCCGCGTGGCGAAGCATGGGAACCGGGCGGTTTCGAGTCGGTGCGGTAGTGCGGATCTGTTCAGCGCGCTCGGGGTTGCGGTGGATGCACCGCCGGCGGTGGTGGAGCGGTGTCTCGACGAGTGCGGGATCGCGTTTCTGTTCGCCCCGATGTTCCATCCGTCGATGCGGCATGCCGCGTCGGCGAGGCGTGATCTCGGTGTCCGAACCGCGTTCAACCTGCTGGGACCGTTGACGAATCCGGCCGGTGTAAACCGCCAGCTGGTCGGGGTGCCGCGTCCGGACCATACCGACTTAATCGCTCGCGCGCTCGACGAGCTGGGGTCGAAACGGGCGTGGGTGGCGCACGGGGCGGACGGGCTCGATGAGATCTCGACTACAGGCTACACCAAGGTGTCGGAGTGCCGTGACGGCACGGTCCGGACCTTCTATCTGCACCCGAACGACTTCGGTTTACCGGTTGCCGACCCCGCGACGTTACGCGCGGAGTCGCCGGCAGAGCACTCGGCGATCGCCCGGGCGGTCCTGTCGGGAGAGACTGGTCCCCCACGTGACATGGTGTTGGCGAATGCGGCAGCCGGCCTGTTCATAATGGATCGAGTTGGTAGTCTGACCGATGGAGTGGCTAGGGCCGCCGCCGCCCTCGATGACGGGCAGGCTCTAGAGAGACTGAGAAGCCTGGCCGCCGTGTCGAGCGCCGGGACGGGAGATTAAGTATGACTGACCAGGTCGGTCGGGTCGGATCGGATCTGCTGGCAACGATCGTGGCGGCGACGCGGCACGCGGTCGGTGAGCGAGAGCGGGGGTGTCCGGCGTCTGAACTTACCTCCCGTGCGGCATCGGTATCCCCTGGCGGTGCCCGATTCGTGGCGGCGCTGACGGTACGTGGGAGGGTGAATATCATCGGTGAATGCAAGCGCCGCTCACCGTCGAGAGGGATTCTTCGCGCCGACTACCGCCCTGATCGAATCGCCGCCGCGTACGAGGCGCACGGGGCGGTGGCGGTGTCGGTGCTGACCGAGCCGACCTTCTTCGACGGGTCGCTCGACGACCTGCGAGCCGTGCGAGCCGCGGTCGAAATTCCGGTTCTACGCAAGGATTTTATAGTGACGCCGTATCAGTTACTGGAGGCGGTCACAGCGGGCGCGGATGCGGTCCTGCTCATCGTGGCCGCGCTCGACGACGCCGAACTCGGCGCCCTGCTGGACCAGGCGACGTCGTTCGGACTTGGCGCCCTGGTGGAGGTCCACGACGCGGCCGAGCTGCGGCGCGCGGTGAAGGCCGGCGCCGTCGTTATCGGAGTTAACAACCGAAGTCTGCGAACCCTGGCAGTCGACCTGGACGCGTCCCGTAATCTGGTTGGGCAGCTGCCGCCTGGAACGGTGGGCGTGGCCGAGAGCGGACTGCGGACGAGTGAAGACCTCATGAGCCTGGGCGCCGCGGGTTATAAGGCCTTCTTGATCGGCGAAGCCCTTATGACGACACCAGAGCCTGGAGTGGCGTTGGGACGGCTGCTCGATGGCGCGCGGTCGGGTGACGGCGACGCTCGGGTTCTGGCGCGTGGCGTCGAGGCAGGCGGATCGTGAGGACACCGGTGAAGATCTGCGGGATTACGCGGTCCGAGGACGCGGCGCTCGCCGCCCGCCTCGGCGCCGCCTGGGTCGGGTTCGTCTTCTGGCCGGGGAGCCCGCGCTTCGTGGAACCGGTCGCGGCGGAAGAAATTCTCGCCGGCCTGCCTCCGCACGTGGTCGGTGTCGGCGTGTTCGTGGACCAGGCGGTGGAGGAGGTCAACGCGATAGCCGCTCGCGTTGGTCTCGGGGCGGTTCAGTTGCACGGGGACGAATCGGCGGTGGCGTGTGCGCGGTGTACACAGCGGGTCATCAAGGCGGTGCGGCTTTCGCCGGAGACCACCATGGAGGTGGTCGATACGGTCTGGTCGCCCGCGACCGTCCTCGTTGATACGTTCGACGCGGTGCGCATAGGAGGGACCGGCCGTGTGGTCGATTGGACGCTGGCCGCTCGAATCGCTCGCCGACGTCGTACGTTCCTGTCCGGTGGGCTGCGGGCGGAGAACGTCGGGGACGCCCTGAGACGGGTCGCACCCTATGCCCTGGACGTGTCCTCGGGGGTCGAGGCGCTACCGGGTATCAAGGACGCCGAACGGATGCGGGCGTTCTTCGAGGCGGTCAGCGCCGCGACCAGGCAGGCCGAGCCGGTTTCGGGGGCGGCGACAGGCGGAGCACAGGCATGACTACTACCGACACGGGGGTACCGACACCGGACTTCGGCTTTGGTCGGCGGGACCCAGATGCACGGGGGTACTTCGGAGACTATGGCGGACGGTTCGTACCCGAGACGCTGGTGGCCCCGGTGGAAGAGCTGCAGGCCGCGTATTTCGAGGCACGGGCGGACCGCGCATTCCGGGACCGGCTGACCTCGCTGCTCGACCGTTATGTCGGTCGTCCGACACCGGTCTACGAAGCGACGCGCTGGTCGGAGCAGCTTGGCGGCGCGCGCCTGCTGCTCAAACGGGAAGACCTTGCCCACACCGGTGCGCACAAGATCAACAACGCGCTCGGTCAGGCGTTGCTTGCCGTTCGCATGGGTAAGCGGCGAGTGGTGGCGGAAACCGGAGCGGGCCAGCACGGGGTCGCCACGGCGAGCGCCTGCGCCAGGCTCGGCCTCGCGTGCGAGGTGTATATGGGCGCCGAGGACATGGCGCGGCAGGCGCTCAACGTGGTCCGGATGAGGTTGCTCGGGGCCACGGTCACGGCGGTCGGCGCCGGCAGCCGAACGTTGAAGGACGCGATCAACGAGGCCATGCGCGACTGGGTCACCAACGTCGGAGACACTTACTACCTGCTTGGCTCGGTGCTTGGGCCTCATCCCTATCCGTTGATGGTGCGTGAATTCCAAGCCGTGATCGGCGACGAGGCCCGTCGGCAGGTCCTGGCGCTGGTCGGACGTTTGCCGACAGCGGTGGTCGCCTGCGTCGGTGGAGGTAGTAACGCGTTGGGGATCTTCAACGGTTTTGTGTACGACTCCGATGTTCGCTTGATCGGCGTGGAGGCAGGCGGCGAGGCAATCGAACCGGGACGGCACGCCGCTCGCTTCGCGGCGGGAACGGTAGGGGTGCTGCAGGGTACACGAAGCGTGATTCTGCAGGACGCGCACGGCAACATCGAACCGACGCATTCGGTGTCGGCCGGTCTGGATTATGCGGCGGTCGGGCCGGAGCATGCTTGGTTACGCGATATGGGCCGCGCGGAGTACACCTGGGTATCAGACGACCAGGCCCTTGAGGCGTTCCAGCGGGTCGCGCGTCTGGAAGGCATCATTCCGGCTCTCGAGTCGGCCCACGCACTGGCGCATGCGGGGGAAGTGGCGACGCCGCTCAGTCGAGATGAGGTCGTGCTCGTAAATCTGTCCGGACGGGGCGACAAGGACGTCGAGATCGTCAGGGACCTAGGGATCGGCGTGCCCCCCGTCTCGGCCGCGGGCCCAGCGGCGCCACGGGGGAACGGGGCGTGACGTCGCGTATAGCGGAGGTATTCGCAGGGCTGCGTACGGCCGGCCAGACGGGTTTGGTGACTTATGTCACCGGTGGCGATCCGGATGCGGCGCGGTCGGGCGAGATCCTCCGGGCGCTGGACCGAGCCGGCGCCGACGTGCTCGAGGTCGGGGTGCCGTTCTCTGACCCGGTGGCGGACGGACCGGTCATCCAGCGAGCTTCAGAGCGTGCCCTGGCCGCGGGTGCCACGCTTTCGAGCACACTGGCGCTGGTTGAAGGGGTGCGCGCCGACGTGAGGGCCGCGGTGGTGTTGTTCAGCTATGCCAACCCGATCCTGAGGATGGGCTACGCTGAATTCTCGGCTCGGGCGGCGTCGGCGGGCGTGGACGGGGTCCTAGTGCTGGATCTGCCGATAGAAGAGGCAGGGCCGTTCCGTCGAACTCTGGTGGGGAGGGGCATCGACCCGATCTTCCTGCTGAGTCCGACCACGACTGAAACGCGGCTCCGGCAGGCTGCCGAACTGGGGCAAGGGTTTCTGTATGGAATCTCGAGGCTGGGGGTCACGGGAGCTCAGGCAAAGGTGGCCGCGAGCGCCCACGCCCTGGTTGAGCGGATTCGGCTCGTGACACCGCTTCCGGTGGCGGTCGGATTCGGGTTGTGCCGGCCCGAGCACGTGCGGCAGGTCGGTAAGTGGGCCGATGCGGCAGTAGTCGGCAGCGCGCTGGTTGACGTCGTCGCGCGCGAAGCGTCCTCACTGGACCTAGTGGCAGCGGTCGAACGTTACGTCGCCTGGCTAAAGCAGGGGACTGGAACGCGACTGGGGGCGGGTAGCGTGACATGACGGCAGAAAGTCAGTCGCCCGAGCAGCCGGGCCGAGTAGAGGTTGGTCAGCGGATCGCGGACATCCGGAAGCGGATGGACGAGCTTGATTCTAAGCTCGTCGCGTTGCTGAACGAGCGGGCGCGGTGCGCGGGGGAGATCGGGGAGCTGAAGCAGGCATTGGGGCTGGAGGTGTATCAGCCGGATCGAGAGATCGAGGTGTTTAAACACGTTCGGTCGCAGAACGGCGGTCCACTCGACGCGGAGGCGATCACACGTTTGTTCGAGCGGATCATCGATGAGGCCCGCCGGTTGGAGCGCGCGGCTGGATGAGGGACTGAGCGGGAGGCGGGATGTCAGGGGAGGATAGTGGGTCATGGTTGTCGTAATGGAGGAACGCGCCAGTGAGGCACAGGTACAGCACGTCATCGCCCAGCTCGTGGAGAAGGGGTTCGACGTGCATCGTTCGACGGGACAACTCCGTAGCGTATTGGGCGCCGTCGGTGGTAACCGGTCGTTTGATAACCGACTCATCGAGGTAATGGACGGCGTACAGGAGGTTTTGAGAATCACCGAACCGTACAAGCTCGCGAGTCGCACCTTCAAGCCCGAACGCACCGCGGTTTCGTTCGACGGGTTCCGTGTCGGTGGCAACGAGGTGATCGTCATGGCTGGACCGTGCTCGGTGGAGACCGACGAGCAGATCGCGGCCGCGGCCGCGGCGGTGAGGAAGGCGGGTGCCAAGGTGCTCCGTGGCGGTGCTTTCAAGCCGAGGAGCTCACCCTACAGCTTCCAGGGACTAGGAGAAGAGGGGCTGCGTTCGATGCGTGCGGCCGCGGATGCTGAGGGGCTAAAGGTGGTCTCCGAGGTCATGGACGTCAGCCAGATTGAACTGGTTGCCCGCTTTGTGGACATCCTCCAGGTCGGTGCCCGCAACATGCAGAACTACACGTTGTTACGGGAGTTGGGCAAGACGCGGACGCCCGTGCTGCTGAAGCGCGGGATCTCCGCGACCATCGAGGAGTGGTTGTTGTCTGCGGAGTACGTATTGTCGGGTGGCAACACGGACGTAATTCTGTGCGAACGGGGCATCCGCACCTTCGAGAGTTACACCCGCAACACCCTCGATATCTCGGCGATTCCGGTCGTCCAGAAGCTGAGTCACCTTCCGATCATCGTCGACCCGAGCCATGGTACCGGGTTGCGCGATAAGGTGGCGCCGATGGCACGGGCTGCCATCGCGGCGGGCGCGGACGGGTTGATCATCGAGGTACACCCGGATCCGGACCACGCGCTGAGTGACGGCGCACAGTCGATCTTCCCCTCGCAGTTCGACCGGCTGATGGCGGAACTGCGTATCATCGTCCCGGCGATCGGCCGCAGCATCTGCCTCGAGCCGGTCGCGCTGCGTGGGTGGGGAACCTAGACGCCCGTGGTGAACACACCGGTGCATTCGACCGACGCTGCATCTCGCCTGGATAGTGTTGCGCCTCGGTCTCATATGGTCCACCGTGCTCCCACGTGGCGCCTGGCCAGCCGGGTACCGCGCGTCAGGTGCGACGGGCGTGCCTGACATGCCCAAAATGCTGCCGGTGATTCAGTCGGGGACCGCGGCCGAACCTCCGCTGCTATTCAAGCGTGTGGCGATCGTCGGTCTCGGGCTAATCGGCGGCTCGATCGCGCTCGCGGTCAGACAGCACTGGCCCTCGTCCCTCGTTATCGGCCTCGACCGCAAGGACGTGCTCGAGAAGGCGATGGTGCTCCACGCTATCGATGTCGCTGCTGATGATCCGGTCGTGATCGCAGAAGCGGATCTCGTTATCCTGGCCGCGCCGGTGGCGCAGAATATCGACCGGCTTGCCGAACTCGACCGGTACGTCACGACACCGGCGGTCGTCACCGACGTCGGCAGCACAAAGCAGACTACCGTCGAGGCAGCTCGGCAGCTGCCTTCACGCCTAACGTTCGTCGGGGGACACCCGCTGGGCGGTGCGCCGCGTAGTGGAATCGAATACGCCCGGCCCGACCTGTTCGTGGACCGCCCGTGGCTCTTCACACCGGAGGGTTGCGACAACGCGGCAGTGCTGGAGCGGTTGTACAGCTTCGTCCGCGTGCTGGGGGCGGAACCTCACATTCTAGACCCGGTCGAACACGACCGGATGCTCGCGTTCCTCAGTCACCTTCCACAACTGACCGCCAGTGCCCTGATGCATGTCGTGGGCAACCGTGTGGGTGAGGCTGGGCTCGCGATGACCGGACGCGGTCTGTTTGATGCGACCCGGCTCGCCTCGAGCCCGGCGGACATCTGGCGGGACATCTGCGGGTCGAACGCCGATGCGATCGGTGAAGCGATCGGCGAGTTGATCAACGAGCTCGAAGCGTTGCGGCGTGGGCTGGAATCAAGCGGGGAGATCGACCGGGTCTTCGAGTCCGCCGGCGAGTGGCGGGCCCGGCTGGCTGCCCTTCGAGCCACCAGACGGGGAGGGTGAGGCTACGCCGGGGACGGACGGCGTGGACGTGCGTGTCACGGTGCTCCGGGATATCGTTGCCCATGCGCGACAGACGTCGCCGGAAGAATGTTGCGGTCTGCTGATCGGCACACCCAAACGTGTGGAGTCGGTCCACGCGGCCCGCAATCTGCGTCGGAGCTCGACGCGATACCTCGTCGACCCCCTTGACCATTTTGCGGCCATCAGGTCCGCACGCCAGGTTGGGCTTGGGGTGGTCGGTGCTTATCATTCACACCCCGCATGTCCGCCGGAGCCGTCCACGACGGACGAGCGTGAGGCGACCGACCCGAATTTTCTGCATCTGATCGTTTCTCCCGTGACGGCCGAGACTCGGGGCTTTCGTCTGGTGGACGGGCAGATGGCGCCTGTCGAACTGCGGCCGGTGCTGGACCCCTAAATCAGGCATGAGGGTGTAAGCGTTTCGGGAGACGCCTACCGGCGCAATCCGCCACCCTGGATGACGATGCTGGTGCGGGCGGAGTCGATGATGTCGTCACGCCGCTTCAGGGTGAGACGGATTTCGTAGCGTCCGCCGGTGTCGTAGGAGTGCCGCCGTGCGAAGCGGCGCTGGATTTCACTAGTGCCCGCTTCGTAGGGATCGCAGTCAAAAATGCTCTCCGACTTGGTTCCGTCGTCCCAGTCCCACTCCGCGCTCACGCAATAGAAGTCCTCGTGGTCATCGGCGCCCCCCCGGAGGAGTCCGGTGAACGAGATTTCCACCGGCGCGAAGGCGAGGTTGGGCCGCGCTCGGAGCGTGAGCTCCGGGCGGTCGTTCTGGGCGCCCAGACTAAGCGAGATCGGCGGTACGACCAGCAGAACGGTGGCCATTCCCCAGGTTGGGACGGTTGCGCGCATAGCTCGATTGTAGCGTGGGGATGGGCTCGTGACCAGTCCGGTGAATGGTACTGCTGCGCCCAGTAGGGAACGCGGGTCGCTGGCGGTCGCAACGTCGTGTGCTTGCACCCACGCTATAATCCTCCGGATGCACACAGGAGCGGACACGCCATCGGTACGCTGTACATCTGACGCGCTCGACCACCTGCAGGCAGACTTAATCTGCGCGCCGGTGTTCGAGGACGAGACCTCTGACGCCGTGCACGTGCTCGACAGCGCGCTGGGTGGCGCCATCTCCCGCGCGCGGGAGACGGGAGAGATCACGGGGAAGATACATGAACTGCTCTTTGCCGACGTGGTCGATCCCGGGTGGAAAACTCGGCGGGCGCTTCTCGTCGGGGCCGGCGCCAGCGGACAGTTCGATACGACGCGGGCCCGGACGGTGGCCGGGGCGGCTGGTATGGCGGCGCGGGATCATCACGCTCGGCGGGTCGGCTTCCTGTGCCGGACGCCGGGGGAGACGCCCGCGATGGCGCAAGCAGCGGTGGAAGGTCTCCTCATCGGTGCCTTCCGAGACACGCGGTTCAAGACCCTGGACACTGGGTCGCCGCCGCTTACGAGCGTGGAGATGATCGTCGAGGAAGACGAGCGGTCGCAGGTACAGGTAGCGGTGGAGCGTGGCGCCTTGCTCGCTGGCTGCTCCAACCTCGCCAGGGAGCTCTCCAACGAACCCGGCAATCTGTTAACACCCAGGGTGTTCGCCGATCGGGCGGTCGAGTTGGTGACCGGACCGCGTATGACTGTCGAGGTGCTCGAGGACGAAGCGATTGAGTCCCATGGGATGGGGCTGCTTCAGGGCGTGGCGAGGGGGAGCGTCGAGCCCCCACGAGTAATCGTGATGCGCTACGAACCGGACAAGACCGATTCCGGACCGGTGCTCGGGCTAGTGGGCAAGGGCGTGACCTTCGATACCGGTGGGATCTCGATTAAGCCCGCCGACGGGATGGAACGGATGAAGCGCGACATGTCCGGAGGGGCGGCCGTGGTCTGCGCCATGCGCGCGATTGGGCAGCTGGCGCCACCGGTCCGTGTGATCGGCGTGGTGCCGGTGGCGGAGAACATGCCTGGAGGGCGCGCCATCCGTCCCGGGGACGTGCTGACCGCGGCGAACGGGATGAGGGTCGAGGTGATCAACACCGACGCGGAGGGCCGGTTGATCCTTGGGGACGCCCTGATCCTGGCGCAACGGCTCGGGGCAACGCACCTAGTCGACATTGCGACCCTGACCGGCGCCTGTGTCGTGGCACTGGGGCACCATGCCTCAGGTCTACTCGGCGGACCGTCGAGCTGGGTGGAGTCTGTTCGACAGGTCGCCGACCGGGCAGGCGAACGCGTGTGGCCGCTCCCGGTTTTTGACGAGTACGCCGAACAACTGCGGAGTGACACTGCCGACATTGCGAATACCGGAGGAAGGGACGGCGGGGCGATTACGGCCGGGATGTTCCTCAAGGCGTTCAGCGGAGGACTTCCGTGGGCGCATCTGGATATCGCGGGGACGGCCTGGTCTGACGAGACCAAGCCGTATCATGCGAAAGGGGCCAGCGGCGTCGGTGTGCGAACGTTGGCGGCGCTCCCGTTCCAAGCTGCGTGGTCGGTTTAGTGGCCTGTTTACGCGTGTATCAGTGGTGATGTCCCCGCCAGGTGAGCGCGACGGAGACATGCCGGGGTAGGCCACTGGGAGGTCCGGCGTCGTTACCTGGTACCCGCTCGAGGGAAGGGGGACAGCGCTACGAAACCGGTCGGCTTACGCGTGTCGACATGCCATAGCCGCGTGAGGCGTGTAGTAGAATCAGGGCGTGCAGCAACAGCCGATCACACCGTTGATCGTTGAACTGACGCAGTCGGCGACGGAAGAGATTACTGTCGGCGATGTGCTGGCTAGGGCCATGGGCTTCACCGGTGGGATGATCCTCGTCGGGGTGGCACTCGCGTTGCTTTTTGCGGGCGCGCTTATCGGATTGCGACGTCTGAGCCCGTCCAACTCTCTCAACGGCGCCGAAACGGAACGGACCCGCATGGGACTGCATCTCCCGTCTCGTTGAATCGGTTGGCAACGAGGGGCGCTACGCTCCGGCGATCACTACGCCGATTCACCCTGAACAGATCCCTAGTCGTCGTCCTCGGCGTCGACAGGAAAACTCACGGACGATGTTGTCGGCTTTAGTGCCAGCTGGTACTCGAGTATCGACTGCAGCAGCGCGTCTGCTATCCGGTCGCGGTAGGCATCCGTGGCGAGGAAAGCGGCGTCCGCCTGATTGGTGAGGAAGGAGATCTCTGCCAGCACGCTCGGCATGTTCGCCCCGAGTAGTACCACGAAGGGGGCCTGCTTGACGCCGAGGTCCTGCGCCTCCGGGTGCAGGTCACGTACATTGCGGATCAGGTTTCGCTGTACCATCTCTGCCAAGTCTCGGGACTCGTCCATCTTGCTGTACGCGGTGATGGAGCGTGCCAGTTGAGGCAAGTCGTGCATGTGCTGGCGCGAGGCGGCATTCTCGCGGGCCGCCACCTTCCGCGAATTCGGGTCGGTCGCCAGATCGAGGTAGTAGGTCTCGATGCCGCGAGCGGAATGGTCCTTGGCAGCGTTCGCGTGGATGGAGAGGAAGAGGTCCGCCTGGACCCTGTTGGCGATTTCGGGGCGTGCGCCAAGCGGTAGAAAAGTGTCACGCCGACGGGTCAGAATAACCTCGATGTCGGTGGTCGCCTTTAGACGAGCCTCGAGGCGCCGGGCCACGTCGAGGACGAGCGCTGACTCGGTCAGCTCACCCGTTTGGGCGCCGGGGTCGTGACCCCCGTGGCCGGGGTCGATAACGATTCGTGAGACGCCCAAGCCGAGTTGGCGGGCAAGCGAATAGTTGCCGTCGGAGTTGGCGATCGGGGTCGCGGCGCCCGGTCGCGGCTCGGGTGTGTGAGTGAACCATTCCCCGGCAGGGTCAGGCGCTGTCGCCTCGGCCCGGTTGGGTGCCGGGGAGACAGTCGGGGCAAGGCGTTCGACCCGACGCACTTTCCAGCCCTTGGGTACGGGTAACAAGTCGGGCCCGGACAGCAGGCTCGGTGTGCTTGGCGCCTCGTCGGACAGAAGAGTGGGGGGTGAGTCGACCGTGACGGCCGAGCCCACCGGGGTCGGGCGGGACTGCGTTGGTTCGACTGAGACTGGTTCGTCCACGCGGTCAGTACGCGGGGGTACGACGTCGTCCGCGACCGGTGAATCGGCTGGCATTTGCGGTGTTGTGCGACGTGCCTGCCTGGACTCGGTCGGCACGGTGTCCACGACGATACGATACGGGTTGTATAGCGTGTAGACGCTGAAGCTGTCGACCTCTTCAATGTCAAGGACCACGCGCGTGGTCTGCCCGGGATGACGCCCGAGACGGATTTCGCGGACGAGGTCACTGTCGTCGAATGTCAGCGTGGCGTCTCGCAACGGTGGCGGTGCATATGTGCCGCTGAGGTCGAAGAACAATCGAGCCGGCCCGTCTAGCCGCTTGGAGCGGTAAGGCACCTCGTCGTCGAGGTCGATCGTCACGCGGACGATATCGGCCAGTGCCTCACGGCGGATCGCACGGATCCGCACAGGTTCGTCGAGGAAGCCGATTTGTTCGAGACGGTCCGTGACCCCTGGTAAGAGCGCACTAGTCGGATACTCGCTCTCGAGCATTCGGAGCAGTCTGACGGCGGCATCACGATCGGCGGCCTGACGATGGGAGTCGAAGGCCTGGAAGGCCAGACCGGCGGCTTGCCATAATGCGTTGTCGCTGTATCCACTACGCGGGAACTGGCGGACGATGTCTTCATACGCGGCGATGGCATCGCGCAACTGTTCGAGTGGAACCGGTTGGTCTCCCGGAGTCCGGAGGTCGCGCTCGTGGGCCAAGGCTACGTTGTAGAGGTCGCGCGCCGTGGCTGCTCGCAACGGCACGGCGGCGGCTAGGGTGAATAGCAGGAGCGTACTGTAGAAAAGCGCAAGCCTCTGCCGTCGCGGTGACGTGGCGGGTGGTCGAGTCATAGGCGGAGCTTCCATGTAAAGGACACAAATTCACCCAGTTTATCGACCGCAGCCGTGTGAATGTATAGGGTCTTGTGTGAAGACGTGAGAAGAAGAAAAGGGAGCGGCATGCAGTCTCGCAGCCTGTGGCAGAAGGCCCGCTGCATGCGATGGGCGCTGCCTGCCGCCTGTCTGTTTCGCCCCATGGTCGGTTACCGGCCGGCCAGGCACCGCGTCTGGGAGTCGTAACGGGAACAACTGCGACGGGTGACTATCGAAGCTGCATGTCGATTTGGTCGAAATAGTCCGCCGCGACCAGAACTTCCCGTGCCTTGCCGCCGGCACTGGCCGACACCAAACCGTCAGCTTCCATCATGTCGACTAGCCGGGCCGCCCGGCTGAAGCCGATTCGTAGCCGGCGCTGCAGGTACGATATGGAGGCTTGGCCGGCCGCGACGACCAGCCGTGCTGCGTCGTCGTAGAGGTCGTCCTTGTCGAATGCGATCGCGTCGGCTTGCTTTTCCCCAGCGGTCACTTCTCCGTCATATGCGGGGCTACCTTGCTTCCTGAGAAATCCGCAGACGCGGGCGGTTTCCTGTTCAGAGATATACGGGCCATGTACCCGGATGACGCGTGACGAGGACGGGGGAAGATAGAGCATGTCGCCACGGCCCAGAAGCTGTTCGGCGCCGTTGCTGTCGATGATGGTCCGCGAGTCGACCTTAGAGGACACCCGGAACGCGATCCGGGACGGAAGATTGGCCTTGATCAGCCCCGTGATTACATCGACCGACGGTCGTTGGGTGGCGAGGATGAGGTGGATGCCGACGGCGCGCGCCATCTGTGCGAGCCGTGCGATCGACTCCTCGACTTCGTTGCCGGAGGCCATCATCAGGTCCGCGAGTTCGTCGATTGCTAGAACAATCGACGGGAGCGGCGCGGGCGCGTTGTCGGCCTCGTTGCCAGTCGCGCCATCTTTTTTTAACTTCTTGGGCCGTTCCGGGAGCTGGCGCTGAATTTTTCGGTTGTATTGCTCGAGGTTGCGTACGCCCTCTGCCGCAAGCTTCTTGTATCGCTCCTCCATCTGGCGAACGGCCCAGCGTAACGCGTTGGCGGCCAGCTTCGGTTCGACTACGACCGGCGTCAGTAGATGAGGGATGTCCTCGTACATCCCAAGCTCGAGCCGCTTCGGGTCGATTAGGATGAGGCGCACCTCGTCCGGCGTGGCGCGATACAGAATACTGGTCAGCATCGCGTTCATCGCGACACTTTTACCGGTGCCGGTCGACCCGGCTATCAGTAGGTGCGGCATCGAGGCGAGATCGGTGGCGACCGCATCACCGTGGATCGTCCGACCCAGCGCCAGCATCAGCTTGGAGCTCGACTGACGACAGGGCTCGGACTCGAGCATCTGGCGCAGAGAGATCTGTTCCCGCACGCGGTTCGGAATCTGGATGCCAACGGTTGACTTGCCCGGCAGCCGCTCAATGAGGACGGATTCGGCTTGCATCGCGAGACACAGGTCGTCCGCCAGACCGGTCACCTTGCTGTACTTCACGCCGGCGTCCGGTTTAAACTCAAAGGTGGTCACCACCGGCCCGGGATGAATCTGGACAACCGCCCCTTCGACAGAAAACTCCCGACACTTCTCTTCCAGCAGCCGCGCGCTGTCCATTAATTCCCGTTCGTCGAACTTATGTTTCTCGCGTGGCGGGTCCAGCAGCGACAACGGCGGCAGTGTGAAGGCGCCCTGGCGGCGCTCCGCCGGGGTGCGTGACACCGGCTCGGGCAACGGCAACGGCAGTGCCTCGGGCATGGTAGCCTTGATGGCGGGCACCAGCCCGTCTCCGTCGGCCCGGCGGCGACGGGCTGGCTTCTTTTTTCTTAGTACGGGTGCGGCTTTCGCCAGGACCTCGGTGCGCATCGAGGACGCCCCACTCTTGTCCAGATGCTTCCGGAGCACCTCCTGCCGCTCCCTGTGGCGGCGCCGGTCCTTCCACCAGCCACGAACGAGACGCGCGGAGCGTGCGATGCTCCAGGAGACTCTCCCCGCGGCCGCGCTGAACAGTCTCCCGAACGAGAGCTGGGTGGTAAGGATGAGCGCAAGGAAAAGCAGGGTCAGAATCACGATGATCGAGCCGGTCCTGTTGAGATACTCGGCGAAAATGTTGGCGAGCCATCCGCCCACGTAGCCGCCCGTACGAAAGGTGCGCTCAGTCGGGTCGAACACCCCGAAGGCCAGACTCAAGAAGGAGGCCGTGCAGCCGACGGTCAGGACCAGGCCGATCAGCTTGGTGTAGAAGGCATGGATCGGCCGGCACCAGAAGGCGTGCCACCCGAGGGGTACCAGTCCGACCGGAAGGAGGTAGGCCGAGAACCCCATGACCTGATACGACAGTTCGGCGAGGAAGGCCCCGACACGGCCGGAGAAGTTTGCGGGCGGCTGTTGGCCGCCGGTACTGAAGAACCAGACCGTGTCGGCCGGATCGTAACTGGCCAGGGCGATCAACCAGAAGAGGGCGGCAGCGAACAGTGCGACCCCGACAAACTCACTCACTCGTCGTGACAGCGCAGATCCGGACACGTTTCAGATCTCCATGATGACCGGCAGCACGAGAGGACGCCGACCCACCCGCTTACGGAACAGCCGTTGCAGCTCGACACGCACACGCTCGGTCAGTAGACCCTGGTCTGAGCGCTCCTCAGGGCTGGCCCTGTCCATCATTGCTACGAGAAGGCTCGGCAGTGACTCGAGAAGGGTATCGGTTCGTTCGTCAACGACCACACCCCGAGTGATTACATCCGGAATCCCTTCCACTCGACCCTCCTGACGGCTGACCACGACAACAGGGACGATTACCCCATCCGCCGCGAGATGCTGTCGGTGGCGCAGCACCTCGTCCCCGACCTCGCCGGAGCGGGTTCCGTCGATGAGTACGCGCCCGGCCGCCACTCGACCCGCGATCCGGCCGACGCCGGGCGCCAGCCGGATCACGTCGCCGTTCTCGGCAAGTAGCACCGCGGTCTTTCCACCCGTCACTCGCGCTGCGACTCGGGCATGTTCGGCCAGGTACCGGTACTCTCCGTGTATCGGCACGAAATAGCAGGGTCTAACGAGCGAGAGCATTAACTTGAGCTCTTCGGCGCTACCATGCCCGGATACGTGCACCGCCTTGCGGTCTTCATGGATCACCTCGGCGCCGCGGTGTGCGATGTGATTCATCACGCGTCCAATCGCGCGCCGGTTGCCCGGAATCGCGCGGGCTGAAAACACCACTACGTCGTCAGGTCCGAGCGCAACGTGGCGGTGATCATTGATAGCCATCCGTGAAAGCGCGGCATGCGGCTCGCCTTGTGAACCAGTTGTCACGCAGACTACGTCTCGGGCGGGGTGGTCGTCGACCTCGCTGTCACGGATTTGCAGGCCGGCCGGCAGCCGCAAATGCCCAAGCCGTTCCGCTATCTGGGTGTTATTGATCAGGCTCCGCCCCGCGAATGCAAGCTTGCGGCCGAATTGTGAGGCGAGGTTGGCCACGACCTGGATCCGATGCAGACTGGAGGCGAAGGCGGCGACCACGATCTTACCGGTGGCGCCGCTGAACACCTGTTCCAGTCCGTCGACGACATCGAGCTCGGAACCGGTGAACCCCGGACGTTCGATGTTTGTGCTGTCGCCGAATAGGGCCAGCACGCCGGAATGCCCGAGCTCCGCGAACCGATGCACGTCGAGCGCCTGGCCATCAAGCGGGGTCTGGTCGAATTTGAAATCTCCCGTGTGCACGATGATGCCGGCCGGTGTATGGATCGCCACGGCGACGCAATCGGGCATGCTGTGTGTCACCCGGATGAACTCGAGGGTGATGTCGTCGACGGTGACCTTCTCACCGGGTGTCACTGGGCACAACCGGTCCGCCGACTCCAGGCCGTGCTCCTCAAGCTTCGGCGCGACGAGTGCCAGCGTGAGCGGCGTCCCATACACGGGACCGTCGAGGAGCGGCCAAACGTACGGCAAGGCGCCGATGTGGTCTTCATGCCCGTGGGTCAGCACGACCGCCGCGAGGCGGCCGACACGTTCCTGCAGGTAGCCGAGATCAGGAATGACCAGATCGACCCCCAGGAGCTCAGGACCGGGAAACATGACGCCCGCATCGACGAGAACGGCGGTGTCACCCCAGAGGACGAGGAGCATGTTCATCCCGAACTCGCCCAGACCGCCGAGCGGGATGACGTCGAGCGTCGGACCGGTTGCCGCACCTCCGGCGGGTATCGAGTTCATGACGTTCACGGAACGCAGCTACCGGGGACGTAATACGGAATATGCCGCGGGGTGTCCATCCGCGCGAGGATGGTTGTTACGCCGAAGCACTGCCGGCTGGAACCGGCGTCACCGTTCCTGCGGTGTCAGACGCCTGGGTGCGTCTGAAGGCATAGCGTCCGACGCAGCCCGTTTTGACGATCCGGCGTATTCGGTGCCGGAGGCGCCGCCACGTGCCGAATACCACTTTAGCACAGGTCAATGGGGGCTGCTCAATCCGTCAGGGGCAGGAGGAGTTCCCGAGCGGGTGCGGTTACGGGTTAGTCGGACTGGCGTTGGCGGCGCAAGAGCTGCGCGGGCGAGTGGTTTGTGTTGTGAGTACCGCCGCGCACCGAGTGGCTCGAGGCGCCCGGTGCGCAAGGCGCGAGCACAACGGCATTATTCGATCGACGCGCAACCCCGTGAATTGGGATGCAACGGCGGCGGAATGCAGTCGTATTCAGGGCACGGGACAATTCGGTTCGCGGGACGCCGCCAGATGCTCCACCAGCATCGCCAGGTCCTCGATGTCGAGCGTGTCCGGACGTCGATCGGGCGCTAGGCCTGCCCGATCGAGGAGCTCGGCGGGTTGGAGCGTTGAAACCGTGCCGGTAAGTGGCCGGAGCGCGTTGAGCAAGGTTTTCCGTCGCAGGGTGAACAGACTCCGGACCAACCGCTCGAACAGTGCCGGGTCGGCGATCGTGACCGATGGGGATCGAAAACGGAGGGTAACGACGGCCGATCGGACACGGGGTGGTGGGCGGAAGGCACCAGGTGGCAAGGTAAAGACGCGCTGCGCGTCGGCGGCCAGACGGGTCATGATGGCGACTGGGCCGTAGGCCCGCGAGCGCGGGGCGGCGACGACCCGATCTGCGACTTCCCGCTGCAACATTAGCGTTGCATCGCTGAAGCACCCGTGTGCTCGCTGGGCGCCGAGTACCTGGAAGAGGATTGGCGTTGACAGGTTGTAGGGGAGGTTGGCAACGACGCGGATCGTCCTGGGATTGTGGGCGGCGGCCGCCGCGGCGACCAGGTCGGCGAGGTTCTGGGTCAGAATATCGCCGGTGAGCACCTGCACTTGCGGCGGCGCGACCCGCCGCAGACCTGCGGCGAGGTCGCGGTCGATCTCGACCGCGACGACCTGTGCTCCGGCGGCGGCGATCGGCAGCGTGAGTTGACCGGTGCCCGGCCCGATCTCCAGGAACAGGTCGTGCGGGTCAGGTTGGATCACGGCCAGCAGCTTGGAGATCCAGGCTGGCTCGAGAAAGTGCTGGCCGAATCGCTTACGCACGCGCGGCCTGGAAACGCTGCTCCTAGTCGCGGTCCCCGCGCCAGTATTGTTCCTCGATTTCCTCGATTTCTGTTTCGCTGAGTCCAAAATAATGCCCGAATTCATGAATAACGGTTTCGCCGACGGCACGGACGATATCGCTGTCGTTCCGGCTCGCCTTCTCGATCGGTCCTTGAAACAGCGTGATCTGGTCAGGCAGGGCGTTGCCGTGGGTCCAATCGCGCTCAGGCAGCGGCACTCCTTCATACAGTCCGAACAGCGTGTCCGGTGCTGCGACTCCAATGTCCTCGAGCAGTTCCGGCGCCGGCGTATCCTCGACGATGATCGCCACATTGCCAATCGTCTGCCGAAACCGTCGTGGAATCATCTCGAGTGCGTCAGCCACCAGGCACTCGAATCGGTCGCGCGTCATCTACCGTGGGGCGCCGCTCCACACCCCGGCTCGGTCGCGTACGTGCGCGCCGTGGCTGTGACCGACGGTCGCGTACGAGCAGGAATCCTCGCGTGAGACCCGGTCTCGGTGCGACGCTGGACTTCCATTACGGACTGCCAACCTAACGGTGCGATCGGACACGCCGTCGCGCGGGCGCGATAAGCCCACCGCTGGCGAGGTAACGGCATTCGTCCCGGGCGTGGCATCGGTCGCACAACGGACGCGGCTTGCAGATGCGGCGTCCATGCAGGATCAACGTGTCCGAGAGTCGGATCCAGCACGCCTTCGGCAGCGCGGCGCCCAGTTGCCGCTCGACGACGACCGGGTTATCGGATCTTGCGATTCCCAGGCGATTCGCCACGCGGAGCACATGTCGGTCGACTGGGAGCCCCGGCACGCCGAGCGCGTGCCCGAGCACGACGTTGGCCGTTTTGCGTCCGACGCCCGGTAGACGCACGAGAGCTCCGAGGTCGGCCGGAACCTGGCCGCCATGCTCCTCGACCAGAGCCCGGGCCGTGCCGACCAGCGACCGCGACTTGGATCGGAAAAACCCGGTCGACTGAATCTGCGGCTCTAGCTCCTCGGGTGACGCCGCCGCCAACGCCGCGGGTGTTGGATAGCGCTCGAAGAGCATTGGGGTCACCTGGTTCACCCGTTCGTCGGTGCACTGTGCTGACAGCATGGTAGCCGTCAGCAGTTCATAGGCGTTCCGAAACGCCAGCGCCGTGAACGCATCCGGATGCTGCCTCTCGAGAAGCGTCAAGATCCGACGGGTAACCGTCGGCGAGTGGGTCGGCGGTAGGACGGCGGGCATGGCAGGGACGCTACTCAATGCACGGCCGTCTTGCTCCAGCCCGGGCTGCCTCCGGACTCCGTGCAGGCTCGCAGGTGTTCCTGCAGCGCGTTGATGAGGTTCGGCACGAAGCCCATGGGCACGACAATTCGTGATTGCACCGGTGCCTTCAACACGCGGTCGGTCGCGGCCTCGCGAACGACCTTCTCGCTCGGCGGCAAGACCTCGCAAAATGTCAAGGTAAAGTCGAACGGCGTGTGAGAAATCGCGCAGAAGTTCGCATAGGTACGTGGCACATCCGACGCGTCGTCAGGCACGATCGTAAAGTTGATCTGTTTGCGTTCGCTCATCAGATTCATCCTGTCCTTCGGAATCAGTCGTGTCCCCGTCTCGGAAGTTCGCCTGTGACTTCGAACCCCGCTCCAGGAGTCTAGCCCGTTCTGCGGTCCAGGAGGACAAGCTAGAGTCGTTGGGGACCGCTAATACAATGCCGGCGCACGCCTACCTTCCCGTGAGGGAGAGTCGTGCACCTTCGGGTTACCGCGAGCGACCGAGCCGGGGTGTGGGGCGGAGCCCTTCACCGTCAGTATCGCCGCATCACACCGACCACGACCCCCTGCACTTGCACATCGTGAGCCCCCACGAGGATCGGCGGGACGGCGTCGTTGGCTGGCTGAAGGCGGATACGACCGTTCTCCCGATAGAACTTCTTCAGGGTAACCTCGGATCTCTCGAGGAGCGCAATCACCATCTCGCCGTTGTGGGCCGTCTGGCGGTCTTCGACTACCACGAGGTCGCCGTCCCGAATCTGCTCGTCAATCATCGAGTTTCCACGAACCCGGAGTGCGTAGGTATCACGCGTGCCCACTAGGTCTTCGGGGACCGTGACGGTCTCGGTACTGACTACCGCTTCGATCGGTGTCCCGGCGGCGACATACCCTAGTAACGGCAAGTCGATCGCCTGTCCGCCCGTGCGCGTTGGCACCAGCTCGACCGAACGGCTCCTGTTCCAGGCCCGTCTGATGAACCCCTTGTCCTGCAGATTGGTAAGGTGTTTGTGCACCGTGGCCAGAGACGACAGGCCAAAGCGACGACCGATTTCCTCGAGACTTGGCGCATAGCCATGTTGCTCAATGAACTCATTCAGGTAGTCTAGGATTTGCCGCTGCCGCTTGGTGAGAGGTTGCACCCTGCCTCCTGATCTGGACTTCGCGTCCCGACTGCGTCTCGACGGTGCCTGCTCCGCCTCCGGATGCCGCCCCGGTGTGCGGGTATCATATGCAAACAAAAGGCGAAGAACAAGCTATGGGCGTGTCGGCCGAAGACGCTCTGGTACGATACGACCGTGGAGTTGTCGATCGCGCCAGGCCGTGTGATACCCGGGGGGGTCGACGTCGTCGGCTTCGGGTTGAACACCATCGACCTGATGGCGGTCGTCGCGCGGTATCCCGAGCCGGATACCAAGCAACCCCTCGTAGATTTCGTGGAACGTCCGGGTGGCCAGGCGGCAACGGCGATGACGGCGTGCGCGCGGCTGGGGTGGCGGGCGCGGTATGTCGGTCGGTTCGGCGATGATGTGCGGGGGCATTTGGCACGCGCCAGCCTGGCGGACGAAGGCGTCGATCTGTCCGCCTGCGAACACGTTTCCGCGCCACAGCCATTTTCGCTGGTCCTCGTGGACGGTGATGGACGTCGTACCGTTCTGTGGAGTCGAGCGCCAGCGCTCAACATGGATGCGGGCGACGTACCGTCGGCGGTGGTCACCTCGGGCCGCGTACTCCTCGTCGACTGTCATCAGACGGCGGCTGCGACACGGGCCGCCGCGTGTGCGCGCCGGTCCGGTGTGCCGACGATGGTTGACGTTGAGAAGGTCCGCCCCGGTGTCGAAGAACTACTGGCGGAAATCGATCTAATTGTCACCGCCCGGGCGTTCCCCGAAGCCTTCACCGGGATTTCCGGGATCGGCTCGGCGCTGTCCGCCCTGGCACGAAGCTTTGGACCTGCGCTGGTCTGCGCAACTCTCGGGCCGGAAGGGAGTCTGGCGATCGTGGAGGGGAAGGAGATCCGCTCGCCAGGTTTCCAGGTGTCGGTTGTCGACACCACGGGCGCCGGGGACGTCTTCCGCGGCGGCTTCATCTCGGGGTGGCTTGCCGCCGGGCCCCATGCACAGGTCGAGCAAGTCCTGGAGTACGCGAACGCCGTCGCAGCGCTGAAGTGTCGGGCTCTGGGCGCGCGGAGCGCGATCCCGCGCCGCGCGGAGGTAGAGCGGTTTCTGGCCTCCGCCGGTCGATCGCTGGTCTGATGGATACGGGAACTTGGCGAGGGTCCTCCACGGAGAAGGTTCGAAGCGAAGCGCGCTACAAGCGTTGAGGGCATCCTCGGGCGCGGCAACTCGTCCGCTTCCGGCCCTTTGAGCAGAAGCATGGAACGGCGGGGCTGAACCGGTCATGCGCGTCGGACGGTCGACCGCAACGCTCGGCACAGCGACTCCGGTGTGCCGACCCGTCTGGTGAAACGCTCCAGACGGAGCCGCGGGCACCCGGTATACTGTGATACATGGGGATCAAGCTCGTCGGTCGGCCGTGCCGCCGTGAGACGGCGGCCGTCCTGGCCGGGGTGCTACGCCGCGCCGCGGCAACTGGGACGATGGCCGGGATCGGTGTGGCGACACTGGTCGCCACCGCGGTGCAGTCCTCCGACACGCTGACACCCAAGGATGGCGCACGGTTGGAGCAGAAGATCAGCGCCATCGTGCGGCACTCTGGCACGGGGGCACCCGAGGCCAGATTAACTCCGCTTCTCGAGTCGGAGATCAACGCTTTCCTCATGTTCCAGGGTGCGTTGCAGCTCCCGATCGGGATCACACACCCGGTGCTGCGGATCGGTGAGGCGGGCCTGGTCTCGGGCGAGGCGGTCGTCGATCTGGACGTCGTCAGACAGCAGCGCGAGGGCGGCTGGCTGGATCCGCTCCAGTATCTGTCTGGTCGGATCAGCGTCGTCGCCAGCGCCACGGTGCGATCGGGGGAAGGCATGGCCCGGGTCAATATCCGGTCGGTGACAGTGAGCGGCGTTCCAGTACCGGTCCAGGTGCTGCGGGAGCTGGTGAGGCACTACACGCGGTCGGTCGACGACCCCGATGGCACGCGGCTCGACGAGCCGATCCCGCTTCCGTACCGTATCAGCGAGCTACGGCTGTCTCTGGGCCGGGCGGTCATCGTGCAGTGACCGCCACCGGCGCGGTCCCGCAGGCCCTACAAACGCTTCCCAGGAGCCTGGAGACGTGAGAGGGGGCGTGTTGACACAACCCTGGGAACGATGGGTGGCCGACCGGCCCCTGGCCGGTTTGGGGGGGACCGTCGCTGCCCGTCCTTGGTGAGCTCAGAATCTATGCGCCACGCCGCCGAGGAGTCCCTGCTGCGGGAGCTGCGATTCCTGAAGGGTGTCGGCCCACGGCGAGCGGGCGAGCTCGAGCGTGCCGGATTGCGGACCGTCGACGACCTCCTGCATCGCTTCCCGATTCGTTTCGAGGACCGAAGTCAGCTAAGCCGTTCCAGCGAGCTCCAGTCCGGCGAGGTGGCGTCGCTCAGCGGCGAGGTTGTCAGCTCGGGCCTCCTGCGGACCCGGCGCCGCGGGTTCAGCCTGTTCGAGATGCTAGTCCGGGACGAGGCGGGGATGTTCCGCGTCGTCTGGCTGAATCAACCGTTTCTGAAGGACGTGTTCTCCTCGGGACAGCAGGTCGCGTTCTACGGGAAGGTGGAATGGCGTGACCCGGGAGGGTTGCGGTTGACCAACCCGCAGTACGAGCTGGTCGGCGGCGGAGACGGCGATGAGGACGAGGGTCTGCATACCGGCCGCATCGTTCCGATCTACGAGCGGATCGGGTCGCTCACCACAAAGCAGCTCCGCCGGCTGGTGCACGAGGTGCTGCGGGAGTTACCACCGCCCCTCGAGGACCCGCTGCCCGCTGGAGTGCGTCAGCGCCACGCTTTGCCCGGGCGCCTGGACGCGCTATGGGCCTCGCATTTCCCGGCATCCGGGATTTCGCTCGACCTGCTCAACCGGTTCCGTTCGCCAGCGCAGGTGCGGCTCATTCTTGAGGAGCTGTTTCTGTTCCAGCTGGGACTCGGTCTTCGGCGGCGCGCCCGGGCCGACGAGCGCGGGCCGCGATTGATCAAAGTAGACGATCGGGTTCGTCGTTCGGCGCTGGCAGTGCTGCCATTCAGGTTGACGCCTGGGCAGAAGACGGCGTTGCGCGACATCGTCGACGACATGTGTCGTCCGCGACCGATGAACCGGCTCTTGCAGGGGGATGTTGGCTGCGGCAAGACGATCGTGGCGTTGCTGGCCGCGTTGGTGGCCATGGAGAACGGGCTGCAGGTTGCTTTCATGGCCCCGACCGAGTTACTTGCCGAGCAGCACAACCTCTCCATCCGATCGCGGCTCGCTCCGTCGCGGTTCCGGGTAATGTTGCTCACCGGAAGTGCGGGCGCAAAGGCGAGGCGAGAGGCGGTGGCCGCGATTGAGACCGGCACGGTCGATCTAGTGGTCGGCACTCATGCGCTGGCGCAGCGCGAGATCCGTTTCCGCGAGCTCGGGCTGGTGGTCATCGACGAGCAGCACCGGTTCGGCGTGCTGCAGCGAGCCACACTGAGGGACAAGGGACTTCGGCCCGATGTGCTCGTGATGACCGCCACGCCCATCCCGCGCACGTTGGCACTGACTAGTTACGGCGATCTCGATGTGTCGCTAATCCGAGACCTGCCGCCAGGGCGGCGGCCCGTGAGGACCAAGGTCGAGCCCGAGTCGCGTCGGGAGGTGGTGTATGAGTTCGTCCAGCGCCGACTACGAGAGGGGCGCCAGGCATACGTCGTGTACCCGTTGGTCGAGGAGTCTGCCAAGATCGATCTGAAGGCGGCGACAGCCATGGCGGAGACGCTGTCGGCCCGGTTTTCAGAATATGCGGTAGGGTTGTTACACGGTCGGATGAAGCCGGAAGAGCGGAATGCCGTGATGCATCGCTTCGCGGTGGGCAAGGTTCGCTTGCTTGTCTCGACTACGGTGGTCGAGGTGGGCGTCGACGTGCCGAACGCCACGGTGATGGTGGTCGAGCACGCCGAGCGGTTTGGGTTGGCCCAGCTGCACCAATTACGCGGCCGGGTCGGCCGTGGCGCCCACCAGTCCTACTGCCGGTTGCTGTGCCAGGAGCCGCTCAGCGACATGGCTCGGGCGCGACTTAAGGCGGTGGCCGGGACGACCGATGGGTTCGAGATCGCCGAACAGGATCTACGGCTTAGGGGCCCCGGGGAGATATTGGGGACCCGGCAATCCGGTGTCCCGACGCTGCGGGTCGCGCACCTGATTCGTGACCATGATCTGATGGAAACGGCCCGGCGGGAGGCCTTCGCGGCGATCGAGAACGGGGGTGTAGCGGCGCAACTGCTCGGGCGTCTTGATGCCATCTGGACGGAGCGGTTCGGTCTGGCCGGTGTTGGCTGACGACCGACACGGGGCACCAGCATGCGGGTGATCGCCGGCACGCTCAAGGGACGGCGGCTACTCTCGCCACGGTGGGCCGGACTGCGACCCACGTCGGACCGACTCCGCGAGACACTGTTCGACATCCTGGCGACCCGGGTTGAGGGCACCCGCGTGCTCGATGGCTGTGCGGGTACGGGGGCGATCGGGATCGAAGCGCTGAGCCGCGGTGCCGAGCACGTCGTCTTCGTCGAGCGGGACACCCGGGCGGTCGCCCTCATCAGACGTAACGTGGCGCTGTGCGGGCTAACCGAGAGGTGCACCATCGTTCGCGCCGTCATGCCAGCATCGGTCCGGTGCGCCTCGGTTGGCCCGTTCGACCTGGTGTTGCTCGATCCACCCTATGGTGCGCCGAACATCGGTGCAATACTGACGGCAGCAGCCGGTCAGTTGGGGCCGCGTGGACTGCTGGTCCTCGAGCGTGCCCGACGTGATACACCGGTCACGGCTAAGGCGCTCGATTCGATCCGGGTAGTGCGCGTCGGCGAGAGCCTGCTGGAATTGTACGCCCCGGCCGTGGGCGACTGCCTGGACGACGAAACGGAGTAAACGCCATGGCGAGCAGCGCGTCTGCACGGGTAGCCCTGTACCCCGGCACGTTCGACCCGATCACGAACGGTCATGTGGATATCATCCAGCGCGGCGCGGTGTTGTTCGATCGGATCGTGGTCGCGATTCTCGTGAACCCGGCCAAATCGCCGCTGTTCACCGTCGACGAGCGTCTGGAGATGGCCCAGGAGGTCTTCAAATCGCAACCGGGCGTGGAGGTGGAGACGTTTGAGGGGTTGCTGGTCGAGTATGCCCGGCGGCGGAAGGCCAGTGTCATCGTCCGGGGACTGCGGGCCGTATCCGATTTCGAGTACGAGATGCAGATGGCGCTGATGAACCGTCACCTGAGCTCCAC
>Ga0310121_10000421_pt1 | contig 46534 bp, 41 predicted proteins | sample CB27_Tmax_986_MG_FD_203504 | JGI IMG/M metagenome (GOLD analysis project Ga0310121, IMG submission 203504) | Marine microbial communities from Western Arctic Ocean, Canada - CB27_Tmax_986 | ecosystem: Environmental > Aquatic > Marine > Oceanic | place: Canada: Western Arctic Ocean | collected... | reverse complement strand
GCCCTTGCCTGCGGCGTCAATCTGATCGTCTCCCATCGCGTCACGCGGCTGATGGCCAAAGGTCGGTTTTTGTCTCCCGACGGACTCTGCCGTTCGTTTGGCGAGGCGGCCAACGGATACATTCGCAGCGAGGGGGTCGCGGTTGTGGTCCTGAAACGGCTGTCGGAGGCGATGCGAGACGGCAACGCCGTTTACGCCGTCATTCGGGGTAGCGCCGTCAATCAAGATGGTCGCAGTAACGGGCTGACCGCTCCCAGTCCCGCGTCGCAGCGATTGGTGATCGGCTCGGCGTTCCACGATGCGGGAATCGCGCCGCACGATGTCGATTATATCGAAGCGCATGGGTCCGGTACGCAAATTGGTGATCCGATCGAAGCGAACGTGTTGGCGGAGACCATCGGGGCAGGGCGATCCGCGGATCAAATTTGCCGAATAGGTTCGGTCAAGACAAACCTGGGCCACCTCGAAGCCGCCTCGGGTCTCGCCGGCCTCACGAAGGTCGCTCTGATGTTGCAACATCGCAAGCTGGTTCCCAGTCTGCACTGCGACTCGCCCAACCCGCTTATTCCGTTCGGCACAAATGGATTGGCGGTCCAACAAGAATTCGAACCGTGGCCCACACACAACCATCCGGCGACCGCTGGCGTCAGCTCGTTCGGCTTCGGTGGCACCAATGCCCATGTTATCCTGCAAGCCGCGCCCGAATCATGCCAACGAACTCCTGATCACCAGCCGACTTCGCCACTGCCGACTTGGAACCGACGACGATACTGGCCTCTTCCACCAACAGCAACAGGCGCCAGCGAGCAACCAGCTGAATCCACCAAGGTCGCGGCCGAGACAACGGCTCGGCATGATTACTGGACGACAATGCCCGCGTCTGAGATCCGTCCGCAGCTAGACCGCTATCTCCGCAAACAGCTGTCGGTCATCGCGTTTGTCGACGAGATCGATATCGAACCGGAGAGTTCCCTTACGGAACTCGGTGTTGATTCCGTGATGGCGATGGAGTTGTCACAAGAAATTCACGACGAACTCGGTGTGAACATCCAGCACGGGCAACTCGCCCAATTGTCCAGCTTGAACGACGTTCTCGATTTGCTACTGGACAAGTTGACGACATCCGAGGCAGACACGAAACGGGGCGCGCCGACACCGTCAAACGTGGTCGAAGCGGGTGCCACGTCCGAACCGCTTGAATTTGCAGCCACGCCGATTCAACAGCAATTGTGGCTGCAGGGAGAAGTGTGGCCCGAGTCCGGCTCGCTAAACATTCCCGCTAGGTTGTCCTTCGACGGCCAGGTCGATTTCGAGCGAATCCAGCAGACCTTGAATGCGCTGGTCCGTCGCCACGACATTCTTCGCACCAGGTTGTACAAGCCCGGGTCGGAATTGGTCCAGCGCATCGAAACGGCCGCCAGCCTTGCCACTCGCGTCCTGGATCTGCGAGACATGTCGGATTCAGACCGACAACGGATTCGTCAACGCGAATTGACCCGTGCAGCCGTCACGCCCTTGCCGGCGGATGAACATCCGCTCGTCCGAGCAACGTGGCTGCGGCTGACTAACTCGCACAGCGAATTGGCGTTAACCGTCAGCCATTTGGTAGCGGATGGTTGGTCGATGCGTTTGCTTTGTAAAGAATTGGTGGAAGCCTATACCGGCCGGATCGATCTGAACTCCCTGGACCGACCTCATCAATTTCATGACCAACCGGTTTTACGTAACGAAGCTGCATCTGATTCGGCGTTTGACCAGGCGTTGGCCCTCTGGAAACAACGCCTCGCCGCTCCGCCCAGTCCGCTGGCATTACCCTACGATGAGATTCCCTCGTCGCTGAGAAGTATCGACGGAGCCCGTTTGCACTTTGAGTTGCCAGCGACGCTGGTGCATAAGATCAGTGGCCTGGCACGCCAACACGGCGCAACCCTCTTCACAACTTTGCTCTCGCCCCTGACAATCCTTCTTCACCGCCTTACCGGGCAGGACGACATCGTCGTTGGCGCACCGTTCTCGGGACGCGAGACCGGTCCGACCTATGAAATGATCGGGCCGCTGATGAACCCAATTCCTTTGCGCTGGAGAGTGCCTGCAGGCGTCTCATTCCTCGATTTGCTTTCGCAGGCACAGGTGGTAGTGGATGAGGCACAGGCTGTGCAATCCATTCCATTTTCATCGATCGAGGAACATTTGGGGGACGAGCTTCCCGAATGGCCGGGTCGGTCTTGGATACAGGTAATGTTTGACCTGCAAGAGGTCGGCGACGATGAATTTGAGGTGGGTGACACTTCGATTCAAGTCAGCGAACTGCATCATGGCTGTGCGTTGGCCGAGATCACGTGGTCGCTGCGCAAACGGGGCGACAATATTTGTGGCTACGTGGAGTATCGTACGGACCGGTTCCGCGAATCGACGGCTCAACAATGGTTGGACTGCTGGCTTAACCTGCTAGAGAACGCCGCCTGCGCGCCGGATTCCCCGGTGTCGGAGCTATCGCTGATGAGTTCTGATCAGCGCCGTCAGATCATCGACGATTGGAACGCAACCGCCTGCGACTATCTGCAGGACTCTCGTGTCGAAGAGTTGTTCGCGATTCAGGCCAATCGAACTCCTCAGGCGGTTGCCGTCACATGTGGCCGAGAGCAATTCACCTATAAGGAGCTTGAGCAGGCGGCCAACCACGCCGCTGGGACTTTGCAGCAATTAGGATGTGAACCTGGCAAGCGCGTCGGTATCCTGCTGGATCGTTCCGCCGAGACGCTGACCGCCATCTTGGGTGTGCTGAAGACGGGAGCGGCCTACGTGCCGATCGATCCCGCCTTTCCGGAACAACGTCAGCAGCTGATCCTGGCGGATGCCGACGTTGCCTGCGTGATCACGCAAGCCGAATATCAAGATCGCCTACCAGCGGCGACGCCGTCGGTCATTCTCGACGCGGTGGCAGCCCCGAATCGTAACGGACACCACACAAATGGCTCGCGGCGCCCGCATCGGGCGGAGGACGCCGCCTACATCTTGTACACGTCCGGTTCGACTGGCCAACCAAAAGGGGTCACCGTTACGCATCGCAACGTGACCAACTTTTTCACCGCCATGGATCCCTTTGCGGGCGTCAAGGCTCCAGGTGTGTGGTTAGCGGTGACCACGATCTCATTCGATATTTCCGTCTTCGAACTGCTGTGGACTCTCACGCGAGGATTTCACGTGGTGATTCAGCGTGACGTGCTGAGCGGCCTGGCAGGCGGGCTCAACGGCGACACGAGCCTTGCCGCCCAAATGAAACAACATGGCGTGACTCATTTTCAATGCACCCCACCGTTGGCCGAAGCGCTGATCAAGGACGACGCATCCAGAGCCGCCATGGGGTGCCTCAAGAAAATGTTCGTGGGTGGGGACACCTTGCCACAATCCCTCGCTCGCGAGCTTGCGGAATTGGTTGAAGGGGACGTCTACAACGTTTATGGACCGACGGAAACGACGATCTGGTCGACCGCACACCAAGTTTCGCGGGACGATACCCGAGTGCTGATCGGCAAACCGATTGCGAACAACCGAGTGTATGTGCTAGACGACCAACAGCAAGTTCTACCGCCCGGAGTCGCAGGAGAATTGTATATCGGTGGTGACGGTGTGGCGGTCGGCTACTTCAATCGAAACGAACTGACGGCCGAGCGTTTCGTGGACGATCCTTTTGCACGCGGGTCGGCCGCACGCATGTATCGCACGGGGGATCTGGTCAAGTGGACTCCGGACGGTGAGCTGGAGTTTTTGGGACGGATCGACCACCAAGTGAAGATCCGAGGGCATCGTGTCGAGTTGGGAGAGGTCGAAAGTGTGTTGGGGCAGCTACCGGCGGTCGATTCCGCCCGGGTCACTTTACTGAGCGGCAATGGGCGGCCACACCGACTCGTCGCTTGCCTTATAGGTCGGCCGGCGAACTCGGCCCAACTGCGACAACAGCTGATTCACCAGTTGCCGGCGCATATGGTCCCTAGTGAGTTTATCTGGATGGACGAATACCCGCTGACACCCAATGGCAAGCTCGACCGCAATCGATTGACTTCGCTCGCAAACGCTTTGCCAGCGCCCGAACCCAACCCCGACACTACTCCCGTGGAGGGATTGGCTCAGGCCATCGCCAAGTTGGTCGCGGATCAACTTGGGGTCGATGTTCCTGACCCTCGACAAAGTATCCTCGATCTCGGTGTCAATTCACTTGAGGTGCTGGAAATCGCTCAACGTATGGATAAAGAACTCGGAATACGCGTGACTCTAAGGGAGATGATCCAATACCGCTCCATCGCCGAGCTAGCCGAAGCCGTGACTCAGAACCCGTTACAAGAAGTCGCAGGCGAGAGCATCGACCAAGACTTTGTCGAGGGCACGCTATGAACGCAGTCTCACTGCTGACAAAGTTGAGGGAGCACGGCGTTGACCTGCATGTCGACGGAGACCGTCTGCGATACCGAGCGCCGAAAGGGGTGCTGAGCCAATCGTTGATGACCGACCTGGCGGATCAAAAGCAGGAATTGCTGGCGATCCTGCGCAACGAAAACATCCGCACTGCTACCGAAACCTCGGCAAGCCCCGAAACCTCGGCAAGCCCCGAAACCTCGAAAAACCCTGACGCCATGGATCGCATGGCCCGCCCGCCGCGAGATGTCGGGAGTAAAACGAGTTCGATTTTGGCCGAGCATCCGTTTGCATCGTACGTCGAACCGATCAAGACGGAATTATGGGATCGCGTTGGATTGCTGAAGCGGTTCGAGTCCGCTCAGGGTTGTTATTTGCAGGATGAGGAGGGCAGGAGATATTTGGACGCCATTGCCCAATACGGTGCCGTTCCGTTCGGCCACAATCCGGAAGACATCTGGGACGCCATCGCGCAGTTGCGACGGCAGCAGCGTCCGTGTCTGGCCACCGGTAGTTTGATGGACGAGGCGGGTGCGCTCGGCGAGCGGCTGTTGGCCGTTGCCGGCCATGATTTGAGCCATGTCGCGTTCAGTAATAGTGGAGCCGAGTCGACCGAAGTGGCGATCAAGATTTGTCGGGCGGCGACTGGGCGAACCGGCATTCTCTCGACGCGCGGCGGATTCCACGGTTTGACGCTGGGCGCGTTGGCCGTGACCGGAGCCAACGAGTTCCAGGACGGATTTGGCGTCGCCAGCGACGATTTCCAACACGTCCCCTATGGCGACATCGACGCGATTCGTACGACGCTCCAGCGCGATCCAGAGAAATACGCGGCCCTGATCGTCGAGCCAATCCAAGGTGAGGCTGGTATCGTCGAGGCGACTGCCGATTATCTGCGCGTCGCGGGAGAATTGTGTGATTCCTTCGGAAGCTTGTTAATCGTTGATGAAGTCCAAACCGGCCTGGGGCGAACTGGTCAAATGTTTGCTTTTCATGGCCAGGGGGTGAAGCCGGACGTGGTTACCGTCGCCAAAGCGCTGGGCGGGGGATTAGTACCGATCGGCGCCGTTCTTTGCAACGATCGCGCCTACTCACGCCGTTTTGGTTTACGACACTCGTCTACCTTCGCCGGCAATACACTGGCCTGTCGAGCTGGCATGGCCAGTCTCATGGTGCTGGAGCGGAACGATCGAGCCCTGATACACGACGTCGCGGACAACGGAGCTTATCTCAAGAGACGTCTTCAGGCTCTCCAATCGCAATACCCGGATACGATCCAGGCGGTGACGGGGCGAGGATACATGTTAGGGGTGCGATTGAACCTGGCTCGCTTTCACTCCACACCGGGATTGCTGGGAATTCTGGCCCAGCAGGAAATGCTCATTCATCTGGTGGTGAGTTACCTGCTGAATGTCGAGCACGTGCGACTTTCTCCCTCGGTCACAGGCCACGATGTTCTCCGGATCGAACCGCCGCTCACGGCAACGCAGAACGATTGCGACATCTTGTGCGAAGCGCTTCACCGAGCCATGGCCGTGCTGGATGCTGAGAACGTCGGCCCACTGGTGGCCACCATGTTGGGATTTACTAGTGACGAAATCAAGTCACTCATAGAGGCGAATAGCAAGCGAGGGGGATTTGGTATGCGCGGGGGCTTTGGGGAAGCACCTCCCAATGCCCTGCCAAGTGACCATCCATTTTCTTCAAAGCTAGGAGAAAGCGATCCGCCAGCTGGCTCGCTAAACCAAGATGGACATCTGAAGAATGGCCGCGCGTCTGGCGGTTCATTGGGGGATGCCCCCCCAAACCCCCCGCGATTCCTATCTGCCGACCGGACAGATATTGCATCGGCTAACAACCGGACAGGCATCGCATCCGCGACCTTTGGATTCATCGTTCACTTGTCGGACATCCAAGATCTTCAACGATTCGATTCAGACTTAGGTTGTTTCAATCGCGAACAACTGACACGGCTCAAAGCGAAACTGGCCGATTATGTCGATCCGTTTCCCATCGGCCAGTCCACCGTCACGACTGGCGACCAGGTCACCATTCGCGGTAACTTTGTCTTGATACCGTACACGCCGCAGGAATTAGTGGAGATGCCGTCGGACACGGCACTGGAGCTGGTCCAACGAGCCGTGGAAGTGGCCGCTGAGCAGGAAGTCCAGGTCATTGGACTGGGCGGTTTCTCGTCCATCCTGTCCCAGGGTGGCGCCACATTGAAATACGAGCATCTACCCCCCATCACATCGGGCAATACCTATACGGTTAGCGCGACCCATCAGGCAGTGTTAAAAACCTGTCACCAGCGGGGCGTGTCGCTGCCAGATTCCACCGTCGCCGTCGTGGGTGCCAGTGGCCAGATCGGTAAAGCATGTGCGTTGCGATTGGCCGACACTGCTAAACGATTGGTCCTGATCGGCAGTGACCACGACCAAGATCGCACGCGACGGCGATTACGCGGCGTTGCCACCTCGGTTGTCTCCCACTTGATCAGCCAATCAACTTCCAGGTCCGCACCTGAGGGCACGCTGGCCGCAGAGATCTTCAGCTTGGTAGGTCAGCCAGGTCGCACTCACGACTCGGCGATCGTCGAAGCTCTGATTGAAGCGGAATATTTGCAGGTGGACGGCGACGTTGAGCGTGATTTGAAGGAAGCCGACGTGATTATTACAGCGACCAGCGACGTGGAAGGATTCATTCACAGCCAGCACCTCAAGACCGGCGCGATCGTGTGTGATGTCTCCAGGCCCTCCAACGTTCACGAGTCGGTCTGGCGAGATCGTGACGACGTCTTGGTCATTGAGGGTGGTCACGTGCGGGTTCCGGGCAATCCCAACTTCGATGTCTTCGCCGGTGTGGCTGACAACGTGACGCTGGCCTGTGTCGCGGAGACAATGTTGTGGACCGTGGCCGACGGGCGCCAGCCACCCGATCCGATGCTGGGAATCACCCAGGGAAACGTGGCTGTGCTGGAACAACTCGGTCGAAAGCACGGATTTGAAATCGTCATCCCATCCTGAGGGTCGAATAAAAAGCGTGACGTCTGTCGAAATCATTCAGATAAGCCGCCGGAAAGAGAAGAAACAATTTCTGCGGTTACCTTGGGAACTTCACCAGCAGAACCCTTACTGGACGCCTCCCTTGCGAACGTCGCAAGCGGAACTGATCGGTTATAAACGTCATCCGTTCCACGACCAGGCCGACGTGCAAACGTTCCTTGCCCGGCGGGGAAACGAGGTTGTGGGACGTATCGCGGGCATCGACAACCGAGCTCACCGCGCGGCACATCCCGACGAAACTCTTGGCTTCGTAGGGTTCTTCGATTCCATTGACGATCAGGAGGTGGCCGACGGGCTGCTCGGCGCGGTCGCTGATTGGTTCGCCGATCGGGATATACGTTGGCTGAGGGGCCCAGCCAATCCTTCGATGAACTACGAATGCGGTTTGTTAATCGAGGGTTTTGATTGCCACGCTACGTTCATGATGCCGTACAACCCAGACTACTACCCAACCCTCTGGGAACAATTCGGGTTTAGCAAGTCGCACGACTTGTTGGCTTTGGAAGTCGATATCGGCATGATGGACGATACAAAAGATTTTCGCGAAAAGCTCCAATACATGTATCGGGAGGTGGAGCGTCGCCATACGCTGAACGTACGGATGGTGGACACCCAGAACTTCCAGCGAGATGTACGAAGCTTTCTTGACATTTACAATCTTGCCTCCCAGCAGACCTGGGGATTCGTGCCGTTTTCGGAGTCTGAGATTCTGCAGTTAAGCGGCGAGCTACGGCATTTGATCGTTCCCGAGCTGACCGCGGTTGTTGAATTGGACGGCCGCAACGTCGGTTCCATGTTTGCGATGTTGGATTACAATCCGCTTATCAAAGAGATCGACGGGCGGCTGTTCCCCTTCGGCTTTCTGAAGTTGTTGCGACGGCGCAAGAATATCCGCCGCATACGCATCATGAGCGCCAATGTCGTGCCGGAATATCAACGCTGGGGAATCTCCTTGATGCTGGTCGGCGAACTCTTCCAACGTGGCATGGCCTGGGGGTTGGAAGAAGCGGAGATGTCCTACATTCTTGAGAGCAATCGGCCAGCCCGAAAGCACTTGGAGCAGATGGGGGCCCGCCGCGCCAAGACGTATCGGATGTATGATTACCGTGGTGATTGATCAACAGGGAATCAACATTCCACAACCGCACTTCGAACTGGGAGGGCGAGGCCTTAGGTTAACTTGCATTTTATCTCCGTCGGGCTTGCCCCAATGGTACTAAGCTTGATATCGTTTAGCGTCGTGCGAGTTGCAAAGGAGTTGCGGTTTTTGGCCTGAAAGGCCGGCATATTCAACTCCTCTATAGGTAGCACCACGACAAGTGGCATCAAGCTTAGTGCCGTTGGGCTTGCCCCGGCGGGATGACGACTGGTCAGCTATGGCAATTCCCTGCTATTCTACGTCCCCGTGCGGGCTTGTCCCGGCGGAACGACGACTTTCGAGCTAGACATCACCCGAGAGGTAACGGTTGCCCGGGCGGCTTAGCTGCTCAGTCGTGGCTCCGCCGGGGCAGGCCCGGACGGAGGTCTAAGTCGCTTATGTCGCTGGGCTTCTAGCTGACCAGTCACTCTCCCGCCGGCACAGGGCCGACGGTGAGATGTGTGTAAACCTAAGGCCTCGCCCTCCCGACCCTAATAACAACCTAGGAGGCAAGACAATGAAGCGTTTCCTCATCTCGGATTTCCAACGAGCGCTTGGCCAGTTTAACTTTATGGCCATTGCGTTGATATTCTTCGCGCCGGCCTTGGCCGATGAATGGTCGCAGTGGCGGGGCGACGATGGCCTCGGGGTCTGGCATGAAAAAGGGATCATTGATCACTTCGAAAGCGATCAAATCGCCCTGCGTTGGCGGGTACCGATCAGCGCCGGTTACAGCGGCCCTACGGTCGCAGACGGTCGTGTCTACGTTACTGACCGTGTTATCGAACCGCAGCAAGTCGAACGGATTCATTGTTTTGACTGGCAGACGGGCGACACGCTTTGGAGCCGCGAGTATCCCTGCACTTACAGTGGTGTTGGCTACGAAGCCGGCCCGCGCGCCGCCGTGACCATCGTTGACGGCGTAGCGATTTCGCTCGGGTCCATGGGGGATCTGGTATGCCTCGACGCCGAGACAGGAGAGGTTCGTTGGCACCATCCGCTTAACGAAACGCATAAGATTCGCATGCCGATCTGGGGCATTGCCGCGTCACCCGTCGTGTACGGTGACCACGTCATTGTGCAAATCGGCGGCGAGGGCGCCTGTGTTGTTGCCTTTGAAATCGGTTTCGGAAAGGAAGTCTGGCGTGCACTTGATGATCGAGCCTCCTACTCGGCGTCTATTTTCATCAAACAGGCGGACAAAGACGTATTGCTCTGCTGGACCGGGGATAACATCGTCGGATTAAATCCCAAGACAGGCGACGTCTATTGGTCCGTCCCGCGACCTCCCAAGAAAATGGTAATCAACGTACCCAGCCCGGTTGTGCAGGGTGACCGAGCGTTCTTCAGCAGCTTCTATGATGGCTCGACGATGATCCGCTTCGGCACCTCGACGCTTACAGCCGAAATGCTCTGGCACCGCGACGGTGTTAACGAGATCGAGACCGACGCGCTGCACTGCATGATCAGCACACCCCTGTTTCTCGGCGATTACATTTACGGTGTCGACAGTTATGGCCAATTGCGGTGTCTCGAAGCTGGCTCAGGGGATCGCGTTTGGGAGGATCTGACGGCGACGCGGCCAGCCCGGTGGAGCAACATCCACATGGTGCGCCATGGCGAAAACATTTGGATGTTCAACGAAGAGGGGCAATTGATCATCGGTCGGGTTTCGCCGGCTGGATTTCAGGAAATCAGCCGCGCTCAACTCATCGAGCCGACCGAGGACCAACTGCGCCGCCGTGGAGGTGTTTGTTGGTCCCATCCCGCGTTTGCCTACAAGCACATTTTTGCTCGGAACGATCGGGAATTGGTTTGTGCGAATTTAGGCGTGGAGTGAACGAGCGTGCGAATCAACACACCCTTGACCCGCGTCGCGTTGTACGACACATTTGGAGCCGTGAACCATTCTGGTTCCAGACACAATCACCAATGAAGCGGAGCCCAGCCATGAGCCATCCATCACTCGACCGTCGCGGTTTTCTGGCCGCAACCGCCACCACCTTGGCCTCCACACCTCTTTGGGCACGCGACTATGGCCCCCACGCACCACCTCTGCGATACCCTGAACCCGATGTCATTATTCTGGACAAGCGATTCGGCAACTACCGCGTTGGCAATTCGCCGATCGAACGGCTCCATCACGGTACGCTCTGGGCGGAAGGTCCAGCTTGGAACGGGGTAGGGCGGTACTTGGTGTGGAGCGACATACCCAACAACGTGCAATACCGCTGGCTCGAAGAGGACGGGCACGTCTCCGTCTTTCGTAATCCCGCTGGAAACAGCAACGGTAACAACTTCGACTTCCAAGGTCGCCAGATTTCTTGTGAGCACGGAAACCGCCGCATCGTCCGCTACGAACACGACGGCTCGCTCACCGTGTTAGCCGACAAGTGGCAAGGCAAGAAGTTAAACGCGCCGAACGATGTGGCCATTCATCCCGATGGCGGAATTTGGTTTACTGACCCGGGTTATGGAATCCTCGGCAACTACGAGGGTCACAAGGCGACATTTGAGGTCAAGGAAGCGGTCTACCGGATCAACGGTGAGACGCTGAAAATGCAGATGGTGACGGATGATATCTTTAAGCCAAATGGAATCTGCTTCAGTCCTGACTACACAAAATTGTATGTCGCCGATACCGGCCGGTCGCACTATCCCGAGGCACCACGCAACATCAAGGTCTGGGACGTCATCGAGGACGGCAAGAAGCTGACCAACGGTCGCGAGTTTGCCTCGATGGAGGGGGATTTAGGCCTGGCCGATTACGATGGTAAAGGTGGCCTCGCTGACGGCATGCGAACGGACGAAGATGGAAACCTGTGGACCAGCGCCGGGTGGGGTGGCGAGGGATTCGACGGAGTGCACATCCTCGCTCCCGACGGAAAGCGCATCGGGCAGATCGTCTTACCCGAGGTCTGCGGCAACGTCTGCTTCGGCGGCCGCAAGAGAAATCGGCTGTTTATGACGGCCAGTCAATCGCTGTACGCGGTGTACGTGGAAACACGGGGTGCGCATATCGCGTAAGCGGCTCGGCGGGAGCCTCGGCCTTAGGTTTACCCACATCTCCTCTCCGTCGGGCCTGCCCCAATGGCACTAGGCTTGATTTCGGGCGCGTTGTTGACGATTCCTCAATCGCTTCCATGATGGCCTGAAAGGTCTAAAACAAATCAGCCCGCGTCAAGCGATATCAAGCTTAGTACCATTGGGACAAGCCGGCAGGGGTCTTGAAGGACGCAGTGCATACTGAAAGGGCTGGTCGTGAGACTTTGGACGACGCTCCAAAAACCAAAGTCTCACGACCAGCCCTTTCAACATGCACCGACAGCGTGTCGTTGGGCGAGTATTTTTGCAACGGATACATGGACTTTCCTCTTTTGGTGCTTCTTCTTTGGTTTTGTTTTTTTCGGGCTCGTATGGATTTTCGATAGACGCTGAGGTCTATTCCTTTCGCGATGTCGCATAACGCGGCCGTGTAGTCGGACAATGGCAGCGTTGCTAACTCAAGCCAATTTTCCGCGGGTAGTGCGATCAGCATGCCATCGGTCGCTTGTGAAATTTCCAACGCCATGTAGTAGTGCGACATCAGTTCTGATTCCTGTCGACCGTGCTCGCGGGCGATCGCCGCTTCAACAACCGCGATCGCGTTGTAGGCCACTAACACAAGAGCAAACACGAACAAGGCCGCTTTTGGATAACACAGCGTCTTCACCTCGCAGTTCAACGCTACTGTTAAGGTCTGAAATGCGGTCTCGATCTTCCAGTGGTTACGGTAAACCTCCACGATTTTAAATGCGTTGGCGGCCTTACGTGGCAAATTGGTAAGGATCACCAACGTCGTGTCGCCATCGCGAGTTGGTGTTTTCAAGTCGATCTCAATCCGGCGAACGGTCATCCGGCGACCTTCGTAGGGCGGCAGCTTCATCGTTCGCTCATAAATCACGCCCGTGTCACACTTGCCCACCTTCTTTCGTTTGCTGAGACCGAGCCCCTCCAGTTTCTTGTGATGACGAATCACGAAAGCCGCCTTGGCTGTAGAGATGCTGTAGAGCAGCTTCAATGTGCAGAAATTGCGGTCGCCCACCCACAAGTCGTTTCGTTGGACGGTCTCGAGAAGTTCATCCAGCGCCGAACGTTCTTGAGCATGTCCATCTTCGATCGGAAAAAAGTCGACAATCGCCTCGAATCGCGGATCGAGCACAGCGAGGCATTTGCCGGGCAATGGTGCGGCCGTGATGTCTCGTGTTTCCGCGAGCCGGTGCTCAGTCTTGGAAAATGGTTGCCATCGAATATGCGGGTGCGATACCCGGGAACCTAATTTTGACGGTTACCGCCGAGACCTTTTCTGATTTCCAACACTTGCTGATAGAAATGACGAACCAACGCCTGAGAAATCCGAGGTTCGACACGATCCAGCTTGTTGTAAACAGCGTTCAACGAGACCCCAACGTCGTCCTTAAGCTTCTTATAAGCGGCGTTGACGCTTGGCTGCTTGCCGAGCACCACCTCCGACATCAACTTGGTCAGCGATGAAAACAACATCGTCCGCTCGTATTGTTGTTCGGACGTCATGGCAAAAGTCTTGTCAACGGTGTGACTGTGAAGTAACCGACCAATAGCCATCTGTGCCATCACGGCAATCGGCCGTTCCGCGACAAACGATTGAAAAACTGGATCATTAAACATGGAACTCCTCCTATTCCATGTCTTCTATCGCATTTTCAACGCATCGAATACCATATCAGCGATGCTATCACCGCATGTTGGAAGGGTTGGTCGTGAGACTTTGGCGACCGAGCTAGAAACAAGATATCGGGTGTAGCTGAAGTCGTGAGACTTTGGCGATCGGGCAAGAAACGGCCACGCTCTGGCAACATCAGTTTCGGGGTGCGCTTCCGGACGAAACCGCGAGACCTTGGAATTAGCAGGGGTAATGGCCGAACTTCGTAGCGGCAGTTGGGTTTCGGACCTCTAGGCGAACGAGCAGGGTTAAAGACCCCCGCGAGCTTGCTCGTGCGGTGAATCAGGTCCCCAGTCTCCAGCGGCTACCTTCAGAGCTCCTGATTCGAAGCCGGAATTTCGCTGGATTCCACGTCGCGACCGGAACATGAAATGAGACCTTTGCTCGGTCGATTAATGATTGGCAATTGTTGATTGTTGAAGTGAAGAATCTTTGTTCGGCGTCCCTTTTTACTTCGCAAATCAACAATCAACAATCAACAATCAACAATCAACAATCAACAATCATCAATCAACAATCATCAATCAATGTGGGGCGAATGAATTAGATTAGGTGTCACCACATTTTCCGACGAGATCAGGAGTCCTGACCTTGCAGCGTTCGCAAGACGATGGCTTTTTGCCGTTGCCATGCCACGATTAGCTATGGACCTCGCTCACCGCACGAGCAAGCTCGCGGGTGTCGGTAACATACGGACGAAGATGCCTTAGCTACCGACCTCGTTCACCACATGAGCAAGCGCATGGGGTCGTCGAGGATCATGGGTCCGAGCAAGTCTCGTGCCGAACACGAATGGTTGGAAGCCACCGCTAGAAACAAAATCACAGCCTCTCTGAGTGAGTCGCCACGATTCGAGCCTGCGTCATAAATAAAAAACGCCCGTCCCGCCAGCGTCGCTCTTTTCCTTCACCTGTTGTTGTCCGCCCGGACAAGTGAATGAAAAAGAGCTACCCGCGGGTTCGGACCATAAAATCTCTTCTACGGTTCACGTATTGGGTGTACGTGAACGGTTCGGTCCATCAATTATGGAAGAGTTTTCCAGACGCCCTGCAAGTTGGACGGCGCCCCCTCAACGACGATGATTTGGATAAGGATTTGCGCCGTAGGCGCTAGCCTCGGGTTTTTGTACTTGGAAGCCCGAAAAGACCCGAGGCTAGCGCCTACGGCTCAAGTCGGAACCGTTTCACCTAACTTAAAGTTCTTAAAACCAAATTCGTCATTCGTCTAACTCTATTAGCATCACGTGCTCGTGCCGAATACTATGGGGCACCACGGCTACGACTGGTACGCCTGCCGCAGCACAGCAGCGCCCAGATCAGCAACACAACCAGCGAAGCGGGTTCAGGCACAGCCACTACCGAACCTGGTTGTCCCCAGTTGAATAAGACCTGGTTCAGTTCAGGAAGACCTACCAACGTTCCAGCACCCGGACGGTTGTTCAGCCACGCTGCGGGCAAAGTGGCGCCGTCTTCATTCCAGTTGAACAACACCAGATTGAGATCGCCGAGGCCCCAGGTGCCATCGTTGTCATAGTCGGTCGAGCTAGGAGTGCCACAATTGTAGCACAGCGTCCCGTCGTTAACGTCCCACGTAAATAGCGGATTCATCGTGAATGTCGTGAAATCGTTATTGACTGAAGCAAAATCCAAGATGTCGAAGGAAGCATCGTTTGCCGGCGTAAAGCCGAGTAAAACTTCCAAGGTGCCGTCTAAGTTCGCGGCGCCAGTCACGACCAACCTGTCATATTCTACGCCAGGCGTTGTGCCGTTGATTTCAATCAACAAGGTGCCACCGGATCCCTGCGTGTAATCTCCGTCGATCGTCAGGATTCCGGGGCTGTTGCCGGGGGAGACCGATCCACCGCTGTTGTCCACGTTACCGCCAACTTCTCCGCCACCGCCAAGAGTTCCCGCGCTGAGATTGACCATGCCACCGCCGGCGTTGAGGACATTATTGATGTTGGTCGTTCCCGCACCCGTCAGAGTAAGATCGTTCCCGTTGAGGTTTAAAGCATCGTTGAAAGACAGCGACGAGGCGTCTGCAGCATCTGCCACGGTATCGGCCTGGAGGTCAACTTTTGTCCGGAATTCGTGCGTTCCTGTGGTGCTAATCGAAGGGTTGCCTCCACCACCGGTCGCTGCGAAGGTCACGCCACCCAATCCAGCAATGGAGTACATGTTGGCCGCGTTGTCGAACTGGATGCGATTGACCGTCACGGGCACGACCGCCGTGACTGTGCTCGGTCCTTGGATGGATTCACTAAACACGGCCGTGTGTTCATTGCTGTCCGGGATCGTGCCCGGACCGTTGACGCGATCCCAGCTCCCCTGGCTGTTCCAGTCGCCAGATCCAGGCAGGTCCCAAGCGTATTCGGTGGCGGGGTCAATCGGCGGTAATGCGGTACCATAAACGTCAAACTCCTGATACGCCTCAGGCGAGGTACCACCGTTGATGTTGTTGAACGTGAAGCGAACCGCGTCGATTCCCGATCCCAGAATACCACCTCCGTCGTCGTTAATGGTCAGCTGCACTCCCGGGTTGAAAATGCTAGGCGGTGTGTTGTCTACATCGTCCGGAGGCAGTGGGAACTGTACGTCGATTACATCGGCATAGCTGCCACCAACGGGGCGCATGGCAACGACATACTGATGGTTGGTGAAGCTTGAGCCATTCCAGCCGGTGGTGTTGACCAAGGACGTGATGTCATAGCCGGCTGAATTCACGCTTGTGTCAAGAAAAATCTCCAACACTCCACCATCGTCTGGAATTAAGATGTCGCCAGGCGTGCAACATACCGACAACAAACCGTCGATTACCCCAGCATCGTTGGTACCAAGCCCACCTCCGGTATAGGTGGTTGTCGCCCCTTGCAACACATCTCCGATGTCGGAATTTGAGACAGGGGAGAAGAATGATTCGTAGTTGAAGCCATCGGTCAAAATATTCGTAACCTGGGGAGCCGCCTCGGCTTGACCGATAAGCAGGGCCAGAATGGCCAAAGAAGTTAGAATAGCACGTCGTGTTGTCGATTTCATTGGTCAGTTTCTCAGTAGGAAAAAGGAGACCGATCTCCGACAATAGGATGGCGGATACAGTTTAAGTATAACAGAATGCTACATACGGTCAAGGATTAAATCCCCATTGTGAGCTGACGTTGACCTCCCATGTCACCGATCGCAGGAATTTTGCCTCAGGGCGAAAACTTCCCTCTGTTTTTTTCGTAGACCAGTCCTACACGGTCGTCATGCCGGATGGTACCTGGGTCTGTGTATTGACCACTGGCAGGGATCGAGAAGGCGAGCGCGGGTAATTCGTCGCCGCCACCCGCAGCACCGACGCAGGAGAGACCTGGTCGGAGCTGGTTGCCATCGAGGCGCCAACCGGTCCGAATGCCAGCTGGGCGGTCCCACTGATTACGTCCTTTGGCCGCATCTGCGCCTTTTATAACTACAACGGAGACCTCATTCGCGGGGGCTGCGATGAGGCTGAAACATGGTACTTCTGGCACGACACACCGCCGCCGCAAATCACTCGAGAACGAGACGACACACATGGATGGTACGTCTACAAATTCTCGGACGACGGAGGCCGCACGTGGTCGGCAGAGAGATACCGCTTGCCGATGCGTGAAACAGCTTGCGATCAGAATCGAACGGCAGACACCAACCAACTCGTGCAGCTCTTTTGGGGCATCGCCTAACCGGCCGTGGCCAACGGCAACGTGTATCTCGCCTTTACTAAGATGGGCCGGCATTTCCAAGAGGAAGGTGAGGGCTGGATGATGTGCAGCGACAATATCCTGTCCGAACGGGACCCAGCAAACATCCACTGGCAAACGCTGCCCGATGGCGAAACGGGCATTCGCCACCCTGACTTCGGTTCGGTTCAGGAAGAACACAACATCGTACCGCTCGCAGATGGCAGCCTGTTTTGCATGTACCGTACCGAGATGGGCTTTCCCGCCTGTTCGTACAGCCGCGACGGTGGCAGAAATTGGAGCCCCCCCGAACCAGCGAGATACGGTCCCGGCGGCGATATCATGCGCAATCCGCGGGCCTCTCCGATGGTTTGGCGCTGCCAGAATGGCAAGTACCTCTTTTGGTTTCACTGCAACGGCTACAAAGACTATCGTCACAGCGAAGCGCCGGTCAGTCGTACTCTCGTGTGGCTGAGTGGCGGCCTGGAGCGTGATGGTAAAATTCACTGGTCCCAGCCAGAACTGGTTAGCTACGAAGAGAATCTCTGGCGCGGACCCAGCTATCCGGATTTGATCGAGCACCACGGCAACTATTACATCAGTTCGGCACACAAGGTCGCCGCTCGCTGCCAATTAATGGACAAGCCGCTGCTGGAAGACATGTGGAATCAAGACACACTAAACACGGTAGCCGAAGAGGGATTGCTCCTGGATCTCAACGAAGAGCAATGCATTACTGAACGCAATTGGCCCTTTGATCGACTGCCAAGCTTGGGCGAACAAGGCAGATTTACGATAGGACTATGGGTAAAGCTGGCCAATTTACAGCCGGGACAAGTCCTCGTGGACGGTACGGGCGGCTCCGACGCGGGTTTGCGTGTGCTGACGGGCAACGACGATTCACTGGAAATCAGCTTTCACGACGGCAGCCACGGTTTCTCCTGGACAAGTGATCCCGGGCTGATACACAGTGGTTCGCGACACCACGTTGTCTTCGTGGTCGATGGCGGGCCGAAGTGTGTTTCGGTGATCGTCGACGGCCGTCTGTGTGACGGAGGTGAAGACGAGGAGCAACTCTACGGATACGGACGTTTCGGGCGGACGAAGTATTTCGACGGTTACGACGACCGCTGCGAGAGGGCTGAGGAAATCGGCGACGTCACTGGCGCCGGAGAATTGGTTGTCACCGCCAAGAGGGAAGTTCTCCATTTACGGCTGTACGATCGTTGTCTACGCACCAGCCAGGCCATCGGCAATTGGCGAGCCGGGCGATAGCTGCGATTCCCTCACGGACAGACTACGATCTTGGCCATGACTACGACTCGTTTTTCGGCTTACGCAACTTGTTTTTTGCTGGTCTTGGTTTGCGGATACAGCCGGTCCGATCGGCCGCCGCTGGCGCCCGTAGCGGGCACCGTCACGCTGGACGGCCAGCCGTTGGCGAAGAGAGCCGTGACTTTTCGTCCGGCGGAAGGGCGCGCGTCGCGGGGGTTTACTGACGAAGAGGGGCACTACGAGCTTATCTACATCCGGGATATCCGTGGTGCCAAAGTCGGCAGCCACACGGTAACCATCTCAAGCCGGCGCGAAACGGTCACGGAGGAAATGTTCCCGGAGATTTATAACAAGCAAACGACGCTTACCGAGGAAGTTGACGGCAGGAAGAATGTTATCAACTTTGACCTGGAGACGCCGTGGAAAAAGTGACGTGTAAAACCAGGTATGATGAGCCCGCTCTGGATGGCGAGATGAAAAGTTTGGTCGGCTTTCATCCCACTTTTCGTCCTGCGAACGGCAACGATTACCAGCGTGGTCACGCCCCCTGACCGGCTCGTCCGGCAGGAGCGCAAGTTTTTTCGGCTAGACGGTGGCATGTCGGGGGCTTCGCCCCCTGACCGACTTGTCCCAATGGCACTAAGCTTGATTTCAGCCGAAGTGTTGGTTGTCTTGCTGTCGCTGCCAATTGGCCTGAAAGGCCGTAAACAAGATAGCCCGGGGCAGAGCGAGAATGAGCGAAGCGAGTTCTAGCGTCGCCCCGGGGATCGGGAAAAATAGCCGTTTGCCCTGAAAGGGCAAAACAAAATGGGCTACCAACCCGACGCGACATTTTGTTGTGCCCTTTCAGGGCGTGGAATCATTGTGCATTCGCTACCCGGGGCGGCGCCGATACTCGCAGCGCTCGTATTGGCTCTGCCCCGGGCTGATTTGTTTAAGGCCTTTCAGGCCGTCCACGAAAACGTTGTGAAGTTGACGGAATTTGAGCCTGAACCAAGCTTAGTGCCATGGGGCTTGTCCGGCAGGATCGTCGGCGTCCTCTTTGCCGTACCCGGCGATCGGATTTCCCGCCTCGTCGAGCAACTCGACCCGGCAGTGTCCGTTGTCCGATTTGACATTTAATTCGAGCTGGACCGTGCCATCCGCGGCCAGCAATAGCGGCTTGGTGGTCAACACCCCGCCGCTGGGGGTTGCATCCATCGACACAAATCCGTCACGGCGCAATGTCGCCAGACCGATCTGGCCAATCGTTACTCCTAGCTCTACGCCTTTGCGCGGTCCGTGATAGCGGATATCTCCTCCGTAGTACATGTACATCTGGCGCCGACCACGATGGGTGTCCCAGTAGCCGGGGATTGGTTCGTGCGGTCCCAACTACCGTCAGGTCCCTCATCCAAGACCGGCTCTCGGTTGGGCAGCCGATTCCAGTTCAAACCGTCGCGGCTATAGATCAGCTCCAACACGAGGCGGTGTTTGTAGGGGTCATCGTGTTTGTAGAAGACCTGCAACCAACCCAGCAGCATGTCGCCCTAGACAAAACCGGTGTTGTTGTAAAAGTCACAGGGCTAATCGTCCTCGTCGTCTGACTTGAGGACCAGGTGTGGTTCTGTCCAACTGACAAAATCTTCGCTCTCGCACTGGAACCGACTGCGTCCGTCACCGATGTACCGTTTACTAAAACACACATACCGTTGGTAGATCGAGTCGTAAAAAAAGCCGATGGTATCGCCCACCTCCGGCATGATCGGCGCCTCGCTTTTGGTCCAGTGGATTCCGTCTGGACTGGTGCCGCCCCAAGCTCCATCGTCAGGTCCGATATACTTCGCTCCGGGAGGGCGCTCGTAAAAGCAAGCTTTGTACAGCCGGGCCGGATCGAGGTCCCACGGTGTCTTGATCGCTCCAAAAGTGAAAAGGGTCGGGTTGCTGCTGAGGTCCTCAAATTTGGTGGCCAAGACGATTGTTATTGTCCGTCGAATCTTGAAACTGATAGATGCCAACGTTGGGCTTCTCCCAATGGATTCCGTCCGGCGAGGTGGCATAGCACATCATTTTGATGTTCCTCGTCGGTACCTTGGAGTCTTCAGCCTTCATCGTCCAATACCACGCCTTGAAGATCCGCTCAGACTCGTCGCAAATCACGCTGCCATACGCGTTTAGATAATTTCCGCCATACTCCCAGGGTTTGTCCGGCCGCAGCACCGGGTTCTCCGCGTGCTTCTGCCATTGGTGAACGTTTCGGCGCACGCCCTCGGTCGTATCGACCACATAGTCGTCGATAAACAACTGGACGGCAGACGTGATTTTGGTCGGTTCCCCGTCGGCTCCGGAGCACAGGACGAACCCGCCTAGTAGGCTCAAAATTAGTAGGCTAGTGATTGGTCGATTCATAGTCATGTTGCGGGCTTCCCATCTGCTTATGTCGTTTGTGGCGTGCGATGTTACGGGCAATGCCGTGAAGGATTTTTTCTCCCTCCGGGAGAAGAAGCCCTGCCCCGCGTTTGCAGGCATTTTTCACTGAGAGGTCGGCCGCGATTTCTCGCAGTTCAGGCTACTTCTCTCAGAGAGAGAAGGCTACTTTCTTCCCGCAATCGCTTGGTAATCGCAAAGTAGCTAATTGCCAGCGCTCATTGATTCGAGGAACGTCCCCCCCCACGGTATCGGCGGCCCCGGTAAAACCGGGACCCCCGGCCGCCACGTAGCCGTGGCTGGCGCCCGAGCGGTCGGACGAGACCCAGAAGGCATAAAGGCTGCCGTTTTCGAGTGTGAAACGGAATCGCATCGGAGTTCCTGCCAGTGCGGTCAGGTCCGACTCCTTCGTGCCTTTGCTTTTCCATCGCACTGTCAGCCGAGTGCCGTCACCCGTGAGCGGCTGGCAATTCTCTCGCGTGAAAGGCGCGATCACGTTGCCGTCACGGTCGAGCACCTCGAACAGCAACTTTCCTTGCGGGGCGTCCAGGTTGACGAACAGATGCTTGCCGCGAAAGCGAACCGGCCGAGTCGTCAGCAAGCTGGCCTCGTCTTCCGCATCCATCGACGCAAAGCCGTCGCGGCGCATCGTCGCCAGACCCGTGTTGCAGGGGCCCCTCTTCGTTTCGGTACTTACACTCCGACCGCTGGCATAAAAATGAAGTTCGTCGCCCACAACGAGGAAGCAGCCCCCCACGGATTGGACATTGGCGGCATTCCATGTGCTGACGTCGTCGGACACGTTGAGAATCGGCGCGCGCGAGGGCCGGTCCAATGGAACCCGTCACGACTGAAACCGAGGTAGAGATCGTTGATCTTGTCGCGGCCAGACAACTTAGGCGGTTTGTTATCGCGCAGGATGGCCATCATCCCGACCATCAGGCTTTCGTAGGCCACCGCGTCAAGATTGTACAACTGGGGATCCACGCCGCGGCCGGGTCGGGGAGGATCAAGACGGTCGGCGCCGAGCCACACGGTCGGCGCCATCGCCATTTCTCGTCCGCGCTCGAATTTCCACCACTTCGGTTTGCCCAGCCGCGGCCACGAGCTGGCCGCGGCGACCAGTTCTTCGCCTTCTGCGTAACGACGAATCCGTATCGGAATCCAGGGACCCGGACCATCGGCGCCCGTGGGACTAATCAGGCCGTAGTGCCAAGCGCGACGTTGCGGATCATATTGGAACGTTGAACGGATGCTAAAGCCCCACACGCCACGAAAGGGGTTGTAGAACAAGGTCGACCGGTCTTGGGCGGCGCCCGTGGCGACCATGCGATCGCCCCAATGGATCCCATCGGCCGAGAAAAAGATTTCCTGATCACCTGACCCCTGGTCGCGGCACATCATCTTGAATCGTTCACCCGGCGTCGCGGCATTATGATCGAGCCAGACGGTTGCCGAATCGCGTCCGTTGGTGTGGTCCAGTTCGATATCGGTTTGCGTATGATCCATTACGATATTGGTTCCCGGCACCATATCCAGCTCGGGCTTTTCCCAGCGGAGCCCATCCTCTGAATGTGCGTAGCAGGTAAACCTGCCCCAGCCTGCGAAATACCACATCTTGTACAAGCCGTCCGTCGGGTCGTACCAAACGCCGTCGCTGAACGGCATGGCCGTCGCGGCGCCTCGCTGTCCTGGCGCCGGCAATTCCCAACTTCGATCCGGAACCATCACCGGCGAGGCCGGGTGCCAGGTCGCCTTGTGAAAGTTCCGGGTGCAGGTGGTACTGTCGATGAGAAAATCGTCGACAAACAACTGCCGGCCCACGTCGATGGAAATCACAGCCGGCGGATGGTCCAGGTACGGCACCGGATCAAGCGTGAGCGTCCGCACATCGGGCGGCCATTGGTCGGGCAACGTGATGCCGTTATAGAGCGTCTCGCCGCCGACCGCCACGGTCGGAGCGACCAGCGGGATCGTGCAGCAAGTAGTTGCCGTTAAGCTAACGCCGACCAGTCATTTTACTGTTCGTGTGAAGCGGACCATGGGCGAAACTCCTTGTAAGTCTTTAGACGGTTTCCAATCACTTTAAATGTGCACACCAGCCCTTTCAACATGCAAGGCATCGCAAACCTTCGTATTTACAAAAAGACTCCTGTGAGCTTGCTCGCAGGTGAATCAGGTTGACAGCTACCATGGCAGCACCCATCCCCTCCTCCTCCCCACCGCCTTCGGCGAAGGCAGTGGCTGGGACGCGAAGCGTGCTTGATGTGGTTGTCGCACAGGAAATGATCCACCGCAGGCGCAACCCGTATCCCGCATCCCGCATCTCCTATCGCACACTACTCAATCACTAATAAACCACCGCATCGCATAACGCTCTGCATCCCGGCGAAACTTTAGCGTATAGGGATCGCACAACCAGCGGGCCACGTGGCCATCGGTACGCGGCATCAACCAACCGAAGTCCCAGGCCTGGGTCGAATACCCCAATGGGATCGAGGGCCTCGTGCGGACGACCGGGTTGGCCGAGCCTATGAGCAATCGTGTGTCGGTGTAGTAGTAACAGGCCCCGAGGTGGATGAAGACTTCATGGTCAATCGCAGCAGCTGCGTCTGCCGCCAGATCGTCACACAGACCACGAACGGCGATCTTGACTTCGGCGCCAGCGCCGAACGCCTCCGTCAAGTCGTTGAGTTTGCCGCTGGTCACGTTGCCATCGGCATCATGTGCCAACACCTCGGTCCAGTTCGAGCGGACCATGTAGCGGAAGTACTCGAAGTCGTAAATAAAATTGCTGCTGGGTGCGCTCGTCGCCGCGTCGAAATTTTCCAGTTCATGGTATTTCGGCATCGCACTATAGTCGGTCAGCGGTGATACGGCCGGCTGGCCCGTATCGGGACGGTCGTCCAGGTAGGGTCGGGCGATCGCCTGGTGTCCGTCCTGGTTGTACAAAAAGAACGACATCGACTCGCGCGGACCGAAGCCGTCAGGTAACTGGATCGGAACCCGCAGATTCTCGATGCCGGCCACCCAGCGGTCCTCGAGGAGATACGTGATCCGATGATCCATCACCTCGCGGATCAATTCGTTGCTATCGGCCGTCGGGTCGATATGCTCGTTGTGCCGAAAGGCGGTGCCGACGCGCATATCAGCTCCCGCACGGATGGCATCCGCCAGATCGATTGCGTTACCAGACTCCGTCTCGCGTTGCGAGTCGAGCGTCAATACGATTTGCCATTTTGTCATCAGATGGATTCCGGAAGATGCCATTAGTGTAGTGGCCTCGCATTGTAGCGGACCTGGCCAGAATTTCGCTGGTAGGGTGGTCGGAATTCTGGGGAAATCCGCTACGCTATTGAGGCCACCGCTAGGACGCTTGTGGGGACGGCTTGGGAACACTCATCAATACTATCAATACTAATGTGACTGTTTTAGTTTTCACAAGAGACCCCCACGAGCTTGCAAACTGTCGAACTAATAATCACACAACAATCTTGGTGTCCACGAAAGCCCCAAAATGAGCGACATTTCACAAGGTCTTCAACCGATCGATTGGATTCTTATTGGCCTGTACGCCTGCGCCACGATCGGAATTGGCTGGTATTTCGGCCGCCGTCAGGGTTCGACGAAGGAATACTTCGTCGGCCGAGGAAATATGAACCCTATGCTGATCGGGGTTTCGTTGTTCGTGACACTGCTGAGCACCATATCGTACCTATCCAGACCAGGTGAGGTGTTGGGTAAGGGTCCGGTGCTGATGACCAGCCTGCTGGCTCTTCCATTTGCCTATTATGTGGTCGGCTATGGTTTGCTGCCGGTGTACATGAAACACAGCGTCACCAGTGCCTATGAATTGCTAGAGTCCCGGCTGGGATTGGGTGTCCGGCTGCTGGGCGCAGTGATGTTCATCGCTCTGCGTCTGGTCTGGATGTCGCTGCTGGTGTACCTGGCGGCCAAAGCGATGACGGTCATGATGGGGGTCGACGAGCAATGGATTCCCACGGTTGTCTTGGTCACCGGATTTGTCGCGGTGATCTACACATCCGTGGGCGGTTTACAGGCCGTCGTCGTTACTGACCTGCTCCAGTTCCTGTTGCTGTTGGGTGGGGCGCTGCTGGTCATCGCCATGATCACTTTCGATCTGGGAGGCTTCAGCTGGTTTCCGACCGAGTGGCACCCGAAGTGGGATACGCAACCCATTATCAGTTTCGATCCTCGCACGCGGGTTTCTGTCTTCGGGACGCTGATCACAATGGCAACGTGGATGATTTGCACAGCGGGCGGTGACCAGACCTCGGTACAACGATTCATGGCAACCCGCGATGCGACCAATGCTCGTCGCGCTTACGCAATCCAACTGACCGCCTCCGCGATCGTCACCATCGTGCTGGGATTGGTGGGCTTCGCGCTGCTCGGTTATTTCGAGGCTCGCCCTGACCTGCTTCCTGCCGAAATGGATTTGTACAAAGACGCGGATCACATATTCCCATGGTACATTGCCCATCGATTACCGGTGGGAATTGCCGGGCTGGTCGTTTCAGCCATGTTTGCCGCCGCGATGTCGAGCATTGACTCAGGTGTCAATTCAATCACGGCGGTCGTGATGACCGACTTTCTGGACCGCTTCGGCAAACGCCCGAGCACCGAGCGGAGACACATAATGACAGCGAAGCTGCTGGCCTTTACAGTTGGGGCGATTGTAGTTGTCGGCAGCTCGTTCATGGGGGTAATTCCCGGCAATATTACCGCTGTGACAAACAAGACGGTCAACTTGCTGACCTCGCCGATCTTTGGGCTCTTCTTCTTTGCGCTGTTCGTCCCCTTTGCCCGGCCAGTTGCGGTTTGGATCGGCGCCTTCTTTGGCACTTTGATCGCAGCGGTGATCGCGTTCTCAGGCCCGCTGGTCACGTGGCTCCAATGGAATTGGGGAATCAAAACCGAGACGTTCGGCGTGTCATTGCAAGAAAACGTCGATAAGGTAACAGGCGAGACTTTCCTGCTTGCCCCCGATCCCATCAGCTTTCAATGGATCGGTCCAGCCTCGTTGTTGGTGAACATCGTGGTGGGAGTTGGGTTGAGTTGGATGCTGACGCGGAAAAACTAGCCCGCATTTCTCACACGCCTTCTGCTGCGCGCTGGCCAAGTCCATGACTGGCAGCGTGTTGGCAAATAAGGAAGAAGGACCTATCCGGCCTGAGCATTTGCGCGCTCAATCCCAGCTCCAGCGCTCAATCCCAGCTCCAGCGCTCAATCCCAGCTCCAGCGCTCAATCCCAGCTCCAGCGCTCAATCCCAGCCCCAGCGCTCAATCCCAGCCCCAGCGCTCAATCCCAGCCCCAGCAGCCCCCTTTTGCGTTTTACCACCACATCCTCTTCCGATGGCACACCCCGTGATAGAATGGCATTTGGTAATCAGCTGCGAATGGAGACGCTATGAATATTTGTCTGGTCGGTTATGGGATGATTGCCGAACATCATGTGCGGGCGCTGCGCACGCTGGAGGACGTCCATCTCCGCTGGTTGGTCGGCCGACGGGCGGAGCCGACTCGGGAATTTGCCGAGCAATGGGGATTTGAGCACCAGACGCTCGAATTGGACAAAGCACTGGCCGACGATGCCGTAGATGCGGTGGTCATCACCAGCCCGAACAACCTCCACGCGCCGCAGGCAACGGCAGCCCTAAACGCGGGCAAGCACGTCTTGCTGGAAATCCCGATGGCCATGACCCTGGCCGACGCCCAGCGGTTGGCCGACTTGGCCCGTCAGGTGGACCGTACGCTCATGATCTGCCACACGATGCGATTCTTCCCCGCGTTTACCCACATTCGCCGCCTGGTCGACGAAGGCCGCTTTCATATGGTCCAGTTCGTGGGCCAATTCTTCCTCCACCGGCGGACCAACATTACCGCCCTCGGCAAGCCGCGTTCGTGGACCGACAACCTCCTTTGGCACAATGCCGCCCACCAGGTCGATCTGGCCATGTGGCTCTGCAACTGTACACAGGTGCAACGTGTCTCCTATCACGTCGGGCCAGATTTCAAACAACAAGGGACAATGGACATGTCGCTGACGATGACTTTGGCCAATGGGGCGATCGCCACTGTTTCGCAGTCGTACTTTGCACCGGGCTTGAAGATGGAGATGCTCGTGATTGGTCATGAAGAGACGTTTCACTGGAAGCATGGGACCTTGTACGACTTTGAAGGCAAGATTCTAGTTCCCGAGCATTCGATCATGGACTTAGTCGATCAGGACGCCGAATTTGTTGCGGCCATACGTGAAAACCGCGCTCCCTCGATTGCGCCGGAGACGATCATGCCGGCCATGCGGGTGCTGGAGGAGGCGCAGGCGATTGCCGATGCGGAGAAATCGGAGGCGGCGGGTTAGGGCTGCACGGCAGGCTGCGCCTGGTCTGGAGGCGGTTGGCCTTGTTGCCGCCCCTTATCGCCATTGGGCGGCGCAGCCGCTTGCGGTTGGCCGAGGATATTCGCCAGCGCCTGTCTCACGACGGCCGTATTGACCTTGCCATCCAGTCGCACAACCCTGACCGAAGAGGTCGGCTTGGCCCGTTCGTCCAACTCTTTGATTAAGGCATCGACTTGGTCGAACAGGAAACGGGGAGCTGACACAATCAACGTGTTGGAGAGTTCGTCCACGCCGATCGATAACATCTCTTTCCAGCGCGGCATCGTCTGCTCGCTGTCTCCTTCATCCCCAAACTTATAGTTGCAAACGCGCTCCGGCGAGCCTTGTTTCTGTTGGTTGTTAGCTAACGCCTTGTCGTTTCCGCTCAGAATATCGCGATACACATCCTTGACAGCCGTCGCGACCACAGGGGCCTTGGAGTATTTCAATTGTATGATTTCCGTCCGTCGATACGTGTCCGAATCCACCGGCGGCGGCTTGTCATAGAATTCAATAAGTTCCTCCACGATCTCAAGCTGCTCGGCATCCCCGCCAATCACGATCACCGATTTGGTATCCGAGTCCGCAATGAACTTGAGAGGGCGTCGTCTGGACAGGCCCAAACCAATTTCGGAATCAGACGAAGTGTTCATACCGCCCCAGTAGTACGAGAAATACCCTCGACGGTTCGAGTCGCTCTTGTCGCCGTCCTCCTTCTCGAAAAACTCGCGCAGGTTCGTCACGACAAAGTAGGGCCAGGCAAAGCGGAGACGAAAAGTACGGTAGTCCTTCTGGCGTGGCGCGGCTTGCAGAATCAATTCCTCCAACATGTTCAGCGCCTTCGTATCGTCAGAGGCTATGACCAACCGGCCATCGGGACCCTGGGAAATATTAATCGCTGCCGGATCGTCGCTTGATTCGTTTGGCTCGGACGGTCGGCGATCTTTGTCCGCATCCGCTGAATCGAATGGCAGCTGGTTGGCGAGCGGATCGTCCGCTGTTTCTCGATCTGGCGCTAGTTGTGTCAACAAGACTTTTCCAGTGGTCTGGCTTGGCGAGAGAACGGCAACGGCAGTTCTCTCGTGAGCGACCGAATTCACGCTAGCATCCTCACCTTCCGCAGCTGGCTCTGCTTCGAGTTCCAGCTCAATATTCAACGGATTCGGACTGACGTTGGGCCAAATTTTTTCCAGTCGCTCCATCAACTCACGTGTTTGTTCAGGCGACAAGGCATCCATCTGTCTTAGGCGACTGGGGTTACCTTCTTCGGAAGGGATTTCGCTCAGCTTGACCAACAGATTGTTGACCTCTTTCATTTCCACATCATTCGCCCGCAGTAGCAGTCGATTGTTGACTACATCGGCCTTTACCGAAAATCGTTTGGAAAGATCTGCTGGCTCGTCGTTACCGCGGCGACGGCCGTAGTACCAAGGTCGTGACGTTTCCTTTTTTTCTTCTACGCCCACCATCGCCATGATGGTCTCAGCCACACCGTCGGCTGGCAGCCGTCGGAGCCAGATCACTTCAAATCGACGGTCGCTGGCATCCAATTTCTTGATCAGTGATCGAATCGTCAGCTGATCGGCCAGGGAAGCGTCGACGGTGATGCCTTTGTTTTGTTCGTCGACATGCAAACGGGTGTCGTAGTCCAAATTGCCCAAGTCACGTAGCGTTTGGACAAGTGACTCCGGATCAATGGACGCCAGTCGATACATCTGGACGCGGTTCATTCTCTCCATCAGCGGCATGCGCCGCGGCTCGACATCAATCTCGTGGAGCGCGTCTCGGATAATAGCCATTTTGTCGGGCGGGGCATTGACGACGATGCTGTTCTCCCGCGACACGACGACAAAATGAATATCCGAAGGCTTCTTGTCGCGCGCCACCTGTTTACCCTGTTGGGCCTGTTGCATTCGCATCTGGGCCATCTGCATTTCCATTTGCAGTTGTTGAGGCGTCATTGGCCCTGTGGCTCCGAGTCTTCACCCAGCAATGCTTGCAATTGCTGCACGGCATCCTCGGCACGGATGTATTGGAGCTGGAACTTTTCCGTCAACCGTTCCTGGATGTCCGACGATTGCTCTTCCAACAGTAGGGCATGGATTTGTTGCAGGTTGATAACCACGTCCAGCGCTTCGATCCGATTAGTTGATTTTAATGCCGTCAGTTTGCCGTGTGCGATTTTCATCGGCGCGAGTTCCTCCACGGCTTTTTCCGCGATTAATGGGGTCAACGGAAAGGAGACTTTGACGACCTCGTAGGGATCACGCTCGGCCAATTGGTCTGGCGCCACGCGAGGCACTCTGCCAGCGTCCAATCCTTCCAGCTTTTCGACAGACAGGATGTCGCCGCGCACCAAGAGCGTATAGCCACGGTCGAGCAACATGCGATTGAAAGTGCTGCGGGCTTCCTCGACGGAGTACTTGCGGCGTGTGGTGCTGTTGACAAAATCCCCTGGTAACTCGGTCCAATCCAAAGTCAAGGCGGACCAATCCGCCAACAACTCCAAAACCGCCTGCCATTTTTTCCCGCTAATTTGGAATTCGATTTTTCCATCGTCATCCGGGACGACCTTCAACTCCTCGGCATCGGCGGGAGCGGATGGCTCGGTCGGACGTTTGATGGATCCGGACGGCTCGGCATCGCCCTCTTTTTTTTCTTCGCTCCCTCCCCTGCCTTTGCCTCAGCGGATCTTGCCTCGGCTGCTTTCGCATCGGTCGCCTTCGCATCGGCTGCAGGGGCCACAGCTGCTTACGCTGCGACGACTTGCGGCCTGCCTCGCCTTGTACGTAAGCCTCTGGGCTTGCCACCCTCTTGCTGGGCAATCGCGTGGTTGACCAGCAGACACTGGCCAGGCCAAGGCGAGGTTGCCTGGACCAACAGAAACGATCAGACGAACAAAGTGCCGCGACAGAGTTGCTGGGGCATCGTCATTGCCTTTCAAAGAATTCGAGATCTCGTCAGGGCTTTATTTCATGTCGGCCACCGGTGTGCAAATCCACCGTTTTTTCAGCGAATCACGAGCCATGGCTTTACCACGACGCACGATCCACCTGCCACCAGCCACTAGCCACTCCCACCCGTTAGGATAATCCACCGTCCATCCGAATAACGCAATCTATAGAGTGCCACCATGCAATCACACGATCCAAATGACGGGTTGGAACTGCAAATCTGCGTTGGTTGCAGCCAAGTGCGACTGGCTGAGAATCATTGGCGATATTACTTTTGGGGTTGCGAAGTCGGCACCAGATTGTGGTCGCTGTTGGCCGCCGACAGCGAGGACGGTCTGCATTTCAAGGTGATCAACGACGGGCAGGGATTGCTTTACCACCCACCGCTGCCCGAGTGCGGACCGCTGCTGTGTGAAGTGGCGAAAGAGCTGAGGCGTGACCCGGAAGAATATGAGCGAGAGCAGACACTGCGAATTAACCGGCTACAGAGCAATGACGCGTCCACAGTCTACTACGATCCCAATCGGGGCTTCGAGATCTTTCACCAATATCTCGTTGAAAACCCAGTGGAGGGTGGGTGTGTCGTGGATGTACCTTATAACTGCCCAGCGTTTCTGCGGACGATATCTCGCCGCCGAAGTGACGACGGCATTCAGTGGGATGACCCAGAGTTTTTGGTTTGGCCAAACGAAAAGGATTCTTGGGACTTGCAGTTTTATAACATGTCAGTGTGCGACTATGCCGGATGGCGGATAGGATTATTGGGGTATTTTCGTACCGAAGCCAGCCAACAAACCTGCTTCGTCGAGCTGGCGTTCAGCCGCGATGGCAGCCAATGGTCACGGGCTTTGCGAGGTCACTGGTTTGAGGGTGCGCAAAAAGAGGATCACGGCGGCATTTACCCCGGCGGCGACGGTTTGATTGATGACGGCGATCATTGGCTACTCTACTACACCGGCATCCAGGCTGGCCACGACGTAGTCGACGAGAGCAACTTTCGCCAGAGCAGCCTGGCGGTTCGCATTCCAAAGAACCGGCTGATCAGTGTGTCCGCTGGTAAAGTAACCGGCCAATACATGACCGAGTCGATTTTTTCTGAACCAAGATCAGATCGTTATCGACGCTAACCTTCGCGGCTGGCTGCGGGCGGAGCTGTGCGATATGTTCGGACGTAAATTCGAGGGCTAACGCCTGATGGATTGTGACGTGGTATCCGGCGATTCGCAGGATCACGTGTTGAGCTAGAACGGCAAGGATTCCGCGGCCTACCGTTATAAGCCCGTTCGCATTCGATTTGAGTTTACCGAGGGTGACGTCTTTTGTGTGAAGTACTAAGAGGGTTATCACCTGATGGACAGCAACCCCATATCCGGCGATGACCAGTACCATGTGCTGAGGTGGCAAGGCAAAGACGCTTCGAGCTTCCGAATGGAGCTTGGCATTTCCCGGAATAAACCAGGCAACAGCAGAGTGACTACGTATTCACATTCCCATTTTGCGAAGCCGTTATAGACGATGAAACAATCCATCTGGCAAGGTTGCATGCCCACCGGGATGACGCTCGAGCAGCGTTTCGAATTGGCCGCACTCGCTGGTTTTGAAGGCGTCATGTTAAGCGTAGCGGACGAACCAGCGGTGGAAGTAGCAATTCCGTTCAAACCCTCGGCCGCCGAACTCAAGCAGCTGCAGAGTCTCGCTGAACAATATGTGCCGATCACGGATATCTGGTGCGTTCTTCGATGTGAGCAACGTTTCTGCCTGCACTTACCTTTGGCATTGGATCGAAGAGATGGGCGAGCACATCCGGAAAATTCACATCAGCGGCGTTCGTGTGGAACAAGGATATGACATAAACAGCTGGGTCGGATTGTTGAAAAGCAATTTCGACATGGATGAAAAGATTATTCAGCCGCTGCGCGATCTCGGGTATGACGATTACATCACGTTGGACCGTCACTTTTACGGCGACAATCTGAGAGATAAAGGGATCGTTGCCTTGTCGCGGGAGATGGATGTGTTGTTGGGCAGAGAAGCGTGAGTTGAGTGAAACCGTAATCCGCATCCCTCGCGAACAAAAGGAACGTGACATTAAAAAAGCTAAAACTCGGCGGCGTCGGATCGGGGCCGGGCCGCGGACAGATTTGGCTGGCGACGATCCTGAAACTGACCGATCACTTTGAGATGGTTGGCGTTTGCGAAGCCATCCCTGACCGGGCCAAGGCGTGCGCCGAGAAATGGAATGTCAACACGTATGCGAGCCTGCCCGATTTGGTTCAGGCCGACAAACCTGACGTCATCCTCTGCGCCGTCCCGCCTGACGGCCATCCTGTCATCGGACATGTGGCTGCGCGTAACGGCGTTAACAAGTCGAAAAGGACATGCACGACGATTACCTGGAATTACACGGGCACCCTTGGGACGACATCGACGCGCTGATCAAATCTCCCTTGCCGCGAGGGGAGGTGCGATGGACCGTGCTTGGAGATCTGTGACGGCAGCTTGAGGTCCGTGAGCCGTGTTTCGTGATTTGTGGATGGCGTTTGTGACCAGTGTTCAGGAGGAGATGTAACATGCATGTGGCAGTGATTGGCGGCACCAATCATATCGGTCCCTTTATCGTTTACGAATTGATGGACGCTGGACATCGAGGCGCGTGTACAACCGCGGGCGTTCCGAGGCCGATTTCCCAGAGGGCGTCGGGCGGGTTGTTGTTGACCGCAAGATGCGAGGGCAACTCGGACAGGCGCTGGCTGACACCAATCCCGATGCCGTTATCGACATGATCGGATTTGTTGTCGAAGAGGTCGAGGAGGTGGTCATGGCGTTGCCGTCGTTATGCCACTATCTATTTTTCGGGAGCACGGTCATCTACGGCCTCATCGGCGATACCACGCCGGCGGAAACTTCACCGCTGCGTCCCGATAGCGGTTATGGACACGGCAAGGTCGCCTGTGAGCAATTCTTGCTCCAGCAACATCGCGAGCATGGCTTGCCATTTACCTGTTTGCGATTGGCACATCCTTACGGGCCGAACGACCACATGTTGTACCTGACCGGTCGCGAATCTCTTTTTCTGGACCGCATGCGCAAGGGTCGTCCGGTGATCATCCCGGGGACAGGAAAATCGCGAATGCATCCGATCTATGTGAAAGACGCGGCGCGAGCCTTTGTCTACGTGCTGGAACGGGAGGAACGCTTTGGTCAGTTGGTTAACCTTAGCGGCCCGAAGATTCTTACCTTAGATGAATACTACGAATCCGTGGCACGTGTGCTGGGCGTCCCTTTGGTCGCTGAACAAATTCCAAATGAATGGTTCCGAGATAATTCCGAACTCTGGTCCAATTGGCGCCGCAATTTTGACTTGGGGTATAACTGGGTCCTCTACGAAAGTGCCTTCGACGTCAGTAAACTCCAGCAACTGGGATTTCAGTGTGAAACGGACCATGACGCCGGCGTCGCACTCACGATACAGTGGCTGGATGCCAAAGGTCTGGTGGATGAATCCAACGACGAGGATGAAGAAGATCAAATCCTCAAACTTCTTTGATCGAGAAAATCGATCAGCGGGACGTTGAAGTGGCGCACGAAGTTGTCAGGAGAGGTCAGCGAAGGACCTCTGTCGGACGATGCGACGCTCGTCTCCTGAGTATTCCCACCAGGGTGATGCCCAATCCGAGTATTCCCGCCGTCGGTTCCGGTACGGCCACCAGTGAGGTATGGCCCTAATTAAAGAGTACGGTATTTAACTGAGTGATTCCCACCGTGCCGCTGGGAATCTGGTTTACCCAACCTGACGGCACGCTATTGGAATTCCAGTTAAACAGCACCACATTCAAATCACCGAGCTCCACGCTGCCACTGGCGTTGAAGTCGCCTTCGATGCCGAAGTCACCTACAAACGATGCTCCGTTGTTAAATTTGAAAAGGTCGCCGGTGCCGCCTTCAAGGGTCAAATCCATACGATAAAGCGAGTCGCTCAACATCTGGAGTTGCACAAGTTCCACCTGCCCGGTGTTGCGGCTCAAACGCTGCAGACTGTCAATGCCGCTGGTGCCACAATCGAAATCAACCGTGATTTGCTGTGCGGTGTCAGCCGCCGAACCGACGACGTCGCTAAGGCCGTTGACAATGATAAAATAAGTGTCGTCGGCGAGTGACTCGTCCAGTGGCTGGAAATAACCGACGATCACGTCGCCTCGTAGGCCGTCGTTCTTAGTGCCCAGATTGACTGCCGAGATTGACGTAATAAAGGGATCCGCCGCAGCATCCCAGGTGCTGACTGCCATCGGAGTTGTGTTGTTCACGATACCAACGTCCATATGCTCGCCCATGATCATGCGGGTGTCGGTAGTAATCAGGCGGACCAGCGCTGGACCCAGGTTGAGACTTTGGCGATTGGTCTCGGCGAGGTGATCAAACGTTGCGGTGGGACTGTCCGTCCCATCACCATTGAACATGACGGAAAACAAGTTGCCATTGTTTTTGAAGTTGTCGTAAATGAAGGGCTTGGCTGTCGTAAATCCGAAGGCCCAGGCAGCAAAATATTGTTGGCGAATCTCCGATTCGGAAGCGGCGCGATCCCATTCCGCATTCACGGTGCCAGGCCCGGCACCGACAAAAGCTTGTGTGATGACACCCGCAGGAATCGGCGTGTCTCCGGAACCGTCGTGGCCTTCCAGACCAAGCTGTCGCACCCTTTCAAACACAGTGTACATGAAGGTCGGGCTGCCGCCTTCTGCATTAAAGTTCGGATGGCTGGGGTCGATATAAGGATATTGATTGACGACGATCATGTCCGGCTTGACTTGGCTCAAATAGTTACGCACCGAGGGCTGGATGTTGCCAGTCGCCGGATCGGCAACCTGGCTACCGGACAAATTCGTGTGGGCGAGGACACCAGGGTAGGTGTTGTGGATGAAGTTGGCTTGCCCCTCCATCGTGTTCAGGTTGGCTTGGACGTTGGGCAGCAGCTCATCGCCCAAAGAAAGGCGGTGCAAGCTTCCCAAGAACGGCACTTCCGCTGATTCGACGTTCCCTCCTGTTTGGGCGAGCGGCACGAGTCGGCTCCAAGGGATATCCGCCGGCAGTCCGGTCGGCATGTGGCTACTCCCGGGATGAACCCGATCGAGAAAGTCGATCGCGGTGAAGTGTGACTGTTCCCAGCGCACAGGATCGAAAGTCGTGGTGCCCGGGTCGCCCACATCCGAAAACGGCTCGAGTTGCCTGCCGATCTCGAGCATTCTTTGGTGGCCGAACGAGAGCGTCGGGACCCCGCCGTTGTCAAGCAAGCCATCTCGGGACGAAGCGAAATCAGTCGTGAGGTTGAGCCGGTCCAGTGCAAACAACGGTTCTGCAAACACCTCCCGAGCGTAAATACCTAATGCCATTCCCTGGTCAAGGAAGCCATTAAGGCTGTTGCTCGTGCCAAGCTCCTGATCGTCCTTGATGATCACCGGTGTGTCTGTTTCATTGACAGGATCAAGCCACACCGACAGCTTTTCCGCGCCGGCGACACTACCTGCATCGAATTCTAACTTGGCCACCACGCGGTGGAATACGCCATCCGTAACGATTCCCTCGGCACTGCTAACACCACCGGTCAGAATATTGGCGTGCAGCGTGGAATTAACGACCGGAGGATTCGATCCGATATCGTGGATGACAAGATTTTGTGGCGAGCCATTTACAAATGGGCTCCCGTCAGGTGCGCGGCCGGGTTCGTCAAGGTACATCCCCCAAATGAGTCCAGCACCATTGGCAAATCGCTTGAGGTCAAACCCGAAATATGCCGTCGTGCCCGGTGCCAGATCGGTTGTAAAGGGCCGTTCTACCCCTTGAACGGCCGTACCTCCAACCGTGGGTTGGACTCGACTTGCCCGCATAGCAAGACGTCGTCCCCTCGGTAACCCCGTTGCAGTCGGCGAGATTGTCGACACCATTGCGCCATGGCCCGGTCCATGTGTTTGTGGTATCGAGACTAAATCCACCAGCGTTCCCGACGTCGGCGAGATCACCACTGGGATAGCTGAAGCCGTCACCTATAAGGACCGCGCCATGAACGAGTGACAGCGGTAGCAGCACAAAGCAAGCACGATACCGGCAATCGCTACCTGATGAATCAAATTGTTCGTCATCATACCTCTTCTTTTCATCATTCATGGTAATTGATGCGGCATACTCGTAAAGCAAAATCGCTTTAGTTGCTGGCGGAAAACCTCTCGAATTCGCCGGCAATGTTGGCTTGTTGAGCGTCACCGTCATGAAATAGAAAGCGATAGCAAAACGTAATGCTTTCATCCGACTTGATCGTCATGTCACCGGTGCCTTCAGGTTTCCCTTCGAAGTTGTGAATGCCGAAGGGATTGGCCGCGACCAAACCATAATCCCGTGCGTGCCACCAGGTCGGATGCCTTGGATTGGAGGGGTGATCCAAAATGGCAATGCCGACCGTGTTGCCGTTTATCGGAGCCCAATAGTCGACCCACTTCGCACGCTTGCCCCACATCTCCTTGCCTTCGACCCCTTCACTATTAATCGCGCTTCCTTTCGCGGTGTGGTTACCACGTTGCTCGTTGCTCGTAATACGAAGCAGTGGATGGGTGCGAATCCCCATCGTTCCTTCTTTGGTGTCACCGAAGACCACGTCGCCGTGACAGGCGTGAATGGTTATGTTGAGGTCGATAAAGCGGCCGACGGCCGTGGTCCCGAATGCGACATCCCGCGTGTCGCTGCAGACAACCTGGCCATCCGGAGCGACCCAGTTGTTTTTCGTTTTGATGTGGTTGCCTACGATTTGCATGTCTTGTTGAACAATGGCGCCTGGTTTCTCCTCGGTCTCGCTACGCGGGTATTCCATCCAGAAGCGAACACCGTTGACGTCATCATGTGTAAACCACAAAGACTTGTGGTGGGGATGATCACGGGCCTCGTTGTCAACGTCTTCCTTCATGGGATAATTCCGCGTCATCTCGATTCCCTGCGGGCCGATGATGGGATACAGAATCGGCTTGGCGTGTCCCTCGAAGATATATTCGGTAAACAGCTCACCGTCGATGGTTACGACAGCTTTCCCGTCGGTCTGGCTAATCGCTATTTCGCCGGCGGTTGATGGATCGTTGGCGATCCAAAGCGAAATAACGAGTGCGATTGTGGCAATCGACTTGGATGAGTTTATTGTTTTGCTGGTCATTCGATTGGTTCTCCGCAAGGTTTACGTACGGCGCGTCGCCGAGACGAAAAAGGGGCCGTTCCCAGCCTGATGTTGTGATCTGATTGTATCGGAAAGTGAGACGTCTAACGAGTCGTTGATCGCCTTACTCCAAGGACTGCGTCCAGCACGGCATTCAATCCCGTTCCGGGCGTGTTGGATTCGCCCAATGACCGCTGGGATCTGCTCCGCTGACAAGGACCCCCTCTTCGTTCCAACGGTGTGTGCCCCGAACATCCGCGGCGCAGTAGCGCAAGGTCAAGCCGCAGCGTCGTCGGTTGGAAAGATTGGCGCGAGAACTGTGCAGCAACAGGTCGGTGTGCACGGACATCTGGCCGGCCGCAAGCACGACGTCCACGGTTTCCCCATATCTCTGCGGATCGTCGACGGTTTGCGTCAGTACGTTGTTCTCTTCCTGGGTACTATCTCGAAACTCAAGGTGTCCGTGTTGATGTGAACCGGAAATGAATTGCATGCAAGCATTTTCCGTATCTGCATCGTCAATGGCCAACCAAAACGTCGCGGTTTTCGCGGGGGTCAGCGGCCAGTAGCTGGCGTCTTGATGCCAGGCGACGGTTTTAGCTTCGCCCGGCATCTTACAGAAATAGTGGGAGCCCCAACCAACGACATCTTCCCCGAGAATGTCCCGGGCATAGGCGACCATTCGCGGGTCCGTCAGCAGATCGTAAATGCGGCCGTACTTCAAGTGTGCCGAAACGATCGAATAGTTGTCACCACCTTCCTTTGTGACCTCGGCCAGTAGATTGTCAAAGTAGCCGCGGTGCTGAATCACTTCGGCGTCAGAAAACAGCTCAAGTCCCAACAGGTAACCATTACGATTAAACGATTCGAGGTGCTCGCGCGTCAAAACTTCTGCCTGCTCGACCCTACTGGGAAAGAAACGCAACACCCGATCCATCCGTTCGAGTTCTTCCCGATCGGGATAGGTTTTCTTGGTGGTCGACGATTGAATCAGGTTGGATTTGAATGTACCCATGTGGGGGAGATCCAGCAGGTTTGACGAGCCGTGTTACCAGTTGACTGGCATAATTGTCTAATTACCAAGCACAATTGTAAAGTGCCAACTAGTCGCTCGACGCCACGCTCTTGCGGTCGTCGCGGAAGAAGACCCAGAAGAACACCAGGATAATGGCCATGGAAACGGCGGAGACCAGCCAATACGTTTGCCACTGGCCGTGATCGCCGGTACCGTCCACGATCCGGGGGAAAACCCAACCCACGCAGACCTGCGAACTCAACAGGAAGCCGAAGCCTTGGGTAAACACGACCAGCAGACCTTGGGCTTGTGCCCGGACGTCTTCACGAACATGCCGATCGACGTAGAGGTAGCCTGACACGAAAACAAAATCATAACTAAACCCGTGCAGCAGAACGGCGATGACCATCATGGTCATCATGGCTGGTCCGGATTGGGTGGCGGATCCCGAAAAAGTAAAAACCTCAGCGCCCAGCTGGCCAATCCCAGGATCATGGTCCACTTGATTCCGTACCGCTTGACGAACAGCGGCAGGATCAAGGCCAGCACAAACAGCTCGGCGATCTGGCCCAGCGTCAAGAAACCGCCCGACCTTTCAATTCCAAGGGTGTTGGTAAACAGGCTGCCGAGTGACCAATAGGGCATCATGCCGATGGAGGCCAGCAGCGAGGCAAACATGAATACGGCGAAAGACCAGTGTTTGAAATAGGGCAGCGTGTCAGCACCGTACAGTTCCCTCATCCGCAAGGGCTTGCCCTTCGCCGGTGGAGGTGTTTTGGGAAGCAAGAAACTGTAGATGCCGACAATGAACGCCGCCGTCCCAGCCACATAGAATTGCACGGCAGTTGCTTCCGCTTTGAAGATAAAACTAACTACCAGGCCGGCGACAATCCATCCGGCGGTGGCGAAAACTCGAACAATGGGGTACTCCCGATCGGTGTCGGCGAGTGTTTCAGGCAGATGGTATTGGAAAGGCCCAGATTGGGCATGAAACAAATCGCGTGGACAAATAACAGCAGAATGAACAAATGCCAGGTTTCCGGTGAGGCGAATCGCGGCGCCGCGCAAATCGCCACGCCGCTCACTATGAGCAACGCCCCTTGTAGTTTCTCTGCATTGACGAATCGATCGGCGAGCAGGCCCATGAAAAACGGCATGATGATGGCGGCGATGGGGGCGACCGAATAGGCCCAGCCAATGTGCGCTGACATATTACGCGCTTGCATGAAGGTGTTCATGGTCACGTACCAGGCACCCCACACGAAAAAGAGCACAAACATCATAAAGCTCAGCGTGGCAAACATTCTCAGGCTGGAGCGGTTGGATTGTTTCATGGCAAGCTGTCGCCCGTTTTCAGTCAAGGAGGCGCAGTTATTGAAGTCCGTGTCTGTTTATAGTAGAATCTCTATGGCCTGGTAGGATATGGGGTAGCAAACACGCTAATTGTCGACGTGGTGCCGCCGTTCTCGTCTTTTCCTGGAGGTCACACCATGAACGACTCAATGCCCCAGAACAAGACCATGCCTCAGAACAAGGGCATGCCCAAGCGTCAGGCGGCATTCCGCGAGGATTTTCGCCAGCGGATCGCCACGTTTTACAATGGTCCGCTCCACGTGCTGATGATCTTTGGCATCGGCATCGCCGTCATTTGGTATAGCGCGAGGCATATCGACAATCCCGCCTGGTACGACTGGCTGGTCATCCCGGTCGTCTTTTTCTTCGCCAACCTGTTCGAATGGTGGATCCACCGCTTCGTCATGCACCGGCCGATCAAGGGATTCAGCAATTTCTTCATGGCGATCTATACTCGGCATACCTTGGCGCACCATCAGTTCTTCACGGATCACGAACCCACGGTCGACAGCACACGTGATTTCCGCATCGTGTTCTTTCCACCGTATGCGCTGGTCACGTTCATTTTAATCGCGGTGCCACCGACGGCGATGCTCATATTTTCCGGTCTGCCCAACATGGGCTGGATTCTGATGGCCACCAGCGTATTCATATACTTGAACTACGAGTTCTTCCATTACTGCTGCCATGTGAAGGATGATCGATTGATCAAGCGTATTCCGTTCATCAATACGATTCGCCGACATCATATCGCCCATCATGACGTACATTTGATGATGGAAACAAACTTCAACCTCACATATCCGTTCGCCGACTGGCTGTTCCGCACATCGGACCTGAACCGCGGTGTCTTAGGCCATTTGTTCAACGGCTATTCGGCCAGGCAGGTGAAAAGGAAACGGCGCAAGGTCATTGGCGCGGCCGACGATCCCCGGGCCGGCATCGCGCGCGCCCCAAACGCAACCAAATAGCATAGTAATGGACGCTCATGGCCGCGGTATCCAAGAAAATCAAACGTTCCTCAGCGTCACTGACCGGCGGTTTTGTCGTCGGCCTTGCCGTGATCTCGCTGGTGCTGTTGATTACCGGTGATTTAGGCGTTTGGCAGGTGTCGACCCGCTGGATTGTCGGGTTCGTTCTTGGCGGTGCCCTGGGCGCCTGGGTGCGGATCTCGGATTTATAGGGTGGGTGGCGGCCATGAAGGTATACGAAGGTGGGCGATACTTGGAGGGCGCCAGTGTGACGGTCGATGGCCGGATACTGGATCCCCGTTTCGATTTGAAGGTCTTCTCAACCGCAGGGTTCGAATGGACCTATGAGGGCGCCGGACCGCGCCAACTATCTCTGGCCTTGTTGGCGGATCACTTCGGCGACGATCAACAGGCGATTGCGCACTGCGAACAATTCATGGTCGACGTCGTCGCCAATCTCGACAACTCCTGGCGGCTCACGAGCGAAGTGGTTGACGCCGGGATTCAAGGCAAACTCTAACCAGAGATATGACCGGTATTTCGCGAAATCAATTATCACGGAAATCCAAAGGGAGCTAGGTCAATGAGTATCCGATATCTTTTCGCATGTACAATGTCGGTACTTTCACTGTTCGTATTCGACCGTGCTCAGCTCGGAGAGCCAGATAACTATCGCCCGGACGACGCCACTAATCAGGAAGGGCGAGAGATTCTAGCGTCGATTTCAGCCAACCTTAAGAGCCTGGACCAGCGACTTCAAGACGTCGAAGGACTATTACATGATCGAAGCGAATCACTCCACGAGAGTCGTCGCGCGTCGCGGAGGCGACGTTAAAGATTCGTCACTCGGTGCCAGGGCTCGTGTCTCCGGAGCGATCGTCAATCGCCAACGAATATGAAACATCCAAGCAAACTCAGATCGCGCTGATCAACAATCCCTATGTGCTGAACGCTGCTCTACACAATCCCGAAATCCAAAAGCTGCCGGTAATTCAGAAACAGGAAAAACCGTTCGGTTTTCTGAGGCAGGCACTCGATATTTCCAACCCAGGAGGGTCGGAGATGTTGCAAGTCAGCCTCTACTGTGGCGACGATGCACAGTCGACCAAGATTCTCCAATCGATCGTCGAAGCGTATTTGATCGAAGTAGCGATAGCGGAACGTAGCGAACGTACACAGCGGCTGGAAACGTTGCGGCGTGAACACCGAGAATTAGTTCTAAAAATCCAGGAAAGGAGTAAAATAATTCACAATTTAGCTGAGGAGGTGGGCACATCTGACTCTGAACTGGCTAAGTTGAATCAAAGATTGGAAGAGGCGAGGCTCCAGGTTATGGGCCGTCGCAAAGACGATTTGATCGCGAAATTGGAGGAAGTTCAGGATCGAACGGATAAGCATGAAACAACGAAAGACATCGATCCTTTCGCGCCAAGTGCAGAGGATATTGCAGAGCACATTGAGCAATATCCGGAATATCTGCAAACCAAAAAAGAGCTTGAAGAGGTGGAAAAGACAATGCGAAACTCAATCGGGTCGCTAGTGCCTGGTTCGCCCTCACAGAAGAGATTGCAATCGCATATTAAATCAGCTGCGGATGAGTTACAGAAAATGCATGATGGTTTAGAACCTCGTGTGATTCACCAGCTCAGGCGCGCTCACGGGGACGATGATGACGATAGAAACGCAACAGCGTCGGAAGCCCTCGATTCCCAAATCGCCTTCCTGCAACGGCGCATCAAACGGGCCACGTAGCGCTACGATGAGCAGCTCAAACGTGTAAGAGCCCTGTTTGGCTTTTCAGCCGACCTAATAACTCGCAAAGCTGAATTGGAGTTAAAAAAAGAAACGGTAGACACGATCGGAAGTGAGATTCAACGAATCGAATTGGAATTGCGGACTCCTCCAAGAATTCTCATGGTACAACCGGCCATCATCGTGAGCACGGCGCGATCGGAAGCTTGATCATGGGGTTCTTTGACAGTGCGATCCCAGTTCACACCCGTTTGGCGCGGCCGCCACCCGTTTTGGCGATTCATTACCGTGTACGAAAGCGGTGATTCCTCACCGCTCTCCAAAGTTGGCAGCTGGCGCCGCTTCAGGCCAACACCTTGCGCCGTTCGCCGATTTCTCTCAGCACAGCATCGCAGCCGTCGATAAAATTGTTGCGGAACCGCAGCAGTGGAGCGTACTGGGCGAACTCCGGTGCGGTGAGGCCGTCGTCGTCGTAGGCGCGGCGAAAATCAGGAATCTTGTCACGTAGCTCGTCGATCGCCGCCTGGGGATCTTCAGCGTGAATGCGATCTTCGATGGCCGGGTTGAGGTCGATCAGCTCCTCGAAGGTGCTCCAGTTAATCGTGATGTGGGCGTCGCCGCCGACCCACTCGGTGAAGTGGTGCGAGCCCCGTGCCCCGCCACCTAGCATGATCGTCGGATATTTCTTCTCTTTGATTACGCGGTATTGTTTGCGCATGACGATCGTCCCCGCCTGGCTTAATAACTCTGGACCGATGTCGATGTTCTGCGCGGCGACTTGCGCGGCGAGTTCTTCGTCATAGATGCCAGTAATGTGAGTTAAATAAAACGGCGGCGTGTTACCGCTACGTTGCGAAGCGTCGACATACAGGTCACACATGGCCACCGCCTGGGCAATCGAGAACACTTCCGTGGCACAAATCGGGATGTTCTTTTCGACCAACGTGGCCATGGCTTGCATGCCCGACTCGATGACCGGGATCTTTGCCATGTAGTTGGGACGGACCTGGGCGTGCCGCAAAGTTGCCTCGACGATCAAATCCACCTCCTCATCGCGCCTTGGATCGTCCTGCATCGTGACCAGGCCTTGTTCGCCTTCGCTTTGTTCGTAGCGCGGCAAAAAGCTGTCCATGAACCGGCCCGAGATGATCTGGTAGATTACGTCTGCGGCCTCTTCGTCGTCACTCACGTCGGCAACTACATCATCGATGACGCCACGGATGTAATCGGGTTCGGATTTGACCAGTTTGGATCCGTAGGCGGGATTCGTTGTACCGTTGATGGCCCCAGCCTCGATCGCATTTTCGAGATCTAACAGGGTCGGGTTATTGATCCAAACCTGGGTACCTGTTGTTTGGGCGACTCGTTTAAAGTAGTCACGCGACATTTTTAACCTTTCACACGAACGTTGAATCGGGCGGTTGTTGATGGCTTGGGAGTTGGCCAATGCGATAGTATATGCCAAGGGAGCAGTTGCTTACAACTCGCGTGGTTTAGGGGGAATCAATGGCTGCAATCGCGGGGTCTCCATCGTTGCGGCCAGGCGAGTGGGTTTGATATGGTGGCTGAAATAGCTAAACATCGGTTGTTGGCGATGCTTCCAAAGTCTTACGACTTCAGCTACTCTTAGAGATCGAAATAACTCGCTGGTTGCCGACCCCTCCAAAGTCCCACGACGAGCCCTTTCAACATGCAGTGATATGCCCAGTCACCGACGGCTACTGCCCGGCGCCCTTGGACTATAATATTTCTAGCTATATTTGACCAACTGTTTTGGAGCTCAAATATGAGTTTCGTACACCCCCTTCGCTGCCATTTCGTCCTCCTAGGCTTGTCAGGTTTGGCTGTGACGCTGAGCGGGGTAACGGCAAGTGAGCATCACAGCTTTCGCATTTCCGAGGACGTTGTTACTCAGGAAGGTTACCAGCGGACGATTCGGCTGCGCGCCGGGCAGACGGTCGAGATAAGTGCTCGCGCTGAGAAACCGAGCCAGTTACCCCCCAACGCCCGCTTGCGGGTTGATTGGAAATTGCTGAGCGCAGACACGCCCGAAGAGGTTCCACGTGGTATGACCAATGGCCAGCCGCAGGGCAGGGAAGTGGACGCCTTCGGGATCTATACGACCCCCACACCCGACTGGAACAAATTACTGCATGCGCTCGACCCCGACGTTTATGTCGTCTACCGCGCCCCGGTAGCTGGTCAGTACCAGTTATCGATCCAACCTGAGACGGGAGCCACCGATCTGTTTGCCGGGAGTCGATGGCGGGAGAAAGGTAACGCGCCGCAATTCCGACCGTCGCCTCCTGCTGTGCCGTGGCCGGCTGAGATGCCTGTGGCGATCTCGGTGGCACTCAAAACGCTGGACGTCGAGTCGACCTCCGAGAGCGGCGTGCTGATCGAGGCCGAGCCCAACGATACGCCCGAACAAGCGCAAGTCATCAAACTCTCGCAAAGCGACGATTGGTCTCTGTGCGTTACTGGTACGAGCGACGACATCGAGTACTTTGACAACGGCCACGTTGGCCGGGCTGGCGATGATTGGTTCCGCATTGAGTACGACGGTCCCGAGTCACGTATGTTGAAAGCGTGTCTTTCGATTCCCGACCAACAGGTCGTAGCTCGCATCCGCGCCTACCGGATTCCTCCGGAAAACACGGTAGACGGCCCGCTGTCTGCATCGCCGGGTGAGTTGTTGCCATTAGAAGAGTACGGCGAAGGGCGCAACTCCAATGAGCGCGCCCATCAGCAGCCCGACAATGAAACCCATCGAACTGCCATTAACCGTCTTGTCGAGAAAAGTGGGGTCTACTTCCTGCGGGTCGAAGCCAACGCTCCGGCGTACGACCTCGAATTACGGCTGGTCAAGCTTGCACCGTACGACGATCCGCACCAGGCGATTCGGGAGGGATTGTATGACCACATCGGACAAGTGGACGCCTGGTTAGCCAACCGCCCACGGGGAGCCGCTGTCGAGCGGCGCATTCGCGACACCGGCAATCTATTGGGCACCAACTGCATGAGCTGCCATACCCAATCTGGTGTCTGGGGACCTGCCCTGACATTTGAGTGGGGATATCGCCCGCGAAACGTCCAGCTGTGGCGACATTTGATTAACACTTGCTACCAATCGATGCGGCCCACCAACGAACTGGAAGCGGCGGCGAACAACACCAGCCTCCAGCCCTTCGATCTCGGCGATGGACCGGCCGGAACTCGTGTGGCCGGGCATGCAGTCGTGGCGTTGGAGCGATTCTCGCCTCCGCGAAAACTTCAAAGCAAACAGGCAATTCGGGCGGCAAACTACGTTCTTCAGACTTCGCCGCCCAGTGGCATCAACGCAGCCGGGCCAGGCGCGAACGTTGGGGAGGGTGTCGTCTTCAACTACGGTGGTGAGGTGCTGGCCGCCGCCTGGCAGCGAACGGAAGACCCCAAGTATTTTGCAGGGCTGGTCAACGGACAAGCTGAAACAATTCTTGGGATCAATGTGAAATACAGCGACGACCTGGGCCATCGGGTCGAGTTGTTGCGGCGTTACTTGCCGCAAGACTATGTCACCATGTTAGTTGAAAGTGCCAAACAAAAGGGCTTGGATGAGTCCTCCCGCCGCGAAGTCCAAACCAAAGCAGCCGAGTTGCGAACACGCATCGATCGGCAGGTCGCCGAAGACCTGCAACGGCTGCGCGATATTCAATTGGCAGAGGGTGGTTGGGGGTTTTCTCCCGGCACCTTCGACGAAGAGACAGGTCGGTGGAACACGGCCGATACGGAAGCGGAACCCTCGCCGACCGCGCTAGCTTTGTTGGGATTTCACGCCGCTGGTGTTTCCCGCGACGATCCGACCGCGGTTAAGGGGCTCAAGGCGCTTCTTGAGATGCAAAAGCCGACCGGCTATTGGCACAAGGCTTCCATTACCGGGTTCGTTTCGACCAGTTACGCACTTCATGCGCTGGCACGGTACTATCCGGTCGAACCAGCGCAATCATCCTCCGATGCCTACCAGCCGCGTGAAGGTGAGACTTTGGCCGAAACGATCCAGCGGGTTCGCCAACTGTCGATGAGCGAAGATCCGCGATTGGTTTCACTGATGGTCGAGGCGGCTGCGCACGAAAGTTCGCTGGTTCGTTACTGGGCCATGATTGGACTGGGCACCACGCGATT